>Ga0315536_1000163_pt1 | contig 31713 bp, 18 predicted proteins | sample SalMarSW160230MG_FD_203093 | JGI IMG/M metagenome (GOLD analysis project Ga0315536, IMG submission 203093) | Salt marsh sediment microbial communities from the Plum Island Ecosystem LTER, Massachusetts, United States - Salt Marsh Sediment SW1602-30 ...
TGGTGCAACGGGGGGAGGTGTCATGGTTGGGGATGGAGGTAATCCCGGGGGAGGGTGGATTGATGGAGGGGCCATTGTAGGGGGTGGCATAGACGGAGGTTTTGGGGGTCTATATTCTTCCTCGTCGTCTCTCTCATATTCATCAGACATTAATTTTTACCTTTATTTTATTTTATTTTTTTTATTATTGACTTGATAAATAAATAGTGGACTAAGTTTATAAACTAATGCAAGAAAGCGATGGTAGAATTTTAAAAGCAACTCCAATGATCACTCAGTTTCTTTTTCAATTTTGGGATGAGGTTATTATTTACATAATTCAAAATTTCTGCATTTGATGTTCTTGAATTTTCCTCAATTAAACCATTATCATTATCATTTAATATCTGCAAACAATTATATACCGCTATTGCTTGCTTATCTAATTCGTAACCCCCTTCTAAAGTAAGCAAAATTCTATCTTTTGCATATTTTTTGGCAATTTCCTTGATTTTTTCTAAATATTTTGCTGGTGCTTGATAAGTCCAACCCATATTAGTTAACCTGTCCGTCCAGTGAGTATCAAAACCCGCTGAAATAAGTATAAACTCTGGTTTAAATTCGCTTAAAAGAGGATTAACTATTTCATCATAATATTTCATTATAACATCATCAGCTGAATTAGGAGGCATTGGAAAATTAACTATTTTTCCTAAACCTTTATCTTCACCGATTTCATTGAAAAATCCTGAACCAGGATAAAAATAAGTAGGATCTTGATGGGAATTTATCATGACCAAATCTCCATTTTCCGATCCGCCATAGAATATGGATTGTGTTCCATTTCCATGATGACAATCCCAATCTATGATTGCTACCCTTTTAAAGTTTTTTTCTCGAAATAAATACTCAGCTGCAATAGCAATGTTATTAAAAATGCAAAATCCAGCACATCTATACTTACTTGAATGATGACCTGGGGGACGTACTAAGGCAAATCCATTTTTAATATTTCCTGATAAGATCTCATCTATACCTTGTAAATTTCCACCCACGGAAAACAGAGAAGCCTCATATGTCTTAGCAGATACTGCAGTATCCATATCAAGTTGCTGAATCCTTCCCGTTTTTTGACTGAGTTCGCAAAGTTCTTTCACTTCATTAATTAATCTCTCTGCATGAACATATTTGACTTGATCTATTGTTGCTTTTCTTGGTTTTACCAATTTAAAATTGGGATTTTGTAATAATTTTTGTTGTTTAAGAAAATCCATAATTGTTACTAATCTTAAGTGACTTTCGACATGATTTCCTATCTGATGGCTAAGGTATATATCATCATATACTATTCCTGTGGTCATTATAATAACATAATTCCATTTTTTAAATTAATAATTAATGATTTTTCATTATTCTTTATATAACTTTCTAATGATACTCCTCTTATTAGAATTTATGACTATTTGAATATATCTTTTTTTTAAAGTATATTAAATGAATCTATGCGAAAGAATCACGTAAGATGTCAATTTAATGATCTAAAAAACAATCTATTATACCGCGAAACATTAAGTTCATAATGACATATAATTTTGCTTTTTTTATGACATCCTATATACGTAAATTCTAGTTTAATAGGGGGCATCGATTCAATATTATTTATATTTCTGTAATTTAATAATTAAATAGAACTAAAACTGGATTTAATCGTTTAAAAGTAGAAAGACATGCCATTTTTAATCAAAACCATAATTATAGGGGATCCTGGGGTAGGTAAGACTAGTTTAGTTAAACAATTTATATCCGAAAAATTCTCCAGAGATTATAGAATAACAATTGGAACTAATATTTTCACTAAAAAACTAATACTTCACACGGGAGAAACTGTCAAAATGCAATTATGGGATATAGCAGGTCAAGAACGATGGATAAAAATGCGCCATTTATATTATAATGGGGCTCATGGTGTGATGATGGTAGCTGATCTCACGAGAAGAAAAACATTTGAACAACTTGTTAAATTTTGGAAACTTGATTTGATGGAACATTGTGAAAAAGCCCCAATTATCTTGATTGCAAATAAAAATGACCTAATTAATGAAATCACCAAAGAAGAAATTGAAATTATTAGAAATGATATTGGAGCCAGATATTTCTTCAATACCTCCGCTAAAGATGGAACGAATGTCAACAAATCATTTGAAATATTAGCGAATGAGATTGTAACAAACAACTTTTAAAGAATTTGAGCTTAAATCTTTATTCCAATTTTTATAAATTTTCTCTCTCCTAGCTCTAAGAATTTTTCAAACGCATTTTGGATCTCATTTAACGAAATAATCTCGGTAATATATTCATTGGCATCTACTCTATTTTGAGAAAAAAAGTTTAACGCTAGATTTATATCCTCATAATCATGTCCAAGAACTCCTGTGATTGTGACCTCTTTTGAATTGATTAGAAACAATGGAAATGACACACTACCTTTATATACACCTTCTAGTAAAATAGTACCACCTCGTTCAATTAAATCAATTGCTAACAAAATAGATTTTTCATTACCTGCACAATCAAAAATATATGTAGGAGATCCATTGTCCTTGAAGTATTTCTTTATTTTTGATTTGTTGGGGGGAAAAGTCTCATTTGCTCCCATTTTTGTTGCCTTATTCCTTAAGTATTCATGCGGTTCAATTACAACTAGGTATTTAGGTTTTTTTTCATTTAAAATGTATTTCAAAAAGCATAATCCAATATTCCCGCCTCCAATTATTGCTACTTTTTCATTCTGGCCAATTTTTGATAAGCGAACTCCTCTTGCAGCATTAGCGAATGATTCAATCATAAGGGCTTCCTTTGTTGATACAGAATTAGGAATATGAAAAAGATATTTTCTTGGAACTTTTACAAACTCGGCAAAACCTCCATCCTTAAATATTCCCATTCCATCTAAATTTTTCTCACTTAGATCTAATTTTACGTTAATTCCACATGCTTTATCTCCAATTTTTACATCATTAATATTATTTCCAATTTCTACTACTTCTCCAGTGAATTCATGGCCCATAATTAGTGGCACTTGATACATTTTAATTTTAAAGTTTGTAATATCGCTTCCACAGATTCCACAATAATGAACCTTTAGGATAACATCATCATCTCCAGGTATTGGATCGGGATAATCTTCTCTATATACAATTTTCTTGACATCTTCAAAAATGGCAGCTTTCATTATGATCCCTTAAGTTAATTTAATTATTATCTTGATTTGTTAATTCTTTTTTATTTTAATTCTTTATTTAAGTTAGTTGTATTCACATATTAAACTTAAGAAAATTTAATGGCTAATCTTAATTTTAAATTTTAATGGTTTTTTCATTGTATTTATGATTTATAGGAGATTTTAGGGTATTGGATGATCAAGTAATTTTTGGTTTTACTGGAGTTTTATTGAATGTGAATCTTAGCCAAGATAAAATTTCATTTGAACCTATCAATAGGGATTATACCATTGATTTTCTTGGTGGAGCGGGTTATGCATGTCGCTATTTAATTGATAAAGTCGATAAGGATCTTGATGGATTATCCTCTCATAATTCAATAATGATAATGAACGGTCCATTTACCCTGACAGGAGCACCATCTTCTAATAGATTTGTTATTTGTTCAAAATCACCGTACACGGGTTTATGGGGAGAAGCAAATTGTGGAGGGACCTTTGGACCTGAATTGAAGAAAGCGGGATTTGATGGTATTATAATCACGGGAAAATCAGATGAACCCGTTTATTTACAAATTATAAACGATAAAGTAAATTTATGTGATGCAGGAAAGTTCTGGGGAAAAGGAATAAAAGAAACAAGAATTAAGTTAAAAGAATTGTTAGAATTACCGAAATCAAAAGTACTATGTATAGGACAAGCGGGGGAGAATCAAGTTAAATATGCTAATGTAAATGCGGAAGGCAGATCTGCAGGACGCACAGGTATGGGTGCTATCTTTGGCTCAAAAAACTTGAAGGCAATAATAGTTAAAGGAGATCGATTTAAACCAAAAATATATTCTCCTCACCAATTCAAAGCTTCGATCAAGAAAACGCTTCATTCTATACTAAATTCCAACATCACGCAAATTTTAAGAGATATGGGGACCAGCGCTGGCGTAATGGGAGCGTATTCATTGGGAGATATACCAATTAAGTATTGGTCAAAAGGAGAATGGAATGGTATATTAGATATTTCAGGTGAAACCTTAAAAAAACAGTTTTTAATCAAAAACAAATCATGTTATGGATGTTCTATAGGATGCGGAAGAATCATCAACATACTTAATAGGAATTATGATGTTCCCTTTTGTGAAGGTCCTGAATATGAAACCATTGCCGGTTTTGGTTCTATGATATTGAACAACGATTTAGAATCAATTTCTATTGCTAATGATATGTGTAATGATTATGGGTTGGACACCATAAGTACCAGTGGTAGTATTTCTTTACTTTATGATTTGTATAATAAGGGAATAATCGATAAAGAACAAGTAGACGATCTAAATCTTTCATGGGGTCAAGCGGACTCGATGTTAGCATTAATAAAAAAAACAACTTTCAAGGAAGGAATTGGTAAAATATTAGCAGAGGGCTCCAATGCTGTTGGCGTTAAATTTAACATCTCCAGTGATAATATAGCAACTGTAAATAAATTGGAAGTACCCTATCATGATTTAAGATTTTGTCATGGAATGGCAATAACCTATGCATTTAGCCCTCGAGGTGCATGCCATACTTCTGCTGATGGATTTAAAGTGTTAAGATCATCTGTTGAAATAGATTTTTCTTCTTTAGGCATAGAAAAGGTTGATATGAATTCAAATAATGATAAAATGATCAAGGGGACTATCATTCTTCAGGATTACAGATCTTTGTATTCAAGCTTAATTTCATGTTTCTTTGCGAATCCACCACCAGAATATATGATTGAATTGATAAATAACTTGTTAGGGAGTAAATTGAATATTGAATCTACTAAAATGTTAGGTGAAAGAATTTTTACTTTGAAGAGGTTGTTTAATATAAAAATGGGAATAAAACCGGTAAATGACACAATTCCTGAGATATTATTAACCCCTTTAAAAGAAGGACCTCTAAGAGGATTATCTCCAGAATTCAATAAAATGAAAAAAATTTATTATGGTTTAAGAGATTGGAATGAAAACACCGGGAAACCTAACTTTCGAACAATAAAAAGATTAGGACTATCAAATTTGAATTTTTAAATTTACATTTAAAATAGATTGAATAAATAACAACGTAAGTTAATTAAAGTAAAGAACATTAGAGAGTTTTTTTGATTATTCTTCAACTTTATTTGTAAATTTGATCATGTTATTTTTTGGTTCATAAAGAGTGCCTTCTTTTATTAGTTCTTCAAATGCACTTTTAATGAATTTCTCATCCAAATCTTCTTCTAAATCAAGAATTTGAATTAAACTGGCTTTTTCTAAGGCTCTCCAATTGTTCTCTTCAAATATTCCTTTTAATCTATTCATTAATTTATCTAATTTGCTTAAAGCGCTTCTTGATTGCCCTACTAATATGCGATCCATATCAATCTTACCCGTTGTTTCATCATAGCCCGTATCTTGAAGATACCTTCTAAAGAGTTTAATAATTGCTTCAACATCACTTTTAAGAACTTTTTCTCTTAGAGCCATTTTGGCATATGCTTCACTAAGACGCACCAAACCATCTAAATTCCTAGCTAGAATAGATATGACTGCATCTTCACTATCATATTGTCCTCGTAATTCTAAATAAAATTCTTTAATACGATCTTTTGCTTCTGAGCTCAGAATAGGGTGACAGGTCCTACGAGCATGTTTGATATATTTTTTTAACATATCTGCTGGAATTGGGGCTATAATTAGGCTATCATCTTCTACTGGATTTTCAGGATCATTCATGGCATTCTTTAAAATAAACTCTGCCATTTGGGCATCATTTGCATGATCGGGTTTATCTACTACTACAAATATGAGATCAAATCTGGATAGTAATGATGGGGGGAGATTAATATTTTGTGTTGCTGTTTTATATCTATCATATCTCCCAGAACGAGGATTAGCTGCGGCAATCATCGCTGTTTGAGCTTTTAAAGTAGCAACTATTCCTGCTTTAGCTATACTTACGGTTTGCTGTTCCATCGCCTCATGCAGAGCTGATCTGTCTGCAGTATCCATCTTGTCAAATTCATCTATAGCAGCAACTCCTCCATTTGCCAAAACAATTGCACCAGCTTCCAAGTTCATTTGACCTGTTTCTCCATCTTTTATTACGGCTGCCGTTAAACCAACTGCTGTTGATCCTTTACCAGAAGTATATAACCCCCTAGGTGATACTTCAATAGCGCTTTTCAAAATTTCGCTCTTACCCGTTCCAGGATCTCCCACAAATAAGATGTGAATATCACCACGTTTAAAACCACCACCCGGTCTTTTTTTTCTTGTACCCGCAAATAAACTCAATACAGAAGCTAATTTAAGGTCATCACGACCATATATGACAGGAGCAATAGATCGGGCAATTTTTTTCTGAATATTGGGTTCTTTTGACAGTTTTTCAATAGCCTCTTTATCCTCTTTAGAAAGTTCAATAAACTCATCCGCTTTATCTTCAGGATCGATTAAATTTACATCAATAAAAGTTTTAAATAAGTTACTATTCATGCTTGCTGGGGATTGCGCTAATACAGAATTGTAGACCCCCATAATTTTTACTCGATCTCCCGGTTTGACAGTATCCACTAAATCATGTGTTAATATAGCTTGTACTGATCTCGGAATTCTTCCAGGGGGTAAATCCTCGGGTATTTCTTGTATCATTATACTTTGCCAATCAATGAACTCAGAAATTTTGGATACAAGTCTAAAATCTGATTGTGAATTAGCTTTGCATCTAGTATTAGTACATCCTTTTGGTCCCCTTAATTTTGAAGAGTATTGTTCAACATCTATATGAGCGCCACAGAGATTGCACTCAAAAATAGCTTTTACTAATTTGGGTCTAATAGCAGAACTCCTTACCAAAATTCCTTTAGTCCATATAAGATTATCGATATTTTTTGCTCTTAATCCCCTTAATGGAATAAATATAGGACAATTTTCATCTTTAGTTGAAATTCTCACAAAATAATCTTGATTTATTAATTTACTCCCTTGAAACGTGAGTATATTTTTCAAAGCTTCAACTGCATCGTCTAAAATGGTTTTTGGATCTTTCCTTAACATTTCTGCTATTTCAGAATCAAATGCTAATAAATCCTCATATTCGACGATGAGAGTCGTCCCGCCCTTAGAAAAGATGTCATTGATTTTATCTTGATACTTGTAGACTCCTGGTTTTTCTTCAAAATATCTGTAAAAATCTTCAATTCGTTGAGTAATAGGTATAGGTATAGCAGTTTGTGATGAGGGGGTTGTAATCTTAATTCACCTTCGAGAATTAATTAATATACCAAAATTATTTTTCATAATATTTTAATCAGACATATTAATGATTTAAGCTTATTAAGGTAAAAATAATCATTTACAAAAAAAAGGAATAAGAGAGATGAAATTTAGTAAATTTAATTGATTTAATATTTGCCTTATCTAGTCTTCTTTTAACTTGTTCAAGGTTTCACATATAATTGGATCTTGAGATGCTTCACACCTAATTTTTAATAAGGCAATGATGCGTTTTTTCATTTTTTCTTCTTCATATCTCGCTGTTCGACCTAAGATTATGGCAATAGATTGTTGTGATGTAATTGATCCCTCATCACTCAGATTTTTTAGTAATTTTGATAGGATTTCAGCTAATCCTTTTTCTTGGATAATGCTAACCATTGAGTTAATCATATTATTACGCACATCTTTTGATTCATCACCCAATAATAATAGGATAGAATCAAAAATCATATCAATTTTTGTAAATCCATAAATTTTCAAAAGATTAGCCAAGCCTTCTCTAATCTTCGGATCTTCATTCTTTAGATTTTTCTCAACGATATTAAAAGGAATTTTATCTGGATCTAAGCCTGAAATTGAGGATAATAAATTCATTACTGATCTCTTAACCCAACTATTTTTATCTTCTAATAGTATGACCAATTTTCCAATAATTTCCTCATTACCTTTAAATTTGTTGATAAGTCTTCCTAAACTTAACACGGCAGCATCTCGAACGATCCATTCATCATCTTTTAATGAAAAATTAATAAGAGCATCAGTAGATTCTACTAGATCTATATCACCGATATATCCTAAAATTTTAGTGCTTGTTTCCCTGACAAATGAATCATTATCCTGCAAAAATGAAAATACAAAACCTATTGGAATAAGTTCAGGATAATTTTTTACAATCTCAAGAAACGATTTCATCAGCATTATCCTTGAATTAGGATCTAAATCTTCAATTGACATTAACAAATCGTTCATCACGGGTTTTAACATAGTTGGGTTTTTTTTCGCTATTTTAGAAATAATTTGAGCTATTTCCTTTTTAATTTTTGGTTCTAATCTTGGTTTTAAAATCTTAATGATTTCTGCTAAATTTAATCTTTCACTATTATTTTCTATTAAACTTTCTAAAGAGAGGATCGCATTTAAGACAATATTTGGATCCTCTGATGTCAAACATTCGTGTAAAGTGGGTATTACTTCGACAGGATATTTAGATGCAATTTTAGAAACTGTTGTAGATACAACGCCTTTTGATATGAATCCAGAATCATCTTCCAAGAGCAACAGTCTTTTTAAGATAAAAAGCGTCTCATCCTCTGATTTTTGAGTTAAAATTGATGAAATTTTTTGCTTTACTTCATTATTTCCGAGTTTTATATATTTTAATAATGTGGATAATATTTTTTCAGGATTATAATGCCATAATTTTCCCAGAAGTGTTATGATACTGGTTACAACCCCCATATTTGAAATATCGATTTTATTTATAATCGTATCTAAATCTAAGGCTTTTGGGGATTCATTAATGTATTTTTCCAAAGCATTTACAGCTGAATTTCTCACGTTCTCTGCTGAATCTGTCAATCCATCTAAAATAGGTGATATTGGAATCGATAATTTCTTAAAGTTACCGATTTTCGATATAATGTCGAACATTGAAGCTCTAACTGACTTCCTAGGATCTTTCATAAAAGGAATAATCTTTGATATTAAATTCAAATCAATTTTCTGTATATCAATATTATTTAAGCATTGAATTGCAGCAGCTTTAATTTTTTGTTGTGAATAGGAGAGTTTTTCAAAAATGATTTTCTGAGGGATCTGATAAGATGACTCAGATAATAATTTTAGTACTTCTACTTGGATATTTACACTTGGATCGTTAAGAATTTCAATTAATTTAAATTTTGAAATTAATTCATCTTCCTGCAAATTTATTTTTCCCAGTAATTTTATACCTATTAATCTTAACCTCCATTCGGGATCGTTGATAAGATTGATAAGAAGATTTTCAGGCAATCTTTCAACTAATTGGTTATCATTTATTAACAGAGTGCGAGCGACAGAAATGCTTTTATCATAATTTGGAGACTCAAGAGCTTCCTCAATCCAGGGCAACACAATATCAGGAACATCACTCTCTAATTGTATCAAAATTTTAATTGATATTTTTCTGGAATTAGGATTTGGATCACATATCCCATCAATCAGTGAGTTTTTAAATTTCCAATCGTTCAAATATTTTTTTGACTTCAAAGGTATTCGTTCATACATTAATAGTAAGGTATTTTCAGCATATTCTCTTAGTTTTTTATCTGGATTTTTAATAAAATTAAATAGTGGAATTGGATCAAAAGTTTGACCACATTCTGTTATTTTGGAATATTTAATATTAAATTTGAACTCGTTCTTTTTTACAAGAAAGTAATAGGATGTTATAATTATCAAAATTGTTTCCTCAATAACAGCAGGCCAAGCAAAGCTATTAGAAACGGGTACGATTCCTGCTGTAAAAGACCAATAATTAAAAGAACTTGATAGAATATCAATATTTACAATTAAAAAATTAACTAAAACATTTATACCAATTGCGGCCATTAAATATGCTGCGAAATAGATATCAATTCCGCGATACTTAATTTTTCGACCCCAAAATCGAGTAAAATATCCTACAATTCCAAAAAACAGAGTAACATATACAAAATACGAAGACATCGTAGAAATTGCTAAAGATCCAGTAAAAAAGAATCCTATAGTTTGGAAAAGTGAGATCCATGCCCATACAAAAACAAACATCATTAATCCTAGCATAATGAATGGTGAGGGATCAGTTAGAAATTGACGCAACCCTCTTTTATTATCTTCAAAATTCAAGAAAATAGATCTCTTAATATCGGGTATATGATAATATTGATGTGAAATTCCGGATATATATCCTTTAGACCCATAATATGTCAATATCAAGAGGGGGTAAAATAGCATCCAAGAGATCCATAAGGTTTGAAAAGGAAATCCCATTAAAGATATTAATATTGGTGGAATAATTAAAAAGAAATATAATAATAGTGCCACTATAGCTGAGATTATTTTATTACTTGATTTATTTATGATGTTTTTACTTATGTATCTGTGAAATGGTGTTAAACCTTCATCTGCTTCTTCACTAAGAGCAATAAATAAGAAATCAATGAGAGGATAGATTGAAATGTACACAAGACATATTGCAAAAGGAATTATTAATATGAGAGGATGGAGTGCATTATCAGCAAAAATGAAAGCCATTCCTACAACAACCATCACTGCAATACTGAATATAAGCCCATAAAACAAACATTGCAGCCGGTCAATAAAACTAAATTCTCCTTTTTTAACTAAAGCTACTTGTTTGTAAATAATAAAAAAACCAATAAAAAAGAATACTATGAATATGATTATTATCGCTAATTCTCCTAACAAAACGTGGATCACTCTAAATATATTAAGATGTTAATAAGTGTTAATTCTGGTTGCTAAATAATTTAATAGATAAAAGAATTTTAGATTATTAAATATGGTGTGAAAAATATGATAAAAATTGAAATTCCTTTAGACGATGCTTTGAAAAGATTAGATTTTATATTTAAAAATGAAGGTTTATCTACTGAATGTATAAATGATCATAAGGGTTTCTCGTTATTGGGAGATTCATTTGGACCCTTTGAAAAAGGAAAAAAATATAGGATGAAAAATTTTTTAGCCATCCCATTTATTGAAGGTGGAATTTTAGCTGTGAGCCAAAATGAGAAATATGATAATGTAGATATCCAAAGGTTCGCCATTAGAGAAAGGGATAGTCAGAAGCTCATCCAACAAGATAAGGATAATTTTTTGATAAAATCTAAGGAGTTTCGTTCATTAATGGAAAAGGCTGTAGAAGATAAGAAAAAACCAAAAATGGATCTTGATAGATATAATTCTTATACCACTAATATCATTGATAGCAGGTTATTAAAATTGTTAAAATTAGCAAAAACTGAACTTTCTTTGGATGATGAAAAAAGATTGACAAAATCAGAACATTTACTATTTAATAAGATTTATAAAATAATAAAAAAGTGGAGAACATTTTTTTTAACATTTGAATGAATCTAAAGTTCTATTTGCCTCGTACCATATTTTTTAAAATAATCCTTAATAATATTTGATTGGAGTTTATTTGGTTTTAATAAAGGGATAATTTCTAATGCATTACTCATTGTAAAAAAATTCACATTCTCTTTTAAAAGGATTTCTTTGACATTTTTCCCATCATCACGTATTTCATTCCTTTCTGTCATAACTATTGAAGCAATAATTTCTACATCAAGTTTTTCTAAAGATTTAATAGCTGCAATTAAAGAACCAGCTGTAGTGGTAGTATCTTCAAGTATTATTACCTTTCCTTTAGGTTCACCAAGAAAAAATCGGTCTTTAGGATCTCCGTGTTCTTTTAACTTGCCTCTCCCCATCGGTAATAGGTACGTCCCTTTACTGTAATTTGATTGCTTTTTTGCCCATTTCAGTTGTGTAATTATACCTAATTTAGTTGCACCTTCTGGTACACCATAAAAACAATCAGGTTTTAAGTTCAAGAATTCAACAAAAGAGATTATGAAATCAGTAAGTTGATCCATTAGAAAAACATCCTGGGCGATATTCCTCCAATTTACATACCAATTCGATAATCTTCCCGATTTTAATTTGATTGGTTCATTAAAAAAACCAACTACTTCATTTTCAATAATAAATTCTAAAAATTTTGATTTATCTACCCAATCCAATATAAAAAACCTATTCTTTCATAATTAAGTATTCTTTTCGTGCTTTAGAGTATTCTTCACCACTAATTTTACCTTGAAGAAATTCTTGTTCTATCTGCCTCATTATTTTCCTTTTCTCAGCGAGTGCTTTTTTATTTTCTTCTTTTATAAATGTAGATAAAATGGACTCGCAAGCCTTACTGATATCATTCTTATTTGATTTTTTATTTAATTTTTCAATGTAAGGTTTTATTGGTTTTACTAAATCAATTTTTTTTTTTGCTAATTCATCAATTCTTTCAAGGACGGTTTTAATTTCTGTTTCATTCTCGCCATCTAAAACCGAGATCATTCTTGGAATGGCGATTTCTGTTAAAATCTCATCTAAATATATTTCTATTTCTTTCTCGACTTGTTTATCGTTATAGTTAGCTAACTTATCTTTCCTTATATATTCAATAAAAATTAAAGGGAGTTCAACTGGCCATTCTTTAATTTCATCCTTGTCTACAAGTTGGACAATTCCTCCATCTTTTTTATGAAATATTCTCATTTCTTCTCCTCTCTAAATTAAATCCAGTCTCCTGTTGTCAATTTTTCGGGTAAATATCTATCTGTTAGAAATTCAAAACCATGAGACGAAAAAGCTTGAATTTCAGCTTTAACTTTCAATTTCAATGCTAATTTAAGGTCTTCTTCCCAATTTTTATTTTTTTTAACGAAATCTTCGTTGAGGAGATCTGTTGTTCTTTTTATGTCCTGTTTATTCATAGGAATGCGAACAGAGTTTGGAATTTTATATTTATCCAAATCTCGAGTCAAAACACCCAAAAGTTTAATCTTGGGAGTCGCTAGAAATGGACTTTCATAGCTTAATCTCTTAGAACCTCTGAGATAAACCGAATGAATATAATGACCATAAGGATCACTATCCACTAAACTAAAGACGGGGAGATTTAACTCTTTACTTAACCTTTTTAAAAACATTCGTACTGCTACATTTCCTACACCTTGTGCGGTTAATAGAATACACGGATATTTCTTCCAAAATCTTGCCTCTGCTAAACGCATCATCGCAGCATCTTTTTCTATTACCAATATAAATTCAGCATCAGACTCAATAATCTCAATATTATCAAGCATTGGAGATATTGTCCATCCACCACCACCTAAACCTTCAAGATCAATAATATCATTCCTATCTCTTATTCGAAGTCTTCCTACACAAGATCCTTTAGCAGAAGCGACGATATGTGTTGAATTTCTTGTAGTGTAAAGCATACTAGCCACATCTTCGATGCATTTATCACTATTTTTTTGATCTCCAAAAAGTGTAACTGCTGAATAGAAAATTTCTCTTTTAGTCGCGTGAAGATCTTTTAGTAACAATTCATTCACTTTTTCTAATACTTTCATCAAACGGGTCATATCAGCTACACTTGCTAGCGAATGGAATTGTTTTTCCATCATTTGTTTACCTAAAAGAAGTAAATCATTTTCTTCATCCCATATTATATTTCCAGTGGTTCTTGAAGGAAGAAAAATTGACGGTCTTCCATTTTTATAAATTTTTTCTATAATAGAATCTGTAAATTCACGTATTCTTTTAAGAGCTTGAGCTTTATTTAAATCATCGATTTCAACAGTTTCTACAGGTAAAATCTTTTTTTTTTTCTGTTCTTTCATATTTCTGCTTAGGTATTCTTGATATAGTTGTTTTGTCGCTTTTAAATCCCAACTTTCACTTTTAGTTGCCATTATTGTTTACCTCATTTTAATTTCCAATGTTTCTTATTTTTAATAATTAACATTTCCACTTTATCTCTCCTTACCAATTCTTTTAAACGATTCTGGAGATACCTTGCATCCATCATATCTTTAATTTTTAAATTGAAGATAAGATGTGTTATGTTTTGCCATTCATTGTTAAGTGTTGCTAAAATTTTATCTGTTGTAATAACGGGTAAGGTTGTTTGAACGGTCTGGGGAATTGTTTTCTTAAGTTTTGGTTTTTGTGAAGGTTTTTTTATAGGTTTACCTTCTTCAATAGTAATTAGATTTTCAATAGATTCAGGTCTTTTCGAAACAAGTTTGACAAGCTCGTCCTCTACTTCTATCGTTGGTTTTTCAATGATAGCTTCAGTTTTATAGCGAGCTTGTATTTCTTTAATTATATCAATTTTTCTTGAATTTGGTGAAATGGAAATCCCGAATTCTTTACTGTACTCTATTAATTCTCTAATTGTCCATTTTAATAGAGTTTTTTCAGAAAAAATCTCTTTCTTAGGTTTTTGATCTTCATCTCTACTTTCTTTATCAACAGGTTCTTTTTCCCATTCAATTTCAATTTCTTTAGGGATTTCTTTTCTCTCTTCTTGTTCTGGTATAACATTTTTCTCTATTTTTGGTTCTGTAGCTAATTTAGGCATAACTTTTTTACCAATTGCTTCTTTCATTAACAGTTCTAATTCTTCTGGAGAGGTTTTATTTTTATACTCACTTTCTGTAGTTTTCACAATATTAAATAGACTCTCTACAAATTTGGGAATATATTTTTCAATGACACTTGATCGTTTTTCTGTCTTTCTAAATGTATCTTTTTTATTCAAATATGCTCTTAAACGTCTTGCAATTGCTTCTAAACAATATTTAATCTCCTTAATTAATTCCTCATCATCTGCTAACGCATTTTTAGATTGAGATTTAAACATTAAATGTACATAAGGACCTGAAACGTTAACTAAAAGTTTAATAGGACCTTTCGGTAAGTTGTTATCAAAGGTGTCTAGTTTGTAATTTTTCCAATTAACAGATTGAACTGCTTTAGTTATAGCACATTCCGCACTATCTCTCAATTTGGGCGTACGATTTACAAATCTAGATAAAACATCCCTTGAACGTTTAGGAGTATCTAATTTTTTAGGATCATTACAATATGCCAAAGCTGCTTCAACCACATATGCTAAACCTTTACCACTTGTTGGAGGTCTTGTTTCTGCAGAAACAAAATCATCATCTTTTGAATGGACATCGGTAAAATAATTTAATAGTTCACGATAACTACTTCTTAAGTCATCATTTAAGTTTTTAAGTATCTTATTAAAAAAAATATTGAATTCATTTGGATCTCCATTATTATCTAAAATATCATAACTTGCGAGAATTCTTGAGACCGTTATTTCTATTTCACTATCAATTACGCTGTGATCTAAAGGAGTATCTTCACTTGATAAAGCATTTTGCTTTTTCTTCTCTTTCAATAAATTTTCCTTAACAGACACAAGGTTTGAAACAGGATCATCAAAATCTTCGATATTTTCTGATATTTTTAGACCGATTTCTTTTACTAAAGTATTTTCTAATACTATATCCCCAACGGGTATAGCGGTATCAGTTGGTGGGGCCATATATTTTATTGATTTAAACGCATGAAAAAGAGAATTGAATTGTTCATTAGTCAATTCAACAGGTTTAGCTTTAGAAATTTGAACTTCTCGAATTACATCTTCATATTCAGCCCGAGAAATAAATTTTTTTTGTTCAATTAATCCTGATTCATTCCGTTTAATTAAATTATATATTTGATTTTTTATTTCTTCTTTTTGTTTATCGATATTTTCAATTTCTTTTACTAGATTATCCACATCTTTCTCGATTTTTTTTTGTTCTTTTTTTGTATCAATTGTTTCTTTTCGACGATTATGTTTTCTTATAGTTTTATCTATATTTATAAGGTTTTTATCGCACTTATTAATCTCATTAATTAGATTCCAGTAATCGTTCTTTAAGTCTTCAGAATCTAATAGATAAAAAATGAGCTTATCTCTTGGTTTTTCTGAGCGTCCATACACCCTTTTTTCATTCTTTATAAAGTAAATTGGATCCTCTTTATTCTTTGATTTTGTAATGAATCCCTCTTCAAGGATAAGTAGATTATTTTTATCTTGTAATTCTTTTTCAGCAATATTTATGATCTCTTTCGCGGTTTTAGGGCTAATTCGCACAAAATTTTCTTGTAAAAATGCAGATACAGTTAAGTTTTCTGATTTTGCTATAAGATCCTGCAGATCACCTATATTGGTTGATGAAGGGTGTGGTTTAGCATATTTAGGTTGTTTTGGAAATGATGATACTAATCTTGGATATGTTATATGTTCCCCATAAGGATCAATGAAAAGAATTGTGACATGAGGATTCATCAACGCAGTCTCATTTATATAAGTATCTACATAACCCCTCACATATTTCACATTTAAATAATTTAATTTAATGTATGTCCCATGACCAAAAGGGCTATCAACATCAACAGGATGTATTAAATAACGTTTTTCATTCTTTGAAGTAGTGAAAAACTCAGATGCATTGGCATACACCATATCGATAGTCTTAGAGGCTACAATGATAGGTTTTCCAGTTGTATTTTGGGCATCTGAAAAAGCACTTGGAGCTCCAAAACCTTGACTACCTCGAGTCTGTTTTAATTCAACACTTTTTGAACTTGCTAAGTATTTTCCAAATTTACGAAGATCTCCCTTACTCATTCCGATTCCATTATCAAATATCTCTAAAGTATAATTCATTACATTTTTTTGTGACAATTCCGATGTTAAAAAAGACGGAGGCTCAGATTCTCTTAATCTAACGACTACGATTGGCTCTATATCGACTAAAGCAATAACAGGTTTTAAAAGTTCATCAATGTCCTCTAAAATTCGCTGGACTTCTTCTTCTACTTCAATTTCAGCTTTGTCAATTATTTCTCCTGCCTCTTCTTCTTTATCTATTGATAATTCCTCTTTACCATTATTATCTGCTTCTCCTTCTTCTAAGAAATCTTGAATTAGTGATAAATTTTCTAAGGCTGTTTCTTGATCCAAAGAAAATTTATTTCTTGAATCAGATTTTTCGATTTCATTCCAATGAAACGTTTCAATAGCATCTAAACAATTATCTAAGAACTCTGTTATATATTGAGAATGTTTCCAGTATCCGAATTCAAAACCCACTAATTGTGTTCTTTTACGCATAAATTGTGCTATTGTACCTTGCTTGATTGTACCTTCCTCATCAGATGAAATTTTAATCTCACTCCAAACCTATGTTATCAGTTTTAATAGCGTTTTAAATTTAATTTATAAACACATAACTAACTTCTAGATCATTACTAATAACATAATTCTAATAAAATTAGTAAAAATCTTGAAGGCTGTGCTTCCAAATTTTGATTCATTTTGAAAAGAAATCGATTTATTATTTAAATCTTTTCCTATAATCAAAACTAAAAAGTGAAATAGCATGAATTTTATTTGATGTTTCTTATTCGGAAGTTTTCCAATGTTATATCTAATATCCTAGAAGCTATATATCTTTTAGAAGCTTTTTCAATATGTGAGATTTGTTTTGCTTTATTGATGATATATACCTCATTTTCCTTGCTTCCAAAGCCCACATCTTCCCTACCTACATCATTAGCCACAATTAAATCTGTTTGGGAACTTAATAACCTCTCATAAGCTCTATCGATAAGTTCAGTTCTTGAAACATTAGTTTCTGCTTTAAAAGCAACGATAAATACTTTATAGTTTTTCTTACGAGCTACGTTGATAACTTTAGGAGTTAATCTCATATTAATTTGGAGCTCCTTAACATCATCAGAAGAGATCTTACCTTCAACACAATCTATTGGTTTATAATCAGAAATAGCCGCAGCACATATGAAAATATCAAAATCTTTATAGGATAATTCATTTTTAACCGCATTTATGAAATCATCTGAGGAGACCACATTGATCGTATTTACATAATCGGGAATTTTTACCATACATTTCCCTGCAACCAATACTACATCCGCTCCCCTTGCTGATGCATCCTTAGCAAGTTCAACACCCATCCGCCCCGATGATTTATTTGAAACGAACCTAATCTCGTCAATGTATTCTCTTGTGGGTCCTGCTGTTATTAATATCTTAAGTCCTTCTAAATCTCTCTTGGCAATTATTAAATCGATAACTCGGTCAATTATGTCATCCACTTTTGCAATCTTAGCTTTCCCTTCAGAAATTCTTGGTCCTAAAATATCCATACCATATTTTTTTAATAATGAAATGTTATGTTCAAGAATAGGATGATACATGCTCTCATGCATCGCAGGGACGATTACAATCGGAATATTTGATCCAAACGCTGTAGAAACAAATGTAGTAACAGGAGTATCGTCTATTCCATTAGCAATTTTTGATATCGTATTTGCCGTAGCTGGACATACTAAGATTAGATCTGCTTTTCCAAAAACTTTAGGTCTATTTCCCGCAAAAAAAACATGTTCTACTTCCCCCGTTAAATTAGTTATAGCGGGATTACCTGTAGCCCAATGCATTAAAGAAGGGTTAATTAATTCTGTAGCTGCCTTTGACATTACTGCGAAAACTTCAGCACCTAATCGCATCAATTCTCTCGCGATAATTGGAGCGTTTATTACAGCTACCGACCCAGTTAAACACATGCATATTGTTTTTCCTCTAAGAATTGTACCCTTGCTCTCAACGATATCTTTTGATGGGTGGTGCGCGTTCTCTCGAACCATAATTTATCATTATATCATATATTTATATGTAATTAAATTTCATTTGGAATATAAAAATAATGGAAACACATCCCTATAATTTCTAACTTTTTATAAACAATTTTTCCCTACGTTATGAAGATCTTAGTGGATTTTAAAAATTCTAAATAAAAGATATATGTAAACTAGATTTTTAGATATACCATGGAGATCCTTGTTGATTTACACATCCATAGCAAATTTTCTGGGGGAACTAGCGAACGAATAACGATTTTCAACATCGCTTTAAATAGTAAGGTAAAAGGATTAGAAATTGTTGGTACAGGAGATTGTTTACATCCATCTTGGTTTAAGCAATTACAGTTTGAACTTGAAGAATCTGATAATGGTATTTATTATCATCCTAAAATTCCTGAAATTAAATTTATCTTACAAACCGAAATAGAACTCATCTGGAAAATAGAGGGAGAACTTAAAAAAGTACATTTCATAATCTTAATTCCTAATTTTAATGTTTTGAATGAAGTCTATCAATTTCTTTCAGCTCATGGAGCATTAGCAGAGGATGGGAGACCTAAAGTTTACTTATCGGCTGAAAATTTTATAATAGGGTTAAAAAAAATCGATTCTTTAATTGAAATAATACCGGCTCATATTTTTACGCCATATTTTGGTATCTTAGGCGCTCAATGTAAATTTAAATCTCTTAAAGAAGCATTAGGAGAGGGAAGGAAACACGTTAATGCTATTGAATCTGGATTAAGTGCTGATCCAATATTAATTAGAAATCTATCAGAATTAGATGATTTAACTATTTTATCTAATTCTGATGCTCATTCAGTGAATTTTCATAGACTTGGCAGAGAAGCAACAAAATTATATGTGCCTAATAGATTAAAATACCGGGAAATTATTAAATCTATAAGAATGAATAAGATAGTTAAGACCTATGAATTTAAACCTTCTGGAGGTAAATATTATTATGATGGACATAGAGGAGAAAGGCATGATGATGGAATTGACTATTTTTGTAGCCCCAAGCGAAATAATATTGATTGCCCTTATTGTGGAAAGAGACTTACCAAAGGGGTGTTATCTCGAATTTATGAATTAAAAGACCAAGAGGGTGTAAATAGCGATAAATTTCAATATATCATTCCTCTCCTTCAATTGATTGCTATTATAAATAAGAATTCAGAATATAACAGGAAAAACTTAGAAATATATCATAAAATTGTGGAAAAAAATCAAGGAGAGTATAACATATGGGAAGGATCAAGCAACTTTAATAGTATTCCTTCAAATATAATTGATGCAATCAATAAAATACGAAACGGTAAATATTACTATATCCCAGGACATGATAATTTTTATGGAAGATTATGTTTTGAAAATGGAGAATAAATTATTTGTTATTAAAATTTACTATATCCTAACAAATTAAACTATCAGGAAGTAATTTTCTTCAAATTTAATTTCTAAAAATTTCATCTCATATTTCAGTTTAAACTCGTATGAGATCCTCCTTTTAAAATTAATTCAGGATACAAATATTCAAAATTCTTACTAAACAATTTATGGTTCACCCACTTTTTAGTTTTTTTATCCCAAATTAAATTCTGTATGGGATTATATTTTTCAAGAAAATTGTTATTTCCATAGACCGATTTGATAATAGAGTCAGCTTTAACCAAATCAGTTAATATCAAATATTTCTCAACCTTTAAGTATTGAAATATGTATTCAAAAATTCTTAAAAATTCACCAAGTTCGCAATCTGGAAGATATAATTTGATCATTAGTCCACTATAAATCTTTTTCTTCTCATTAAATCCGTGTATATAATACTCTCCTTCAATTTCGTAAACAAAACCTAAATTGAAATACTGAAACATGCATTTAAGTATATCAATTGTATCTTTTTTTAGATTTAACAAAATAATTTGGATAATTTCATTCAATCCTAAATTTTTTGGAGTAATAAAGGGAAAGATGATTTTTTTTTTAATTAAAGCTTGAATGTCATCGAAGATAGATTGGTTAATAATATTATATTTTTCCTTAATATCAATAGAATGCCAATTATATATCTGTAATAAAGCTTTAAAATAGGGAGAATCTGGTTTATAATAATCTGGAATTAATAAATCACCAATATCAAAATTTTTCACTTCTGAGGTTGGAGTTTTATAATTTGGATTGAAAAGAATGTTTTGTATATAAGTTTTAAAATTATTAGGATCTAAATACCATCCATTTGAACTTAAATTATAGCTGAAATGGAAAATCTGAGACATAGAATTAATAGTAAATAGGCAATATTCTCTAATTTTGTTTTTGCTTCTCAACCAGTTAATGTATGAAGTATTGGGCTTATTATAAGGAAATAGATATTTAATAAACAAGGAATTAGAACTACTAATTGATGCAATATGCTTAATTTTTTGAAAGGTATTAGTAAATAATATTTTGAAATCTACATCTTCTACATCAAAAGGAGTAATATATAAAAAATATTGCCCTAATCCAAAATTTTGGAAAGCAGGAAGTAGTTTTATTGATTTTATATATTGTCTAAAGAAATTTTCTTTTTTTATTATTTGAAATTCTTCTTTATTCATAAAATATTTTTCAAGATTTAAGTGAAAATGTATTAATTTTTGAATATCATTTGGATTAAAACTGATACATTCAGATCTAATTCTTCTGTTGATTTTCTTAATAAGATTTGCCATATTTTCTTTTTTAGACCAATGATTAATCGTACTAACTGATTTTTTTTTTAATGGTTTTAATTCTACACCCAAAACTCCTTTAATATAAAGAAAATATTGGTCAAAAAGATCTTTAGTATAGAAAAATGCTCTCTTATTGAAATCATAAAAATCTTTTCTTGAAAAAGTCTGTAATAATCCGTTCCAAGAAAATCTTTTAAAAGAAATAATGTTTTTTTTAAAAATATTAGATAAAATTGATACAAACATAATTTTTTCGTTATGCTTCAAATATGGGATAAAAAGTTGTAAGAAGATATATTCTTGCTTATCGAATAAATCTGTTGTTTCGTAGAAATAAATTTTTGGAAGCCACTTTTTAATTTTATCAATTATGACTTTAACTTCTGGTGAATTCTTTAAAATTAATTGAGGAAAATAGCTTGAGATTGAGTTTGTCCAAATACTATCAATTAAATAAGGTTTGATTATCTTTGGATTATTATTAATAAATTCATTGATCCTAAGATTGATTGTTTTATTCGATATTTCATAAATTTTATTATTTTTTTTTAAATCTCTAAGGCGTTCTTTTTTTATTTGAGTAATTTCCTTTAATAATTCTAGATTAGAAATTATACTTTTAATTGATTTGATATTAAATATTTTTAAATTAGAGCATAATTTTAAAAATTGGTAAAAAAATCGGAATTTTTCAAGTTCTTTTACATATTTTTCTCTAGAATTTAAATAATCTAAGAAGAGATTTTTAAAAGTATAGGAATTTAGATCTACAATGTCAAAAATACCATATTCTTCAATTAATTGTAAGGTGTGCTCTTTCTCATAAAATTCTTTAAATTGAATAAAATCATTCATAGTATCTTTCGATTCTTTTTCAATTATTTGAGAGTAATTCACCCATTTTTCTAACTCATCCTTAATATAGAAAAACCCAAAGTTTTCATTTCTAACTAAAAAATTAAGGAAATCTTTTCGGAGTATAGGAGAATCAATTAATGCTTGTAAACTTTTTTCTAATTCTTTAGTTAAACCATTTTCACTTAAGAAAAAATTATAATAATCGGATTTTATTATATTAGAAATTTCCTTTCTTCTTGAAAAGTTTATTCCAACATAGGAAAAGAATCTTATTCTCTCCAAAATTAAAAAATCTAAGAGTGTAAGATTTGCTTTACTAAATTTTTTACTATAATTCTGAATAAATTCGAGTTCGTAGTCTTTTGAGTGTTTTTTATTATTATGGTTAATTATTTGACCACTTTTATAAGATTCTCTAAAATAATTTAAATTCAAGGAAAAAACATATTTTTTTGCTAAAGAACAAAATTTTTTTATTATATATCCATTTTGTTCCATTTTTTCTAACATAAATTTCAAATCTTCTACATATATCTCTGGAATGACAAAAAATGCTGATAATTCTACAGAAAAATTAGTTACCGAAAGCTTTGGCATAATTATAAATGGCATTTGGTTAATTATCTTATCAATTTGAGCTTTTTCTAAAAGGGGATTAAATTTAAGATAGCATACTAAAAGAGCTATATTAAGTGCTTTCCAATCGAAATAATATGTGGGGGTTATGTAACTATATGTATTTATCCACCGTAAGTTTTTACTGAATCTCCGCAAACTTAAATCGGTATGGATGATTCCTTGATTTTTAAAAGACTTAAAATAGTTATAAAATCCTTCCAAAGTATCACAGTTTTTTATTTTGTAGAAAATTTTAGTTAAAATTCTAAGAGTTTCTGTAATCTCATTACTCTGTAAATTTTTTGAAGATTTGAACATAAAATCTTCATATATTTTTCCAAGAGTAAAATGTAAATTATCAACATAATTTAAGTTGGGATTTCGTCTAACATATTCAAAAAAGTACCGTTTTGGTCTTTCGGTAGAGTGACTGTCTTCTAATTCAAGGAATTTATCAAAGCGAAATTTATCAGATTGATTAGCTAGAAAATTGTAATTTACATATTTTTCTCGTATAAACGACTTCCATTCGTTAGCTGATGTGAATTCTTGTAAATCTATTTCAACAAATTGGTTAATAACAAAATCAATGAGATTGGTTTCTTTTAAATTATTTGGAATAAAAATAAGATAAGCACTTTGAAGTATTAAAAAGGGGAAGAACTCTTTATAATCCTTAAAGAGTTTAATATGATATACTCCCTCTTTAATAAATCTATTTACTCCATAATTAGTTAATCTTGTATCAAAATCTATAATTTTTATAATTTCATCGACAATATCTATTCTTACTTTCTTATTGATTACTTCTAAATTTAGATAAGCTTTTAACTCATTTATTAGAGAAAGGAATATCTGTTTTATCTTAATAGGGTCATCAATAACAGATTTTTTCAAACTATCTAAATTAGGAGAGTTAACCAAATTTATCAATTTGTTATTTAATTTTTGTCCTGAATTTAATATGCTGTAATTTACTTTTTAAACTTTTTCATCAGAACTCCTTTTGAATAGAATAAATTGTTTCTTTTTAAAGAAAAATTGAATTAATAATTTTGTTAATTTAGAAAATTCTTTCTGTTTAAATAGAATAATATAGAAAAAATGACATCAATTCATTTCATTTAATAAAAAGGTAATTAATTTGAATTTATTTAAAGTATATAGCGTTCTTTTATTTGTATTAATTAGCATTACTTCCTTTTTACCTATGGTTAGCGTTGTATTAGGTTATAATGGAAGTGGTGGAGGACCATAATATAAAAGCTTATTAATCAAATAAACTATTTTTAATTTTTTTTATGGAGGATATAATGTTTGGGAAGGATCTAGCAATTTTGATGGTGTTCCTTCAAATATAATTGATGCAATCAATAAAATACGAGACGGTAAATATTACTACATCCCAGGACATGATAATTTTTATGGAAAATTATGTTTTGAAGATTTATAATAGATTTTTAATCATTAATTTTTAATTTAAGGTTTAATTTTTTGGAAAGAGCTTCAAATTTCTTAAAATCTTTTCGATTTAATGAAGAACGATTCTCTAATTTTAAGATATGCAAAAATTTTTCTCCATAATAGGTTTTGCAGATTTCTGAAAGATTGTATTCAATATTATCATCTAAAATTTTTATATTAATTAGTGAAGTTTCAAATTCTATTTTTCTAATCTTAGAAATTTCATCGATGTATCTTACAAAAGGCGTGTTGTGCATCTTTTTTAAATTAAAGATCCTTGTACTCCCAATTCCATTATTTTCAAGTAAATTTTTCATATATAAGTGAACTTCTTCAAGAAATCTTGCTCTAAAGCTACTTAAATGGGTTTCAGTCTTAAGTAATTTACTAATTATTTCTTTATAAGGAAGATTCATTCCTGCTAACTCGTTAGTTAAATCTAATAAAAGCAAGAACTTTGTGTGGTTTTCTTCCTCATTTAATCTTAATTGGCTAAATACTGAATCCTTGTTTTTATCAATATAGGAAAAAAGAAATTGTTTAAATGCTTCTAAGAAATTTTGATAATTGGGTACAAAAGATTTATTTCGATCATTAGCTACAAGTTCATATGCTTCAAAAATGTTAAGTTGTTTTTGTATTACTTTCTTTACAAGTGAAAGAGGGTAATACCCCTCTATATACGTCATCCCTTTTGCGATGCTATTAATAGCATCTTCAAAGGAACATTTCATCAAAACATTAACTGTTTTTATAACGCTTCCTTCAATTTTAACGGGGTTTTTTAAACAATAACACAAATCAAAAGGTTTTAAGTCATGAAAAAGGGAATTGTTTTTATCAGGAATTATTATTTGAGAGCCGTATGCATTAACTATACTTCCTTGTTTCGGCTTACTGGCTAAATCCCATTCTATTATCGTTATATCTTCTGTATTTTTAGACATATCAATATCATAATTATATTCGATGGGTTTACTCAAGAGAGAATATCCATCTATCAAGTTTATATTGTAATCCTCATCTTCTCCCCAAAATTGTTTATAATAGTAAAAAATATCGGCAAAAGGCTTTAAATCATCAGTAAACAATTCTTTTATGATTAAATAATTAATACCAATTTCTGAAGATTTGATTTTAGAATTATTTATTCCAGTGAACCCGATATGGTTTATAATGTAATTATAAGCAGAATTTTTTAAATTTTCTTTATCGTGATTGATTATATAAGTATTTCTTTGTTTTCTTAAATCAACTTTAGTGACTTTAATTCTATATTTATCAATTAGTAGTTTTATAAAAGCAAATTTTTTCAAATATAGTTTTCTCTTTAAAGCATCTATTTCTTTTCTGTAATTATCATATTTTAACAGATATGCTTCCTTTGGAATTTCAAATACATCAAATTGCCTTTTCATTAATTCTAATTTGTCGATAACACAGAAATTATCAATTTGTTCAAAAAAATAAGCTAAAATTTTTTCCTTAAAATTTTCAAAATTTTCATGTAATACAAATTCATTGATCTTGGGATTTATTTCCATCAACTTCGTTAGATTTTTCTTTACAAAAAAAGTAGAAAAATAAACTTCGTTAAAATTATCTGATTTTATCTGTTCTAGTAAAATTTTCGTTAATGAAAAAAGATAAGTTGAGTTTTGGAATTTATATCTTCCTAAAAAGCTATCTATGGACTCTACTATGCGTAGTATATCGAAAAATGAATACAAGGAAACGGATTTCATAAACTTGGAAAAACCATTTTCAATTAAGTTACTGTATTTTATGAAAAACTCGTCTAATTCATTCTCATATCCATTTTTAAGAAATTCAAAAAACTCGATGAAGAGATTATTACTAATTGAAGTTTCCAAATATTTTTCAATAATAGGCTCACAATCACTCTGGTTTAGAATAGCTTTATTAAGATAACTTAAGCTCTCAATACAATTGTTGGAATCGAGACATCGTTTTGCTAATTCTAGAAAATTTTTACTTTTTTTTTTGGAACCAAAATCCTCATAGCTAAGTTCATACTCACTCAATTCTCTAAGAATCTTTATAGAAATATTATCTTTAAGCAATAGAAATAATTTAATTATATGAATGCAAATTTTTTCATTTCTTTCACCTTCAAATAAAAATGTTGGGCAATCATGAAAAATTTCCTTTTTTTTTTCATTGATAATGATATGAAACTCTCGATCATTATCCAAGACAAGACTCCTAATTTGAATGGGATCTTCTTTACAAGAAATTATATTAATTTTATTATTTGGAAATTCTGACGCTATTGTGACCTTTTCTTTATCAAACAATTCTACAATTATTTCAGATAGTGTATTTTTCGTCAATTCCTCAAAATCTCGATTTAATTATATCAGAAATTAATTTAGGAAATTCATTCCAATCTTTAATTGTAATTAATTGCCCTCCCGCTACTTTTATTATCTTTTCCGCTTCTTTCAAGTCAAAAGAAGTTTCAGGGCAAACCAATATGAAATCTATCCCAAGAGAGCGATATTTTCGCAATTCTTCCAATGCTTGTTGAATGTCATAAATTTCTGCGTCAGTAAATAACACGTTTAACTTTTCGCGCGAACTCGAATTTTCGTTAAACTGTTTTCTAGCCCATTCAAGAGCGCTTTGTATTCTTGTTCCCCCTCTCGCAGAAATTGACAACAAATCTTCAGCCAGTTTCTCTAGATCCACCTTTTTATTCATTTCTTTTAAAACGTGAGTATCTGATTCAAAAAAACATATAGCTAATTCATCCTTTCTCAATCCGTATACCAACATTGTCGCACATATTGTCATATAAGCCAATTTTTCTCCAGACATCGAACCACTAATATCTAATTCAAAACATGCTGATCTCATCCCTTTAGCAGTTTCAAACACGTAAAAATCATCATATTCGATATGATCTAATTCTTTCCCTTTTTCTAGTAAATTATAGATTGTCTCCTCTAAATCAATATTTTCAAAATCATCACCAATTGTGTATGGTCTGACTATATTTATGGGTATGGGTCCAGTGTTAGCACTCCCTAACCTAGCTCTTGAATAATAGATTCCTAAATCAATTAACATCTTTTTAGCTAATTCCTTAATTTTCGCTTTAGGGCCACTTGATAATTTACCTCGATGGATAAACCATTGCTTCAGTAGATTTTCTCCACTTCCCGCCGATAAACAAGAAATCATTTTTTCTTGCCCTTCTTTTCCACCAACTTGATTAGAGGCTTTTACTGCTTCGTTTAAGTCGAAATGTCCGAGTGCACCAAGAGCATCCCGATTGTTACTTGCTAGAGCACTACTCATTAATTCTTTTAATCTATCAGGATTTAGTTGATCCTGAATTTGGTTCATTAAATTTGAAATTCTTTGGAAATCTGCTTTATTTTTCTCGATCATTTTTTTTAAAAGTTGATAATTAGGTTCAATGAGTTCATGGATTTCTTCTTCAAGCATATTCAACTTTTCCCCAGCTTTTCTAATATCGTCTGAATTAGGGTTTAATCCAAGTTTTCTTAAGAATTCTGTAGCATTTCTTAATTGTTCTGCATTTTCACACTCTTCTAGTGTTTTTTTAACGAGATCAGGAATAGCTTGGTTGATTTTTTGACTGCAATGTGGATTTGCACAACTATTCATTAATTGTTGAAGTTGATGTGTTAATGATTTCAAAGCTTCAAATTTAATATTTTGGTTTAAAGCATCGTTTACCTCGGATTCTAAAGCTTGATTAAAAAGAGAATTCCAAGCTTTATTCGTAAACGGATTTTTTGCTAGTGTTTCTAAGGAAAGGTTAACCGGTGAGTTACCTTGTTGTTCTTGAAATTTATTTAGAAGCTTTGATCTAATATCAGTTCCAAAATACTGATCTAAGGAATTAGCGAGATTAAAATTGTGTTCAAAAGACCCATTTTTTAATGAATTATTAAGAATTTCATTTAAGTCAACTTGAGGAGAATTTCCTAATGTCTTAGCAGCATTAAATAATTGATCTAAATTTTCTATTTGATTTTGAAGTTGATTTTTCATATTCTCCAATTGATTTTTTATATTAACTTCTTTTGAAGCACTATCCATGAATTTCATTGTTTGCAATAGGTCGTCAAGTTTTCCTGAATTAAGTAATTTGTTCAAGTCATCAGTCACATCTTCCCCTTTTAATGCCTTACTCGTGATTTTTTCCCATTCTCGCAAAGAATTTTGTTGGATTAGATCTTCTAATCCTAAATTTACTGCTGCTTCTATGTCTTCTGGATCTAAGGAGTTAATCTTTTGATTTAACCGTTTCCGCGCTTCTTCAATAAGTTTTTCTAAGGAGGAAATTTCTTCCTTATATATCTCAGAATCATCATTCAGAAATTGAAGTGCTGATTTATAAGGTTCTTCTTCCCTATTTTGATTTAATTCATTCATAAAATCTTCTAGTTCTTGAATAGCGTCTGAATCAATTGAACTAGACAATTCAATCTCGTCTATCATCTCTTGAATTTGATCTAATTCTGATTGAATATCTTGATCCAATTTTTCTTGATTTTTCTTTTCTCTTGATTCTAGATCACTATCAAAGAAGGAATCAATCATGTTCTTTTTGTAATTAGGAAATAAAATCTCAAACGCTAGATCTTTTGCTAACTCTTGGTTATCTGGAAATGATGTGACCATGCTGATTTCAATATAATCATTTGGTGTAATAATCCCATTTCGATAATACCGCGATAGAATTAATTTTGGAATAGAAAGAACTTGGCGTGAAGATGGTATTTGGACTATATCTGGATGTTTTCTCATTTTTCTAATGAAATCAACGGCAAATTCACAAGGATTTTCAGGGAAGACACCCATTAAAAGTTACCTCCTATGCACCTAAGGTTTTATGTATGATATTTTCAATGATATTCTCAGCTTTAACACCTGGTTTCGGTTTAATGCTCCCTAAAAGTACATTTCTGCTAATATCAGAAAGGTATTCGTAAATACTTTTTTTCTCTTTAATTTCACCACTTTTTTCTAAAGAGCGTTTCCTAGCTAATAATTTTGTCATGGCAATACCTGCTCTAATGGAAGCGGGAATCTCGATATCAATTTTATTTCTTCGAGTTTCATTAATGATTGAATAAATTAGTTCTAATTCAGATTCTTCTACGGTAAAATGCTCCGGTAAGTTAATTCTAATTATATCCAATTCAGTTGCTTTTTCAGGATATGTCAATTTGATCCAAACCTTAATCCTATCTTTTAAAGCTTCTGAAAGTCTATGAGTTCCGGAAAGTTCTTCAGGATTCATAGCAGAGATAAAAAAGAAATCCTCATCAGCTTTAATCCTTCCTAAATGAGGTATTCCTATCGAAGATTCTTCTAATGGCTCCAAAAGCGTATTTTGAGAATATTCTGTTGCTCTATTAATTTCATTGGCTAAAAAAGTACCTCCTTCTAGCATCGCACTTAATAAGGGTCCTGAATTAAATGCTTCTAAAGTAAAACCTTTCTTTAATGTAATTGCTGGATCAAAGCTCCCGATAAAATGTGATGGTTTAATGGACTCATCCATAGTCAACCAATAAAATGATTTATTTTTATTTTCTTTTGCTCTCAGACTTGCAAAATATCTACATAGGATTGTTTTTCCCACTCCTGGAGGGCCAACTAAGGCAGGAAATAGTCCTGTTGACTCAGCATCTCGCAATAATTCCAAAGCTTTTCCATATTGACCTGTAAGGACAATATCGATATTTTCTTCAGTAATATCTTTAATGAGATGTTTATTGAATAATTCTTCAAATCTCTCTTTACTTGACATTTTTCAAACCTCATTTAGAATTTATGTTTCTATGAAATAATACTATTAATAATAAAAATTTGATAATTTAAAACTTTAAACTTAATAAAATAAAGGTACTATATCTTATTAAGAAAGGATGCTGATGATAAACCCTTATTTTAAAGCAAAAGATTTTGTATTATTCCATGGAGATGCTATTGAAATCTTAAATCAATTTGATGATGAATATTTTGATTTGATCTTCGCAGATCCTCCCTATTTTCTGTCTAACGATGGTATCACCTGCCAGTCAGGAAAGATGGTGTCAGTGAATAAGGGAAAATGGGATAAATCACAAGGTTTTGAAGAAGATGTGAAATTCATTGATAATTGGTTGAAAGCTTGTAAAAGGGTTTTAAAAAAAGATGGAAGCATTTGGATCTCAGGAACTTTACATATAATTTACAAGATCGGTTATTTACTGGAGCAAAATGGCTATGAGATTATAAATGATGTTATATGGTATAAACCTAATGCTCCTCCAAATCTATCATGTAAGTATTTTACACATAGTCATGAAATCGTTTTATGGGCAAGAAAATCAAATGATTCAAATCATACGTTCAATTATAAGAAAATGAAAATGTGGAATAATCCTAAAGATAAATTAAAGAACACAAATAAGCAGATGAGGAGTGTTTGGGCAATCCCATTGCTCTCAAAATCTGAAAAAGAACATGGAAAACATCCTACCCAGAAACCCTTGGAATTATTAAATCGAATTATATCAGCATCATCAAATGAAAATGATCTAGTTTTAGATCCTTTTGTTGGATCAGGATCAACTGGCATAGTCTGTAAAGCTCTCGGAAGAAGATTTATAGGAATTGATAATAATAAAGATTATCTTGATTTAGCTATCAAAAGATTTAATGATAAGAAAACTGCATCAATACTATTTTCTGCACGTTCTGAGTGAATTTTGATATAATACTCAAAATTTTTATAAGCAGTAATACTATAATTTCGTTAACCTATTTATCACTCTCAAATAAAAACTACTCCGTGATTTACCATGCAGTTAGAGGCAATTACCTTTTCCGATTATGAAGAACGTATTGAAAAAATGAGAATTAAAATTATCAATCAACCACATGAAATCTGTGTGGAAAGAGCGAAACTATTTACTGAATCTTATCAAAAAACGAGGGGAGAACCATCCTCCTTGAGATTTGCGAAAGCAATGAGTTATTTCTTGAAAAACATGTCAATTAAGATATGGGATGATGAATTTCTTGTCGGTACTCGAACAACTAAGTTAGTTGGAACACCATTATATCCCGAAGTGAGAATAGACACGCTTGAATTGGATCTTGAGCTATATAATACTCGTGAAGTCCAAAGTTTCATACTTTCAGAGGATGATAAAAAATTATTGAGAGA
>Ga0315536_1000164_pt1 | contig 31692 bp, 24 predicted proteins | sample SalMarSW160230MG_FD_203093 | JGI IMG/M metagenome (GOLD analysis project Ga0315536, IMG submission 203093) | Salt marsh sediment microbial communities from the Plum Island Ecosystem LTER, Massachusetts, United States - Salt Marsh Sediment SW1602-30 ...
CCGGGAGCCAGCCACGCATCCCGCCACTAGCCGCTTCCACTCAAGCGCTCAGGACTCGACAGCGACGCTCACGGCCGGACCGCTCCGACCGCCAGCAGATCGGCCCGCACCATCATCTCGACCAGCTCGTCGAAGCCGACGGCCGGCTTCCAGGCAAGCTCGCGCTCCGCCTTGGTCGCATCCGCCAGCAGCGAGTCGACCTCCGCCGGACGGTAGTACTTCGGATCCACCACCACCCGGACCGCCCCGGTTGACCGCTCGCGGCCGACCTCGGCCTCCCCCTCCCCTTCCCACACGAGCTCCATGGCCGCAGCGGCGAAGGCCCGTTCCGCGAACTCCCGTACGGAGTGCGCCTCGCCGGTCCCGATCACGTAGTCGCCCGTACCAGGGACCTGCAACATCTGCCACATGGCCAGCACGTAATCGCCCGCAAAGCCCCAGTCGCGACGCGCATTGAGGTTGCCCAGGGCGACCGTCTCCCGCCGCCCGGCGACGATCTCAGCGGCCGCGCGGGTGATCTTGCGGGTCACGAAATTCTCGCCCCGCCGCGGTGACTCGTGGTTGAAGAGGATGCCGTTGGCAGCGAACAGATCGTACGCCTCGCGGTAGTTCACGGCGGCCCAGAAGGCATACATCTTGGCCACCGCGTACGGGGAGCGCGGGTGGAACGGCGTGCCTTCGTTCTGCGGGCTTTCGGCGGCGAGACCGAACAGCTCCGACGATGACGCCTGGTAGAAGCGAGCCTCGGGCACGATCTGGCGCACCGCTTCGAGCATCCTGACAACCCCGAGGCCCGAGATCTCACCGGTGTAGGTCGGCATCTTGAACGAGATGCCGACGTGGGACTGCGCCGCCAGGTTGTACACCTCGTCGGGACGCACCGCCAGCAGCACCGTCCGCAGCGACTCGGTATCGCCCAAGTCGCCGTAGTGGAGGTGAAAGCGCGGTCGCAGCTCCGGGTTGTCCCTGAGATGGTCGATCCGTTCGCGGTTGAATGTGGAGGCGCGACGGACCAGCCCGTGGACCTGGTAGCCCTTGTCGAGCAAAAGCTCGGCGAGGTACGCCCCATCCTGCCCCGTAACGCCGGTAATGAGTGCCTTCTTCATAGCTGGGGATTGTACCGTGCCTCACCCGGCAGGCGGCCGAGCGCCCGGGCGCTTCCCCTCTCTTAGCCAAAGGAACTGGTGGGCTTGTCTTGTCTTTTCGAGGAGCGTTGCTACCTCTCGACGCGGTAGTTTGGCGCTTCCTTGGTGATCACGACATCGTGAGCGTGGCTCTCCTTGAGACCGGCGCCGGTGACCCGGATGAAGCGGGCCTTGCTGTGAAGATCGGCGACGCTGGCGCACCCCGACAGCCCCATCCCCGCACGCAGCCCCCCCACCAGCTGCGTCAGCTGGTTGGACAGCGGTCCCTTGTACGGCACCATCCCCTCGATACCTTCCGGCACCAGCTTGGCGAGCTCCGCATCGTCCTGGAAGTAGCGGTCGCGCGCGCTCTCGACCGTCTTCATCGCCCCCAGCGAGCCCATCCCGCGGTACGCCTTGAAGGTTCTGCCCTGGTAGAGGATTTGCTCGCCCGGTGACTCCTCGACGCCCGCGAACAGCGAGCCGATCATGACCGCGTCGGCGCCGGCCGCCAGCGCCTTGGTGATGTCGCCGGAGTAGCGGACGCCGCCGTCGGCGATGATCGGCACCCCGAGCTCGTGCGCTACCCGTGCGCACTCCTGAATCGCCGTCACCTGAGGCATGCCGGCGCCGGTGACGACCCGCGTCGTGCAGATCGAGCCCGGACCGATGCCGACCTTCACGCAGTCGACGCCCAGGTCGATGAGATCGCGGGCCCCGTCTCCGGTAGCCACGTTGCCGACGATCAGCGGCACATCGGGGAAGCTCGCCTTCACCAGCTCCACGGCTTCCATCACGCCTCGCGAGTGGGCGTGCGAGCTGTCGAGGCAAAGCAGGTCGACGTTGCGCTCGACCATGGCGGCGCAGCGCTCCGCGATGTCGCCGGCGACTCCGAGCGCCGCCGCCACCCGCAGCCTCCCGAACTCGTCCTTGCAGGCACTCGGGTAGTCCTGGGCCTTCTTGATGTCCTTGACCGTGATCAGGCCCCGCAGGGCGCCCTCCGCGTCGACCACCAGCAGCTTCTCAATGCGGTGCTGGTGAAGCAGCGCCTTGGCCTCGTCCAACGTCGTCCCAACGGAAGCCGTTACCAGCTCGCGCTTGGTCATGAAGTCAGAGATCGGCCTCTCGAACTCAGTGCAGAAACGGAGGTCGCGGTTGGTGAGGATTCCCTTGAGCTGACCCTGCGTGTCGACCACCGGCAGCCCGGAGATCCGGTACCTGGCCATGACGTCGAGCGCCTCCTGCACCAGCTGCTCGGGGTGAATCGTCACCGGGTCGACGATCATCCCGGACTCGGAGCGCTTGACCTTGTCGATCTCCGACGCCTGGCGCTCGATGCTCATGCTCTTGTGGACAACGCCGATGCCACCGTGCTGCGCCATCGCGATCGCCATCGTGCCTTCGGTCACGGTGTCCATTGCCGCCGAGACGATCGGTAGCTGCACCACCATGCCGCCCCGCGTCAGGCGCGTCCGCACGTCCACCTGGTTGGGATGGACCTCCGATCTCGAAGGCACCAGCAGTACGTCGTCGAAGGTCAGTCCGATCGGAACTTGGTCGCTCATGGCTCTAGCTCCCCGCTCGCGCCACCGCACCATGGCAGTGCTTGTACTTCTTCCCCGACCCGCATGGACACGGGTCGTTGCGGCCCACCTTGGGCTGCGTCCGCCGCACCGTGACCGGCCTCGCTGGCCCACCGACCGGCGTGTTCGCTGCCTGCTCCTGCTCCGCATGGGACGCCGCCAGCGCCGCCGCCTCGGGGTGAGAAAGCGTGGTCGCCTGGGGCCGCCGCCGGTGGAGCGGCATCTCGGGCGCCGGTTCCGCGTGGAACAGGAACGTCACCACCTGATCCTCGATCCGCTCCAGCATCGCCTCGAAGAGCTCGTAGGACTCGCGCTTGTACTCGACGAGCGGATCGCGCTGGCCGTACGCGCGCAGCCCGATCCCTTCCCGCAGGTGGTCGAGGCCGAGAAGGTGGTCCTTCCACTGGCGGTCCACGGTGTCCAGGAGGATGAACTTCTCGAGGCTGGCAAACTGCTCTTCACCGAAGCTCCTCGCCCGGCTATCGTAACGCTCCCGCGCGCTCTCGATGAGCTTGTCCTCGAGCTCGAGACGGTTGATCGTGTCCCAGTCGATGCCGAGAGTGGCAATCGACAGCCCAAAGTAGCGGACGTACTCCGTCTCGAGGCTCGAGCGGTTCCAGTCTTCCGGATCGGCCTCCTCGGGACAGAACTGATCCATCAACTGCTCGACGATCTCGGTCACGACGCGGTGGATGTAATCCCGCCCATCCAGGCCCTCGAGGATCCGCTTGCGCTGGCGGTAGATCGCCTCGCGCTGTTTGTTCATGACGTCGTCGTACTCGAGCAGGTGCTTGCGCATCTCGAAGTTGCGGCCTTCCACCTGCTTCTGCGCCCGCGCGATGGACTTGGAGACCATCTTCGACTCGATCGGGATGTCCTCCTCCATGCCGAGGCGATCCATCATCTTGCGCACCCAGTCGGAGGCGAAGATGCGCATCAGGTCGTCCTCGAGCGAAAGGAAGAAGCGCGACAAGCCCGGGTCTCCCTGACGCCCCGAACGACCGCGGAGCTGGTTGTCGATGCGCCGGGCCTCATGGCGCTCGGTGCCGATGATGGCCAGGCCGCCGGCCTCGAGAACCCGCTGCTTCTCCTCGGCGCACACCGTCTCGTACTTCCTCACCGCTGTCTGGTATGCGTCGGGGTCCTTGCCGGGATCCGCCTCCATCCGAGCGAGGCCCTCGGGGTTGCCACCGAGCACGATGTCGGTGCCGCGTCCCGCCATGTTGGTCGCGATCGTGACCGCTGCCAGACGACCCGCCTGGGCGACGATCTCGGCCTCTCGCTCGTGGTACTTCGCGTTCAGAACCACGTGCTTGATCTTCTTCCGCTTGAGGAGCTTCGCCAGGTGCTCGGACTTCTCGATCGAAACCGTGCCCACCAGCACGGGCTGGCCGCGCTTGTTGCAGTCCTCGATCTCTTCGATGACGGCTCGGAACTTCTCGGTCTCCGTCTTGTACACCATGTCGGCGTTGTCGGCGCGGACCATCGGCCGGTTGGTCGGGATCACCACCACGGCGAGGCCATATATCTTCTCGAACTCCTCGGACTCGGTCTCGGCTGTGCCGGTCATCCCAGCCGCTTTCTCGTACATCCTGAAGTAGTTTTGGAGGGTGATCGTGGCCAGGGTCTGGTTCTCGGACTGGATCTTCACCCGCTCCTTGGCCTCCACCGCCTGGTGCAGGCCGTCGGACCACCGCCTCCCCGGCATCAGGCGACCGGTGAACTCATCGACGATGATGACCTCGCCGTCCTTGACGATGTAGTGATGGTCCAGCTGGAACAGCGCGTGAGCCCGCAGCGCCTGGTTGACCGCGTGCAGGGTGTCGATGTTGGTGGGATCGTAGAGGTTGTCGACGGCGAGCAGCTTCTCGGCCTTGGCCACGCCCTGCTCTGTGAGCGCCGCCGTCTGTGCCTTCTCGTCAACCAGAAAGTCGCCCGTGGCCTCCTTGTTCCCGTGCTTGTCCTCGATCTCCTCACCCTTGACCAGCTTCGGGATGATCGCGTCGACGTTGTAGTAGAGGTCGACGGAGATCTCCGAGGGACCGGAGATGATCAGCGGCGTCCGGGCCTCGTCGACCAGGATCGAGTCCACCTCGTCGACGATGGCGTAGGTATGGCCGCGCTGGACCATCCTCTCGACATCGAACTTCATGTTGTCGCGGAGGTAGTCGAAGCCGAACTCGTTGTTGGTCCCGTAGGTAATGTCCGCCCCGTAGGCCTCCTTGCGCTCGGCATCGTTCATCTGGTTGCGGATGCAACCGACCGTGAGCCCCAGAAACCGATAGATCCTGCCCATCCAGTCGGCGTCTCGCTGCGCCAGATAATCGTTGACGGTCACGACGTGGACGCCGCGCCCGGGGAGGGCGTTCAGAACGACCGGCAGGGTCGCGACCAGGGTCTTGCCCTCGCCGGTTTTCATCTCCGCGATCTTCCCCTGGTGAAGCACAATGCCGCCGATCAGCTGGACATCGAAATGGCGCATCTTGAGGGTTCGTTTCGAGGCCTCGCGAACGATGGCGAAAACCTCGACGAGCTCCCCTTCCAGAGCCGCTTCGACCACCTTGCGGCACTGGATCGGATCCTCCGGCAGCTCAGCGGTCGCTTCCCTTACCCTGGACCGGATAACCTGGAGCCGCTCCCTGATCGCGTCATCGCTCAGCGCCTCGAGCTCGGGCTCGAGGTCGTTGATGGCAGCCACCAGTGGCTGCATCTTCTTGATGTCCCGCTCGTGCTTGGTCCCGAAGACCATCTCCACGGCTCTTTCGATCACGTTCATTGCAGACCCCTATGGAACAAGGCCGGGGCAGGCCCCGGCTCTCATCAGCTCAGCGCTCTCCCCTGCAGTCAGAAGGCGTTGAGAATGTAGTACAGCGGGTTGACCGCCCTGCCATCGACGTGCACCTCATAGTGAAGGTGGGGGCCGGTGGATCTGCCGGTGCTCCCGACAGCGCCGATCCGGTCGCCACGACGGACGTCGTCGCCGGGCGAGACCGACATCGAGCTGAGGTGCCCGAAAACCGTCGTGAAGCCGAATCCGTGCGAGATCTTGACGACCTTGCCGAAGCCGCCGTCCCGTCCCACGAAGGTCACGACGCCGTCCGCCGGAGCCGTAACAACGGTGCCCCGCCGGGCCGCGATGTCGAGCCCGCGATGCATCGCCCAGCGGCCGGTGAAGGGGTCCTTCCGCCGCCCGAAGCCGTCGGTGATCACACCCATGACCGGCGTCACCGTGGGTGTGGACGACAAGGCCTTGCCGCGAGCCCCCAGGCTGGACTCGACCAGGTCGAGCCGCTTGCCGATCCACTCCTCCTGGGTCCGGATCTGGTTTGGAGTCTCGGGAACACGGTCGTACGGCCCGCCGCGGCCGGCACGGTCGCCTGACTCCCCACTCTGCTCCAGCGCCTCGCCGGCGCCCTCCATCCCGGCGGCCAGCGCCAGGCGACTGGTTCGCTCCTCGAACTCGTCCAGGCGCTTCTGCACCTGGGCGATCGTCCCTTCGAGATGCTTGTTGACCTCGTGCAGCTGCTGGTTCTCGGTCTTGAGACGCCTCACCTCGGCGCGGCGGTTCACCGCATTGCCCGTGTAGACGATCGCCACCGCTGACAACACGACGGCCGCTACCACGGCGCCGATAGCCAGGAACCCGGCGCGAGTTGAGAAGGAAAACTTCAGGAACTTCGCCTTGCTGTGGGGGACGATGATAACCGTATTGAGTCGACGTGCCATCTCCTCGCGTCCTCCTCCATGAGCACAGATATACAATGCCCGGCTGCAAGGGCACTGCGATTCTGCCATTGCTGCCGCCGTCGTGTCAAACGTCCGCGCCTTCCGAGGTTGCGGATCGGGTCCTCGTGTCGTGGCCCCCACATTTGACAATCGCCCTGCCAGCGCCCAAAATACTCACCTGGTGTCAGTCCCGATACCGAAGGAACGAGGAGGGTTCAATGCGTACGAAGAGCTGGATGTCCCTGGTGCTGATTGCGGTTCTCGCTCTCGGCGTCACCATGATCACGGCATGCCAGAAGGCCGAGCAGCCGGCCCCGGCCGTCGAGCAGCCGGCTCCGGCCGCCGAGCAGCCAAGCCCGGCCGCCGAGGAGCCGGCCGAGCAGACGCCGGCCGAGGAAGGCACGCCTGCTCCAGAGCAGAGCGAAGCGCCACAGGCCCCGACAGAGGGAGCTCAGCAACCCGCCAAGTAGGCTGGTAGTCGTATCAGGCGACGGGCCCCGCGACGACGCGGGGCCCTCTTCGTTGTCTTGACGTGTCGCTCCCTTCGGGCTAGTCTCACCTCCCCCACCTGGGGCCCGGGAGGAGCTATGGATATCCGGACCATCGGCATCGTGGGTGCAGGACAGATGGGCAACGGCATCGCCCATGTCGCCGCCCTCTCCGGATTCGACGTCGTCCTCACCGACATCGAGGGCTCGATCCTGGAGCGCTCGCTCGAGACAATGGCCCGCAATATGGATCGCCAGATCAAGAAGGGCCGGCTGGCCGAGGATGACAAGACCGCGGCGCTGTCCCGGGTGAGGACGTCGACGCGCCTCACCGACCACGAGGGGACCGACCTGGTGATCGAGGCCGCCATCGAGCGTTTCGATATCAAGGCCGAGATCTTCCGCCAGCTGGACTCGATCTGCGGCGCGCAGACGATCCTCGCTTCCAACACCTCCTCGATCTCGATCACCAGGCTGGCGGCGGTTACCGGCAGACCCGAGCGCTTCATCGGCATGCACTTCATGAACCCTGTGCCCGTCATGGCCCTGGTGGAAATGATCCGTGGTCTGGCCACATCGGACGAGGTCTACAACTCCGTCCGCAGCGTCGCCGAGAAGATGGGGAAGACTCCGGTCGCGTGCAACGACTACCCCGGCTTCGTCTCCAACCGGGTCCTCATGCCGATGATCAACGAGGCCATCTTCGCCGTCTTCGAAGGGGTCGCCACACCGCAGGCGGTGGACCAGATCATGAAGCTGGGCATGAACCACCCGATGGGTCCGCTCACCCTCGCCGACTTCATCGGCCTGGACACCTGCCTCTACATCATGCGTGTTCTCCATGAGGGCCTGGGCGACCCCAAGTACCGCCCCTGTCCGCTGCTCGTCAAAATGGTGGCAGCCGGCCGCCTCGGCCGCAAGTCGGGCCAGGGCTTCTACGACTACAGCGGAGCCTGATGACCCTCCTCTGCCAAAGCTGCGGCGCCCCGAACTCGGAGGGGCGAGAGCGCTGTATCCGGTGCGGCACCAAGCTCCTGATTGTCTCCGGGGCCTCCGAAGAAGGCCCCGACAACACTGAGGAGATGTTCTTCGAGGCGCAAGAGGAGCTCGAGGAACACCTGCTGGAGCGGATCACGGCCCTTGAGGAGGGCGTCCGGCAGCTGTCGTCGGCGATCGCAGCCACCGCCGAGCGTACGGCTCAGATCGAGCACAACCTCACCGTGACCCACGCCGGGGTGGAGGTGCTGGGGGATCTCCTTGAAACCCGCAGCGTGCTCTCCCGGGCGGAGATCAACGACGGCTGGGAGAGGTTCATCGGTCAGGAGCTGCTCAACCGAGATCTGTCGCGACGGTTCCGGGAGCGGTCGAGCCGTATCCTCTCCCACGCCGAGCATACCGGCCGCGCCACGACCCGGTTCCGCCGCCAGCTGCGGGCACTCGAGCTGGCCCTGCTCGGGCGCCAGAACGACCTCGCCCAGGATCTGCTCGCGGAGCTCGCCCACCTCGCCCCCGACAACGACGAGCTGTGGAGCTTCATCGGCGAGGCGGCATTCGAGACCGGCGACCTCGACTCGGCGCGGGTCGCGTTCCGGCGCGTGCTCGAGCTGCGGGGGCCGCACTTCGACACTCTCATCTACCTGGGAACGATCCTCTCCGACCTCGGCGAGTGGGATGAAGCCGAGGCCGTCCTCCAGCAGGCGACGGCCATGGCGCCGGGCTCGTTCCTGCCCCGCTTCACCCTCGGCGCACTGGAAGTGGTACGGGGGCGGCACGAGCGCGCCCAGCGCCACCTGCGCGCGGCGCTCGAGATCGAGGAGCTGCCCCAGGTGTGGCACCTCCTCGGCGTGTGCGACCTGCAGCTGAAGCGACCGGGCCGCGCCATCAAGGCCCTCCGCCGCGCCGTCGAGCTCGCCCCTCACTTCGAGGATGCCCTCTACCAGCTCGGTATCGCCTACATCCGCCGCGGCTGGAGCCGCCTCGCGCTCGAGACGTTCGAGCAGGTCCTGCGCCTCGACCCCCAGCGCCTGCAGTACCAGGAGACGGTGAGGATGGTCAGCCTGAAGCCTCCGCGCGGTCTCGCCGCGGAGGCCGCCACGCGCGTCCACCAAGCCGAGGCCGCCCTCGAGCAGGGCCGGCCCAAGGCGGCGCTCGGGCTCCTCGAGTCGGCCATCGTTCTCGCGCCCGACGAGCCGGGTCTGAGGGCGACTGCAGCCCTGTTGGCGTCTTCTCTCGGCGAGTCGCGGCGCGCGCTCCGCCACGCCCACCTCGTTCTCCGGCGGCCGCCGGCCGACTCCCCTTACGTCACCGCAGCCGTGGTTGCGGTTCTGGAGTCGCTTCGCCATGCCAGCCGCGAGCTCGTCGCCCGCCGCCTCGCCCGCCGTTTTTACCGTGACGGGCCGGACCCGCTGAGCCGGGCGCTAGCCGCCTACGAGCTGGCGCTGGTCGAATCGGAGCTGGGCAGCGACCTCGAGGAGGCGCGTACGCTGGCGCTGGAGGCGCTCGAGATCACCCCCCGCGAGCTCCGCCACTACCCGTTGGCGGCTCTCGGCGAGATCGCGCTGAAGCGCGGCCGGTTTCGCGAGGCGGTGACCTATCTCGAGCAGGCCGCCGACGCGGCGCCGACGCCGACGCTGCTGCGGCAGCTGGCCGTCGCCCGTCTCGCCGCCGGCGACACGGAGGGCGCCGAGGAGGCTCTCGAGGCCGCGGACAGTCAGCCAGGACGCGGCCTCGACGAGGAGCTGCTCGGGCACGTCCACCGGCTCGGTACTCTACTCGGCGGCGCCGGACACACGCACCGGACGACCCGCAACCGCGGCAGTGGAGGGTGACATGCGTTGGACCCGAACCTTCATTCACACCTTGCGCCAGGATCCCGCCGATGCCGAGGTCGTCTCGCATCGGCTGATGGTGCGGGCCGGCCTCATCTCCAAGGTCGCCGCCGGCATCTACAACTACCTACCGCTCGGCCTGCGCACGCTCGCCAAGCTGGAGAGGATCATCCGCGAGGAGATGGAGAATGCGGGCTCCTCGGAGCTCCTGATGCCGGCGGTGACGCCGGCCGAGCTGTGGCACGAATCCGGACGCTGGTCCCAGTACGGCCCGGAGCTTCTGCGCCTGAAGGACCGCCACCAGCGCGACTTCTGCTTCGGTCCCACCCACGAGGAGGTGGTGACCGATATCGTGCGGCGGGAGGTGCGCTCCTACCGCCAGCTGCCGGTGAACCTGTACCAGATCCAGACCAAGTTCAGGGACGAGGTACGGCCCCGCTTCGGGCTCATGCGCGGCCGCGAGTTCGTCATGAAGGACGCCTACTCGTTCCACGCCGACGCCGCCGATCTCGAGATCGCCTACCGCGCGATGGAGACGGCCTACTGCAGGATCTTCGAGCGCTGCGGGCTTTCCTACGTCAAGGTCGAGGCCGACACCGGCAACATCGGCGGCTCGGAGTCGCACGAGTTCATGGTCCTCGCCGACACCGGTGAGGACGCCATCCTGTCGTGCGCCTGCGGCTACGGCGCCAACGCCGAGAAGGCAGAGACCGGGATCCTGCCCGAGGCGCCGCCATGGCCCCGCCAGGCGCCCGAGGCGCCGCAGACCGTGGCCACGCCGGAGCAGAGGAGTGTCGAGGACGTCGCCGCCTTCCTCCAGCTCGAGCCCGCCCACTTCATCAAGACCATGATCTTCGAGACCGACGAGGAGTTCGTCGCGGTTCTCGTACGCGGCGACCGGGAGATCAACGAGGTCAAGCTCAAGAACGTCCTCGGCTGTACCCACCTGCAGCTCGCCTCGGCCGAGAAGATCGAGAGCGTCACCGGAGGCCCGCAGGGGTTCTCGGGACCCGTTGGGCTCGACGGCGCCCGCATCATCGCCGATCCGACCGTGATGGCGCTGGCCGTGGCCGCCACCGGCGCCAACGCACCTGACGCGCACCTCGTCGGCGTCAGGCCGGGTCAGGACTTCGAGCCGGCCATCGTGGCCGACGTCAACCTTGCCACTGCCGGGGACCCCTGCCCCCGCTGCGGCAAGCCGATGATCGAGAAACGCGGTATCGAGGTCGGCCACATCTTCAAGCTCGGCACCAAGTACTCCGAGCCGATGCGCTGTACGTTCCTCGACGCCGACGGCCAGGAACAGTCGTGCATCATGGGCTGCTACGGCCTTGGGGTGGGGCGAACTGCGGCCGCCGCGGTCGAGCAGAACCACGACGACCGCGGCATCATCTGGCCGTTGCCTCTGGCGCCGTTCGAGGTTGTGCTGGTGCTGCTCAACTCGGACCAGGAGGATGTCGTCACCGCCGCCGAAGAGATCTACGAGCGCCTCCGAGCGACCGACATCGACGTGCTGTTCGACGACCGCCTCGAGCGCCCCGGCGTCAAGTTCAACGACATCGACCTGATCGGCTTCCCGATACGGCTGGTGGTTGGCAAGAAGGGTCTCGCCTCTGGGAACGTCGAGCTGTCGCTTCGTCGCGACGGCGAGCGGCACATGGTCCCGCTGGACGGCATTGTCGAGGCGGTCTCCAAGCTCCTCGCCGAGCAGCGCGCGCAGCTGCCATCCTAGCGAGCGTGCTGGCCGCGGGAACGCGGCGCTTCAGTTGGCCTGGGATCCCAGCAACGCTGCGGCCGCATTCTCCGGGTGGGCGGGGACTCTCTTCTCTCTTCTTCCCTCTCTCTTCGCGGGTGGACGGGGGCCTCCGTCACCGGACGGGCGGAGGAACCTCATCACTTAATGACCTCATCACTTTCCCGGCTGGGTGGGTGGGCCTTCCTTACTTTCTCACTTCCTGACCTTTTCACCTCCCCGGTAGCCGTGTTGACATTGTATACGGCTTGTATACAATCTCTGCGATGGCAGTCCAGCAACCCCTCCCCCCTCCCCCACGCCGAACCATGGCGGACGAGGTCTACCGAGCGCTCAAGCGCGACATCATCACCCTCAGGCACCGTCCCGGAGCGGCTCTCACCGAGCAGGAGCTGGCCGCCACGTACGGCTCGAGCCGGGTGCCGGTGCGCGAGGCATGCCGGCGCCTCCAGCAGGAGGGTCTGCTCACTGCGATCCCGTATAAGGGTTACTTTGTGAACCAGATCTCCCTGCGCGAGATCGCCGACTGCTTCGAGTTGCGAACCATGCTCGAGACCCACGCGGTCGAGAGCGCCGTCAAGCGCGCTTCGGCCGCCGAGCTCAGTCGCCTCCGTGAGCTCGCGGCCATCGAGTACACCTACGACGACTGGTCGTCGTATGCCGACTTCTTGGAGCGCAACCAGGGGTTCCACATCCAGCTCGCCGGCCTCGGCGGCAACGAGCGCCTGGTGGCGGTCCTCAACGACCTGCTGGGCTCGATGCAGCGCTTCTTCTTCCTCGGGCTCGACCTCGGGGACTTCGGGTCGGAGATGCGCCACGAGCACGAACGCCTCATCGAGGCGATCAGCTCAGGCTCGGTGAGCGCAGCAGTAGCCTGCGTTCAGGAACAGATAGCATCCTCGCGCCGGCGGATCCAGCGCGCGCTGACCCGCAACGGTATCGATCTCCCGCTACAGTGAGGTGTCACATGGCCGACTTCGTCTACCTCGACAACGCCGCCACGACCTTTCCCAAGCCTCCCGAGGTCATCGAGTACATGACCGAGTTCTATGCCACCAGGGGCGTGAACCCCGGTCGCACCGGCTTCGACCTCGCCCTGGAGGCCGAGCAGGTGGTGCTCGAGACTCGGCAGGCCCTGACCGACTTCTTCGGCGGCACCGACCGCGACCGGCTCGTCTTCTCCCACAACGTCACCGACGCCCTCAATCTCCTGATCTCGAGCGTCCTCGAGCCCGGCGACCACGCCATCATGACCTGCCTGGAGCACAACTCTGTGCTGCGCCCCATGTACTACCACGGCGAGCGAGGTGTGAAGGTGGACCTGGTTCCGTTCGATTCCCGAGGCTACGTCGACCCGAGCGATATCGCCGCTCTCATCAGGCCGGAAACGCGGCTGGTCGTCATGAACCACGGTTCGAATGTGCTCGGTACGGTGCAGCCGGTCACGGAGGTGGGGGCAATCTGCCGCCGCCACGGCGTCCTGTTCGCCATCGACGCGGCTCAGACCGCAGGCCTGGTGGAGATCGACGCCGGCAGCATGAATATTGACGTGGTCTGCTTCACCGGCCACAAGTCGCTTTTCGGACCGACCGGCACCGGCGGCATGTACGTCGGCGAGCATGTCGAGATCTGGCCGTGCCGGTCCGGCGGCACCGGGGTGAAGAGCGCCCTCAAGACACAGGTGCGCGAGTACCCGTGGCGGATGGAGTTCGGAACTCTCAACACCATGGGCATCGCGGGTCTGCTGGCTGGGCAGCGCTGGATCGCCTCCCGCGGCGGCGTGCGGGCCGTCTATGACGAGGAGATGACTCTCGCCAGGCGCCTGGAGGACGGGCTCGCGGCCATCGACAACGTCACCCTCTACTGTGCGGACATGGAGCACGACCACCTTCCGGTGCTCGCATTCAACATCGATGGCCTTCCCGCTGAGCAGGTCGGCATGTTCCTCGACGTCGAGCACGAGGTCATTACGCGGACCGGCCTCCACTGCGCGCCGCTGGTGCACGAGGGCATCGGCACCGCGACCACCGGCGGCACCGTCCGCTTCTCCGTCGGAGCCTTCAACACCGAGCAGGACATCGAGCGCGCGATCGCTGCCGTCACCGACATCGCCGACTACGCCCGCAAGCGCATGCCGCACGCTGCGGCCAACGCCACCTCCTCTGCGGCCCATTGACACCCGACGCCGCGTAACATAGCCTGGAAAGCCCGACAACGACTGGCTTGACAAAGGGCTTGAGGTGAGGCGCCGTGTCGGTTCCGCTGGAACGTCTCGAAGGCAAGTACGAGATCCTTGATCGGCTCAAGGACGGTGGGATGGGGACCATCTACAAGGTTCGCCATCGCCTTCTGGACGAGCTGCGCGTGATCAAGGTGATGCGCCCGCAGGTGGAGCGCACGGAGGAGTTCGAGGCCCGCTTCCAACAGGAAGCAAAGATGGCGATCAAGCTTCGCCACGACAACATCGCCCAGTTCTACGACTTCTCCGTCGATCACGAAGGCAACGCCTTCATCGTCATGGAGTTCATCGACGGTATTAACCTCCAGGAGGTCCTGCGCAGAACCGGACCGCCACCACTGGGGATCACGCTCGAGATTGCCCGCCAGTCGTTGAAGGCTATAGACTATCTGCATCGGAAGGGAATCGTCCACCGCGACATTTCTCCCGATAACCTGATGCTGACCCGTGACGAGGAAGGAAACCCCCTGGTCAAGCTGATCGACCTCGGCGTGGCGAAGGCGCTGGAGGGAGGCGGAGGTCTGACGACGACCGGGATCTTCATCGGCAAGCTCCGATACTGCTCGCCGGAGCAGCTCCGCCAGGAAGAGGGAGCGGAGGTCACCCGGCGCTCCGACCTCTACTCGTTTGCGGCGGTTCTCTACGAGCTGCTCACCGGCCAGCTCCCGATCAAGGGCGACAGCCTGACGTCGATTATCTCGGGACATCTCTTCCACCCTCCGATTCCCTTCGGGCAGAGCGATCCGGGCGGCTGCGTTCCGGAGGAGCTTCGGCGCATCGTCCTCCGCTCGCTGGCCAAGGAGCCCACGGCCCGCCACGAGTCGGCACGAGAAATGGCACGCGATCTGGCGAGCGTCCAGGCCCGGATTCCGTTTGTCGCCGAGGAGCTTGACAGCCTGCTGGTCCCTGACGCCCCCTCCGTAACGGCCGAGATGCCACGGCCCGGGAGCACCCAGGACCGCCTCAACGTCCAGTTTCTTGCCGGCGACACGACACCGCCAACGACCTTGCCTGCGGAACAGGCAACACCTCCCCCCTTTCAGGCGCGCAAGCCGATCCCCGCACCCAGCGAGCGCGCGACGACCGAGGCGCCGTCGCCGCCCGACGCCCAGGAACACGCCCGCCGCCGCCGCGTCGAAGCCCTCCTCTCGGAGGCTCACCGGCTTTCGGAGCAGGGGCACCTTCCGCAAGCCACGTTCCAGCTCAAGGCCATCCTCCAACTCGCCCCCGACCACACCGCCGCCCAGGAGCTGCTGAAGCGGATCGAGAGCCAGCTCGCCGAGCAGTCGGAACGACAGCGGCGAGCGGCCTCGCTGACGGAGGCCACAGCCCTCATCCGCTCGCACTTGGAGACCGGGGAGCTAGCGGCTGCGGAGGCCGCGCTCGAGGCGGCCCGCAAACGCTTCACCGGCGACACTCGCCTGAAGCCTCTCACCGCCGAGCTCGAGCGGGCGAGATCGGCCGAGCGGGTGGACCGGGCCCGCGCGCTTCTCTTCGAGGCGCGAATCCTCAACGAGGTGTACGAGTACGATGACGCCCTCGCCAAGCTCCGGGAAGCGAGCGTGCTCGCTCCCGATGACACCGAGGTGGCGAAGGCGATCGCCGACACCGAGGCGGCACGATCAGAGCACAAGGCACAAGAGGCTCACGAGGCGGCCGTGGCCGAGGCCTCGTCCCGTATCGAGGCCATGCTCGAATCCGGGGAGATCGACGCTGCGGTGGCTGCCATAGACGCTGCGGAGCGCGAGGTGGGTTCCGCACAGCTGTTCGCGGCTCTGCGCGGGCGCGCCGAGACGATTCGTCAGCGAGCGCGCGAGGCCAAGGTAGCCGGGCTGCTCGGCACCGCACGAGCTGCAATCGAGGAGCACCGGTTCGACGACGGTATCGCTGCCCTCGAGGAGGCCCTCAAGTGCAACCCGGGCGACCGCTTGGTCATCGAAATCTTGGAGCAGACCCGCGAGCAGGCCAGGCAACACGAGGCCGAGCGCCAGCGTGCCGAGCACCTTGCTGCCGTGCGCTCCCAGGTCGAGGTACACCTCGAGGCCGGCCGGCACGCCGACGCACGACGGGTCCTGTCGGCGGCGGTTGACGAGCTCGGCGGGCAGGCGTCCTTGACGGAGCTCGAGGAACGTCTCACCGAAGCGGTGAGGCGGCATGAGATCACCCAAAGATGCGAGAGCCTGCTGCGTCGCGCCGGAGAGGGCATCGAGGCCGGCGACCTCGCCAGCGCACTCGACGCCATTGCCGCCGCCCGGACTCTCCCCGTCGAGGGAACGGACCTCGCGGGCAGGATCGCCGGCGTCGAGACCGAGGTCCGCAATGCGGTTGCGCGTCAGCAGCAGACTCGCGAGCTGGCTGCGGCCGTCGGCCGCGTCGAGGGCTGCCTTGCCGAGGAGGACCTGGCGGGCGCGACTCGCGCCTTGCGCTTGGCCCGCAAGCTCTTTCCCGAGGCGCCACAGGTGGCCGAGCTGGCGTCGCGCCTCGGCGCCCTGGAGAAGGAGCAGGCAGAGGCCGCCACTGCGGGTTACACGGCCGCCGTACGAGAGGCGCTGGAGGCAGGCCGCTACGAGCGCGCCATCTCGATCCTGAACGAGGCGCGCACGGCCCAACCCAACGATCCGGAGATCGGCCGCCGGCTGGATGAAGCGCGCCGCCTGCAGGCAGAGGCGACCGTCCGCCGGCACCTCGACGGCGGCGATCTCGACGGCGCCGCGCACGCGCTCAAGCTGGCGCGACGGCTCTACGGCACCAGCGACAGCCTTACCGAGCTCGAGCAGAGGATTGCGGAGCTGAGGAAGGGCGAGGAGGGCTGAGGAGCTGCGACGTGCTCTGAAGCGCGCTTCGCCACCGTCGTCCAGGTGGGTGGGTGTCGTCTCGCGTCTTGCGTGCCCGGGTGGCAGGGGCAACCCGATCACCTAGTCACCTGATCATTTAATCACTTAATCACCGGGTGGGCGGGCGGGGCTCTGCAATGCCGCCGACACGGCGTCGGCGACGCCCGGGGCCGCCTGGACCAGCACTTTCAGATCGGCACCCATGCCATCCGGGTCGAGCAGTCGCTTGATCTCCTGCCGCCTACCGTACGTGTCACTGTCGAGCTCCGCGTCAAGACCGAGGCCGCCGGCCTCGACCAGCTCGGCGAGACCCGCCCGGACCAACAGCTCGGCCAGCGGGAAGAGACCGACCTCGCACCAGCCCACCGCCCCGGCGGCCTCGCGCAGGTCGTCCCAGTTGACATGGGCGGTGATGTCCTGCTCGCCCGGGACGTCGAGCGGATTCCTGCCCAGTCGGTGCTCCCGGTAGCAGGCGAGCGAGCCGCCAAAACGCCCGCGGGAATCGTAAAGACGCGCGGCCGGGTACCCGTAGTCGAGCGTGATGGCCGCGCCGCGCGCTCCGGCCCAACGCATGAGCTGCTCGTGAATGCCGCGCGCGTGGAGGTTGATTTCGGCGATCTGTCCGACCTCGAGACGAACACCGTGCCGGAGCAGGTAGTCTGTCAGCTCAGGCGGCGCAGTGCGCTCCTGCCACTCCAGCGAGCCACCTTCGGCGGTTACCCACAACTCACAGAGGGTGTCCTCCCGCCGGACGACGCGGTGCACCGGCAGCGCGTCGTACAGCTCCGACAGATGCAAGAGCGCCGCTCCGCGCGGTGGCGGCGCCTCCTGCAGCGACTCGAACACATCGACCGTACCCGAACCGGCGAAGCGCTCGCTCTGCAGTGTCCGCAGCGCCTCGGACCGCTCCACTGAGACCGCACGCTCGAGAGCGCCGGCGGTCTCCTGCCCCAGCAGCGCAGCCAGGTAGGAGCCGTCGCCGGAGGCAACATCCACTACCGTCAGCGGCCCCAGCCGTGCCGCCAGCTCTTGAAGCCAGCGCCCGTGCACGGCCGCGTACCAGCCGGAGGCGGTCGGCGCCGTCAGGTAGTCGCCGGCCCGCCCGTACCGCGGGCGGTTGCAGCTGTAGTAGCCGTGGCGAGGATGGTACAGCGCTAACTCCATGAAGTCGTGGAAGCTGAGAGCCCCGCCCCGCTTTGCAATCTCTCGGTCAACCCACATGGCTTCAGCAGTCTACATCAGGTTCAATCAACATGACTTGAGGTTGCGCAGACGGCCATCCTGTGCTATACAGTCGGCGCTGCTTTCGAGAGAAAGTGGGCCCGTGGCCCACTTTTTTTAACGCAGCGGAGAAGGGATGAAGGTCGAACAGAGTTTGCGAGAACAGCTCCAGTCGCTGGTTGCGGGCGAAGGGCTCCAGCTCCTCGACGTCGAGGTCGCGGGCAGCGGTCCCAAGGTCGTTCTGCGCCTCGTCATCGACGGCCCCGCCGGGGTCAATCTGGATCATTGCGCCCTCATCTCCCGGCAGGTGTCGGCGCTGCTCGACGTGGAAGACCCCGTCGAGCACCGCTACACGCTCGAGGTCTCTTCACCCGGTCTGGAGAGAAAGCTGTACTCCGAAGGCGACTATCACCGGTTCGCGGGCCAAGACGTGAAGGTGAAGATGCGCCCCGAGTACCGGGAGGTGCGGTCCGCCACCGGCCAGCTGCTGGGCCTCGAGGCGGGCGTCGTCCGCCTCGTCGACCAGTCCGGAGAGATCATCGAGCTACCGTTCGACCATGTCTTCGAAACCCGCCTCCAGGTGGACTGGAAGGCCTTGACCAGCAAAAGGAAGTACCGCCCATGAAGCTCGACATCAACACGCTGATCCGCCAGGTAGCGGTGGAGCGCGACATCGAGCCCGAGAAGCTGCTCGACGCGGTGGCCGAGGCCATCTCGTCGGCCGCCCGCAAGCACTACAAGGAGCGGAGCGTGCTGACCGAGATCGATGAGGAGACGGGCGAGGTCACCTGCTGGCGGACCCGCGCCGTCGTCGAGGAGGTCGAGGACCCCGAGATCGAGATGACCCTGGAAGAGGCCCGCCAGACCGATCCTGAGATCGAGATCGGCGGCGAGCTCCGGTGGCCGCTCGACACCTCACAGCTGGGCCGGATTGCCGCCCAGTCCGCTCGTCAGGTGCTGTTCCAGAGGGTCCGTGAGGCGGAGCGCGCGGTGGTCTACCGCAACTACGTCGAGCGCATCGGAGAAATGCTCAACGGCATCGTCAAGCGCATGGATCGCGGCAACCTCATTCTCGAGCTCGGCGATACCGAAGGCATCATCCCTCGCGGGCACCAGGTGCGCCACGAGCGCTACGGGCAGGGGGACCGCATCCGCGCGGTCGTCGTCGACGTCACGATGGATGCCAGCCGGCCGCAGATCGTGCTGTCCCGTACCCATCCGACGTTGCTCGAGAAGCTGCTCGAGATGGAGGTCCCCGAAATCTACGACGGCACCGTGGTGATCAAGGTTTGCGTGCGGGAAGCCGGTGAGCGCGCCAAGGTGGCGGTGTCCTCGCGCGACCGCGACGTGGATCCGGTGGGCGCCTGCGTCGGCCTCAAGGGCTCGCGGGTGCAGGCGATCACGCGCGAGCTCAAGGGCGAGAAGATCGACATCATTCCCTGGTCGAACGACCTCGTGACCTTCGCCCAGAACGCCCTCGCCCCGGCCAAGATCAACCGGGTCGCGGTACGCGAGGAGCCGGTGACGATTCCGTTGCGCGACGAAGACGGCAACCTCGTCCTGGATGAGGAAGAACGGCAGGTCTACGAGGAGAAGATGGACACGGTCCTCGACGTGATCGTCGGCAGCGAGCAGCTGTCTCTCGCCATCGGCAAGCGCGGCCAGAATGTCCGCCTGGCCTCGAAGCTGCTCAACTGCAGGATCGAAATCAAGAGCGAGGACGCAGTCAAGGACGAGCTGGCCTCCGCCCTCGCCGCGATGCTGCGTGAGATGGAGGGAGTGACGGACGAGGAGGAACTGCCGGCGGTGGAGACATCCTCTTCGGACGACAACTACGACCAGTTGATCCCTCTCGAGGAGCTCCCCGCTCTGACGGACCGACTGCGCGAGCGGCTCGAGGACCATGGGGTTCACACCGTCAAGGACATTCTGTCGCGCAACGTCGAGGAGCTGTCCAACATCCCCGGCATCGGGCCGGTGACGGCGCAGCGACTCCTCGACATGGCACAGCAGGCTCTCGATGTGGCCCTTGCCGAGGCTGCCGAACAGGGATCCGCAGAGGAGTAAGTGCAAATGGTGCAGCAGCTTCGAGTTGTCGACCTCGCGCAGACCATGGGTATCACCCCGACCGAGCTCATCTTCAAGCTGCGGTCGATCGGGGTCAGCGTGACGGGCGAGGAAGACACCCTCGATCTTGGAACCGTTCGCGCGATCATTACCGGTGAAACGCTGCAAAAGCGGCCGCGTGAAGTCATCGTGCGCCGCGACACCAGCGACGAAGAAGCTGCCGGTACCAGTGCCCGCGACCGGCTGGCGCGGCGCAAGCGGCGCAAGATCATCAAGACCGAGCGTGAGATCGCGGAGGTCGGCGGACACGGCCCGGCCACGGAGACGCCTGCCGACGCAAAGGCCGGGGCAGGGGCGACGGCCGCAGCGGCCGTCGAGGAGCTGGAAGAGCCCGCCGCCGAGGCCGTGGAGACGGCCGAGGAAGTCGCGGTTGACGAGGCCGCCGCCGAGGAAGTCGCGGCTGCCCAAGTGGAGCCGGCGGAGGAAATGGCCGCGGCGGCACCAGCCGGCGACGCCACGGCCGCGACGGCCGAGGACGAGGATGAGGACGAGGAGGCGGTCGCCAAGCCGAAGGTGGAGATCTCGGAAGAGGAGCTGACGGCCGCCCGTGCGGAGACACCCGAAGAGCCGCAGCGCGTGCGGGCAAGGAAGGCTCACACGCCTCTCGAGCAGGGCCTGCGAGAGCTCTCGCCCGATGAGATCAAGGAGCGCCTGAAGGCACAGCGCACGGCAGAGAAGCGGGCCCGGTCCGCGCGCAAGACCGGCACCGCCACCAGCCGAAAGGCCAAGGCCGCAGCCGACGCCCGCGAGATCCGCGATCTCCTCAACAAGTTCGAGGAGCAGAAGCTCAAGAGCCAGCAGGAAACGACGACCCCCGCCGCGCGACCGGCTCGGCGCCCCGGTCCGGGGGCCCGGCCGGCGGCGAAGAGACGCAAGCGTCGGCTGCGCGAGGACACCACCCCGGCACCGCCGCAGCCGCGCCGCACGGTCCAGTTCAAGGACGGCGAGCGGCCGGAGGGCCCGATCATCCTGTCGGAAATGGTGACGCCCAAGGAGCTGGCCGACAAGCTCAACATCACGGTCAAGGACCTCCTCGGCGTGCTCATCCAGCGCGGCGTCATGGTGACCACCAACCAGTCGCTGCCGCACGAGCTCGCCGAGCAGGTGTGCGCCGATCTCGAGATCGAAGCGATGGTTGCGTCGGTCGAGGAGCTGATCGAGTATGAGCGCGAGGAGGCCGAGGAGGCCGCCGGACCGACGGTGTCGCGGCCGCCGGTCGTCACCGTCATGGGGCACGTAGACCACGGCAAGACCTCGCTTCTCGACGCCATCCGGTCCAGCCGCGTCGCCGAGCAGGAAGCTGGCGGCATCACCCAGCACATCGGTGCGTCGCGAATCACCGCGCCGGGCGATCGCTCGGTGGTGTTCATCGACACCCCCGGCCACGAAGCGTTCACCCATATGCGTGCCCGCGGCGCCCAGGTCACGGACATCGTGGTCCTCGTCGTGGCCGCCGACGACGGTGTGATGCCGCAGACGGTCGAGGCGATCAATCACGCTCGCGCCGCCGGCGTTCCGCTGATCGTCGCCATCAACAAGATCGACAAGGCTAACGCCAACCCCGATCGGGTCAAGCAGGCCCTGACCGAGCAGGAGGTCCTGGTAGAGGACTGGGGCGGAGACGTCCCGTCGGTGGAGGTGTCGGCCAAGAAGCACACCGGCATCGACGACCTGCTCGACATGATCCTGCTGGTCTCCGAGCTGAAGGACCTCAAGGCCACTCACGAGGGCCCGGCTCGCGGAGTGGTGCTCGAGGCGCGCAAGGAGAAGGGCCGCGGCATCGTCGCCACCGTTCTTGTGCAGCAGGGCACTCTCTCCGTCGGCGACTACTTCTTCTGCGGCTCGACCTGGGGCCGCGTCCGCGCACTCACCAGTGATCTTGGCCAGCGGGTGGACGAGGCCGGGCCGTCCGACCCGGTGGAGGTCACGGGCTTTGACACCGTGCCGGGAGCCGGCGACCTGATGCAGGTCGTTGAGACCGAGGAGAGAGCGCTCGAGGTTGCCTCCTACCGCAGCCAGCGGGAGAAGGAAGACGCCCTCATGGCAACCCGCAAGGTGTCGCTGGAGAACCTCTTCGACCAGATTGCGGCCGACGCGATCAAGGAGCTCCACATCGTCGTCAAGGCGGACGTGCAGGGCTCCGTCGAGGTCCTCCGGGACACGTTGACCAACCTGTCAACGGAGAAGGTCAAGATCACCGTGCTGCACGGCTCGGTGGGTGCGGTCACCACCAACGACGTCATGCTGGCCTCGGCCTCCAACGCGATCATCATCGGCTTCAACGTCCGACCCGAGCGCACGGCCAAGAACCTCGCTGAGGAGGAACAGGTCGACATCCGGCTCTACACCGTGATTTACAACCTGATCGAGGACATCAAGAAGGCCATGGTCGGGCTTCTCGAGCCCGAGTTCCGGGAGGAGGACCTCGGACAGGCGGAGGTCCGCGAGATCTTCCGGGTGCCAAAGATCGGGGCCATCGCCGGCTGCCACGTCACCGAGGGCGTCGTGCCGCGCAACGCCAAGGTTCGGCTGCTGCGGGACAACGTCGTTGTCCACGAGGGGACGATCGCCTCCCTGAGGCGGTTCAAGGAGGACGCGTCGGAGGTCCGCCAGGGCTTCGAGTGCGGCATCGGCCTCGAGCGCTACCAGGACATCAAGGTTGGCGATGTGATCGAGGCCTATCATCTGGTGGAAGTGGCGCCGGAGCTGTGATGAAGCCATGGTCGACGACGCGAAGCTATTTGTAGGTGTCGCGCGCCTCGAGATCCACATACCCGAGGCACGTAGCCTGAAGGCCAAACGGAGCGTGACGCGCCGGCTGGTGGAGCGCGTCCGCAGCCGCCACCAGGTGCTGGCGATCGAGGCCGGGCACCAGGACCTCTACCAGCGGTCCGGCCTCGCATTCTGCGCGATGTCGACGGATCCGGTCGACGCCGAGGCCCGCCTGCAACGGGTACGCAACACTATCGACGAGGTCTGGGACGGCCCGATCCTCAGCTGGGAGATCGGCGTCCATCAGCTGTGATGGCCGGATCGGAGAAACCATGGCACGCTCATCCTACGACCGCAACGCCCGCCTAGAGGAGTCGATTCGCTCCGTCCTGGCGGAGCTGCTGCTGCGCGAGATCAAGGATCCGCGCCTCGAGGCGGTGACGATCTCGAGCGTCAAGCTATCGGCGGACCGCTCGCACTCGTCGGTGTACTTCTCTGTCATCGGCGATGCAGAGCGTGAGCGGCAGGCGGCCGACGGCTTTGCCGCGGCGGCATCGTTCCTGCGCCGCGAGCTCGGACAACGGATGCGGATGCGCGTCCTGCCCGAGCTGAAGTTCCTCCGGGACACCTCGTACGAGTATGGCGACCACATGGAACGGGTGCTGGACCGCCTCCGCCAAGAGGGCCTGATCCCACCGCCGCAGGACGACGACAGCTCAACCGAGGATGACGAATGACGCGCGGTTCTAGCGACGCCGTCGAGGCGGTCCGCTTCCTCGCCGACGCTCGGCGGGCGCTCGTGACCTCGCACATGAGCCCGGACGGCGATGCGCTCGGTTCGGAGGTCGCGATCTGCGAGCTAGCGGCCGCCCTCGGCACAGAGACCGTCATCGTCAACCGCGATCCGGCACCGGCCGGAATCGCCGAGCTGCCCGGCGCGGAGCTGGTTCGGATCGCCCCGACGACGCCGGAGGACTTTCCCGGCGCCTTCGACCTCGTCGTCACGATGGAGTGCCCCGGTCTCGACCGTCCGGGCCTCGAGGGCCTCGACGCGCTACCAATCCTCAACATCGATCATCATGCCGCCAACGACCGCTACGGCGCGCTCAACTACCTCGACGAGAACGCCCCGGCGGTCGGCGAGATGGTGCTCCGGATGTTCCGCGCCGCCGGCATCGCGCCGAGCGCCCGCGCCGCCACCGCGATGTACGTCGCCCTCAGCACCGATACCGGTGACTTTTGCTACAGCAACGCGACCCCGCGCGCATTCCTCGCCGCCGCCGAGCTGGTCGAGGCCGGCGCGCAGCCGGAGCAGGCCGCGGAGTGGGTGCACCAGCGGCGCAGCGCCGCCTCCGTGCGCCTTCTCGGCGAGGCCTTGCGGACCCTCGAGCTGACCGAGAACGGCCGGGTCGCCTCTCTCACGGTCGACGCGGATGCGTTCGCGCGCGCGGCCGCCTCACCCGCCGACACCGATGAGCTGATCAACGTTCCGCGAACCATCGCCGGCGTCGTCGCCGCCGTCCTTTTCAAGCAGTGGCAGCCCGGCGTGGTGCGCGTCAGCCTGCGCTCGCGAGGCGCGATTGACGTGCACACCATCGCTGCGGCGTACGGCGGCGGCGGTCACACCAAGGCTGCCGGATGTACGGTTCAGGGCGAGCTCGCCGACGTCCGATGCGAGGTACTCGCCCGGCTCCGAGCTCTGCTGGAGAGCGGCTCGTGAGCCGGCGCCGCCCCTCCCGCTGGCACGGCCTGCTGCCGGTCTTCAAGACCGCCGGGCCAACCTCCCACGACATCGTCGACATCGCGCGCAAGGCACTGCGCGAGAGGCGTATCGGCCACACCGGCACCCTTGACCCGATGGCCGAAGGACTGCTGCTGCTGTGCGTGGGCCAGGCAACGCGCCTGCAACAGTACCTGCTGGCGTGGGACAAGACCTACGGCGGCGTCATCCGCCTCGGACAGGCCACCACGACCTACGACCTCGAGGGAGCGTTCACTGACCCAAGCGGCGCCGTACCCGAACTGGACGAGGATCGTCTGCGCGAGCTCGAGGCCGCGTTCAGCGGCGAGATCGACCAGGTGCCGCCGCCCTTCTCAGCCAAGAAGGTCGACGGCAAGAAGCTCTACGAGCTGGCGCGGAGCGGCCGGGCGGTCTTGGTCGAGCCCAAGCGCGTCACTGTCCACGATCTCAAGCTCGAGCGCGAGGGGGCGGACCTGCTGAGGTTTACGGTACGCACCTCATCCGGCTTCTACGTCCGCTCGCTGGCCCACGATATCGGCCGGAGGCTCGGCTGCGGCGGGCATCTCGTGCACCTCGAGCGCTCCCGTATCGGGCCGTACGAGCCCGCGTGCGCCCTCTCCCAATCAGCGCTTGAGGCGGTCTCCGACCCGCAGGAGATCGTGAGCGGACCGGCGTGGGTGCCTTTCGCGGAGATTCAGCTCCCCCACCCCCGGATCACCCTCAACCCGAGTGCCGGGGATCGATTCAACCATGGCGGCGAGGTCATCGTACTGCGGCAGGATCCCGGAACGGTCTTGCAGGACGACCTCGTGGCCGTTCACGGACACGACGGCAACCTGCTGGGTATCGGCGGCGTCGTCAACGTGCTCGCTCGCGGCAGGACCGTTGTCCTGCGGCCGCGGATGGTCGTCAGCGCGACCACCGAAGAAAGGCAGCCATGAGGGACCGGATTGCCCTTCATGTGTTGCCAGGCGGGCCACATCCTGGTAACGTACCCCTGCCTTCGCGCGCGGAGGCCGTGTAAGCTTTGGAGGAGAACGTGAGTCACTTCGATATCCAGAAACCCGGCATCATCGACGAGTTCCGGACCCAACCCGGGGACACCGGTTCTCCCGAGGTGCAGGTCGCGCTGCTGACCCGCAGAATTCAGTACCTGACCGAGCACTTCAAGACCCACAAGAAGGACTTCCACTCGCGGCGCGGCCTCCTCCGTCTCGTCGGGCGGAGGCGCCGTCTGCTTGAGTACCTCAAGCAAAAGGACATCAAACGCTACCGCGAGCTGGTGAAACGGCTCGGACTGCGCGGGTAAGGACCCAACCGAATGCGAATTGAGAAGACCGTCGAGATCGACGGCAAGACCCTTACGTTCTCTCTCGGCAAGCTGGCAAAGCAGGCGGACGGTTCCTGTACTGTCGCCCTGGCGGAAACCATCGTCCTGGTGACCGCCTGTGCAACGCCTTCAGAGCGGGAGGGCATCGACTTTCTGCCGCTGACCGTCGACTACCGTGAGTACACCTATGCCGGCGGCCGCATCCCCGGCGGCTGGTTCAAGCGCGAGGGGCGCCCCAGCGAGAAGGAGATCCTCACCTGTCGGGTGATCGATCGCCCGCTACGGCCGCTCTTCCCCGACGGCTACCACCGCGAGACCCAGGTCATCGGCATGGTGCTGTCGGCGGACGGCGAGAACGACCCCGACATGCTCGCTCTCAGCGGCGCCTCGATGTCGTTGATGGCCGCCGAGCGGATTCCGTTCTCCACTCCGATAGCCGGCGTGCGCGTGGGCCGCGTCGACGGCAAGCTGATCCTCTTCCCGACCCACAGCGAGCGTGATAGGGGTGAGCTCGACCTGGTTGTCGCCGGCACCGAGGACGCGGTCGTGATGGTTGAGTGCGGCGCCAATGGGCTGCCGGAGTCGGTCATCCTCGACGCGATCGACCTGGCCCACGCCAATATCAAGCGGATCATCGCCACTCAGCGCGAGATCATCGCCGAGCTCGGCGTCAACAAGCCCGAGTGGATCGTCCCCGAAAAGGCCTGGCCGGCCGACCTCGAGGAGCAGGTTCGCTCCCAGTGGATGGACCGGCTCGCCGAGGCGATGCTCGTCAAGGGCAAGCTTGCCCAGGGCGACGCCATCAAGGCGGTTCAGACCGAGGCGCTTGCCGCCCTTTCCGAAGAGGAGCTGGCGGAGCGTGGCTCCTGGGTCAAGAAGATCCTCCACGACATTGTCAAGGAGATCACCCGCCGTACGATCCTCGACGAGGGCCGCCGCCTCGACGGCCGCGCCTTCGACGAGATCCGCCCGGTTACCTGCGAGGCGGGCGTCCTGCCGCGCACGCATGGCTCGGCGCTGTTCACCCGCGGTGAGACCCAGGCGCTGGTCACCTGCACCCTGGGCACCTCCGAGGACACCCAGATCATCGAGTCTTTCGAGGGCGACTCCAAGCGACGCTTCCTGCTGCACTACAACTTCCCGCCGTTCTCGGTCGGCGAGGTCCGCTTCCTCCGCTCGCCGGGGCGCCGAGAAATTGGGCACGGCAACTTGGCCCGGCGCGCGATCACACCGGTGCTGCCGGACGAGGCCGAGTTTCCCTACACGCTCCGCCTCGTCTCCGACATCCTGGAGTCCAACGGCTCCTCGTCCATGGCCTCCGTGTGCGGCGGCTCACTGTCGCTGATGGATGCGGGCGTGCCGATTAGCGAGGCGGTGGCCGGTGTTGCCATGGGGCTTGTCTCCGACGGCAGCCGCCACGCCGTACTCACCGACATCGCCGGTCAGGAAGACCACTACGGCGACATGGACTTCAAGGTGACCGGCACGCGCGACGGTATCACCGCCCTGCAGATGGACATCAAGATTTCCGGTCTGGATCGCAGCCTCCTCGAGCGGGCGCTCGAGCAGGCTCGCCAGGCCCGCCTGTTCCTGCTCGACGTCATGTCGCAGGCCATCTCCCAGGCCCGCCCCGAGATCTCGCCGTACGCTCCTCGGATCACCCAGATCAAGATCGACCCCGACATGATCCGGAACGTCATCGGCCCTGGGGGCAAGACAATCCGCGCCATCGTCGAGGAGACCGGCGCCCGCATCAACGTCGAGGATGACGGTACGGTGCAGATCGCCTCCAACGATCAGGCTTCGACCGCCAAGGCAATCGAGATCATCCAGGGCCTCACCCGCGAGGCCAAGGTCGGTGACGTCTTCGACGGCACCGTACGGCGAATCGAGCCCTACGGTGCGTTCGTCGAGATCCTGCCCAAGCAGGACGGCCTGCTGCACATCTCAGAGGTGTCGATGGAACGGATACCCGAAATCCGTGACGTCCTCAACGAAGGGGACACCATCAAGGTCAAGATCATCGGCATCGACGGCAACGACCGCATCAAGCTGTCGCACCGCGTCCTCCTCGAGGAGGAGGCGCGAGCCCGCGGCGAGGAGGTCCCCCACCGCGAGGAGCGCAGCGACCGCCCCCGCCGAGACGACCGCCGCGGCGGACGTCCGCGGGGTGGCGACCGCGGCCGCGGAGGCTCAGGCGGGCGCGGCGGCCGCGGCTGACACAAGCTCTCGCGATCTCCTGCAGAAACCGCCCCACGAGCGGGATCGTGGCCGTCGTGGCGGCCGCTGGGAGCATTCCGCTCCGGAGTGCTCTTCGCACGCCTTCCCCCGGCGGTTAGGGGCCGTCCTACAGCCCCGCCGCCATCATGGCGGCACCGATGAGGAGGCCGATGACGAGGTTCGCCGTCTTGGCGACGACCGCGTCGCGCGGTGAGATTCCGAGCAGCGGCAGAAGCGCATGGCCGTCCTGAACGATCGAGTTCGCCACCAGCACGGAAAGTGGCGCCTGGCCGGAGGCGAACAGTGCGACGACGATGATGTGCGGACCGGAGATCGGGATCAGGCCCAGCAGCGAGGCGCCGACGAGCAGGAGGGCGCCGTGGCCGACGACGAGCCGTTCCAACGATGCCTGCGGTCCGAGCAACGACACGCCTATGAGCGCGGCCGCCGTCCAGGCGAAGATCCGCGGTGCGTGGTGCAGGAACAGGTGCCGCCACAAATGCTCCTCGAGGTAGTGTCTCGGTGCTACGAGCACGAGCGCCACTCCGGCAAGGGTCACGGCGGCGAAGAGGACGGTCTCCAGGTTGCCGGAGTCGGTCTGTGCCGCCAGCGCCGTGCCGTGGCCGTGGGAGTGCAGCTGGAAGCCAGCGACGAGGGTAGCCACCAGCCCGAGAAGCAGAACAACCAGCACGAAACGAGGCACCGGCGCATCGAAACGAGGCCGCAACAACCAACGATCGCGGGCAGCCCCCTCCGGGGTAAGGTCCTCGGCGTGCAGCTCGGCCATCAGGCAGGGCTCGGAGCGGCCGATGCGGAGCCGCCTCAGAGCGACGTCAGTCAGCCATCCGCCGCAAGTCCCAACCACGAACAGTCCCGCGAAAAGAGCCAGCGCCCGCTTCGGGAATAGAGCCAGCATCAGGAACGCCTCATCACCGCACGTAGCTAGCAACGCCCCGGTGACCGCACCGAGGGTCACCGCGCCCCGCGAGTACATCGAGTCCACCAGGTAGGCGCCGGCGCAGCCCGGCGTTGCCCCGAGGAACGCTGCGAGGACATACTGCTGCGTTCCCCGCTCGGCGATGCCGGCCAGGTGGCCGCGGGTACGGACGGACACCAGCTCGACAAAGGCCATCATGACGAACACCAGGCTCGTGATGAGGGCCGCGTGGAGCAGCTCGATGAGGATCGGATACATGACGGCTCCGTGGGGAGAATACCAGCTCCTCAGGCTCGGTCTCGATTCGGGTCGAGAGGCGACCTTGCGGGCGAACGATGCGTCGGGTTGTGGTACCGTGGCTCCCCAGTTTGAAGGGGGGGGTACCTCGCGATGGGGTGGTTCCGGTCTCGCTTTCTTTTCTTCCTGACAATGGTTGCTGCAACGGTCCTGGTCCCATCGACGGCGGCGGCGGCCGAGGGCGGCGGCGCCGAGCTCGGCGCCTCTCTTCCGCTGTGGTCGGTCATCCCGTTCGCCGGGATTCTGCTCTCGATCGCGATCTTTCCGCTGGTGGCGCCGGAGTTCTGGCACCACCACTTCGGCAAGATCTCCGCCGGGTGGGCGCTGGTGTTCGCGGTGCCGTTCGTCCTCGCCTACCACGGCGAAGCGATGCACGAGATCCTGCACATCTACATCATCGACTACATCCCGTTCATCATCCTGCTGTGGGCGCTGTTCACCGTCGCCGGAGGGATCCTCATCCGGGGCTCGTTCAACGGAACACCCGGGCTCAACACCGTCTTCCTGCTGATCGGCACCCTCATCGCCTCGTGGGTCGGCACCACGGGTGCGGCCATGCTCCTCGTACGTCCCGTAATCCGCGCCAACGCGCGCCGTCAACACAAGGTGCACACGCTGGTCTTCTTCATCTTCCTGGTCGCCAACGTCGGCGGCTCTCTGACGCCACTCGGCGACCCGCCGCTGTTTCTCGGTTTCCTGCACGGCGTGCCGTTCTTCTGGACCTTCCGGATCATCCCGGAAACTGCCACCGTGGCCGCGATCCTGCTGGTCCTGTACTTCATCCTCGACTCGGTCTTCTGGCGGCGCGAGACCGTTGCCGCCCGGCAGCCCCATGACGGTCCGCAGGAGAGGCTCAAGATCGAGGGCCTGCACAACCTGCTGTTTCTCGGCGGCATTCTCGGCGGGGTCCTGCTGTCGGGGATGTGGCACGCGGGCGCGATATCAATCTTCGGCGTCCAGCAGCACATCCAGAACGTCGCCCGTGATGGCCTCCTGATCCTGATGGGTGTGCTGTCGATGGTGACGACGTCGAAGAGGATCCGCGAGGACAACTCTTTCTCGTGGTTCCCGATCCAGGAGGTCGCCTACCTGTTCGCCGGCATCTTCATGACGATCGTACCGGCGCTGGCGATCCTGCGCGCCGGCGAGCACGGCGCCCTGGCCGGGCTCATCGCGGCGGTCCGAGACCCGGCCCACTACTTCTGGGTGACCGGCGGGCTGTCCTCGTTCCTCGACAACGCGCCGACCTACTTAACGTTCTTCAACAGTGCGCTGGGGCGGTTCTTCCCGGGCATCCCCGAGCAGCAGGCGGTGCACAGCCTGATCACTCATCAGGAAGAGTTCCTGAGGGCAATCTCCACCGGAGCTGTGTACATGGGGGCGAATACCTACATCGGCAACGCCCCCAACTTCATGGTCAAGTCAATCGCCGAGGAACACGGGGTCGAGATGCCGAGCTTCTTCGGCTACATGCTGCGCTACTCGCTGCCGATCCTGATCCCGGTGTTTATCCTGGTCACGGTGATCTTCTTCATGGGAGCGTGAGATGTGCCACGGAACCTACGTAGAGATAGAAATCCATGGACCCGGCGACCAGGCCGTTGGGTTCGTGGAAGGATACCGATTGGCGTGTGACGACCCGGGCCAAGTGTGGTTCGCGGGGCGGGAGCACGTTGACCTCGAAGGCTTCTTCGACACGCTGCGCAGCAAGCTGCACCGCGATGCCCACGTGATCTGCTCGCGAGCCCTCGCCGACGCGATGGCGGTGGCCCTGGATGCCACGGATCTGGTCGAGCTCGAGGTGGCCTCGATCAGACAGATCGAGCACGCGGAGATGCCTTTCCGCTACGAGGTGTACTCGCGCGAGGAGGCATCCGCGGTGCGAAAGGTGATCGAAGAGCAGCTGCCGGAGGGCATCCGCCTCGAGGAGTACCAGCCCGAGGAGCGGGTCCTGGACGACGCGCGCGGAGTCGAGCTGTACGGCCCGGTGCATGACTACACGCTCAGCGCCTCGGGAAGGTATGTCGGTCCCGTTCCCGGCGTGCTCGAGCTGGCGCGGCGCCTCTCCGATCAGACTTTCATCCACCCCGAGAAGATCCACCTCCACCACACGACGTGAGACCAGTCGCCCTGCTCACCGACTTCGGGGACGACGATCACTACGTCGGTGTACTGCATTCGATCCTGGTGCGCGACGCTCCAGGCCTGGAGCGTATCGACCTCACCCACGGCGTCGCCGCCGGCAACATCTGGGCGGCGAGCTTCTTTCTACGCTGCGCCTGGCCCCACCTGCCGGCGACCGCAGTGGTTCTGGCGGTGGTCGACCCGGGCGTCGGCACCGGCCGCAGGGCGGTAGCGGTCGAGGTCGAAGGGCGCTGGCTGGTGGCTCCCGACAACGGCCTTGCGGCGGCGGTGGCGCCGGCATCGCGGCTGGTCGTCCTCGACCCCTCGACCATGGCTCTCGGATGCGTTTCCCCGACCTTCCACGGCCGTGACATCTTCGCCCCGGCGGCAGCACGCATCGCGTGCGGC
>Ga0315536_1000167_pt1 | contig 31605 bp, 24 predicted proteins | sample SalMarSW160230MG_FD_203093 | JGI IMG/M metagenome (GOLD analysis project Ga0315536, IMG submission 203093) | Salt marsh sediment microbial communities from the Plum Island Ecosystem LTER, Massachusetts, United States - Salt Marsh Sediment SW1602-30 ...
CTATCCGCTTCATCTGGATATTCACTGAAACTGTGCTGGTCGGCGGCAAAGATCGCTTTGACATCTGAATCTCTAATGGCATTCAGCAACTCGTCTGCCTGCTCCTTAACATCGGCTACTACCTCACCCTTGACCAAACCCATCACCGGCTTGCCATAAGATGCCAAGGGATGATAAAGGGGTTGTGCGAGCAGAACGTAATCAGCGCCCTCTAACTCTTCTATAAATTGTCCTATTATATCCTTGTCAATAACTGTATAATTGGCACTATTATTTAAAAGCACAAACTTAATGTCGCCTATTGTCACACTAACTCGGGGCTGACCGAAGACATCAAAATAGTTCTGATGGGTGGCCACCGGCATGTCGTTAATGTCAAGGTCCCTGTCACCGGGCAGAGAGTAATACAAAAGACCGCTTTCATCCATGATATTTTTAGCCTCCACGAGCTTATCTTTGACACCAAAATCCGTATAATCTCCCAGATAGAACACCACATCAACGCCGGCTGCTTTGGCTGCGATCAAAGCTTTTCTTAAGTTCTCGTCATTGTTATGAGAATCAGCCATGAGGGCTGTCTTAAGTATCACTGTCCTGGAAGTGGCAGCCCCTTCGCTCTCACTTAAAGAGCCAGTCTTCTTGAAGCTCTTGCCAGTAAGGCCGCCCACCTCTTCTTTGAAGCTTTCGGATGGGGCAATATTGGTCTTTAGTACCCTTTCAGCAAAGCTGCCCGCTACCTGACCGGCAGTTTCCTTGGAAATACCTATCCTTTCCAATAAAGGTCCGGCCATTTCCGCTGCTTTATAAGGATCCAGATGGGCAGCATTCTTGACCAGAAGGGATAGCCCTAGTATAAAAGCACTTAAAATAACAACAGCAATAACAGTCCTAAAGAACCTTTGAATGAAAGAGATCCTTTTTTTTCTCCTGGCGCGCTTTTTCTTGAACATAATCACATTTTATCCACAACAGGGATGCCAAGCAAATACAAGCCGTCCTTCATCACCTGCCCCACAGCAGCCGTCAAATGCAATCGGAACATCTTTTCATCCTTAGTGGTGGCTTTTATGATCGGTAACTGAGCGTAAAAAGCGTTGTATCTTTGCGCTAGCTCAAAAATGAAACCGGCTATCAAATTGGGTGCCAATCGTTCCCCGGCCAGTTTTACTTGTTCTGAGAACTTGTAAATGTGTCTTAACACGTCTCTTTCCACCCCGCTAAGCTCAACATTTACCTCATATTTGGACATGTCTTGTCCTTTTTTGTCAGCATAATTAGCTTTATCCAACACCGATCTGGCCCTGGCGTATGTATATAATAGGTAAGGCCCTGTATTTCCTAGCAAGTTTGTGGCCTCTTCCTCATCATAGGTGATGTCGCTACCTATACCGCTCTTTAGAATACTGTATTTGATAGAGGCCACTGCCACTTTTTGCGCCGTATCATCAAGGTTTTTTCCTTCCACAGCAGCATCTTCCGCCTGGGACATCTTTTCCAGCACCTTCTCTTTGACCATGGCCAACAGCTCTTCTCCGGCTACTATATCCCCGGTTCTGGAGGACATTTTACCGTGTTTGAACACCATTCTGCCATGTCCAATATGAGTGGTTTTGTCTGCCAGGCCAGTATTTATCTCTTCCAGTGCCTTAAGTACCACCGTAAAGTATTCGTTCACCTCGTTGTCGGTGATGATGAAGGACTTGTCATATGCATAGTCGTTGAACTTCATGGTGGCTAATCCCAGATCTTTAGCTTCGTACACCGGCAAACCTTGGGAATTAATAAAGACCCGCGTATGCAGACCGTACTTTTCCCCTTCGAAAATGACTGCCCCCTGATCCTCCTTAAAGACTCCATCTTTTATATGCTCTTTGACTATTTTCCACCCCACCTCGCCGGCCTGCCTCTCAAAATAGTAATAGTCGAATTTTGTGCCCAGGATCTTGTACAAAGTCTCAAAATATTCCAGGCTCCATTTTCTACCTGCCCTATACAAAGACATGATCTGTTCCAAATCAAAAGGCGGTTCTTCTCCTCCAATTAAATTTTCGTAATCAACAGCCGTGATCCATTTTTCTTCTTCTTCGGTAAGAATCTTTTGCGCCAGCAAATATATATAATTGTTTAACAGTTGGATCTCTTTTTTGGCCGACTCGTTTTCTTCATAGGCGGTAGCTCCCAGAGAGTATGCTTGACCCAGATAGTCCATCCTTTTTTTTAACTCCATTTTTTCCAGATCGATGAGTGTCAAGTTATCCTTTTTCAATTTTTCCTTCAGCCCCCAGATCGAGTTTGCCACGTGTATTCCTACATCACCTTGATAGTTAGCCCGCTTAACATCCGCGCCCAGAAATTCGAAGATCCTAGCCAGCGACTCGCCAATAGTATTGGTCATGACGTGACCTATGTGGAAGATCTTAAAAGGATTAGGGTCTGTGAACTCCACCATTATCTTCTCTCCGGACCAAAATTCAGCCGCCCCATAGTTTCTTTCTCCAAGTGCGATGCCAAAGAGTACACTATTTAACCAATCAGTAGTTAAAGTAAGATTTATAAAGCCTGGTGGCGCTATTTCCACCTTTTCAAAAATAGGGGTTATTTTATCACCTCTGGCGAAGGTTAACGGACTTTTCTCCATCTCATAGGCTAGCTTTTTAGCAATCTCTAGAGGTTTCTGCTTAAGACGGGACGCCAACACCAGCGGGATACTGGTGGCCAGATCCCCAAAATCCTGGTTTTCCGGGTGCTCAACAGGCGCATCGTCGATCTCCAGACCATAAGCCTCCTTGACCACTTCTCTCAGGCGGTCCTTCAGCCAAGCGTTTATCGACTTTGTTTTTGTCATGGCACCAAAATTCTACCTTCAATTGATAAAAAGCTCAATAGTACCACTCTCATCAGTTCTTTTTACTTTGCATCCCTGCCCGCTCATAAATCCCAGTACCTCATCGCTGGGGTGGCCATACTTATTCTCACCCACCGAGACAGCGCACAGCTTAGGTTTCAGATAAGCTATCAGTTCCGGATTGAACGAATCTGTGGAACCGTGATGAGGCGTCTTATATAACTCCAACCTTCCGTCAATATATTTACTTAACAGCTCCTTATCCAACATGGACGAGGCCTCTTTTTCCAGATCACCCAGGAACAGTGCTTCAAAATCTCCATAGTCCAGCAGCAGTGATACCGAAGAGTTATTAATGTTCTCGGAAAACTCCTGCTCCCGGGGAGGCCACACCACCACCAACTTCACCCGTCCCAAATTGATGACGTCCCCTATCTTGACCTCTATGCCATCCACGGACTCCAAATGTGCAGACCAGCTCTTATATCCCCGTGAATCGTAGGTAACTGTCCTCTGCAACACCTTATCCACCCTGCATCTCTCCAGTAATCTGTTCAGTCCTTTAAGATGGTCCTCGTGAGGATGAGTGAGCACGAGCAGGTCCAAGTGGCAGCCGTTGAGCCAAAACTCTTTATCGATATATCTATCAACCTCGTAATCAGGTCCGCCGTCAATAAGAACCTTTGCCCCGCCGGGAAGTCTAAGTAGTATGGCATCCCCCTGCCCCACATCGAACACCTTGATGGCCAAACCATTCTTGCGCGGAACCGCTAAAAGTTTGCCCAGCAAAAATACCATGAGCAAGATCAGCAGTCCTTTATTTATCATTCGCCTTTTTTCGAACCCGTAAATAGATGCAGGCAAGTAAAAGGTAGTAGCCTAGCAGAAGTTGCAGAGATATTTGGTAAGGGGCTATGGCAGAGGTGAAACGGGAAAAATATTCTATCAAAGTGACAAAAAAATCCAAGGGTACATACACCAATATCGCCAGAAAAGCGCCTAAAAATCCGCTCAGGGCGTTAAGAAATAAGTAAAGACTGCCCAGAATAGTGGCTAGGGGTACGGTCCAAAGCACTAAAGCGTTTACCAGCGGACTCATGAGGCTTACCTGCCCGAACTTTAAAGAAAGGAAGGGCCAGATAAGCACCTGCGCCGATAGTGTGGCTGAAAGATCCTCCACCCACACGTTCTTGGCCGAGGTGAACTTTTTTATGAGGGTGGAAATGGGGTGTTCGAACATGATAAGGCTTAGCGTAGCTAAAAAGCTTAGTTGAAAGCTTAGATTGTAGATATAGCCTGGGTTGATGAGGGCCATGACCAGACCTGTGAAGAGGAGCACGGACAGGGCGTCGACTTTCCGGCCATAGAATTTCCCTAAAGCAATGATGCTGCCCATGACCCAAGCTCTGACCACCGGCGGTTCAAATCCCGACACCACGGAAAACAAAAAGGTAGCCGCTATGCCCAAAGCCAGATTTCTGGTCTTGTAGGGTGAGCCGAGCAGACGGATGACAGCATTATAAACCAAGGTCACATTATAACCTGACACTACCACCACGTGGATGGTACCGGTGTCTCTTAACATCTTTTTGAATTTGGGTACTTCATACAGGTTGTCGATGCCTAAGGTCATGCCCAGTAGAAGCTCGCTGTGGGGACTGGGGAGGTCTTTCCTCACCCTAGCCGCCGTCCTCATTCTGAAAGTTTCCAACTTTTCCTCTCCCAGCGATGCGCCCTCATCGCTAGTGTATCTCTCCCTCAGGGACCGTTCATTAACCGCTTGGCAAAGTATATAATCTCCTTCACAAACCTTATTGATCCTAGGGAGCAGAACCAGCAGCAACAAAAAATATAAAATGACTGTTTTTTTCATTAAAAACCGATCTGGGACTGTATCTTTTCTAAAACACTACCGGGCACGCCTGACCTTTCCGTCAAGTCCGAAAGATCGTTGTAAGGCCTGTTTTCTATTATTCTGGCGGCGTAAACCGGTCCTATACCCGGCAAGCCGTCAATATCTTCCTGGCTGGCCGTATTCACGTTTACCGTCCCTTGTGTACTAGTCTCCGATTGACCAGGGTTACCATCACTAGTTTCTGACGGCTGCGGTAGTGGATCTTTTTCCGGTAAGTAGTTGCTCACGGTATAGCTGTTGGTCAGTGTAGCTATCTCCCGGCTTTGCCCGTTTACATTTATGGGATCGTCCCACTTGAATGGTATATAGATCTTTTGTGAATCTTTAAGTTTTGACGACAGATTGATGTATTTGGACAACCACTCTTCTGAAGCGGATTCGGAAAACCCTCCCGCCAAGGATACAAGCTCAGATAAGCGACTCTCTGCTGCCAACTCGTAAACCCCCGGGTTTTCTACCGCGCCTGAGAGGTCTATAAAAATGGTGTCATCTTCAACTGGTACAGCGGGTTCTTGTAAAATTTCCGAAGATTCTAAATTATTTTCTTCATTGACCATGTTTGAGATCAGTAAAATCGAGCCAAGGGTCACAGCGTATAAAATGAGCAAACTATAAAATATATTTTCTTGGATCAAAGTAGAAAGTTTTTCAATCAACTGTGAACTCATACTTTATATTTCTCATACTTGCTTAAAAGTTTTAAGGCGCATTTTTCTTGCTTTACAAGACTTTTTCGTTACATGAGGCTGATTATTTCCCGCTCTTTTCCCGCACATTATGGTCTATATTACCTTATAAATATTATAATTCCCGCATATTATTCGCATATTTACTAATCTTTGATCCACCAAGTGAGCTTAGATCTAACGCAGCTCTAGTATCGCAGACCGGATTGTGCATTTATAAGGGAACGAGTATAAAGGATGTCTGAACTTAATCCTCTAAGGCTTTCAGGAGTATCTGTTTAAAGGCGGGGTTCTTTTTAAGATCTTTGAGAAGTGAGATGAATTTTGTCTCATTAAGATCATAAAATACTTCCCTGCCTTTTTTCTTGTTCTTCAAGAACCCTAAGGAGGCAAGAACTCTCAAATGATGAGAGGCAAGGTTTTCCTCAACACTTAATTTATCAGCAACAGCGCTAACATTTTGAGGCCCATCGCTGAGGTATCTCAAAATTTTTAGCCTGTTCCTATCAGAGAATGCCTTAGAAATTCTCTCTTGATTCATATAAGGTCAATATACAACATCCGTTATGACAATTCAACTAATTATAAAGGGACTAATTATAAAGGTAGTAGATATATACATACAATTTGGTATAATATTTGTTAATGAGTTCTCTAATAGAAGTAGACAAATTAATACGCATGGCAAAAAAGGAAGGTGTCGACTTTGGTAAGGGCGATCCTTATAACAGACTCCGCTACTATACCAAGATAGGCTGGTTACCCCATATGGAACGCAAAATGTCTGATGATGGTGAGGTAAAAGGCCATTATCCCGCCTGGGTGCTTGAACGCCTGGTGCTCATAGACAAGTTAAAAAGACAAGATGCCAGTAATGAATATGTTACGAGTAAGATAAATACCCGTAACAAACTTTACGGCCTATATGCTAAATTCAATACCCAAGACTTCAGGAACAAACTCATTTCTTACGCTACAGTACTTATTGTCCTCTTAATTTTGCTTACGGAATTGGACATAATAAGTTTATCCAAATCAAAGAATAAACCCGTCATTAACTACTCTGAGTCCCTTACGCCTCAGCTCATAGACAGCGGCACGTCCTTTGTACCGGTCGGCAAGAACAGAGTTTTTGTTAAAAATTCCCAAATTACAGCAGGGAGTAAGGTTTATGTGACTTTCAACCAGAATTTTTCCCCAGCTACCAGGTTCTGGGTATCCAAACTTGAACCTCAGAGTGGATTCTATGTAGATCTGGACGCTCCCGTGTTCGATAATGTAGAGTTTAGTTGGTGGATTAGCTATTAAACAGCTGTTTCCCGTTACGAGAAATTACCTCTTGACTTTAATTTTCCGTTATGCCTAGAATAAAATAACAAGTATCAAGTTCAAGTGCAGGTACTTATGCCTTGAGATCTAAAAAAGCTTTGGATCGTCCGGGTTAAGAGACCTTAATAAAATGAACGAAAAAGAACCTAACAGACTTAGTCTGATAGTAGGCGGCCTATTTCACTATCTTCCTATGGCCCTGGCGTTTCTAATGCCGGTGTTCTTCCTATCTACTACGTCTGAATTTTTTGAGTTTAACAAGTTGGCGCTATTGACGGCCTCAACGATCTTGCTTCTTCTAGCCTGGACCTACAAGATAGTTGAAACTAAGAAAATAGGCATAACCAAGTCCCTCATTGACTTCCCGTTATTCCTGTTATTGCTGGCGATCGTGCTCTCCACTATCTTTTCGGTCAATAAGACCATAAGTATTTTCGGCAGCCAGGGACGATGGTTCCCCAGCTTGTTCGGTGCCGTGATCCTTTATGCGTTCTATTACCTGGTAAGTGGAAATTTGCAGGATAAGAAGTTCATCAAATCCTCTCTTATGGCCTTCATTGGCGGCGTTACCCTGTCCAGCTTTGTGGCCATTTTAAGCTATTATCGAATATATATCGGTAGCGCGGCTTATTATAGGATCAATAACTTCACCTTGACCGGATCTATTACTACAGCTCTGGTGCTGGCCGCCTTGGCTATAGTCATGGCCCTGGCCCTTATGCTCTACGAAGAATCCATGCAGAAGAAAGCTCTTTTGCTGGTCTCTTTGGTCATCAACTACTTCATAGTAGTGCTGGTGAGCATATTACCGGCATGGGCTGTGCTGGGAACAGGTCTGTTGGGGATCGTCTTCTTCATAAGCTACAAGAAGATAACGGAAAATACCGTATTTCTCACCATGGCCGCAGGAACGTTGGCAGCCATTACATTGGTAGTGTTTCTACCAACCACTAGAGAGCTGATCACCAACCCTGACTATCCCAAAGAACTGGTCTTGCCGGTCCAGGAGTCATGGATTGTGGCTTCACAAACAGTACAGGATTATCCTACACTGGCTACAGGTCCTTCATCCTTTGGACTTAACTTTCCAAGATACAGGCCGCTCTCACTAAATAGCGGTGACCTTTGGAACGTCAGATTCGATAAGCCATACAATGAGGTATTCAATTCTTTAGCAACGCTGGGTCTTGTAGGCCTGCTGGTTGGAGCATTCTTTGCTTATAAGTTGTTCCAGGTGGTTCTGGTCTCACTAAAGACTCACGATGATGATGGTTTATCAAAGGTCCTGGGTATTGCCGTGGGATCTTTGCTCGTGGTCTACTTCTTTACCTATGCAACTTTCCTCAACACCTTTATTTTGTTCCTCCTGGTCGCCTTTTTAATAAGCAACCTGGGCTTGAACAAGTCAGAGGTAGCTGAAAAGTTCGCTGTAGGCTTGTCCTCCATAGCCCCGGTGACAACTATCGGGGAAGAAGGCGCCATCAAGAAGGAGTATTTACACTTCATCTTTGCTTTGCCTATCCTGGCAGCAACTATTTATGTGGGATATGTATACTACAAGGTTTACTTGGCAGAATATTATATTCGAACATCCATAGTGGCCGCTCAAAGGAACGAAGGGGCAAGAACATTTGAGTATCAAACAAAAGCTATCAATATGAATCCCAGAAGATCTGCGTATCATAATGCTTATGCTCAAACCAACCTTGCTCTGGCTAATAGCATTGCTTCCAAAGAGCAGCTGACAGACCAAGACAGGCAGACCATACAACAGCTTATTGCTCAAAGTATAAGAAATTCCAGGCTCTCAACCGAGGTTTTAGATCCTCTGAGCGTTGACAGCTGGACGACCAGAGCCAGTATCTATCGAGCCATAATACCTATAGCTCAAAATGCTTCTCAATGGTCCATTGCTTCTTATAATACGGCTATCCAGCTGAGCCCCACTGATCCTAGACTTAGATTGGATCTGGGCGGTATCTACTATGCCAGAGGTGACTACCTCACAGCAGCTAACTTCTATAGGCAGGCGATCTTGCTCAAGCAGGACTACGCTAATGCTCACTTTAACTTTGCACAAGCCTTGTTAAAGCTTGAGGATTACACCAATGCCAGAAGAGCTCTGGAGATCACCAAGACATTGGTAGATCCCGACTCCAACGATTACAAGCTGGTGGATGAGCAACTGGCTAATCTACCTCAGCCTGCACAGGAGTCTAATTTACCGACCGTAGAACAGATAGAAGGTAAGGCTAACGCCCAGGAAGCACAGCAACCCGCGGCTCAGGAACCTCTGAACACGGCTGGTGAAAATGCACCTGCTAGCGGTACCAATCTCAAAGAGGAAGTTCTTCCTCAGGGAGAAAATCAGCCGCAGCCGGCTCCAGCTCAATGATCTGTCTTTGAGGCATCAGAAAAGCCCGCTTTCGCGGGCTTTTCTTTTTCTTCTAAGTCATTTGGTGGCTATGCACCCCAATCTACTAAGCTCACGTTGTTCGCTAAGTAGCTTGGTGGACCGTAGGGGATTCGAACCCCTGACCTCTTCCATGCCATGGAAGCGCTCTACCAACTGAGCCAACGGCCCCCGATACCCAACCGGGCTGTATTATTTTAACTCATGAACTTCACTTCTGCCAAACACTATTCTTCTGTTGGGCAGATTATCGATGGTATAAAGCTTAACGGGCACTTTCTTTTGCACCAGGGGCTCTCTTTTGATCTTGGCCAGCTTAAGAGTGATGAGATTTATAAGCTCCTCCAGACCTTCGCCACTCACGGCAGAAATACCTAACACTTCCACACCTTTTTTGGCAAATTCCTTTTTTATGGCAGGAAAACTTTTTTTAACTTCGGTAACATCAATCTTATTGATAACCACAATTTGCTCTTTTTTCAGCAAATCCGCCTTGTAACCTTTAAGTTCCTGCCTGATCATGTCATATTTTCTCACCGCCTCCTGCACCAGGTCTTCTTCACCCTGCAGATAGGGATCGATGACATGCACTAATAATCTTGTTCTTTCTATGTGTCTTAAAAATTCATCGCCTAAACCTTTGCCCTGAGAGGCTCCCTCTATCAAACCGGGGATGTCAGATATGACGACTTTTTGTCCGCTCTTAAGTGTCAGAACGCCCAAATTAGGACTAATGGTGGTAAAAGGATAGCTGCCTATCTTGGCATTGGCGCTGGTCAAGGCGTTCACCAGCGTGCTTTTACCGGCGTTGGGAGCGCCTATAAGGCCGACATCGGAGATTATCTTAACTTCCAGTCTTATATCCTTATCCTCACCGCTGCCTCCCTTGGTGTATTGTTTTGGGGTTTGATTGGTGGAGCTCCTAAATCTGAAATTTCCCACACCGCCTTTTCCGCCCTTGGCCAGCAGAACTTTCTTGCCATCTTCGTCCATGTCTTCGATCAGCACCTCCCTGTCCCCCAGTATCTCGTAGATGAGCGTCCCCAAGGGTACTTTGATAATAAGATCTTCCCCATTGCTGCCTCTTTGGTTCTTTTTATAACCTTTCCCACCGCTTTCTGCCTTGAACAAGGCTTTTGAGCGAAAATCCATCAAAGTAGCCAGATTGTGGTCCACCATAGCCACCACATCCCCGCCGTCGCCTCCGTCTCCGCCGTCGGGCCCGCCCTTGGGAATGAACTTCTCCCGCCTAAAGGAAACGGCACCATCACCACCGTCTCCGGCTTTAACTTTTATCACAGCTAGATCTATCATGAGGGTATTTTACCTCAATTTGCATAATTTAGAGGGTTTTGGGGCACACCATAGTACTTGACCATAAAGTGCACGTGAGGACCCGTAGACCGGCCTGTACTGCCCATTAAGCCTATGACCTCACCCCTGGACACATGTTGACCATAGCTCACATACAGACTGCTCATATGGCCGTAGACGGTCTCGTAGCCATTGCCGTGGTCTATGCGCACATGCAGCCCCAAACCAAAGGGGTCCCAGCCGGCTCTTACCACGGTACCGCTGCGGCAAGCATAAATAGGAGGAAATCCCATATTTGAAGGTTTGGAAATATCCACGCCATTGTGGTACCAGGAAAAATACTGGGTAAGGATCCTGGTGGTGGTAGGCCAGACACAAAAGTTTTGACTGGGAGTAGCCGGCGGCGCCCCTGCCGGGACCGTGGATATACTTGGTACAGTAACCAACGGTATGACGGGCTGCGGCACCTTGGCGCCCGGAATAACAAGCTCCGTACCCACTGCTAATTTAGAAGTATCCAAAATATAGTTAAAGTCGGCAATAGCTTGGGTTGGAACATCGTATTTTTCGGCGATGGAGGCTAGAGTATCACCCTCCTCAATAGTATGTATCAAACCTGACACCGGAGGTATGGTTATTGTTTGGCCAATGCCCAAAATAGAATAGTCGGTCAAATTATTTACATACTTTATAGCGTCCACGGAGATCTTGAATTTTTCACCTATACTGGAGAGGGTGTCACCTTCAGCCACAGTGTACTCAAAAGACTCCGCTCTTTTCCTGCTCTCGGGTACTAAAGTGGTGGCAGTCTGCACATTGGGAATAATATCGCTGGTGTAGGTCAAGTAGTCAGGATCTATTTCTCCGCCGCTCACGAACCTGGTGCTATTGAGCACTTCGCCAAAAGTAAAAACAAAAAAGGCTATGGTCATGACTGCCAGATTGGCAATGGGTCTGCCTAGTTTTCCCCTGGACCAGATGAGTTTTTTAATAAGATAATCTTTGATCTTGCCGGGAAATTTCTGGGAAAAAAGAGCCGTAAGCGACAAAAGCTTCATCAGGTCTTTGATCTTTTTTAGGAAATACCTTACTAAGGCCCAAAAAAACTCTCCCGGGATCTTCCTGCTAGGATGAAATCCCTTAAATCTAAGCTGGTAGAATCTTTTAGATTTGGAGTGCTTTAATGTGAACAGCATAGGCCTTAAGCTACTTTAAGAGGGTTTATGCAGGTTGGTCAAGAATTCCTTGTTCGTTTTGGTTTTCTTAAGTCTTTGCATCACCAGTTCCGTAGCATCTTTATCGTCCAGTAGAGCGATCATTTTTCTGAATTTGGTCACGTTTTCGAACGTTTCTTTATCGAAAAGCAGATCTTCTCTTCTGGTCGAACTGTTAACTATGTCTATGGCTGGGAACACCTTCTTATTAGCTAGATTTCTGTCCAGCTTGAGCTCCATATTACCCGTACCTTTAAACTCTTCGAAAATAACCTCATCCATTCTACTGCCCGTTTCGACCAGAGCCGTGGCCACGATGGTCAAACTGCCGATGTCTTCAAAATTCCTGGCGGCGCCAAAGAAATGTTTGGCCGGATACAACGCTGAAGGATCAAATCCGCCGGTCAGTGTTCTGCCGCTGGGTGACACCACCATGTTGTAAGCCCTGGCCAGCCTGGTTATGGAGTCCATGAGAATGACCACATCTTTGCCTTTTTCGGCTAATCTTTTAGCTCTCTCCAGGCAGATCTCGGCCATTCTGGTCTGAGCATCCGGTTTTTCATCGAAGTTGCTGGCGAACACTTCACCTTTTACATTTCTCTTAAAGTCGGTGACCTCTTCGGGTCTTTCTCCAATGAGGGCCACTAAAAGTATGATGTCAGGATAATTGGTCGTTATGCCATGGGCCACGTCTTTTAAAAGCCAAGTTTTGCCGGCTTTGGGAGGAGATACTATCATAGCCCTTTGGCCTTTTCCTATAGGAGATATGAGATCGATCAGTCTGGTGGATATCACATCCTGCGTAGTCTCCAACCTTATCCATTCGTTAGGGAAAACAGGAGTAAGTTTGCTGAATAGAGGTCTTTTCTTAGCCTCAGCCGGGTCCATACCGTCCACTTTTTCCACTTTTAGTAGCGATAGGTATCTTTCGCCTTCGTTAGGAGCTCTGGCAAAACCGGTCACAAAATCACCCATCCTCAAGTTACACCTTCTGATCTGAGATGGGCTGGTATAGACGTCTTTGGGCAATTCATCAGATACTTTTTCGTCCTGTCTGATGACGCCAAAGTCGGGCATGATCTCCAATATTCCGCTGATGGGGATCATTTCACCTTTGTAGTATGAAGAATCACTATTGCCGGAGTTTCCGTTACCGGAATTTCCATTATTTCCGTTGTTGGACATCTGAGTGTCCCTTCTTCTGGAATTTCTACGATCGGCAGAACCGCTCCTGCCCCTCCTGTTGTTATTACTACCTTGGGTAGTATCATTATTTTTTATAGGCATTTTTTATTTATATGAGATTTTAATTTATTAATTAGACTGGATAACTAATGAAAGTTATTCTAAAGTCGGGAGACAGCCACTGCCCCCTGCTGCCTCCCGGCTTTAGAATCCGACGGGCCATAAGAAACTAAAAGTCGGGTTCGTGTTCATATTTTTATAAAAACTCCACTTTTACAATAACTCCGCCCTTACCACAAGTCTTTTATCATAACCTGACCCTTGCAAGTACACACCTCCACATGTGATCAAAGTCAAGGTGGATTTACTATCCTCATCTTCCAAAACATCTAGTCGGGAGGGGTCTTTTATATCAAGGTAGGACAATTCTATCACTTTGTAGTTAAAGATTCTACCATATTTGTCCTTTACTTCAATCACATCGCCGAATTGCACACCCTGCAGATTATAAAAGGCGGCGGGAGCTCCGGTGTTGGTGTCGTAGTGTCCGTTTATGATGAGATTCCTGTTTTCCCCGGGCACGCCTCCCTGCACGAACCAGCCTGCCTGATACCAATTCTTGGGGGTTTCCATAACACCATCACTGTCAACATTGACCGGCACCAGATCTGCCCTTATACCTACAGCTTTGATCTCAATAGAAGTTGGGGTTGTCAGTATAGGCTCGAGCTTATTTTCGAACACGGAAACCTTCTCGGTGGACTCCCCCAGTAGCTCTCCGGGCTGACCGTTGAACCTATCACTCACCACCTTGGTAATGTTCACACCGCGGCTCACCAGCAAAATAGAGATGATTATGGAGGCGGCGGGAACCAGTAGAGCGATGCTAAGACCGAACAACCTTTTAGGCGTGCTCATGGGCGGGTTCATAGATTCTGTGTTTTGTTCTTCGTTCATACTTAAAAATTTAGGTTAGGGACAGAATAGTCGCGTAAGGTGTTGGCCAAACCCAACTATTCTATACCTAACCCAAATTATACTCGTTTGGCGGGGGCTCTGTTTATTACAACAGAGCCCTTAGCCAAAATAACTAATAATTAAACTAGATTTGTACTTTTTCTAACGATAAGGCCAACGGCCATTAAAGCTGCGCCAAAGACAGCAGCTATTTCCGTGGCGCCGGTCTCAGGCAGTTCTTTGACCTCTTCGTCACCGTAACAAACAGTGGCAGTGTCAGAACCTTCGAACTTATCGTCCCAGTTCACTTCAGCTTTATTAACGATACATTTTTCGAACTCATTATCTCTATCAAATTCGTCTTTATCTATCTTGGCCTGTATGACGAAGGTCTTGGTCTCTCCGGGTTTAAAATCATCCCAGTATTCGGTCAGACCGGAACCTCCCACTCTTTCCATCTCATCAGGTAAGAAGTCTTCCATCTTCATATCATCAAAACCATCAGCTTTTTCATCACTTTTATTCTTGATCTTGACCCTAAACTCAACCACATCATCCTTTTTTACATCCATGACCTTGTCTTCCCAACTGTCATCGCCTTCAATTCTCACGTCTTTGTCTATTTCGAACCTTTTATTGATGTAACAGGTTTCTCCGTTGCCATAAGAAGATTCGCACTTAGCGTAAACAGGGCTATTAACCACGAATAAAGCAGCTACAGCTACAAAGGTACCTAATATTAAATTTCTTTTGTTTTTTTTATTCATATTTTTTTTCTCTAGGGCAGATGTTTGATACAGAGTAAAAGACACAAAAGCCATACTAAATGCATGACTTCGAGGACTATTGTACCCTGTAGCATGCCTAATGTCAAGTATATAGGCTGTATGTCAATTTTACCTATAGTTAACTTGCGTGAAAGCCTCAAAAAGGTTACAAACGTTGTGTTTATAGCCTTTAGTGAAGCGGGAATCGTTTAAGACCTTACATAATTTAATATGTATAGGTAGATTCCCGTTTTGGTTTTGTTGATGTGCTAAGCTCCGGGTACTATTTCTAGTGGAGCATCCCCAAGGGGATAGCGATAGAGCGCAATATCGTCCCATAGGCCAACACCCACAAAGCTGTTTTCGCTAAGGCAGTTAGTGTTCATATTATGGACCTCAAGGAACACCTGGCCGCCATCGGCATAACCCTCAGCTTTTTTCTCCAGCCACAGAGGCACATTGTCAAAATATTTATTGACAAAGTTATGTTTCAGATTTTCCTCTGCCTCCTCCACAAAGTAATCGATCATCACCCGGTCAAACACATAAGGTGTGTCGCTGCTGAGATCAACGGATACCTGAAGTACAAAGAAGTGCCAAGCGTTGTCAACCCCCATTTCCATGAGGAAGTTCATGTTCTTTGAGCTAGGTCCTCTGGTGTACATCAAGCCTGCATAGTACGGATCGCCAATCTCCATATGGGTTTCTTGGTTCACGTATTTGTTAAAATAATAATCAATCTCCGCGTACCAACAGGTGCCGTCAAGGCAAAACTCCAGGGCGGGATCGATCATTTCCAGATCGTATCCGGGGGCTGCCTTCATATATCCTGTGAGGATATACGTCGACTTGTCAATAACCTCAAAGCGTCTGTGAGTGACATTGTTGACGTTCAGTCCGTTTTTACCCAAGGGATTTGCGAGCACAGCTCCAACCTTATTGTCACCTGACGGTGAAAATGCCTGAATAGGTTGGAAGAGCGTGTCTGCAGAGCTTGGAGGATCATACACATCGCAAACATAGTTCATGTCTACATCGGGTTTCCAAGCATCGGCTGAATCAGCAGAACCGAAATCCTCATACCAAACCAGGTTCTTGTTGGCTTGAGCACAGCCTGACAACAACGACAACATTAAAACAAAAAGTGCAAAAGCTATTCTCTTTTTCATTGGGATTCTCCCTCTCCTTATTGGGTTATTTCTATATATGTCGGATGATTTAATGTTAGCGGTATTATAAGCTAAATACCCGTTTTTGTCAATACTATAGGGCTATTCTTCCGGGTGCTTTTCCAGCACTTTTAGCCTCAAAAATGAGCCCAAAATAGCCACATTCCATACCACCATTAAGGCTATGATACCGGCATATTCGAGCATTTGCGGCCAGAAAAAGATCAGTAAAAACTCCCCCTCCTTAAACTCAGGTATGACCCAACCGTTAGCCCAGTTGTTAACCTGAAAATGATCTTCCACCTCACGGGCAAAGTAAAAAGGCATGTTCTCCTGCAAGAAGTTGCCTTTCTTGACCACATAGGCTTTCCAACCCGGGTCATAGGCCTGGTATAAAATTAGATCCTTGCCTGCTTTAGTACCGTCAAAAAACTTGTAAGCGTAGTAATTCTCTTTTTCCGCCTCGACTGAGGCAGCAAATTTCGCGACGGGCATGTCCGCTAGATCTTTTCGTACCAGCTTTACGTTCTTTAAGTAGTCAAAAGGTAGTAGGTAAACATCCAACAAGGTAAGCTTGTTCTCTGAGGGTATCGATTCATAAGACGGATTTTGGAAGGAAAAGAAGTAGCCGTCGTCATAGTAAAATCCCGGATTGATGACAAAATACTCCACGCCGCCCTTAAGGTTGACCTCCATTTTTGACTGGCGCCTGGTACGGTTGCCGAAAATATAAAAGAAGAGCTCCTTGCCGGAGACATTTTCGCTATCCACTTTCACCAGATAACCGTTCCAATGGTCCAGCAGGCTCGAAGCATAGCCAAAGCAGGCCATACCTCTATCTTCGGACTCAATGGCTAGGGTAGAGCCTCTTTTAAGCACGCCAAAACTGCCTGAATCCCGGCAATTGTTAATATCCACGTAGGTAGGGTCAAATGACTCTATGACATACTTTTTAACTTTTATTATCAGGGTGCTACCATCCCAGGATTGCTCTGTCTGCATTTGGTAATCCTCGATCTCTTTACCTAAAAAGACCCGGGCCGTGAGAGAAGCGGGGTTTTCAGCCAGCTCATACTGTGAGAGGTCAAATTCATTCAAATCAGCCTTGAAGACAAAATATTCTCCTTCCTCTCCTATACTCCATCGGCTGTTTAATATCTTAGTCTGTGTGGTGAGGTCCAAAAAGGGATAGATATAGTCGGGCTGACCGGAAAACTTATACGTCCCCACATCAAGGTAAGCCTGATCCTTATTAGTCAACTTGATATCGGGCTGTGCGGAGGGTACGCTTTCGGCCACAGACATGAATTTATCTATATTGTGATCGTGCAAAACTTTAAAGATCTCCAGATCTCCATAATCCTCCACTCTGACAACCTGAGTGGTTTGCGCCAATATCCTGGCCAGTTGATCATACTGCAGTCCTTCCTCTATTGAGGACACCGGCTGCAGTGTCTTGTCCAGTATCAGATAGTCAATATCGTATTTCTGCAACACTTGTTCGAACAAAGCGGGGTTGATGGATTCTATGGCGTATTTGACCTCCCAATAATAGCTCTCACTAGTTAGGCTCCAAACGTCAAATGTTCTGGAGACCATAGGCTGTTCGATGCCGTACCATAAAAAACCTGATCCATCATAGCCCCAGCGGTTGCTAAACCAACCCCAAAAAGTGTAGTCCGGCAGGAAAGCTATACGCTTGTTCTTATCCTGCTGCTTGAAATAACTTATGGTTTGCCGGTAAGGGTCTGGCAAACCGACCTTCATGATATCGGCAAAGTAATTTCCCAGAAAAGCCGGCAAAGAGTAGACAACCAGCAGGATGAGCACAGCCGCCGTAAAGACCACCGATTGCCTAGATTTGCCGATCTGGTACTCATCTTCATGTTTACCGTACAGTTTCAACATGTAGTTATGTGCCCTGTCCAGACCGGACACAAACAGGTAAGAGTAGACCAAACTTAGAGGTACCACAAACTTGGTAAAAGGTGACCGGAAGATCTGGCTTACAAAAGATTGGCTGAAAATGACCGAATTAAAAAATGACAGAGCTTTAGTATTACTAAGAAGCATCATGCTGATAAAAACGAAGATGCTGACAAAACCGTAATGAGCCCGGTGTTTCTTAAAAAATCCCCATATTACAAAGATAAAGGGTATGTAAGACAAAATATTGACAAAAAAGTTATGCAGATGGACATGCCAAGGCCCAAAAATTAGGTGGTCGTTGGTGTCGTAAAGATCAAAGTAGAAACCTTCCAGCCGGGCAAAACTTTTTAAGGTGCCTTTTTCTATGTTCTGACGACTCACGATGTCTGTGGCCAGTTGATTGATCTTAGATTCTTTCACCACCTCAAGAGAAGTCTTTAAAAAGTAAACCTGGGGCAGGATCCAAAACAGATTCACCATTATTATGAGCCCAAATGCCACTAAAAACCTACGGATCAATTTCTTGTTGTCCTCATTTTCGAAGAACATGCCAAATGAAAAGAAGGCCAGGCATAAGATGTAAACCACAAATAAAGTCTGTAAGTAAGCTTGGGGCGTGGCCAATAGATTTACCGCCACCAACGAGAATATTAGTCCGGGAGTCAGTCTTTTAGCATAAACGAATCTGAGAAAGATATAGATCTCCCAGGGAAGCAGGCCAAAAAACACGGAAAAAGGCTCAAAAGGCAGACTGAAGATCTGCAAAGTACCAAGATTGAGGATATAAAAACAAGCTCCGATGAAAGCCAGGATCCTCTTCTCTTTTCTAAAACCTAGGAACTTCAGTAGAGTAAAAAATCCTAATCCTCCGGAATAGATCATAAAAAAATGGAAAAAGTAGCGAATGACGGACGATGGCAGGATCAGCCCCACAAAAAAGAGAAACACAGCCCTAACTATATCTGCCGCGTGCGCCATGCCGCTGGTCAAACCAAAGCTTTGATATTCCTGCCAGCTGGCGTGTGTAGCTCTTTTTACCGCCACCAGAGGGTTTAACTCCGTTTGCAAGCTATCCCAGCCCAACAAATATGTGCCCCGTCTGTAATTAGCCAGAAACAAAAAACCAACTACCAGCAAGAGAAGCAGCGGGTATAGGCTTCCGGTGATCAGTTTGTATTTTTTAAATAGCTCTTTCATCAATTAAGCTTGTAAACATCTACGTTACTATCACTATATACTAATTCGATGGGGATGGATTTTAGATCCGGGCTGGTCCTGTCGGCCTGAAAAACGTAGTAGGCATTGATGTACCTGCTTTCCTCGGACATTTTGTCCGACATGATCATCAGCTCATCACCTGCTCTGGCATCTATTTCTATAGAAGGTGCGAATTGGGATGATAAATTCCCTGCTTGCTGCTGCCAGGCAGGTTCTATCACCTGACCTGAGGGTAGATATACTTTTACATCATCATATGTTCCGGGCGTCACTAATAGGCCGTTGAGATAGAATTTTCCTCCTCGGGCAAAATAGAATCTGGCTATGGTATGCGGATTGAAGTTATCGAGTTCGAAGTTATTCTTGACCACCCCAGGCGTGCTGGTGGACAAAACCACCGTTTCCGGGTTCAAGTAGAACCACCAATCACGAACGTTCGCGCAATCGTCATAGTAGAGCTTGCCTACTTCCTCATCCTTAAAGACGACTATACTGCCTATATCTTTAGCCTTAAAAGCGTCCATGGCCTCCCGCCTATCACCGGGACTAAAACCGGTTTCGGGCACATCTCTACGCTCAAATTGACATACCAAACGGCTGAAGTGTTTTTCATCCAGTGTTTTTTCCGAAGCTGCTGTGGCGGCTGTGTAGTGAAAATATCCATCTAGGATCTTCTTTTCATAGAATACAGGCAAAGCGCTGCGGTAAGAAGAGTATTTAGATAGCGGGATGTTAAGAACTGCCTGCCCTGATAAAGGGCTGACTTCCCGTCTCATCTCTCCGGCCGCCAAAGGTTTGGAAATCTGAACGTGAAAGAACAATCTTTCGATGATGACAACGGTCAGAAGCAGGCTTGTGTACACCGGTTTGGTGAACAAATGATCTTGCGTGACCAGAGCCAGCGCCATGAAAAGAGAGAGCAGAATAACCACCCGGCCTCCTTCAGGGTAATAGGGAATGGACCAAATGCCAAAACTCAAGAACAAGTAGAGCAGGAAAAGGCTTAGCCCCAGCAATTGAACTTTCTTGTCCCTGATCTTCATCAGCAAGTATACCAATATGCCAAGTTCTAAAGTGCCTACGGTGATAACTCTTTCTATGGCTTGCGGGGAAGGATTAATGAGCGCCCAGAGATCTCCCAGATACCTGTTAGGCACAAAAACATCCATGACATGAGGTGCAAAGAACTTTTGTCTGGCATCGGCCAATATCAGGTCTCCGCTCAGAAGTGCCCGGATGTAACCATGGAATAAAAAGGTGAATATGACTAAAAATATGGAGAAGGCGTTTATAATTTGTCTTTTATACTTTTTTATAAATTCTTTGTACTTAGGCAGATCTTCCTTGCGCACAATTAAAAGCAGGGCAATGGGTAGAACAAATAAAAGCAAGACCAAGTATTGTAAAGATCCCATACTTATTAAAATCACGGCCGCCAGCATCCACACTAGATCTTTTATCTTAGTTCCCTGCTCACTTTGCACAATATTTTTATTCAAATTGGCAAAATAGTAGACGAGCATAGGTACCCCTCCTATAAAAGCTAGATTCAAATGACCATTGATCCTGGCAAAAACATAGGGAGAAACGCCAAAAATAAGTGCCGCCAGCAAGGCTTTTAAGCTTAGGTCCCCTGCCTGATGGTAAAGCTGACCGAATTTTTTAAAATAGTGATAGGAAAGGTAGATATTCAAGAACAGTATCAACACTATAGTCAGGTTGTAACTAAAAATGGGAGATAAAAATATACTTAGCATTGCCCCGGCCAAGACAGCAAAAGCACCGTCAAAGCCGTAACTGAAATCGAAACCATCAGGATATCTTAAAGTATTGGTAGCGGCAAATGGGTGCTTAAAAGCTAGCATATTCTCTCTGGCCAGATTCATAAAACCAAAATATTCGTAGTTATCAAAGCCGTCACCTATCAAGGAGTTATTCACATCGACAAAGAATACGTTACTGAATATAAGAGTTAAAAAAAGAATGAAAAGAATATTTTTCATAGGGCAGCCTCTTGTAAGACCTGGTTGTACTTGTGACTTAAAACATCCCAACTGCGCACCCGACACATAGTTTTGGAGAATCTCTCCAGCTTGTCCAGGTTGTGCATTGCCCACAGTATCTTATTCTTCACAGGTTTATCAAGATCAAAACATATCTCGTCGATGGAAATACCGGCCTCATCCAAAGCTTCCTTCATATCGCCTGAGTTAAAATAGCCCCTCAAAGCACTGGAAAGCAGCACTCCCATACCCTGTGAAAAAGCATGCGCTAAAGGCGCAGAGGAAGACATGAACACGGTGTAAGGTAGTATCAACATATCAGCCGCACAGAAATAATAAAGCATTTGCTCCTCCGGTATAAAACCGGTGGCCAGGGCTCCCCTCTCCTTGGCCTTGCTTAGTATCTCATCGACAAAAGCTTTGTATTCAGGCTCATGTAGATGATTTGGATTTGCTCCACCACCAATTATCAACTTCACTCCGTCTATCTCTTCCCATATGTCCAACAGCTCTTTTACTCCTTTATAGTGGGCAATAAAACCAAAATAAAGCACATATTTCGCCGATGGGTCCAGCCCCAATTTTTCTCTGGCAACTTGTTTATCAATATGAGGTTCTTGTATAACAGCTAGTGGAATAACGGTGATCTTGGCATTATTACCCATTCTCTCTTTGAACTCTTCTTCAAACACTACCAGGCGATGGGATACGAACAGTAGATAGGAATAGAATAATTTCCTGATGGAAGAGAAAAAAAAGGTTTTCAGAGGGTTTCTGGCAAAAGTAGATATGCCGCCGCCTAATACCTGATGCACTATCAGGACTAGCCTTTTGCCTCTAAGTTTGAGAAAAAGCATCATAAGTAAGGCAAAGGCCACATGCGGGAAGTTGCCGAACATGAACATCTCAAAAGGCAGCACAATGACCTTATTATCTGCCTGGGCAGCCCTGACAAAAAGCTTGAACAAACTTAAAAAGCTGCCCCTCTTCCATACTCTTTCCACTTGGATCTTGTTCTCAACGTAAGCCTCCCTCTTATCGAACACCTCAGCCCACACCTTAAGCTTAATGTCGGGATTGGCCTTGATCAAGGCTAGCAAAGTGACTTTGGTGTAATAACCCACACCCACGGTCTTCTCACCATGGATCTGTGACTTTTCAGGGTAGCTTGAAATAACTAAGTATTCCATATATGTATATTATAGAGTTTAATTTGTGGCCAAACCAAATCTGGAAGCCAGTCTCCTGGCATAACCCAGTTCGTATCTGCCGGTGAGCTCGTTGACCCTTATCTTGATGAGATCAGCTAGTGAGGTGAATATGGCTTTGGAAAGCTTAACTTTTGAGTCTTTGTCATCGGACCAGGCAACGGCTTGTTCGACAATATTGTAGCCAAGCCTGCCGGCCAAAAATAAGATCTCGGAATCATAGCCCCATCTATCTATCTTGCTTCTACTGAAAATGTCATCTTTAGCCTCTCTGGAGAAAGCTTTGAAACCGCAAGTGAAATCAGTTACCCAGGTATTTAAAATCAATTGGGAAAGCAGTGTGTAAGCTCTGCCTAATATTTCCCTATGTCTGGGCTGATGCTTGATGACGGTTGATTCTCCGTTCTTTCTGGTACCAACAATGATAGGCCTATTGGCTTGCATATGAGGCACGAGCTTTTCCAGCTCTGTTAATGGGGTGGCCATATCAGCATCGAAAAATAAAGTGTAGTCACTATCGGAATGCTCCATGCCTGTTTTGATGGCATAGCCTTTACCTCTATTTTTAGGATAGGTGACGAATTTAACTTCAGCCCCGGTTCCATTTTCAATATTTTGATAAATACTTCTTAGAACTTCTAAGGTGTAGTCCTTACTGCCGTCATTAACGAATATTATTTTTTCCAGTTCCAGATACGGGGGAATGACCACATTTTTCAAAGCGGTAGATGTTTTTATTAATCTTTTTTCTTCATTATATACAGGTATAACGAAACTTATAGTTTTTGTCATGTCTCAGTTCCTTTCAACTTTAATGACCGTGTCATTATACTATAGGTAACCTATAGCGTCAAGTTGAGAGGAAGCGCTTTGTCTTATTCTGTGGGAGGATTAGATCTCTATGTTTAAAGGCACGATGCCGACCAAAGGCCAGATCATGCTCTTAAAAAAGAGACGTACTAGAAGAGGATGTGGTGGTTATGGGGGTTACCCATTCCTCTTCTAGTACGATTGATGGTGTTGACCCCAAATTGAGGGTCGCGACCGGTTTAGATTTGTTACTTAGTGTGGCGGTATTACTTATTGCGAACAGGAGGGTGCATTGGTGACAGTACTTGCGTATATGCCAGGTAAGTTGGAGAATGCTTCACACTCACTTGAAAAGTCATCAAGGTAGAAAAGTATGACATTCCCAGTACCTGATATATCTGCGGGACCGACAACCCAACTCCAAGATCCGCCGTTTTCGATAGCACAAGCTGCTCCATCGAAGCATTCGGTATTATCATAGGTGCCAAGGCCGCCCGTGTACACTGCAAAGGCACCAAAGCCGTTCTTGACGGTGCCAATAGAGATGAACCCGTTGTTCCCGCTGCGCTCCCATACTTCACGTAGCCTTACGGCAAGAAGGGGGTTGATCCTGTACATCAGTTGAGAGGGCAGCTCAGGGCATTCGGACATTTCACCAAGGAAGGAGATGAGGTGCTCAATGGATGCGTGTTCAATTTCAGCCATCCATTTGGCCCAACATGCTCCTCCCCCTCCGGGGATCTCTCTTTCGATGCGGAAGGTTCCCGCCCAGATCAGATCTCTGTGAAGGCCGGGGCCTCGGTACTCAGTATCCCTATTTCCATCAACCAGATTGATCTCGCATATAAGCCAACCATCGCAAAAAGCTTCTCGCGGCTGACCGTCTGCAGAGTCTTTCACATCCCAAAACCAAGCAACGCCCTCTTCTCCGGGAACCACCATAAGTGATAGACCTACCAGATTGGACATTGCCTCAGTCTTGGCTTCCAAGGTCATGGATGCAAAGTCATCTGGTAGTCCGGGGGGCCATGGTATTTGGTTGTCGGTATCTACAGGATTGGGTCCAGGGACTACTGTGGGTACTGAAACCCAGGATCCTCCAGTATTACCGCTTCCCTGTCCCGTGGTTGCCGGTGCCGATTCTGAATCATTTGCCGAAGCAGCTGGTGCTGATTGCACATCTTGAGATTCTGCCACGGCGGGAGCTGATTCTGGAACTGGAGCGGTGTTACCGCTTTCTGTCCCGATACCGAGATCGCCAAGAGATGGTAATTCCGGCACAGCCGCCACACTCAGTTTTTCACGTGAACCCTCAAGACCGACCACGCCGGCCAACCCGGCCGCTACTGGCTCTGAGACTTGGGCTTGAATGAAGTCTTTGATCCTTGTCGGACCAACGACGACAACAAAGACAGAAGCGGAACACAACGTAGTGATTAGCATTACAGCCACTACGGCTAAAACGATCCAGGTCGACTTGCTCGGGGATTTGTTCTCTTTCACACTTACTGTTACAGGGTCGTGCTCTTGCTCATTCATTTCTTTTTCCATCTTAAGCCTCCTAGGCTCTCTACGAGATTATTCCGATTTTTTTCCACCACGTGTCGTTGTCTGCAGCTCCTCCTTTGTAATTTAAAACCACCACCACTTTCCACCCACAAAGATTTGTAGGCACAAAGCGGCGGTAGTTTTAAAACCTTTTTTAACCACACTAAATTTGCAAAGTACAAAGTGGCTTTATGTAAACCACTAATATCTGCACAGCTACAAAGCTGCGCACGTATCAGCAGTTTAAAATTGGATCAAGTGGAATTGTTAATTTAACTGCGCAAATAATACTACAGGGTGATTATAATGTCAACATGCAAAAGACGGCCGGTTCGAATTAGTGAACACTCAACATGAGTGCATTCGAAACCGGCCATCTGCCATACTATCTGCAATTCCCAAAAAGAGCTGCCCAGATCATGTTCCAATTGGTAGCTGCAATTATAGTAAATAGCCACAGGCATACCGAGGAACCTCCAACAACAAGCACAGCGCAACCAACACCTTTCCGAAATCCTTTGCTGTTTGCTTTGGCAAGATCTTTATCCGTGTATTGTTGGTTATCAAGGGTCTCAGAGTATTCCTGAACATCTTCTTGCTCTTTCTTTTCGACTTCAATATCCTGCGTCATGGGTAATTCTCCTTTGTTTGTGATGATAGCGATTTGTCTTATCAACATTATATATCCAAGTGCCAGAACCGTCAATGGCTATAGGTTCATAATGATGAGCTTATAGTCACTTCAATGCACATGATAATGAACCTTACCACATCTCATAACTGCAACCATAAAATCAAAATAATGCAACCTCTATCGCTGGTATTATGTTTTGTACAGTAGTAGTTTGGATATTACCTGCTTCTCCTGTCCAGAAGCATGAAATTATTCCACCTCGTGTGGATGCATTTCGTAGAAAATCGCTCTGTGGCTGTCGCGCTTTATGTCGCTTCTCGTGGGGCGATTTTTTAGTGGAGAGATTGGCGCTAAGAGGACTGTTCTTCCTTGCTGTTATCGTCTAAATCACAAAATACCATTTTACCCGCTTTTGATTGTATGACCCTTTGCACCTTAGCTATAACCGTCTTACCAGACATCTCATCCGCGTCTTTAACCACCACCATGGAACCATCCGGCATATAACCTATGCCTTGCCTTTTCTCTTTGCCTTTGTGCTGAATGGCAACTTCCAGGGTCTCTCCCGGCAAGACATTAAGCTTCACCGCTTCCACCAGTTCGTTAACATTTAAGACCTCCACACTCTGAGCCTGTGCCAGCTTGTTCAAATTAAAATCTTGGGTCATGAGCTTAAGTTTGTGTTTTTTCGAAAAATCTAACAGTTTGGCATCCACACCCTCTTCCTTGGATTTCATGGAGGGGAACACTACAGTGGTCTTTCCTTTAAGTTTTTTAACTATGTCCAAACCCCTCCTGCCCCTTTCCCTCTTTAACTTGTTCGAACTATCCGAGATCAGATGCAGCTCGTTCATGACCGCTGTGGGGATGACCAAAGTCTTATCCAAAAAACCGGTCTTTACTATGTCATAGATCCGGCCGTCTACCAGCACCGAAGTATCCAGAACCACGCTATTGTGAAGCTGCTCTTGCAGTTTCTGCCTTTCCATTTCTGCTTTTTGTTTTTGCTTGTCCCGTTTTCTCTTTTCCATCTTGGAGGACTGCTGGTCCCAAAAGTCTCCCACAACCCTGGCCACGGTAGCCGCAATAATACTTTCGGCCCAATCTTTGACCTTAACAAAGGCCACCGGCACTAAAAAGAACCCGACCAACGCCGCCACCAGCGATATAAGAACCTCCGCCAAATATTTAACTCCATAGAGAGGATTTTCTTTGAAAAAAGAGCCGTAGGACAAATTAAAAGCCAGTATCAAAAATACGGCCGATATAATACCCCTGGTCAGCAGATTTAACGGTTTTTCTTGGTCGTTCTCGCCGGTCATAACCTAAGTTTAACAGTAAACGACAAAAGGGGAAAATCACTCACCTAGGGAGTTTTTAATGGCTTGATTGATATTGGACACAACGGCGGGGCTTATGACTTTTGTGTAGCCCAGTTTTTTAATTTCTTTTGTTCGAATGTCCTGGTAGGGCACTTTGCGTACACCGCCCGAGAGATCACATTCTCCAAAGGCCACCACGCCTTTTTTTACCGGCTTATCCATGATCGACGAGGCAATAGACAGACAAACAGCCAGATCGCAAGAGTATTCTGATACTTTATAGCCGCCGGAGACGCTGAGGTAGACATCGTAATCGGACAACTTGAGGCCGCATCTTTTTTCTAATGTGGCCAGGAGCACATGCAGCCGGTTGACGTTATAACCACTAGCCGTCCGTTTGGGGTAACCAAAAGAGGTCTTGACTGTCAAGGCTTGGATCTCAAACAGCAAGGGCCTAAATCCTTCCATGACCACCGTTGTACACGTACCGGAAGCATTTTCTCTATGCTCACCCAAGAATAGTTTTGAAGGATTTTTCACTTCCTGCATACCTGTTTCCAGCATCTCAAAAATACCCACTTCTGACACCGGCCCGAACCTATTCTTGGTGGTCTTGAGCACCCTGAACAAATGGTTGGCGTCACCCTCCAAATAAAGCACTGTATCCACCATATGCTCCAACACCATGGGTCCGGCCACTGTGCCTTCCTTGGTCACATGACCCACTAAAATAGCCGGCACGTTCAACTGTTTAGCCGCATCTACTATCTTGGCCGTACAGCCTCTAACTTGCCCCACTGAGCCGGCCATACCGGTCAGATCTTCCGATTCCAGAGTTTGAATGGAATCAATGATGATAAGCCCCAATTCATTTCCGGCTGAGAAATCCACTATGGAGGCGAGGATCCTCTCTACATTTGTGTCCGGTACCAGATAAAGATTGCTGGCCTCGTAGCCCATGCGCTCAGTACGTATCTTGATCTGCGAAGGAGACTCTTCCCCGCAAACGTACAAAACATCCACCTGAGGCATATTCTTGGCAATTTGCGTCAGCAGGGTGCTTTTTCCTATGCCGGGAGTGCCGGCTATCAAGGTGACCTGACCGGGCACAAAGCCCCCGCCCAGCACACGGTCGAACTCATTGATATTGGAAGTGATCCTTTTGGTGTCCTTCTTTTTTATATCATCGATCTTAAGCGGCTTTACAGACACGCCCTTGCTTTTACCTCCCAGCCCTCCGGAAGCGCCCGGCTTTTCCACCACCGTCTCCACAAAAGTGTTCCAAGCGCTGCATTCAGCACATTGCCCCATCCACTGCAAACTTTGGAATCCGCACGCCTGGCATATATAAACTGATCTGTTCTTAGCCATAATATTACTTTACCTTTATAGTATCCTTTTCGATGACCGCTTCCAGCTTCAAAGGTCTTTTTTCTTCATCCAGCAGTATTTGCGCCACCTTGTCCAATAATTCCTTTTCAATGGTACGTCTTAAGGCTCTAGCGCCATACTCGCGGGAATAGCCCTTTTCTATCAACCACTTTTTTACCGGTAAACTGACCTTTAAATGCACCTCCTGGGACTTTAAGGTTTTTATTACATCTTTGAGGAGCAAATTGACTATTTTCATCAAACCCGGCTTGGTCAACCTTTTAAAGACCACGATCTCGTCGAACCTGTTTATAAGCTCCGGTTTTAGTATCTTTTTCAAGTTATCCTTCAACCTTCCTTCCAAGTTCTTATCACTTATTTCTTTTTCTTCAAAGCCTATACCCTTATTATGGAGAATTTCTGTACCCATATTGCTGGTGAGGATAACTACCGCTTTTGAGAAATCGAAAGTATTCCCGCGAGCATCCGCCAGCTCTCCTTCTTCCATGATCTGCAGCAAGATGTTTAAAACATCGGGATGTGCTTTCTCTATCTCATCGAACAACACCACACTGCTGGGATGGTTCTCTATCTTAGTTGTCAATTCGCCGCCCTCACCGTAACCAACGTATCCGGGAGGTGCACCTACTAATCTAGCAACCGTGTGCTTTTCTGAAAAGTCACTCATATCTAGTCTAATGAGACCAGACCAGGCATCTTTGGCAAAAATGGCCTTGGCCAATACCTTGGCTAGCTCCGTCTTGCCCACACCGGTAGGTCCTAAGAACAAGAAATTTCCCAGTGGCCTCTTCTTGGACCTCAGGCCCAGTTTGGACCGCACTAAAGCCTTGGAAACTACATCAACCGCCTCACTCTGATCAACTATCTCCCTTTTTATCTTCTCGGCCAGCTTGCCAAATTTGCTCAAGCTCTTGGAATCATCAATTTCCATTTCCGCCAGGTCCAGCTGGCTTAATACATCGTCAACATCCTTTTTGGTAACCTTTAGCTTCCTACCGGTGCTAAATATCCTTTTTTCCTTCTGGTCCAGGGTCAGCTCAATTTTGCTGATCTTGCTTTTAACCTTTAGCGCCTCCTGATACTCACCCTTATCCAGCGACTCATCCAACTCACCAGCCAGGTCAAAGGTTTCGTCGACCATTTTCTTGTAGCTATCAGGGATCTTGCTTCTTTTGGCCAGTACGTACGCACAAGCATAATCCAGCAGGTCCAGGGCTTTTTGGGGGAATTTCACGCTTTTTATCTCTTGTGACGCCTTCTCATATACGTGTTCGAGCACCTCCTGCGAAATGGACACCTGATGGTACTCTTCCATTCTCATAGCCGTGATCTTTAGGATCTCCTTGACTACCTCTTCACTAGGTTCACGTACTTCGATCAAGGTAAAATTATCGACGATATGCTCGTTCTCAGCCGTGATCTTGTCGTACATGGATGGTGATAAAAAGGCTACCGTGCTTATGCCCGCCTCTTCCAGATAGTTTTTGAGTATCGAATAGAACAGCGGTATAGTCAGCCCCGCCGAAGTAGAAAAGAATATATCCTGGAAATTTCCCAGCACCAGTACCACCCGCTTCAAACTCTTCAGCTCGTCCATAAGGGTGGCCATGCCAAAATCCAGCCCTCCTTTATTGGCCACGCTGGTCATAAAAGACAGCAGGTTTAAAGTGCGGATGTTGTAACCAACCAAAGCCGGGGGCACATCCAAGGAGTTTATATTACGGGCCAGTAGACTGAGCAAAGACTCCTTGCCCACACCCTCTTCCCCCACGATCAAGGCATTGGATTTTTCTTTTAGTAATAGGGTAGAAACCAATTTCGCGTATTCGTCACGGTAAACCTCAGGTACGGCCACAGTTCTGAGGGCTTTATTGATAAGATCCTCACCAAAGGCATCCAGCAAAGGAGTGCTCTTGATGACACTGTCCGTAGGCTGTCTAATGGAATCTGGGAAAACTCCCAGTTTGATGATCTCCACTTTAGCTCTATCCAAGTGTTTGGAATGATGCATCTTGAGTAGCGCCAGGTAGAGATGTTCGGTGCCCACATAGGGATGCTCAAGTCTGATGGCCTGAAAATAGGCTTCTTTGACCAGGTCCTCCAGTTTGACCGGTTGATTCTTTTTTATACTCGTCGGGGGAACGGCTTCCAGCAAATGCTTACCTAGACCATCTGTTAGGGTTATATATTTTATAATTGCCCTAGACGTCAGTTTATCCTTTTGAGAAGCCATTTTGATGACCTCTCTTGCTTTTTCGGTTAGACGTTCTAGTGTCATTTAGTTTGGTCGTTAACCTGCCTTACACTAAGGGCCAGTTTCTGATTCTCACCATCGACCTGCGTCACAATGGCCGTCACCTCTTGACCTTCTTCCAAAGGCCCGTCGGTTTCAGACACGTGGATCAAGCCATCCAAGCCTTTTTCCAAGTTCACAAAAGCGCCAAAAGGCACGATCTTGCTTACCCTACCGGTGACTTTGGAATTGACAGGGTATTTCTTTTCCACTGTTTCCCAGGGATTATCTATGAGCTGCTTCACACTTAAGGCTAATTTCTTGGAATCTTCATCGATGCCCAAAACTTTGACCTTGATAGGTGAGCCAACCTGATAATAATCACCCGGATGATTGACCTTTTCCCAGGCTATTTCGCTGATATGCACCAGTCCTTCTATACCATCCAGATCAACGAAGATGCCAAAGTTCATGATGCCCGTGACCACGCCTTCTAGCGTGTCGCCAATTTTAATGTTGTCCAGCCGTTTTTGTCTGGCTTCCGGACTGTAAGTGCCTATGGCATCTTTTTCGGACAGTACTAATCTGTTCTTACCTCTGTCCACTTCTATGACTTTTACTTTAAGGTTCTTGCCGGATAAAACACCCAGGATCTCTTTAAGCTCGGCATCACTGCCCTGAGCGAACTTGCCCAGATCGTCAGTGAAGTGCACTCTATCCAGATGAGATAAAGGTACAAAGCCTCTTAGACCTATGCAATCAACTAAAAGACCACCTTTGTTGTACTCAATGACCTCGGACTCCAAGATGGAACCGGTGTCAAAGGCTTCTTCGGCGATCTGCCACTTGCGGTCTTTTTCCGCTCTTTTGAGGGAGAGCACAATGTAGCCCTGCTCATTCTCAGCTTGCATGACCATGGCTAGGATCTTATCTCCCGGCTTTAAATTTTTATGTGTGTTATCAGCGTCAACCAATTCTGCTCCGGAAATGATGCCCTCTGATTTGGCTCCTACATCGAGCAAGATCTCACCGTGAGAAACGCTGACCACTATTCCTTCGACCAAGTCCCCGGCATGATATTCCTTAAGATCAAGGTCTTTGTCCTTAAGAAGATCGGCCATTTTGGAATCGGCTTTGTGTACTTTATTTGCTTTTGACATATATGAAAACGGGGTATGTGCTTACCGTGTATTACTTTGCTTAATTTTATACTTGGCGGCTGCAACAAAGCACTAACAAACAGCCTTTTTCACAACGTAGGGATTATATAGGAGTGCAGGGGAGATGGCAAGGGTAACAAAAAAACCCTCGTTAAAGAGGGTTTTATAAAAAAGGCAAAGTCCCGGCGGCGACCATTAGATCGACGTTATAGTGCGATAGCGCTATAACACGAGCGCAGGTTCGCCAGAGGGACAGTGCGTACTTGATACGCACTGTCCCGGCGGCGACCTATCTTCCCGGTTAAGACCAGTATTTTCGGCGCTGGTGGGTTTTACTTCTCTGTTCGGAATGGG
>Ga0315536_1000169_pt1 | contig 31527 bp, 27 predicted proteins | sample SalMarSW160230MG_FD_203093 | JGI IMG/M metagenome (GOLD analysis project Ga0315536, IMG submission 203093) | Salt marsh sediment microbial communities from the Plum Island Ecosystem LTER, Massachusetts, United States - Salt Marsh Sediment SW1602-30 ...
CAATTCCGGGAATTCGTGTCTGCAACAAATTTTGTTACCGATGCTGAAAAATTTGGTGACGCAGGAGTATGTGACATTTCTTCCGGAAATTGGAGTCTTTTAAAAGGAGCCTCCTGGCAATACCCTATGGGACCAGGCAAACCCAAAGCAGAGGATAATTATCCTGTAACACAGGTTAGTTGGAACGATGCAAAAGCTTATTGTGACTGGGCAGGCTTGCGATTGCCAACCGAAGCAGAATGGGAGTTTGCTGCCCGTAATGGGAAAAACTCAGACGATTTATATAGCTGGGGCGACTCCTTAATATTAAATAAAAAATATAAAGCCAATGTATGGCAGGGAGGACGATTTGATGCTAATAATGCCGATGGATTTACTTATACATCACCAGTGGGCTTTTTCGGCTCTACTCCGAGTGGACTGACTGATATGGGAGGAAATGTCTGGCAATGGTGTTTTGATACTTACAGGTTATACAAAGGAAGTGAACAACCTTTCATTTACGATGTCAATGCCAAAGTGATTAGAGGAGGATCCTTTCTTTTCGATCAGGCAGAGGAATTAAGTTACACAGTATCGTTCCGTGGGTCAAATACATCAGAAACTTCTTTATTTAACATGGGATTCCGATGTGCAAAAGATGCAAAATAATGCCTATGCGTCATCAAGATATATACAGAGGTTTCCCCGCACAACAATTCTTGAATTTCTTACCACTTCCACAAGGACAGGGATCATTCCGTTCAGGAATTGATGACTTGATTACCTGGTTCTCCCTGTTTTTGATCCAGGTCATAACATTCGCCGGTGCCCTTTTGTTCTTAAGTTCTTTTGCCATATATTCCATGAAGGGTTCTGCATGGTGGAAAAACATCTTGTAACCTTCACACAGATAATTCAAACCCGGTTTGCCATCGGGAGTAAGAAGAATTCTGTGTTTCGGACATTCACCATGACAGGCATAACGAACATCACAACGCAAACAATATGATGGAAGCTTGTTTCTCTTTGCTATCCCAAAATCGAATTGTGCTTGCGATTTTACCATGTCTATAATCGGTTTCTCAGTTATGTTGCCAAGAAAATACTCAGGATAGACAAAATGGTCGCAGGAATAAACATCCCCGTTATGCTCCATCACAAGACCATCTCCGCACGTTTCCGAAAAAACACATAACCCCGGCATCTCGCCAACATAATTAGCAAGGGTTGTATCGAAGATCTGGACATAATATCTGGCGACATCTTTTCTTACCCACTCATCAAAAATGGTAATAAGGAATTTGCCAAAATCCTTTCCGTTTACCGACCAGTTTGTAACTGAAGCATTTGCGCCAAAACCAGGATCCACGAGATTTAGAGATCCTTCTTCAGGATTGTTGGCAACTCTCTCAACAACTGGCAGAAATTGCATGAATCCACTTCCAATATTTTTTAGGAAATGGTATGTTTCAGATGCTGAATGTACATTATAGCTGTTAACACAACTGAGGGTATTAAATTCAACCTTATTTTTATGAAGAAGTTCAATACCTTTCATCACCATTTTAAAGGTTGGGCCACCTGAATTTGTTTTTCTATAGTGATTATGGTTTGCTTCATCACCATCAATGGATATACCTACAAGGATATTATTATCGGTAAAAAACCTGCACCAGTCATCATTTAGTCGTGTCCCATTAGTCTGAAATGCATTTTCAATTTTTTTGCCATCAGCATATTTTTTCTCAAGCTCCATTACCTTTTTGAAATAGTCAAGTCCCAGGAGCGTAGGCTCACCTCCTTGCCAGGTGAATGTCACAACAGGCACCTGCTGAGCTTCTATATATTGTTTAATAAAATTCTCCAAAAGCTCCTCGCCCAGCCTGAAGTCATTCTTTCCTGGAAAAAGTTTCTTCTTTTCCAGATAGTAGCAATAAGTGCAATTTAAATTACAAATTGATCCTGTGGGCTTGACCATTACATTGAAAGCATTTGGTCTCCTGAGTTTCAGGGCATCTGAAAAAAGAATATCCATCTGTCGATTTTGATTATGTGAAAATCAAAAATACTATAATAATTAAGAAATCAACTCCACGAAAGCTTATGATCGCTGTCCTGCACTAATTTATTATGGTCCAGCAGCCACCTTATCACCTTAATAACTTTGTCTTCAGTATAATCAATCATTAATACCAGTTCCTCTGCATCAGGGGTATTATCTTCCAGGATTGTCTTTATCTCATCCAGGATCAGGTCAAATTCATATTTGCTAAGGTCAAGCTCGTTTCTCTCCCTGCACACATCGCAGATACCACAACGATCAGATTCTTCCCCGAAATAATTCAGAAGAAAAACTGACCGGCAATGAGTATCTGAATCAGCATATTCTATCATCTTTTCGAGCCTTAACTCATATTTTTCTTTCACATTAATGTAATTATCAGGCGAAATCATCAGTGCTTTGCGTACCAGCCGCTCTTCCGTAAAAATTACAAGAGCCGTCTTTTTACCCGGTATATAACGTATTATGTTATAAGCAGATAACTTAACCAGATACTGATAAATAGTATCTCTCGTGGCTGCCGATTTCCTTGAAAGTGCCTCATCATTTATCGGAACAAATTCGGTGAACATACCTGTATAAGACCGGAGCAAAAGCTTTATAAACCCGTCAAATGATTCATTGGCTACCTGGAACTTATATAAATCATCGCGACTTACAATAAAATGTACCCTGGAAGGATTATTTATTTCTTCGGTAAATTCCATATAGCCTTCTCTCTGTAGGAACTGCAGACTATTGTATGTTTCAATTACAGGCAAACGATATTTCGAAACAAAATCAGCCATATTAAAATCGAAGACATTGTCCTTACCTGAGCCAAGTGGCACTTGGAGGTAATTGCACAAAGCCTCATAAATATCCTTGATCTTCTCAATTGGCGGAAATTTTTTTCTTATTGTGTCTGTAAGCCTGCTCTTATCAGCAGGGGAATATAAGAGCACTGCAAAAGCGGGCTTGCCGTCGCGGCCTGCTCTCCCGCTCTCCTGAAAATAGTTTTCAATTGAATCAGGTATATCCCAGTGTACCACGAATCGTACCTCTGCTTTATCAATACCCATTCCAAAAGCATTTGTGGCAACAATCACCCGGGTCTCTCCCACCGTCCACGATGCCTGCTTTTTATCCCTCAACTCATTGGTAAGTCCTGCATGATAAAAATCGGCACTTACTCCATTGGCCACAAGCATCTCCGCAACTTCCTTGCATCTCTTCCTGCTTCTGACATAGACTATCCCGCTTCCCCCGGCTTTCTTAAGGGTTTTAACAAGATAAGTACCCTTATCTTCTACCTTTCTTACCAGGTATGAGATATTTTTCCTGTCAAAACTTGTTTTGAGAATATTTTTTCCCCTGAATGCCAGTTTGCTTATAATGTCTTCAATCACCGGGGGTGTAGCTGAAGCTGTGAGTGCAAGGAAAGGGACTTTCTCAGATATATAATCCCTCAATTCGGCAATCTTAAGATATGACGGCCTGAAGTCATAACCCCATTGTGATATGCAATGTGCTTCATCGATTGCCACCAGTGAAAGGTTCAACCTCCCGACCTTGCCCTGGAAAAGCCTCGTCGCGAGCCTCTCCGGGGAAACATATAGAAACTTATAATCTCCATATATACAATTCTCGAGTGCATTATCTATCTCCTCTCCCGACATACCTGAATGTATGGCTACAGATTTTATTTCCAGACTATTAAGACGTGCAACCTGATCCTTCATAAGGGCAATGAGCGGAGTTATAACAAGACATAATCCTTCCTTTGCCAGGGCAGGCACCTGGAAAGTTATGGATTTACCTCCGCCTGTTGGCATCAGACCCAGCGTATCCTTTCCTTCATCAATTGATCTTATTATCTCTTCCTGCAGGGGTCTGAAGGATGTATATCCCCAGTACCTCGTTAAAATTTCCCTGTATTGATCAAAATCCATATTCTTTTGCACTATTTACAAATGTAATAACTGTAATTCAATTTTTTAGAAGGTTAAAAGAAAGAGATGTATTACGGGTTCTGTTTTTTTTCGTAATTTGCGGCATCAAAAATTAAAAAACTCAGCAGATGTCATTTTTTGAAGATAAAATACTTTATGAAGGTTTAACTTTCGATGATGTTCTTCTGGTTCCTTCATATTCTGAGGTACTTCCAAGGGAGGTGGACCTCAGTACAATGTTCACCCGTAACATAAGGTTGAACACGCCTGTAGTATCAGCAGCCATGGATACTGTTACAGAAGCAGAGATGGCAATTGCTATTGCAAGAGAAGGAGGGATCGGAGTGATCCACAAAAACATGACTATTGAGAGACAGTCAGCTCAGGTAAAAAGAGTAAAAAGGGCAGAGAATGTCATGATATTTGATCCTATAACAATAAATCTTGATGCTACGGTAGGTGAAGCCATGAATTTAATGAGCGAATACAAGATAGGAGGAATTCCGGTTATTGATCAGAATGGTATTCTTAAGGGGATTGTTACAAACAGGGATTTGAGGTTTGAAAACAACCGTTTACGAAAGATAACTGAAGTGATGACAACCAATCTCATTACTACTGATCATCAGACTAACCTTGAATCAGCCGCAAGGATACTCCAAAAGCATAAGATCGAAAAGCTGCCAATGGTTGATGAAGCGGGAAAGCTGATCGGACTGATCACTTATAAGGACATAACGAAAACAAAAGACCGTCCCAACTCATGCAAAGATGATAAAGGAAGATTAAGAGTGGCCGGCGCGGTAGGGATTGCCTCTGATACCCTCGCAAGGGTTGAAACTCTTATCAATGCAAGTGTCGATGCAATATCGATAGATACTGCTCATGCACACACTAAGAGTGTTATCGGCATCCTTAAGGATATTAAAAGGAACTTCCCTTCAATTGATGTTATTGCAGGAAATATAGGTACAGCTGAAGCCTCCAGAAAACTTGCAGATGAAGGAGCTGATGCAGTTAAGGTGGGTATTGGTCCGGGTTCAATTTGCACAACCAGAATTATTGCCGGCGTAGGCATCCCCCAACTTTCTGCAATCTATAATGTTGCAAATGCTATCAAAGGTTCGGGAATTCCGGTAATAGCCGATGGCGGTATAAGGTATTCCGGCGATATAATTAAAGCCATTGCAGCCGGAGCTGATTCGATAATGGCGGGTTCATTGTTTGCAGGTGTTGAAGAATCACCGGGAGATACCATTATTTATAATGGCCGTAAATTCAAGGCATACAGGGGAATGGGATCAATTGAAGCTATGCAGCAGGGTTCAAAGGACCGTTATTTCCAGGACATCGAGGATGATATAAGGAAACTTGTTCCTGAAGGTATTGAAGCAAGGGTGCCTTTCAAAGGAAGTCTTGCGGAAGTGATTTACCAGATGACAGGCGGACTGAGGGCAGGAATGGGCTACCTGGGTGCCAAAAACATAAATATCCTGAAGAAAGAAGGGAAATTTGTAAGAATAACCAATTCAGGCGTAATAGAAAGTCATCCTCACGATGTTTCGATAACACGCGAGGCTCCAAATTATAGCAGAAAATCTATTGAATAACAGGTATCAGCTTTTCCTGATGAAGATCAGATCATCATTAATTATTTTGGTTTTTCTCCTGCCGGCTTTTTGCCAGGCACAGAACCTTAATAATAAAATATTATTGACTATTGACGATAATAAAGTAGAAGCCGGAGAATTTATAAGAATGTACAAAAAAAGTCTGGAGCCTGGAAAAGCATTGGATGTAAATGATTACCTGCAGCAATATATAATTTTTAAGCTTAAAGTAGCTGATGCCCTTAAAAAAGGCTATGATACAACCAGAGCATTCAGGACCGAACTTAAGGGGTACCGTAATCAGCTTGCGCAGGATTACCTGACTGATACACTGGTTAAGGAAAAGCTTCTTAAGAAGGCTTACCAGAGATCACTTATTGAAATAAATGCCTGGCATATCCTGATAGCCTTACCCTCGGACGCTTCCCGTGAAGATACACTGAAGGCCTGGAAAAAGGCAACAGATATCAGGGAACGGATCTTAAGAGGTGAATCTTTTGAACAGGTAGCACGTAGCACTTCCGACGACCCTTCAGTTAAAGTAAACGGAGGTAACCTGGGTTATTTTACTGTATTCCAGATGATAATGCCTTTTGAAGATGCGGCTTACTCAATGAAAAAGGGAGCAATATCGGAACCTGTCAGAACACCCTACGGATATCATATTATAAAAGTTGCTGATATACGACCATCAAAAGGGCGGATATTGGTTGCTCATATTATGAAAGCTGTTCCGCCTGGAACTGATGAAGGAAAAGCTAAACAGGCAGAAGAGGAGATTGATACTATTTATAAAAAATTAAAGAATGGAGCGTCATTTGCCGACCTCGCAAGGAAATATTCCGATCACAAAGCATCTGCCGTTAAAGGCGGAGAGCTGAACTGGTTTGGAGCCGGCGAAATAATCAGCGATTTTTCTGAAGCTGCATTTTCAATCCGGGATACCGGGGAATATACCAAACCTGTGCGAACCGTTTATGGATGGCATATCATTAAACTGCTGGGTAAAAAAGAACCCGGTTCTTACAAAGACTCGCGATCGTACCTCGAAAGCAAGATCAATAAATCATATCTGAATTCCCTAAGCAAAAAATCCTTCATCGAAAAGCTGAAAAAAGAATATAATTTCATGATAAATAAGATCGCGTATAACTGGTTCATAACGAATACTGACACACTTATTATTCAGGGAATAGAGAAATATAACCGTACAAATATTCCTGAAACAGATTTATATTCATTTGCCGATCAGCATATTACAACAGACGACTTTGCAAACTACATTGAGAGAAGAGGTTCCATAAAAACTACAAAGGATTCCGTTGCTTTCATAAACCATTTTATTGAAGAAAATGCTTATGATAACATACTGGCTTATGAGAATTCAATTCTCGAAAAAAAATATCCTGAATTCAGATATCTTATGAATGAGTTCCACGACGGGATTCTCCTGTTTGATATATCAGGTAAAAAAGTATGGAACAGGGTTACTGATGATTCCCTTGGGTTGCATCAGTTTTATAATGATCACAGAAACAACTACCTTACCAGGGAAGGTATTGAAGCTAAAATTTATACATTAAAATCGCCCGGAAGGCAAAAGGAATTATTATCCGCATACAAAAAATATTCAAAAAAGAAGGATCCGGATAAACTTCTTTCAGAAAAATTTAACAACAATAACGATACTTTACTCTTTATAGAAGAGAGTAAATGGTACAAAGGAGACGATGGTGAATTAGATAAATTAAATTGGGTTACAGGTTCACAATCATTCTCCAGGAACGGTTACCCGGCTATAATCCTTATAAATAAAATATTGGATCCTGAACCTGAAGAGTTTGATAAGATAAAAGGGGAAATAATGACAGACTATCAGGATTTCCTTGAGAGCGAATGGGAAAGACAATTAAAGGAAAATTATACCGTTTTGATTGATAATTCAGTTCTTGACGAAGTCAGGAAGAAATTAAACAATGAATAAAACAGTTTTAATATTATTATTGGTATTTCTTTTACCGGGTTGTAAAAACACTAATAACACTGTTAAAAGAATCCCGCTTGCCGAAGTCGGCAAGGTAATTCTCTATTACGATGAGGTACCACAGCTTATTCAGCGTGGGATAAACAATACTGACAGTGCCGGGACCATACAGAATTATATTAACAAATGGGCAAAACGGCGGCTGCTTCTCCAAAAAGCCGAAGAGAATTTGTCTCCTGAATTGAGAACTGAAATTGCCCAGGAACTTGAAGAAACAAGAGCAAATCTGGTTATTTACCAATATCAGCGTCAGATGATGCTTCAGAAAATGGACACAGTTATTTCTGACACTGAACTGGAAAAATATTATTCAACCAATCAATCGAGTTTCCTGCTTACCTCAAATATTGTTAAAGCACTTTTTATTAAGCTCCCTGTTGAAACACCCGAAATAAACAGGATAAAAACCCTGGCCCGTTCAAATGAACAAAAAGATCTTCAACAACTTGAAAGCTATTGTTTCCAGTTCGCTGAAAAATTTGATGACTTCAATGAGGAATGGGTGCCCATGGACAGGCTGGTGGTTGAATTACCTGACGATATTGAGAATCAGGAAAACTTCCTTAAAAGAAATACATTTTATGAAACAAGCGATTCCTCTTCGGTATACCTGATCTCCATCAGGGATTACAAGTTACGATCAACTCTGGCACCGTTTGAATATGTAAAAAATGATATAAAAAGAATAATCTGGAATTCAAGGAGATTGGAATTCATCCAATCGCTTGAAAACGGAATTTATAATGAAGCACTAAAAGAAAACAGTTTTAAGATATATTAATGAAGATGAAAAGAAAATTGCAATTTTGCCTCGTTCTGATAACTCTGTTAATTCCGGGCTTTGTAACCATACATGCTCAAAAACTGGTAGAGTCGATTGCCGCCGTTGTAGGAAACGAGGTTATTTATTTATCTGATCTTGAGAACACGGTTGCCGATCTCAGACGGAGCGGCAACAGGTCCCCTGTTGATGAACTCAGGTGTAACGTACTCCGGCAGATGCTCGTTTCTAAACTTTTTATGGACCAGGCAAGAATTGATAGTATCGCTGTTACTGATGATGTGGTTGAAGGTGATCTTAATATGCGCATGAATGATGCAATAAGAACTGCAGGCAGCGAAGAGGCACTTGTAAGCTATTTTAAAAAGAGCATGCTTGAAATACGCCGCGATATTAAGAAAACACTTCTTGAGCAGGAGGTTGTAAGAGAGGTTCAGAACAATATAGCCAAGAATATAACAGTTACACCTGCTGCTTTAAAAAAGTACTATGCTTCCCTCTCAAAAGACAGCATACCTGTAATTCCTGCAAGGTACGAGTTAAGCATAATTCAGATCGATCCTCCTGAAAGCGAAGAAAACAAAGCAGAAGCCCGCCAGAAATTACTTGATATAAGGAGCCAGATACTCGCCGGAAAAAGTTTTAATGTTCTTGCAATTATGTATTCTGAAGATCCCGAGTCTGCAAAAAACGGAGGAGAAATCGGATTCCGTGTAAGAGGTGAACTTGAAAAACCTTATGCTGACGCAGCATTCAGTCTTACTAAAAATACGGTATCCAAAATCGTGGAAACAAAATACGGATTTCATATCATTCAACTCATTGACCGTAAAGGAGATCTGGTAAATACACGCCATATACTGATAAGACCGAAAGTTAAACCTGAACAGGCTGCCCAGGCTATGTCTAAACTTGACAGCCTTGCTAATCTTATAAGAAAGGACAGCCTGAAATTTTCAACTGCCGCTTTAAGATTCTCAACCCATAAAGACAGCAGAATAAACGGGGGCAAATATGTGAGTTCGAATCCTTCCGAACGTGTTACATGGTTCACCCTGGATGAATTAAATCCTGAAATGTATCTGAAACTCAGGGATATGAAAGTAGGTGAAATATCGGATGCCTTCAGGACAACAGATGAGAACAATAACGAAGTTTTCAGAATAGTAAGACTCGATAATGAAATGCCTGCACATACCGCAAACCTGAAAGACGATTATCAGACCATCTACAATGCAGCCTTATCTGAAGAAAGGATGAAGGTTTTCGAAAAATGGATCAAACATAAAATATCCATCACATATATTAAAATAAGTGATGAATTTAAATCGTGTGACTTTCTGAAAGACGGATGGCTAAAATAAAAATATTTCCCCATCATAATAATTCACCTGATATAAGATATCTGGCCTATCTGTTTATTATCTTGTTGTTAACACCTGTTCTTCAGTCGCAGGAGGTCAAAAGGACGGAAAAGAAAAAAATAGAACTGATATATGCTGATGAGGATCAGATTGTTAAGGATAAAATTACCGGCCAGGACATTCACCGGTTCCTCGGTCAGGTTCATCTTAAGCATAATGAAATTATCATGTGGTGCGACAGCGCACACTTTTCACCTGATAAGAACCAGGTAACAGCATTCAGCAGGATACATATTGAACAGGGAGACAGTCTTAATCTTTTTGGTAATTATCTTTTTTATGATGGGAAGAGTGAGTTGGCATTTGTTAAAGGAAACGTTGAACTTATTGACAAAGACACACATCTTTTTACTGATTCCATAAACTACGACGTAAGAAACAAAGTTGCACGTTACACAAGAAGAGGCCGGATAATTAATGCAAAAAATACTTTAACAAGTATTATCGGCATTTATTATGTTGAAGATAATCTTTTCCATTTCAAGGACAGTGTAAAAATTGTTAATCCGGATTATGTAATGACAGCGGATACAATGGATTACAACACTAAAACAGAGACCTCATATTTTACAGGACCTACAGAAGTTAAAGGTGACAGCATATACCTTTATTGTGAAAAGGGCTGGTATGACACTAAAAATGACATTACTTCCATCTGGAAGAAAGCCATGATAGACAACAAAAAACAGATTATTCATGGCGACTCGCTTTATTTTAATAACAATACCGGCTATGGTGAATCGTTCAGGAATGTAATAATTGAGGACACAACCAACAGTATGATAGTCAAAGGCGACTATGCCTGGTATTATAAACAGCCTGAACAGTTTATGGTTACTAAAAAAGCCATGTTCATCCAGTTTTCTAAAAATGATTCTCTTTTTCTTCACTCCGATACAATAAGGGCTGTTGCTGTGTCAGATACTTCTGCAAAAGAATACCGGATAATAAAAGCTTACTACGGATGCCGAATATTCAGCCAAAATGTCCAGGCGAAATGTGATTCTCTCGCCTATTCATCCCGTGACTCTGTTGTAAGACTATATTCTTCGCCGGTAATCTGGTCGGATGAAAACCAGCTAACATCAGATTCGATGGCTCTTTTTACAAAAAACAGGCAGGCAGACAGGCTGGAGCTATACAATACTGCTTTTGTAACAAGCGAGGTAGATACTTTCAGGTATAACCAGACCAAAGGCAGATCACTTACCGGTTATTTCAAAAATAATGAGCTACTACCTTCTTGATAATGAGAATGTTGCCGGAAGAAACCAGACCAAGTGTGCGAATATTGAGATATATGTTGAGAAGAATAAAATTTCTGAAATATATGAGTTTGGAAACCCTGAAGGATTTATTGATCCTCCGTCAATACAATTACCTGACACGATACGGCTGGCAGGATTTATGTGGCTCGATACCCTGCGTCCAAAAAAGAAATCTGATATTTTCAGGAAATAAAAAGAGGCTGATCAAATAAGAATCAGCCTCCTTTTAATATTCATCTTCATTGAAAAAGAAATCATCTTTACTTGGATAATCGGGCCATATATCTTCTATGCTTTCATAAATATCTCCTTCATCCTCAATTTCCTGCAGATTTTCAATAACTTCCATCGGGGCACCTGACCTAATGGCGAAATCTATAAGCTCATCCTTTGTGGCAGGCCATGGAGCATCCTCAAGTTTTGATGCTAATTCAAGTGTCCAATACATATTTTCCTGAATAAGTTAAGCTTTAACAAAGTTTGCAAATATAAATATTATTTTACTTAAAAAACAATACCTTTTTTAAGATTTTAAGCATGTTATGCAAACCACTTAACTTCCTCATTTCCAAGTTCTAAATTGATTTTTCTGGCTAATACGAATAAATAGTCGGAAAGTCTGTTGAGAAATTTGGAGACAATTTCGGGTGTTTTTTCAGACTCATTTAACCTCAAGACAGATCTTTCTGCTCTTCTGCATACGCATCGTGCTATATGACAATAAGATACGAGGACGTTTCCCCCCGGAAGAATAAAATTGCCAAGAACGGGCAGGGTTTCCTCCATTCCGTCAATAGCTTTTTCAATTACAGATATACAATCTGCATCGGGTAATATTTCAATACTCCTGGTATTTGTACTGTCGTATGCAAGAGCCGCAGCACTCCTCATCAGCTGGTTCTGAATATAGAGAAGCAGATCTTTCCGGTTCATATTTTCATGATGGTCCCTTAAAAGTCCGATCCATGCAATGAGTTCATCAACAGAGCCATATGCCTCAACACGCAAAGATTGCTTGGGAACCCTCCTGCCGCCGGATAAAGAAGTGGTGCCATCGTCACCTGTAAGGGTATAGATTTTCATAGTAAAAAATGAAAAAATCCTGTGAACCGGATAAGTGTAAAAATTATGCTTTTACATATTTTTCATTAGGATAATCCTGGGCAATCTCACCGTCAAACAACCTTATTATACGTGCAGCATGCCTTGCAATATCCTCCTCATGAGTAACTACGATTACAGTATTTCCCAGTTTATGAATTGCATCAAGCAATCCCATAATATCTAAAGAGGTCTTACTGTCGAGGTTTCCGGTTGGTTCATCCGCAAGAATAATAGATGGTTTGTTAACCAGGGCACGGGCTATGGCTACCCTCTGACGCTGGCCACCCGATAATTCATTAGGTTTATGAGTCATCCTGTCAGCCAGTCCAACATTTTCAAGTGATTCTACTGCAACTTTTTCCCTGTCAACTTTAGGGACTCCGGCATATATTAATGGCAAAGTAACATTTTCCAGTGCCGTATAACGCGGCAACAGGTTAAATGTCTGAAAGATAAAACCTATCTCTTTGTTCCTTATCTCAGCAAGATAATCATCTTCCATCTTGCTTACATCGACACCATTGAGTACATATGAACCGCTGGTTGCCGTATCGAGGCAACCGATAAGGTTCATCAGAGTCGATTTCCCTGAACCCGATGGTCCCATTACTGCAACATATTCATTCCTCTCAATATTAAGGGAAATTGATCTCAAAGCCCTAACAATAACCGACCCGATCTGATAATTTTTAACAATATTCGTGATTTCAATTACTTTGTCCATAATGCTTTAATTTGAGTTTTCGAAATTAGACTAAATTAGTCGAATAATGAATAATAAATTCTTAATTTTTGTTAATATCTGATTATATAGTCATTGCGATTTATACCTTCTCTGAAAAAAACAATCCCCATCCTGTTTATATCAATAGTTGCTGTAACCATTTCAAATTTTTTTATTTCATTCCAAGCCTCTTTCATCCCTGTTGAACTGTAAATATCGTCAATTATAATAACTGTTTTACTGTCCGAGACAGATGCCATCTTTTTAAAATAATCAATTACAGGTTCCTTCCTGTGATTTCCATCAATAAAAACCATTCCCGGTTTAATTCCTCTTTCAATAATCTCAGGCATAATATCTTCAAAAGGTCCGGTAAACATTTTAATATTGGGAATACCGGCATCGCGAAAATTTTTCTTTGCAATCTCTGATGTCAAAGGGCAGCCTTCCATTGTAAAAACCACACTTTCAGGAGACCCTGCTGCCATATAAAGTGTACTCATGCCCAGTGAAGTCCCGAACTCAACAATTGCCGGCTTACCGAATTCCGCAGCCAGATTTGAAAGCAGTAAACCATATTTCTTTGGTACTGTTGCATATCTGGTAATATCTGACACTCTCCTGGTATTTGTTTTTAGCTTCCTTGAACCTGAACCAAGATCTGTAACATGAATTATTCTGTGGTCAGAGTTCATTCTTTTTCTGACATCTTCAATATTTTTGACAATGCCGAAATCAGTTTTATTCCGAAAAACCCTCGTTACAAGATCAAAAACAAACGGACTATGTATTCCATGTCCCTTTCTATGCCGCGAAAACAGAATATATTTTAGATATTCAAATATAGCCAAAAAATTCATTTCAGTATCAGCAAATTTATTAGGACAGGTTTTCAAAAATAGTTATTTTCGGATAGATTTTTCAGGAATTTTTCACCTGTTCACATGAAGAACCCAAAATGATCCAACAGGGATTTCTCGATACTGACATAACTTACTTACCGGGTGTTGGTCCAAAAAGGGCAGAACTCCTGAATAAGGAGCTTAAAATTTTCTCTTTCCGCGATCTGCTTTACTATTTTCCATATAAATATATCGACAGGACAAGGTTTTATAAAATTGCGGAACTCGATCCTGACCTTCCATACATTCAGATAAAAGGCATTATTAAAGGGTATTATACCGAAGGGCATGGACAAGGGAAACGGCTTGTTGCTGATTTTCAGGATGAAACAGGTACCATAAAGCTGGTATGGTTCAAAGGGGGAAAATGGATAACAGGAAGCTACTCTCCGGGAGTTGAGTTCATTGTCTTTGGAAAGCCGGGAGTGTTCAATGGCATGATCAACATAATCCATCCTGAAATTGAAGCGGTGGAAAAGATGGCAGAAAGACTGAATTCAGCGCTTCAGGCACAATACAGTACAACGGAAAAACTGAAAAACCAGTTTGTTACATCTAAAACAATAAGTAAGCTGACCGGCAATCTTCTAAAACAACTTAAGATAAGAATCCCGGAGACATTACCTCCATACCTTACTTCCCGATATAAGCTAATGGAACTTCATGACGCTCTTCATAAGATCCATTTCCCGGCAAATCCTGATGAACTGGAAAGATCAAGGTACAGGCTGAAATTCGAAGAGTTGTTTTATATTCAGCTGAACCTTCTGAGATTCAAATTGAATCGCAATCTGAAGTACAAAGGTTTTGTATTTTCCAGTGTTGGTGAGAATTTCAACAATTTCTACTTTAATAACCTTCCGTTCAAACTTACTGAAGCTCAGAAGCGCGTTATGAAAGAGATAAGGAAGGATCTGGGCTCAGGAAAACAGATGAACAGGCTTCTTCAGGGTGATGTTGGAAGCGGAAAAACACTGGTAGCACTTATGAGTATGCTTATTGCAATCGACAACGGTTACCAGGCCTGCATCATGGCACCTACTGAGATCCTTGCTAACCAGCATTTTCAGACTATCAGCAAACTGCTCGAAGGACTTGATATCAAAATTCATCTCCTTACTGGCTCCTCAAAAAAAACTTCACGGAAATCAATTGCGGAATCACTTCAGGACAGCTCCCTGAACATACTTATCGGTACGCATGCACTTCTTGAAGAGAATGTTCAGTTCAGTAACCTGGGACTGGTGATCATTGATGAACAGCACAGGTTCGGAGTTGAACAGAGAGCACGGCTCTGGCAAAAGAACTTTAATCCTCCTCACGTCCTTGTTATGACTGCAACTCCAATTCCAAGAACACTGGCAATGACCCTGTATGGCGATCTCGATGTCTCTGTAATAGATGAATTGCCACCTGGTAGAGTTCCTGTAAAAACAATGCATTTTACTGATTCAGAAAGGAATAAAGTATTCGGATTCATAAGGAACCAGATTTCTGAAGGGCGTCAGATTTATGTCGTTTACCCTCTTATAAAAGAATCGGAAAAAATGGATTATAAAAATCTTGAGGATGGTTGGGATACAATAGCAAGAGTTTTCCCTGCGCCTGAATATTGTGTCTCCATTGTCCACGGAAAGATGACTCCTGCCGAGAAGGATATGTCGATGAAACTGTTCAAGAACGGTAGCGCTCATATCCTTATTGCAACAACAGTTATTGAAGTAGGGGTAGATATTCCTAATGCCACAGTAATGGTTATAGAAAGCGCTGAACGATTCGGGCTTTCGCAGCTTCACCAGCTAAGAGGCCGGGTGGGAAGAGGTGCCGACCAGTCATATTGCATCCTGATGAGCTCCGATAAATTATCCAGAGAAGCAGCTAAACGAATAGATGTGATGATAAAAACAAGCGATGGGTTTGAAATAGCAGAAACAGATCTTCAGCTAAGGGGACCCGGAGATATCGAGGGGACTCAGCAGAGCGGCATACCTTTTGACCTGAAGATAGCTAATCTGGGACGCGATGGGCAATTAATTGAATACGTAAGGAATATTGCAGAGAATATTATTGAAAAAGATCCCTTACTGGAAGAAAACCATCACCAGGTATTCAGAAATGAACTGAAGCGCCTGTTTAGCCAGCAGCAATCGTGGAGCAACATAAGCTAACCACTTTTATTATTTAAAATCAGAATAAATTAATTCAATACATTAAAAACTGATAAAAAGCAGGTTTCAATCAGCTGTTAGTTATAAATTTGCGGATTAAAATTTTAGAGAGAAAAATGGACAGTACAGTTAGTACAGGTAGTATTAAACATGAAGGGACAGTGCTGAAGATTGACAAGAAATCTGTATTTGTCTGTATTTCATCAGTATCTGCCTGTTCCGGTTGCCAGGCAGAAGGCTCCTGTTCCATGTCGGGCATGGAGGAAAAAATAATCGAAGTTTCAGGTAGCTTTAATTTGAAACCCGGCGACAAAGTTACAGTACTAATGAAACAATCGATGGGTTATGCAGCTTTGTTATTAGGTTACCTTCTGCCTCTGATTTCAGTTATAGCAGTACTTATCATTGCAGAGTTACTGAAAATGAAGGAATTATTCGCCGGGCTGATTTCAATTTCAATTTTGATTCCATATTACCTGATGCTCTTCATATTCAGAAAGCGGGTTAATAAAAAATTTACTTTTTCGTTAAAATCATAACCCATGAGCCCCACGATACTGATAACAATTATTAGTTTGAGTCTTCTTGCACTGATATCGGCTGTTATACTCTACTTCGTTGCGCAGAAGTTTAAAATATTTGAAGATCCCAGGATAGATGAAATACAGGCAATACTTCCGGCCGCCAATTGCGGTGGCTGTGGATTTGCAGGTTGCAGAAATTTTGCCGAGACGCTTGTGAATGCTGATACCTTTGATGGTCTGAATTGCCCGGTAGGCGGAGCTGAAGTTATGGATGCGGCAGCACAGATTCTTGGAAAAGAAGCTGTTGCTTTTGATCCTCTTATAGCTGTGCTCTTATGCAACGGCTTACCTGAATATCGTCCAAGAACATCCAGATATGACGGGGTGGCCGATTGCCGGATATCCAATAATCTCTATATGGGCGAGACTGACTGCAGCTATGGTTGCCTGGGAAACGGGGATTGTGTAAGAGCATGCACTTTCGATGCCATGTATATGGATCAGGCTTCCGGATTACCTGTTATAGTTGATGATAAATGTATAGCCTGCGGTGCATGTGTGAAAGCCTGTCCCAGGAATCTCATCGAGCTGCGGAAAAAGGCAAAAAAAGACCGAAAGATTTACGTGGCATGTTCAAACTGTGACAAGGGAGCACCGGCAAGAAGGGCATGTAAAGTTGCATGTATAGCCTGTAATAAATGCGTCAGGGTTTGTGAATACGGGGCAATAACAATTGAAAATAACCTGGCATATATCGATGCAAAAAAATGTACATTCTGCAGGAAATGTGTCACAGAATGTCCTACCAATTCGATTATCGAGCTTAATTTTCCCCCAAGAAGGACAAAAGCAGAAGTACAGGCAGAAGAAGTTAATGGATAATTAAACATAATATAAAGCATAACACTGTGTTAAAAACATTTCCGATCGGAGGTATCCATCCACCAGAAAATAAGTTAACAGCTGATAAGGCAATAAAATATCTTACTGTACCTGAAAGTGTTACTATACCTGTCTCCCAGCATATAGGTGCCCCGGCAGAAGTTATTGTAAACAAGGGTGATGATGTTAAAGCAGGCCAGGTTATAGCTAAAGGCAGGGGGTTCGTTTCGTCAAACATTCATTCTTCGGTATCAGGAAAAGTAAATAAAATAGATAATGTTATCGACTCCACAGGATACAGGCATCCGGCTGTTTACATTGATGTTGTTGGGGATGAATGGAGTGAAACGATAGACAGAAGCAACAAAATAATAACAGAAATAGCACTTTCAAAGGAAGAGATTATTAATAGATGTTTCGAATCAGGAATTGTGGGACTTGGTGGTGCTACTTTTCCTTCACATGTTAAACTTTCAATTCCGGCAGGAAAAAAGTGTAACATTCTTATTATTAATGGGGTTGAATGTGAACCTTATCTCACCTCCGATCACCGTCTTATGCTCGAGAGAGGTGAAGAAATTCTTATTGGAATTTCAGTTATCATGAAAGCCCTCGGGGTTGAAAAAGCAATGATTGGCATAGAAAACAATAAACCCGATGCAATCAGTCACATGACAAATCTTGCCTCAGAGTTGCATGGAATTTCGGTACATGCGCTTAAAGTCAAGTACCCACAGGGGGCAGAAAAACAGCTTATTAAGGCACTCATTGACCGCGAAGTACCGGCAGGTCAGCTCCCTGTAGATGTCGGGGCGGTAGTCAATAATGTGGGAACAGCTTTTGCCGTATACGAAGCAGTACAGAAGAACAAGCCTTTGTTCGAAAGAGTTGTAACGATAAGCGGTAAGTCATTGTCGCAGCCTGGAAACTATTTTGTCAGAACCGGCACTCCGGTCAGAAACCTTGTTGAAGCGGCAGGTGGTCTGCCTGACGATACAGGTAAAATTATAAACGGGGGACCGATGATGGGAAAAGCTGTGAACAGCATTGATGTTCCAATAGCAAAAGGTACATCAGGTATACTTATTTTTCCCCGCGATGAATCAGAAAGACCGGCTGTAGGTCCGTGTATCAGATGTGGCAAATGCATTTCAGCCTGCGCCATGAACCTTGAACCCTTCCTCCTGATGACACTTTCGGAGAAAGGCTTGTTCGAAAGAGCTGAAAATGAACGGATAACTGACTGTATGGAATGTGGATCATGCAGTTATACCTGCCCGGCTAAAAGGCCCCTGCTCGACTATATAAGGCTTGGAAAATCCACTGTTATCAGGATGGCTCGTGAACGGAATCTTAAATAACAGCTACGCATTAATAACATGAGTAATCTACTTAATATATCACCTTCACCTCATATACATGACAGGGAAACGACCAGAAAGCTGATGTATGGCGTTGTTCTGGCACTTATGCCCGCTTTATTTATCTCGGTCTTCTATTTTGGAATTGGTGCTTTGATCGTAACTGCAACTTCTGTGGCCTCCTGTATTATTTTTGAATATCTTATTCAGAGATTCATCCTGAAGAAGCCTGTTTCCGTTACCGACGGATCAGCCCTGGTAACCGGCATTCTTCTCGCTTTCAACCTGCCATCAAATATTCCCATTCATATTATTGTTATCGGCAGCTTTGTGGCCATAGGAATTGCAAAGATGACATTCGGCGGACTGGGAAATAACCCTTTTAACCCGGCATTGGTCGGCCGCGTCTTTATGCTTATTTCATTCCCTGTTCAGATGACCAGATGGCCCGTTCCGGAAGGATTTAAAACCGGGTATACCGATGCCGTAACCGGAGCAACACCTCTGGCAATAATCAAAGAAGGCATTAAAAACGGTGAATCATTATCCCGGCTGATGGAGAAAATACCCACTGCATTTAATATGTTTATGGGAAAAATGGGAGGATCGATGGGAGAAGTTGCTGCCTTTGCCCTTCTGCTTGGATTTGCATATATGCTTTATAAAAAGATTATTACATGGCACATACCTGTTTCTATAATAGGTACTGTAGCAATATTTACAACAATTCTCTGGCTGATTAATCCTGAAACAAATGCAAACCCCATGTTCCATATCCTTGCCGGAGGTGTTCTTCTTGGTGCAATTTTCATGGCAACGGATTATGTAACTTCCCCTATGAATCCAAAGGCTATGATAATATATGGTATTGGCATCGGCTTTTTAACAGTCATTATAAGGGTTTACGGAGCCTATCCCGAAGGAGTGTCCTTTGCGATATTAATAATGAATGCTTTTGTACCGCTTATGAATGCATATATTAAACCGAAAAGGTTCGGAGAGGAGGTAAAATATGGCTAAGACAGAATCAACTTTCCGTAACATGGTACTGTCGCTTACGTTAATTTCGCTGGGAGCTGCAACATGCCTTGGATTTGTTTATGAATTTACAAAGAAACCAATTGAGTTGTCAAACCTTAATAAAAAACTTGACGCTATTAAGCTGGTTGTACCTGAATTCACCAATAATCCCAATAGTGAGATGTTCAAATTGTCAACAGGTGAGGGAGACAGTCTTGAAATATATCCGGCTAAAAAAGGAGATGTCGTTGTAGGCTATGCTGTAAATACCTATTCAAAAAAAGGATTCGCCGGGAAAATCACTTTAATGGCCGGTTTCAAACCCGATGGCACCATCCTGAACATCAAAGTACTCGAACAGAAGGAAACTCCCGGACTGGGAACAAAAATGACAGAGCCGGCCTTTAAAGATCAGTTTACTGACAAAGATCCTGCTCAGTTTAATCTGAAAGTCAAAAAAGATGGCGGCTCTGTGGATGCCATTACTGCAGCCACTATAAGTTCAAGGGCATTTTGCGATGCAGTGCAGCGTGCCTACCGTACCTTACAAAAAGGAGGTTTAAAATGAATCAAATGCAAAACTTTACCAAGGGATTCATACGAGAGAATCCTATTCTGGTGCTCATACTGGGCACCTGTCCTACCCTTGCAACTACATCATCTTCGCTGAATGGCATGGGAATGGGTATTGCAACCACTTTTGTACTGGTCGGTTCTAATGTTGTTGTATCATTATTATCAAATGTTATTCCCGATAAAGTAAGGATTCCTGCTTTTATAGTTATCATTGCCTCCTTTGTTACTATTGTGGATCTGCTTATGCAGGCGTATGTTCCCGGCCTTTATGTCAAACTGGGAATTTTCATTCCGCTGATTGTGGTTAACTGCATTGTATTGGGACGTGCTGAAGCATTTGCCAGTAAAAACAGTGTTTTCTCTTCGCTTATAGACGGACTTGGAATGGGACTTGGTTTTACAATGGCTCTGGGAGTGCTCGGAGCAATTCGCGAAATAATTGGCAGCGGTGCTATTTTTGGTTATAAGTTTATTAAGGGAGACGGGATACTGGTTTTCATTCTTGCTCCCGGCGCCTTCATAGCCCTCGGTTACCTTATAGCTCTCATTAACCGGATCAAAAGAAATTAATTAAAAATCACATGGAATACATCCTGATTATAATATCGGCTATTTTTATAAATAATGTTGTGCTTGCGCAATTCCTTGGAATTTGCCCCTTTCTCGGAGTATCAAACAAGGTAAATACAGCTCTTGGCATGTCCGGGGCCGTAACCTTTGTCATTGTGCTGGCTACAATGGTAACATACCTGATACAGACATATGTATTAAACAAGCTTGGTATAGGCTTCATGCAGACAATTACATTTATCCTTGTTATTGCTGCACTGGTTCAGATGGTGGAGATAATTCTTAAAAAAGTCAGTCAGCCCTTATACCAGGCACTTGGAATTTTCCTGCCGCTTATAACAACAAATTGTGCAGTGCTCGGGGTGGCGATCCTGGTTATTAAAAAAGAATACAACCTTCTGGAAGGAGTTATATATGCAGCCTCCACAGCAATAGGTTTCGGACTCGCACTGATAATTCTTGCCGGCATAAGGGAACAACTTGAGCTTGCTGATATTCCCAAAGGAATGAAAGGTGTACCTGTTTCGCTGGTAATTGCAGGCATTCTCGCACTGGCATTCATGGGATTTACAGGGATAGTAAAATAATTAATCTGATGGTCGATTATTACAAAATTTTAGGCCTGTCTTCTGATCCTACCAAAGATGAAATTAAAAAGGCATACAGGAAACTGGCCCGTCAATTTCATCCTGATATTAATCCGGCACCTGATGCAAAAGATCATTTCATACTAATCACTGAGGCTTACGAGTTTCTCATTGCCAACCATCACAGGATAAAAGTGGATGAAACGGCATTTAATCAGGCAATGGAAGACTGGCGCTTATACCGGCAGGACCGTTCGAGAAAAAGAGCAAATGCATATGCCCGTACATCATACAGCAAATTTAAAAACACCAGACTTTATAAAACTACCAGGATATTCGATAAAACAACTATTATTTTCAGCTTTATTATTTCAATAATGGTCCTGGTTTATACTGTCTACGGTTATATATTCAGATTAAGGCATCCTGTACCAGGAACGGAAAATCCATCTGTTTTTATGTTCATAATGCTGATATTACTCGGAATGGTTTTCTTCCTCGTTTCTTTTATTTACCTTAAAGCATACCAGGAGAGCTCAAAGAAAAATAACAGAAAGTAAGATTATTTGATCTTAATAAAATTGAAGGGAACATCTAGAATTGATGAGAAGTATTCTCCTCTTTCAAGAATATCTTCATCACCAACTTCATAGTACCAGTTGAAAATATACTTTTTGTGTTTCAATGATACGTAGGTTATCTTTTGTAACAGATGAATAAACACCTTGGCACTGGCACTGTTAAAATACTCAAGATGCATGTCTACAGAAGTTACTTCCGCAGGATTTCTTATATATTCCGATACCCATTCTTCAACGGGCGTGAATATATTTGCTACATTCTCATGAATTGATCTGCCCTTGATACGAACTACTCCATCAGGACTCAAAAAAATCTCAGGTGTATTTTTTGTTGGTGCTATCCTCAACTCCTCCATATCAAATAATTTACCACTAATTTAAGAATTTTATAATAAATAGTCTACTCATTATTCTAATCTCTCTAAAAAAGAGTCAGTAAAATTACTCACCTAATATTATAATTCAGCAACCAATGATTTTAATTTCCATCAATATCTTGCAAGCGGAGTTATTTCCTGGCCTGAAAATTCTCCCCTGAGATATTTATAATAACCTGTAATTCCAATCATTGCGGCATTATCTGTTGTATACCTGAATTCCGGAATAAATAAATTCCATTTTAGCTTTTCAGCTTCCTCCTCCATGCCTTTTCTTAAGCCTGAATTAGCTGATACGCCACCGGCTATCCCTATCTCTGTTATCCCTGTTTGCACTGAAGCTTTAACTAATTTGCCGATAAGAATATTTACAATGACATTTTGAAGCGATGCGCACAGGTCAGCCTTATTGTTTTCAATAAAATCGGGGTCATCCTTAATTTTGTCCCTCAAAAAGTAGAGAAAACTGGTTTTCAGTCCACTGAAGCTGAAGTCAAGTCCTTTAACAAAGGGTTTGGCAAATTTGAAAGCATTTTTGTTTCCTTCTTTTGCCAGTTTATCTATCAGAGGTCCTGCAGGATATGTGAAGCCCATAACTTTCCCGCATTTATCAAATGCCTCACCTGCAGCATCATCAATAGTATTTCCGATGACCTCCATCTCGAGATGGCTTTTCATAACAATAATTCGTGTATGGCCTCCGGAAACCAGTAAACACAGGAATGGAAATTTCGGCAGCCTGTTCTCTCTGTTCTTCTCAAGAATAAAATGAGCCAGAACATGTGCCTGAAGATGATTTACTTCTATTAATGGAATACCAAGGGCAAGCGCAAAACCTTTTGCAAAAGACGTCCCCACAAGTAATGATCCCAAAAGTCCGGGACCCCTTGTGAAGGCAACAGCATTAATATCTTCATTTTTTATTCCTGCTTCGGTAACAGCCATATGAGTTACCGGCACAATATTGGCCTGATGAGCCCGGGAAGCAAGTTCCGGAACTACTCCGCCATATGCCATGTGTATTTCCTGGTTTGCAATGAGGTTGGATAAAATATAACCATCCCTTATAACTGCCACGGAGGTGTCATCGCATGAAGATTCTATTGCTAAGATTGTAACTGCCATTAATACTTTGTTTTTCGGTATATTTTAGGTTATTTTGACTATTGATTTTTTAAACCTCCTGAATGGTCAAAATTATTAAAAAATCGATTAAGTATTTTATTATTGTAGCTGGGATAATTATTATGCCCCCTACCCTGCTATATCTCGTTTTGCAGGTTCCTGAAGTACAGACTCTGATTGTACAAAGAATAACAAGTCACCTTTCAGATGAAATAAAATCAACCATAACAGTAGGCAAGGTCGAATTTAAGTTCTTTAACAGGCTTGTAGTCAGCGATATGCTTATTAAAGACAAGAATAACGATACTCTGATCTATACACAGAGAATCACAGCCGGTATCAGGGGAGTTGATTTTAAGAGGAAATCCTTCAGGATGGGAAGAGTGAGCATTATTAAACCCGATGTAGCCATTATTACTGATTCCACAGGAGTAACAAACCTTTCATGGTTTCTTGATTTACTCAAGACTCCTTCCGATACAACCAGCAAGTCAGGTGGCAGAATCAGCATCGATCAGATTGATGTTCGTGATGCGGGGTTCTCCCTTATAAACAGTAACGCACTGCAAAATAAACCGGGCATTGACTTTAACAACCTTAAGCTTACAGCTGTGAATGGAATTATTGAAGACTTAAAGATTAAGAATGATTCCACAATCTTTAATATTTACAATCTTGCATTTAAGGAGAAGAGCGGGTTCTTTATAAACAGGATGTCAGGTTCTGTTTTACTATCAAAGCAGGAGTTTCTCTTTAAATCGGTCAGTTTAAACAGCGACAGCAGCATAATAAATATCGGAAGAATAGGTTTGAAAGCCGATTCATCAGATTCCTTTAAGAGATTTACAGATGAGGTAAATCTTGATATAGTACTTGAAAAGTCCCTTATAACATCATCGGATCTGAGGTATTTTATCCCCTCATTAAATGGTTATAGTGAATCTGTCTGGCTTTCGGGGAAAATAATGGGTACAATATCGGAACTCAGGGGCCGCGATATAAATCTGTCATACAGGGATTCCACTACCCTCAGTTGCGATTTTGACCTGTCAGGGCTGCCAAAGATTGATAATGCATATATTTATATTGGCGTTAACGATCTTAAAACCAATGTAAAAGATATTGAAAAAATAAGGATTCCCGGGAATGGAAATATTGTTTTGCCGGAGGTTCTTCATAAGCTGGGAAATATTTCGTTTGATGGTAATTTTACCGGGTTCATTACCGATTTTGTTACTTATGGCGAATTCAGGACCAGTCAGGGTAACATCAGAACAGATATTTCTCTCCGTCCTGAAGCATCGAAAAGGTATAAAATAAAAGGACTTCTTACCTGCAGGGGGATTGACCTGGGAAGCTTAACCGGAAAGACTGATTTACTGGGAAAGGTCAGTATGAAGGCAAATGTCGATGGATATGCATATTCCCTGAATAAATTTGCAGGTAACCTTACCGGGAATATAGATAGTATTGAGATTAACAGGTACAAATACAGAAACGTAAGCCTGAATGGCTTTTTTACCGAAAAAACCTGGGACGGAAGTATTAAAGTTGCTGACAAAAATATTAAAATGGATTTTCTTGGCCTGTTTAATTTCAAAAACGAATTACCTGAATTTGACTTTACCTTAAACCTTGCTGAGGCAAACCTGTATAAGCTGAATTTTGACAAAGCAGACACATCTTCCTCACTAACCCTGTTACTTACTTCTAATTTTAAAGGTAACAGTATAGATAACCTCGATGGTGAAATAAAACTTCTTAATTCAAACTTCATAAAACACAACAAGAACTTTGAACTATACGATTTCTCAATAAAAACTTTCAGCGAAAATAACAGACCCGTTTTAAGCCTTCGTACTGATTTTGTGGATGCCGATATCAAAGGTTATTATAATTTTGCGACAATTGGGGATCTTATTAAAAACACTCTCTCAAAACTTATGCCGTCTCAATTCCCTGAAACAGGAAAGCATAATGGTCTCATAAATAATGATTTCACGTTTGATATCAATTTCAGGAATACAGATAAGATCAATGACTTTTTCAAGACGGGTATCCTCTTAGCTGATAAAAGTACAATTTCCGGGTCAGTTTTCCCCGACAGTGTAATAACTATTGAAGGAATGGCAAAATCCCTTACTATCAAGAACAATATTTTCCACGATTTTACTTTTAATTTGAATATCGCAGATTCCGTAATGGATGCTGAAATAAAAAGTTCAACTCTTTCTTTGCTTGAACAATCTGAATTAAAAGATTTTTTTGCAGACCTTAAGACTAAACCAGATAATTTTATATTTACAGTTGACTGGAATAACAGAGATAAAGACCTCGACAAAGGACTCTTCATTGCTAGGGGTTCTATTGCAAAGAACACTCATGAAAAAAGTAATGCAATACTGACAGTTGATATCGATTCCACACATATTATTTCTAATAACAACCTGTGGAAGATCAGTAACTCTTCTATTGTAGTCGATTCAAATTCAATACAAATAAACAGACTACTGATCAATAATAATGATCACTTCTATAAGATTGAGGGTATAGTCTCAGAAAACCCTTCCGACACATTGCATCTTGAATTTGAGGGAATAGACGTCTCACCCCTGAACTACTTTGCCCAGAGAAATAATAATGATCCGAACAAGATTCCTCTTAACATAAGCGGATTGTTAAACGGAAAGGTCCTGCTTACCAATGTTTACCATGACCTTTTACTGGAAAGCAACTTAAATGTGGAAAATTTTTCAATTCTCTCAAGCAATTACGGAGATATTCTGATCCGGTCTGACTGGGATAAAGATGAAAAAGTAATAAATATCAATGCCTCAAATAATTTAGACGGAGTAAAAATGTTCGATGTAGCAGGAAATTACAATCCTGCTCAGAAAGAAATAGACCTTTCTGCCAGGGCTGTAAAATTACCAGTCGGTTTTCTTAATCCTTTACTTAAGGTGTTTGCTTCAGGCATAAAAGGATCGGCATCGGGCAGTATTAAATTACATGGAGATGCTGATAATATTTTTCTTACTGGCAGGATGATGATGGAAAATACATCACTTAAGGTAAACTATCTTCAGACAGTTTATAAAATAAACGACACCATAAGGTTTGATAATGAGGGCATAAAATTTAATAATATTAAAATTACCGACCCCAGAGGGAATAATGCGACTCTTTCCGGAGCGGTTTATCATAAGAACTTCCAGATTTTCAATGCCGATCTTGTAATCAATATAAATTCTAAGAACTTCCTGGTTCTAAACACACAGGCCAAGGACAATCCCATGTTCTACGGCACTGTTTATGCTTCCGGTGTTACAAAAATAAAAAGCGGTCCGAGTACTCTTTCTTTTGACATATCAGCAAAAACAGGCGAAAATTCTAAATTCTTTATACCTCTTAGTAACAGTCTTTCGGTTTCGGATAATTCATTTATAAGTTTTGTCGACTCAACAAAAAATAAGGAAGGTTATCATTCTTTAGTGTCTGTCGATCATATCCCGCCTCCGTCAAAACAACTCGGTATGGATATTAACATTGATCTTGAAGTTACACCTGATGCAGAGGTTCAGATAATTTTTGATTCAAAAGTCGGGGATAAAATAACAGGTAGTGGTTCGGGGATGTTAAATATAACCCTTAACCCCAGAGGAGAATTTAAAATATCAGGTGATTATATAATTGAGAACGGCGATTATTTGTTTACTGCAGGCAATCTCCTTAACAAGAAATTCATTGTTGATAACGGGGGAAGAATAATGTTCAATGGTGATATTGATAATGCAGAAATTGAACTGAAAGCTATTTATAAAAACCTGGAAGCTTCGCTTTCTCCTATACTTGGGGATACATATAGTAAAAGAGTACGGGTTGAACCTCAGCTGTACCTTTCAGGCAAGCTTTTCAATCCGATTGTTAAATTCGATATTATTCTGCCTAATTCCGATGAGGAAACAAAAACATTGGTGAGGAATGCCATTACATCAGAGGAAGAATTAAACCGTCAGTTTGTGTATCTTCTTGTTATGAATAGCTTTTATTACGCCGGTTCCGCAACCTCTACAGGTACTTCAGCCATGGCAGTTACCACAACTGAAATGATTTCAACCCAGCTGAGCAACTGGTTATCGCAGATAAGTAACGATTTTGACCTTGGCTTTGTCTACAGACCCGGAAGCAGTAATAATAATCTTGATATTAATCCCCAGGAACTGCAGGTTGCCTTGTCAACTCAGCTTCTGAATGATAAAGTTATTCTAAATGGGAACCTTGACGTTATGGGCACATCAGCAGCTTCAAGTAACACAGGTCAGATAATGGGCGATTTTGATGCAGAGATCAAACTTACTGAAAGGCTGCGGTTAAAAGTGTTTAACAGGGTTAACGATATTTATACCGGTCTGGGACCCTATACCCAGGGTATAGGTATATTGTTCACTAAAGATTTTAATAAATTATCTGACCTCTTTAAAAAGAAAGTCAAATCTGATATGAAGAAAGAGGATGAACCATCAGTAAAAAAGAAATAAACCTTAATAACCTCATATAATCTCCTGTCAGTTAATAAAAATTTTGACATTGTTATTAACACCGGATAATAGAACCCTCTATAATTACGTTTTTTAATATCTTCGCACGATAAAGAACCTTGAAGATATTGTTATAAATATTTGATAATTATTAAACAAAAAGAAGAATATGGCATTTTTACAGTTAATTATGCAGGAAGGTGTCGTTCCTGTTGACAAAGCAGGTGAAATTAAACTTACCTTGCTTGACCTTGCTATGAAAGGAGGCTGGGTTATGATTCCCATTATACTCCTGTCATTTGTTGCGGCTTATATCTTTATTGAAAGATATTATGTAATCAGAAAAGCCACAAAAGAAGACATTAATTTCATGAACAGGATCAAGGACTATATCCATGATGGTAAGATAGATGCCTCTCTTGCGCTCTGCAGATCGACTGACAGTCCGTCGGCGCGTATGGTTGAAAAAGGGATTTCAAGACTTGGAAGACCTTTGCAGGATATCAGTACTGCAATTGAGACTGTAGGTAAACTGGAAATATCCAAACTGGAAAAAGGATTCCCCACATTGGCCACAATAACAGGAGCAGAACCAATGCTGGGTTTTCTTGGTACAGTTATTGGAATGGTGAAATCATTCTATGCCATGTCGCAGGCGGGCAATAACATTGATGTCTCAATGATGTCGGGCGGTATTTATACTGCTCTTATTACAACAGTAGCCGGATTAATTGTTGGTATTATTGGCTACTTCGCCTATAACACCCTGGTAGTGAGAGTTGAAAGGGTGGTATTTAATTTAGAGGCCACCCTCACTGAATTTATGGATATTTTAAATGAACCTGTAAAATCTGAACTCTAAGATGGCAATTTCCCAAAGAAACAAGATCAGTATCAATTTCAGTTCTACAGGTATGACTGACGTTGTCTTTAACCTGCTTATCTTTTTCATGTTATCGTCAACACTGGTTCATCCTACAGCACTGAAACTGTTGCTTCCAAAAGGAAGTACACAGACATCGGCTAAACCTCAGACAACGGTTTCAATAACAAGCGATCAGAGGTATTACGTTGAGCAACAACCAGTCAGCATAGATGACCTGGAGGCTATCCTGAAGCAAAAGCTTGGAAATAAGCCCGATACGTATATTTCATTGCATGCAGATAAGAGTGTGCCGTTTGAAAGTGTGGTTAAGGTATTGAATATTGCTCAGGCAAATAATTATAAACTGATAATTGCAACCTCGCCCAAATAACGACCTTTACAGGTTCCCTTCCGAACGAGGCAAGGGAATAGCCGGTACTGTAATAATCCACCTGGTTTTATTACTGTTACTGGTTCTTGTTGGCTTTTCGATGCCGCCTCCACCCGAAACAGAAGAGGGCATTCTGGTTAATTTCGGAACCGGCGAAACAGGAAGCGGACTTATTGAACCATCACCACCAGTGGTTGAGAAAACTATTTCAGCTCCCCCACCTCTGAAATCGGCGGAAAAGCAGGCCGAAGATGCCTTACTTACCCAGAATTCAGAGGAGGCTCCGGAGGTTAAAAAAGTAGATCCCGAGGCTTTGAAGAAAAAACGTGAAAAGATTGAGGCTGACAGGAAAATAAAAGAACAGCTTGAAGCTGATAGGAAAAAGAAAGTTGAGGAAGAAATTGAAAGAAAAAGAGTTGAAGCTGAACAACAACGACAGACCGATATTATTAACCGTACAAAAAATGCCCTGGCTAACTCGAAAAATGCAGGTACCAATTCAACCAGTGAAGGGGTGACCGGAGGACCCGGGAACCAGGGTGCAAAAACAGGTTCAGTTGATTCAAATGTAAGAGGTGATGGAAGCGGACTCGGGGACAAGGGAATTTCTTATGATTTAAAGGGAAGAGGGTTTCAGGCACTCCCCCTCCCTAAATACGAAATCCAGGTTGGGGGCAGGGTTGTTGTTGAAGTCAGCGTTGACAGGGATGGTAAAGTGATCCAGGCAATACCCGGACAAAAAGGATCAACAACACTCGATGAATATCTTCTCAGGGTTGCAAAAGAAGCTGCCCTGAAGGCCAGGTTTGAATCAAAACCCGATGCCCCTAATATTCAGAAAGGCACAATTACCTATAATTTTATTTTGAAATGACGTTATTTCGTTATTGCGGTATTGCGTTATTACGTTATGATGTTATTAAAAATTAGTGTAGGGTATTGTCGCGACAATACCCTACATTGTTAGATATAGGTGCATTAATGTTATTGAAGCCTGTCGAATAATTCCCTGATTGCTGTATTGAGATTATCGATCAGGTTATTATCTTTAATAATATAATCATCTATCCCTTTGCGCGCAAGTTCCAGCACAATTTCTCCCTTATCCTGTCCGGATAACATGATGACTGGAATATCGGGCATTATTTCTTTTAATTTATCGAATACCTCCATTCCATTCATTACCTCATGCTCACTATTAGAAAAAAAATAATCGAGAATTATCAGGTCAGGTTTTTTGTTCAGAGCAGCAAGGCAATCTTCTCCATTTTCATAAGCCTCAACCCGGTAGCCCTCTGAAGCAAACCGTTTAACAACCAGCATGTTAATAAATGAATCGTCATCAACTACAAAAATAAGTTTCGGCTTATTCATCAATTAAATCGTTTTAATGCGTCTTTACAAAGTTATAATAAAAATCAAATATTCCTCTCTCGTTAAACATTGTTAATAATTTCACAAAGTTATTAACAACTTTTTTAGGAATGATGATTTGATAACTATTTATTATAACCTATATTTGGCATCCTAGGCTTTCTTATGATTCGTTTGGCCATGCTCATAAAATAATAAGGAAAGCTTTAATAAAAACGGGAAATAATAATACTTATTCTTAACTCCAAAAACTAACAAAAATCAGACAAAATGAAACAAATCACTAAATTTATCATGTTAGCAATCCTATTGATTGCCTTCTCAGTCAGTACATTTGCTCAGGTATCTGCAACTGCAACAGCCACAGCTCTGGTACTTGAGCCACTTACAATTAGCGCTACCACACAGCTTGACTTTGGCTCCTTTGCAGCCACTACAGGGGCAGATGTAATAGTTGCCCAGAATAACACAAGGAGTGTTTCAGGAGCTGGTGTTTTCCTTATAGGCGGAACTCCGACTGCAGCAGTATTTACCATTACTGGTGAAGCAGGTAGAAATATTGATGTCACGCTGCCGACCCTACCTATTACGCTAACCGGATCTGTAAGTGGAACGATGGATATTACCGCTATTTCAAGTAGTATTCCTGCCGGAACCAATGCTATTCCCGTTGGAGGTACAACTACTTTGCAAATGGGCGCAACACTTACTGTAGGTACAGCACAGGCAGCCGGTACTTACACAAATAATACTGAT
>Ga0315536_1000171_pt1 | contig 31368 bp, 34 predicted proteins | sample SalMarSW160230MG_FD_203093 | JGI IMG/M metagenome (GOLD analysis project Ga0315536, IMG submission 203093) | Salt marsh sediment microbial communities from the Plum Island Ecosystem LTER, Massachusetts, United States - Salt Marsh Sediment SW1602-30 ...
ACATCAGGAGAAATCTGTCAAGGGATTTCTCTCCCGATTTGGTGAAACGTCTGGTGGAAGAGCTGGCTCCAAGATATAAAGACAGAAAAGGCGGATATACCAGGATAGTAAAGATAGGTCCCAGGGAAAGCGATGGAGCCAAGGTGGCCATTATCGAATTAGTTAAGTAAAAATATGAAACGCCAAACTAAAATTATAGATGCTAAAAACAGAGCGCTCGGAAGGTTAGCCAGCGAGATAGCAGTTATTCTTAGAGGAAAGCATAAACCTGATTTTCTGCCCTATAAAGACGGGGGGGATGTGGTTATAGTAAAAAATATTAAGGAGATAAAGATTACTGGAAGAAAGATGCAGCAAAAAAAGTATTACCATCATTCAGGTTATCCGGGAGGGATAAAGGAAATTCCCCTAAAGAGGCTTTTTAAGGAGAATCCAAATGAAGTGCTTAAGAAGGCAGTTTATGGCATGCTGCCCAAGAATAAATTAAGGGAGGAGCAGATAAAGAGATTAAAGTTCCAAAACCAAAAATAATTTATAAACTATGCCTAAAACCACTCAAAAAAAAGCACCATCTGCAAAGAGAAAAGTTTCTGATAAAAAGATTTCTAAAAAGGACGAGAAGGAGATAAAAAAGGTCAAGAAGACAAAAAAAATAGAGAAGACAGAGAAGATAAAAGATTCAAAAGTTGCAAAGGAGGAAAAGGGTAAAAGAGAGTCGGCAGGAGAGACGAAAGAAGAAGGTAAATATTACGAGGCGGTCGGCAGGAGAAAAACATCTGCCGCGAGAGTAAGACTTTGGACTAAAGGAAAAAGTGAGTTACTTATTAACGGAAAACCGTTTGACCGGTATTTTTTTACCATGCCTTTAAGAAAGACGGCCAGGGCTGCCTTGGATAAACTTAATTGTCTGGATAAATTTAGAATTTCTGTCGTGGTCTCAGGCGGAGGAGTTGCTTCTCAGGCGGAAGCCGTTCGCCACGGAACAGCCAGGGCTTTAGAAAAATTCAATCCCGAATTCCGGAAAGAACTGAAGAAGCTCGGATATTTAACCCGCGATGACAGGAGAAGAGAGAGAAAGAAGCCCGGCCTAAAAAGGGCCAGGCGCGCCCCTCAGTGGAGCAAGCGTTAAGCTCTCGGAATCCTGAGTCCCGCCGAAGGATGGAGAAAGAGACAAATAAGAAATTAAGCCAGCATCAGAAACGATGCTGGTTTTATTGAACAGAAGATGCCCGAGCTTATGCATCAATGAGATTTAAACGTCAGAAGTCTGCGGTTGGCGGTGGAAGGGGGCCTTTTAGGGGAGGATGTTCTCTGAAACCCAGAGGCCTTTATTGGAAAGAACGTAAAGTTTCTGTCCCGAACTAAACCACATTATTTTAGATTCCGGAAATTCCGATATCTGCACTACATTAATATCGTCCCTGTTATCCGTTTCAACTATTTTAATTCCCCTCGGGGTGTTAAAAATAAGGTAATCTGAAGTCAGCCAGTATACGTCTCCTATTTTTTCCGACAGCCTTATAAGAAACATATTTTCGCCTTTTTCCCTCCTAGGCTGTTCATTGAATTGCTCCAGAAAGAGTATGCCGATTTCGTAGTCAGAAAAATAAACTAATTCTCTGTCGTCGGGAGAAATTTTAAGCGATTTTACGGAAGAAAATATCTTATCAAACTTTTTAGAATCTGGTCTAAGGATATAAAGGCCTCCCTGTTGTTCTTCGATTAGGAGGAAATCAGAGAGTTTCAGGAGCTTAAGTGTTTTATCTTTAGACACGGTAACGGGCACGTCGTTTAACCTTTCTTTGTCTGATAAGAAATCATTAACCTTGAAGACATATCCCTTTTCGTCAAGATAATAAAGGCTGCCGCCGGACGACAGGTAAGCGGCGGCATCGCTTGGCAGACCTACGGGAATGGTTCCCGTGCTGTTCTGCGTTTCAATTTCCTGCAGCTTGGCAGGAATCCTATCCAGCTGAAGAGAAAAATCCCTGGTATTTCCATCCACCTTGATGGTAAGATAAAGCTCGTTTCCTGATTCCGACATTTTAATATCCGATATCTCGGCATCTTTGTTGGGGAAAGCCTCGCTTTCTGAAATAAGATGAGCTTTAAGATTACTGCTTAAATCATACGTCTTTAATGCCCAGGAATTACCGCTCTTTTCTTCCCAGATAATTTTTTTGTTATCGGGAGTGAAGAGGGGATTTCCAATACCGGTCAGCAAAAATGTAAAATCAGGGTTTTTGGTGAAAAGCATTATGTCCTTGAATTCCGTGACCTCCTTGGGCTTAACATCAATTGCCTTTTTCCAGGTAAAGTATCCTTCTCTTCTCACTTCAACAGCGTATTTTTTAGGCAGAAGGTTCTCTATTAGTACAGAGCCGAAGAAAAAATCTGTCTGCCCCCTGGCTTTTCCTTCAAGAAAGACGTTAGTCTTTTTGGGCTGCGTCTTAATAAATAATCCTCCCGTTTGTGTAATAGACCTGCTTTCTAAATCAATGCGGTAACCCTGGCTGTATAAAATCAGGATTGGCGCAAACAGGGTAAACAAAACCAGCATGCTGAACAGTATTAGTTTTCTTGTTCTATTTTGCATTTTTCAGGTTTTTAAGAAACATCTACTTATACTATATTAATATAATTTTAATGTAAATTTAAGTATTATTGGGTATTCAAATGCGTCTTTGAACAAGGTTGCAAAAACCGGGAGATTACCCTATACTTAAATTGAGCCGACATATATTATAATCACCCTTGATAATAAATTATGAGAAGAATAGGAATAGACCTGGGCACTTGTAATTCAGTCGTTTTCCTTCCTAAAAAGGGAGTGATTTTGCAGGAACCTTCTGTGGTGGCTGTGAATTTAGCCGAGAACGAAATTATGGCAGTAGGTAGAGAGGCAAAAGAGATGATGGGACGCACTCCCGATACTATTAGAATTTATCGGCCCCTTAAAGACGGTGTTATAGCGGATTTTAGGGTCACCCAGGCTATGCTTAAGCATTTCATAGACAGTACTATGGGTTGGTTCAGGTTTCTCAAGCCTGAACTGATGGTAGGAGTGCCGGCAGGCATCACTTCCACTGAAAGGAGGGCGGTTATTGAAGCAGGTATGAACGTGGGAGCTAAAGCAGTATATCTTGCCAAAGAGCCGATTCTGGCTGCCATTGGGGCTGGCGTACCCATCAACAGTTGTTCAGGAAATATGGTAGTGGATATCGGAGGAGGCACTACGGAAGTAGCCGTTATCTCCCTGGGAGGTATAGTCACATTCCGCTCTATAAGGATTGCGGGAGACAAGATGAATGCCGCTATAGCAGATTATGTCAAGAGAAAATACAACCTGGCTATTGGGGAGCAGACTGCTGAGGAAATAAAAATCAGAATAGGCACGGCCATGATAGAAAAAGAGGAAAGGAAAATGGAAATCAGAGGAAGGGACTTGGCTATGGGTCTGCCTAAGAATATCACCATCTCTTCAAACGATGTTTGTGAAGCGCTTTCTGATATAATGGCTGAAATAATACAGGTCATAAAGTTAGTTCTTCGCGATACTCCTCCTGAGCTCTCGGCTGATATTATGAACAAGGGAATGGTGATGACCGGAGGTGGTTCTCTCTTGAACAATCTGCCCGAACTGATAGCCAAATCAACAGGAGTGCCTGCGATTTTGGCCGACGAATCGATTCTTTGCGTGGCAAAGGGTACGGGAGCTATGCTGGAAAATATAGATATCTACAGGCGAACCATAATGAGCAAGAAAAGATAGGCCTAACTTAGCCTAAAAAGGACGGTGATTATAGGACACGAAAAACAAAAAGAAATATTACGGAAAATTATAAGCTCGGGGAATATTCCCCACGCTTTACTTTTTAGCGGTCCTGAAGGCCTTGGGAAAAAAACCATGGCTATGGATTTGATTTCTTCTCTTCTGCAGGCTAAAAATCTTTCCAGCCACCCTGATTTCATCTCTATTACCGCGTCAGGAAAACAAATTAAAATAGCCCAGATAAGAGATTTGAATTGGAGACTTTCTTTAAGTCCGGTGAAGGCTTCTCTCTTGGGAGCCGTTATCGACCAGGCGCATCTAATGACCAGAGAGGCTCAGAACTGTTTTTTAAAGACTCTGGAAGAACCAAAGGCTAAAAGTATCCTGATACTGGTGACAGAATACCCTGATTCCCTGATGCCTACTATTATTTCCAGGTGTGAGAGCGTCAAATTTTATCCTGTGGGAAGCGGGGAGATAAGCCGCTATCTGGAGAAGAAGGGTATGCCGGAAGATAAGATTGAAGAAATCCTGGAGATTTCCTTGGGGAGACCGGGACAAGCGATAAATTTTTTGGAACACCCGGAAGTACTGGAGGAAAGAAGGAACATGATAAAAGAACTTATCAAAATACAGCGTTCTCCGTTGTCTGTCCGTTTTCAATATGTAAAGGAATTGACGGAGCGGCCGGATTTAAGTGGAGTACTTGAAATATGGCTGTCTTACTTTAGGAATAGGCTTGTAAAAGGAGAGTCTCCTGATATAAAACGCTTATGTGAGGTACTGGAAGAACTCCAAAGAACAATCTTTTTGCTTTCCACCACCAACGCCAATCGCAAGCTGGCTCTGGAGATAATGGTTATGAGTTTATAAATTTACAATAAGAGGTCGCCAATATTTTATAATGAAATTTTAAATTTCTTATGGAGAAAGATAAAATATCGTATCAAGAAATCATTGACCGCATTAAACCTGAACTTGATAAAGTAGTCGATTTTTTGAACCGAGAACTTCAGAAAATAAGGACGGAAAGAGCTTCCCCTTCATTGGTGGAGGATGTTCAGGTTGAATATTTCGGAAAGACGTATCCTTTACGGCAGCTGGCTGCCATTTCCATCCCTCAGCCCAAGGAAATAGTAATTCAGCCGTGGGACGATTCCTATATAGAGGAAATAGTAAAAGCCTTGGAGAAAAGCAGGATTGGAGCGGCTCCCGTCGTTGATAAGAAGATTATCCGTATCAATCTTCCTCCTTTGAGTGAAGAATATAGAAAAGACTTGATTCGTTTAATTTCCGATAGGCAGGAACAGGTGAGAAAAACCACGAGGAAATGGAGGGACGAGGCTTGGAGGGAGATTCAGGAGGGCTTCAAAGACGGCAAGATGAGCGAGGATGACAAGTATAAAGGTAAGGACAAACTCGAGGATTTGATTGAAGATTATAAGGACAAGATGGAGGAAGCGATGGAAAAGAAGAAAAAAGAAATAGAACGTTAAGGACTCAGTATTTTACCGACACCAAAGTGGTTGTTTCATTTTTAACAGCTTTTATAAGTCTTATCGGTATGCTGGTGCTCCATGAATTGGGGCATTTTCTGCTAGCCAAAAGATTCGGAGTGAAGGTAGAAGAATTCGGGATAGGTTATCCGCCCCGCCTTATCGGTAAAAAAATAGGAGGAACTATTTATTCTCTGAATCTGCTTCCCTTCGGAGCCTTTGTGAGAATGCCGGGGGAATTTGAAAACCTTGAGGATCCCCGCAGCTTTTCTCAGCAAAGCGTAGGAAAAAGGATTATGATAGCCATGGGAGGGGTAGTTTCCTTTTGGATTATGGCAGCCCTGGTGCTGAGTCTCGTGTTTGTGATAGGAGCCCCGATATCCATTAGTGACCAGGCCGACGGCAATCTCAGCCATGTTTATGTTGCCGTAACCGATGTGTCTGCCGACTCTCCCGCGGCAAAGGCGGATCTCCAGGCGGGAGATATTGTAGTAGGAGTTAAAGTGGATAATATAACCTTTTCCATAGATAAAATAAGCCAGCTCCAGGAATTGACCAGCGAACATCTGGGTCAGGAAATGACAGTCGTTGTAAAAAGAGGCAGTGAAATATTGGAGGCGAATCTGATTCCCAGGGTTTCTCCTCCTCAAGGCGAGGGACCTATGGGTATTGCTTTAATCCGGCTGGGCCTTCAATCTTTCCCCTGGTATCAGGCTCTTCCCAAAGGTATCCATGCGACTGGTCAGCTGACCCTGGAGGTAATGCGGGGCTATATCCAGGCTGTTGTCAATATATCCCAAGGACAGCCTTCAGGAGTGCAGATGGTGGGGCCTGTGGGGGTTTTCCAGATGTTGAGCCAGAGCCAGCAGCTGGGATTCACTTATTTCCTTAATTTTTTGGCCGTTATAGCTATTTATCTGGCCGTTTTTAATATCCTGCCTATCCCGGCTATGGACGGGGGTAAAATAATGTTCCTGCTGATTGAAGCTATAAGGAAAAAACCCGTTTCCATAAAAATAGAACAGGCGATAACAGCTTTTTCTTTCGCCCTTCTCCTGATTTTAATGGTTTGGGTTACTATTAAAGACGTATCAAGGATTTTTTAAAAAATGAGACAAAGCAAGCTGTTTACTAAAACATTAAAGAATGCACCGAGAGATGAAAAGAGTATCAACTCTCAGCTTTTGATCAGGGCGGGGTTTGTAGACAAATTGACGGCAGGGGTGTATTCCTTTCTTCCTTTGGGTGTCTCAGCACTGAAAAAAATAGAAAATATTATTAGGCAGGAAATGAACAATATAGGGGGTCAGGAGATACTTATGCCAGCCCTTCATCCTGCAGAGAAATGGAAACGGACAGGAGCCTGGGACAGTATTGATATTCTCTTCAAAATCAAGAGCCGCACGGGCAAGGAGTATGCTCTGGGCCAGAGCCATGAGGAAGTAGTTACTCCTCTCGTTAAAAGCCATTCTTCCTCTTATACTGATTTTCCTATCTTCGTCTATCAGATTCAGAACAAATTTCGAGATGAGCTCAGGGCTAAATCCGGTATCTTGAGGGGTAGAGAGTTTGGCATGAAGGATATGTACAGTTTCCATCTCAGCAGAGATGACTTTGAATCTTTTTACGAGAAGGCCAAGCAAGCTTACCTGAATATTTTTAACAGATGCGGTTTGGAAGCTAAAATTACTGAAGGGTCAGGAGGCTCTTTTTCAGAAAAGATATCTTACGAATTTATGGTCCTGACAGAAGCTGGAGAAGATGACATTCTTTATTGCAGCAGCTGTAGCCACTGTGTTAATGTTGAAATTGCCAAAGTAAAAGAGGGGCAGCCCTGTCCCAAATGCGCCAAGAGTAAACTGAAGTTGGGCAGAGCTTCTGAGGTAGGTAATATCTTTGATTTAGGCCAAAAATACAGCCGCGATTTTGATTTCTGGGTTTTAAATGAGAACGGGGAAAAGACGTATCCCACTATGGGGTGCTACGGTATAGGCACTACCCGTTTGATGGGGGTGGTAGTAGAGAAACACAATGATAAAAATGGTATAATCTGGCCAAGAGAGGTAGCCCCCTATATGGTTCATCTGCTGTCTCTCGGCAATGAGAATAAGGTCGTCCTTACGGCAGACAAGATTTATAAGGGATTCCAGAGAGAGGGCATTGAAGCTCTCTACGATGACCGGGCAGACAAGTCGGCTGGAGAAAAATTTGTCGATGGCGACCTGATAGGGATTCCGATAAGGGTAATCGTTTCGGAAAAAACCTTGGCTGAGGACTCGGTGGAAATAAAGGAGAGAGGGAAGAAAACAGCCGAGCTGATAAAAATTGAGAAGTTAAGTCAATATTTAGAAAATTTATCATGCTGAAGAAAATATTAAAAGCGCTATCAGAAGATATTGCCATCGACCTGGGCACGGCCAATTCCGTTGTCTATGTGCGGGGAAGAGGGATTGTCATTCAGGAACCTTCCATGGTGGCCATAAATAAGAAAACAGGCCAGGTTCTAGCCATCGGCTCTGAAGCTAAAAAGATGGTGGGCAGGACTCCTTCACATATTGTGGCTACCCGTCCTTTGAGGGCCGGCGTGGTTTCCGACTTCGAGGTAACCGAGCAAATGCTCAGATATTTCATTGAAAAGAGCAGGAAGAAAAAGTGGGTCAGGCCCAGGGTGATTATAGGAATACCGTCGGGAGTAACGGAAGTGGAGAAGAAAGCCGTAATCGACGCCGCCAGGTCTGGAGGAGCCAGAGAAGTATTTCTCATCGACGAACCTATGGCTTCTGCCATCGGGGCGCGCCTTCCCGTTCAGGAAGCAGGAGGCAATTTTGTGGTAGATATCGGTGGCGGAACTACGGAAGTGGCGGTTATTTCTCTGGGAGGCATAGTCATCTCCAAGAGCTTGAGAATAGCAGGAGACAAACTGAACGAAGACATAATCAGGTTTGCCCAGGAGGAATACCGGCTGCTGATAGGCGAGAGGACGGCGGAGGGGATTAAGATAGGCATAGGTTCTGCCTACCCCCTGAAAGAAAACAAAGAGATGCCCATGAGGGGAAGAAATCTTGTCACAGGTCTTCCGGAAGAGGTTCTGATTTCCGACAAGGACGTGCGCAAAGCTATGGAAAGGTCCGTAAACAGAATTGTGACCGAAATCAAGACCGCTATTGAGGAAACTCCCCCAGAACTTTTGGCAGATGTTATGACTAAAGGAATATATTTTGCCGGAGGAGGCTCTCTCTTAAGAGGATTAGACGTTTTAGTTCAAAAAGAAACCAAAGTTCCCACCAGGATAATTGAAGACCCTATGACCGCCGTTGTGAGGGGAGCCGGGATGGTGTTGGAAAACTTAGATGAGCTTAGTGAAGTATTAGTGGAAACAGAGGAACTGGAGCCTCCAAAGTAGACATAAATCTTTCTAAGGCTTTAAAAGCAATCTATGATTTCTGAAAAAGAAGTAAGGCACGTAGCTCTCTTGGCTAGGTTGGGACTGGCCTCAGAAGAGATTAAAAAGATGGAAAAGGATATTTCCTCGATTTTGGATTATATTGAAAAACTCAAAGAGGTGGATATATCTAAAGTCATCCTTGATGAGGCGGGGGTAGGTTCGCAAAATGTAATGAGAGAAGATAATCCTGTGCCTGCCCCGAAGGAAAGAGTAAAGAAACTGGTAGAATTGATGCCCGAACAAAAGAATGGCTATCTTAAGGTGAAACAGGTTTTTTAAACAAACCAATATGGAACTACAAGGCATTACCATAGAGGGCGCACATAAAGGATTAAAGGATAAAGATTTTTCAGCAGTGGAGTTAACCCAGGCCTATCTTGCCAGGATAAAAGAGCAGGACAAGAAAGTCCACGCCTTTCTCAGTCTCAACGGGGAGGCGGCCTTATCCCAGGCCGCAGGAATTGATAAAGAGCTTTCTGCAGGCAGGGATATCTCCGTGCTGGCTGGGATTCCCATGGCTGTCAAGGACAACATTCTGGTTGAGGGCACCAAAACTACAGCAGCCTCCAAAATATTGGAAAACTACGTAGCTCCATACGACGCCACATGCATAACCAGATTGAAAGACCAGGGGATTATCATATTAGGAAAGACTAATCTTGATGAATTCGCTATGGGTTCTTCCACCGAAAATTCAGCTTTCGGTCCTACCAGAAACCCCAATGATTTAGAAAGAGTGCCCGGAGGTTCCTCAGGAGGGTCTGCTGCTGCTGTCAAAGGAGACCTGTGTGCTTTTGCCTTAGGTTCTGATACGGGCGGTTCTATCAGGCAGCCTGCTTCTTTTTGCGGGGTAGTAGGGCTCAAACCTACTTATGGGGCCGTTTCCAGGTACGGCCTGATAGCTTTTGCCTCTTCCCTTGACCAAATAGGCCCTATCACCAGGAACATACAAGACTGCAGGATTGTTTTTGATATAATTAGAGGAAAGGATTCAAAAGATTCCACCAGCTTTGAACCCGGTTCCTTAAATTCTTCTAAAGGCAAGACAGTAAAGGATTTGGTTATCGGGGTTCCAAAGGAATATTTCATTAAGGGTACTGATCAGAAAGTTATAGACCTGGTGGAAAAAGCGATAGAACGGTACCAAAAAGGAGGGGCGGCAGTCAAGGAAATTAGTCTGCCACATACGGAATACGCCCTTCCCTGCTACTATATCATAGCTCCATCTGAAGCCTCCGCTAACTTAGCCAGATTTGACGGTATAAAATACGGATTAAGCAGGAGAGAGGAGGCGGTTGATTTACTGGACGTTTATTTGAAGAGCAGGGGAGAGGGTTTCGGTCCCGAAGTTAGGAGAAGAATAATGCTTGGCACCTACGCTCTATCATCCGGATATTACGAGGCATACTATGTGAGGTCAAAGAAAATTAAAAAATTGATTGAACAGGATTTTAACAAGGTTTTTAAAGAAGTGGACGTCATTATGTCTCCGGTCTGTCCTACTACTGCTTTTAAATTAGGAGAGAGGGTGGAAGATCCTTTACAGATGTACCTTTCCGACGTCTTTACGGTTTCAGTCAATCTGGCAGGACTGCCTGCCATATCTTTTCCCTGCGGAGAAATTGAAGGCTTGCCCGTAGGGCTTCAGATTATAGGAAAACATTGGGAAGAGAATAAAATTTTAAAGGTAGCCGAAGCCTTTGAAAAGGGAGTAATTTAAATAAAAGGTTTTATGAACTTTTACGAAATCATAGGTAATATTGACGTGGCGGTGAACGATTTCCTCCAGTTTTTACTGAACCCAGGCTCCAGTAGTTGGTTTTTGACCATTAAGTTTATCTTCTTGTCGCTCAACCTTTTTTTTATACTCTTTATTGTCTATGCCCTGATCAACACCAAATGGATAAAGAGGCTTGTTATCTGGGACATGATAGAATACCTGACCTTCCGTTCTCATGCCGTTTCCAGGATAGATAAAGATTGGGCCAAAATTGAAGCCAGATTCAGCCGCGGGGCTGAATCCGATGCCAAGCTGGCCCTGATTGAGGCAGACACTGTGTTAAATGACGTCTTGCAGGCCCAGGGATACTCCGGAGACACTTTAACGGATAAACTCCAGAAATTAAGCATTGATATCATGGAGAATCTGCCCGAAGTTAAGAAAGCACATGAGACTACTTCCAATATTATTCACGACCCCACTTATCATTTATCTATGAACGAGGCCAAAAGCATGATTGATGTCTACGAAAAGGCTTTGATAGACTTGCAGGCTTTATAGTGTTTTGAATCTCTTCGTTTGACTTAAACCCTAAAAAAGGTTAAACTTATACACATATTCTTTATAGAATAGACGCGGCTTTACCCGAAGGGTGACTCGCGATTTCATATCGCGGCTTTACCCGAAGGGTGACTCGCGATTTCATATCGCGGCTTTACCCGAAGGGTGACTCGCGATTTCATATCGCGGTGTGGAGGAGTAGTACCTCGCCAGTCCCATAAGCTGGAGGCCTCCGTGCAATTCGGAGCACCGCAACACTTCGACTCGCTCATTGCAAGCACTTTATGAGTCGGCCGGTGTAGCTCAACGGTTAGAGCAATGGCATCATAAGCCAGAGGTTACAGGTTCGAATCCCGTCACCGGCATAAAAATTGCTTAAGCAATTTTTAGTTATTAGTATTTAGTTTTTAATTTCTTGTCTAATTACTGATTACTAAGGACTAATAACTACGCACACAGTGCGTAAGGGGACGTAGTGTAGCCTGGTTTAACACGCCTCCCTGTCACGGAGGAGATCGTGGGTTCAAATCCCATCGTCCCCGCTATGGAACCCGAGCCAAGAGCTCGGGTTTTTGGTATAATATTAGCATAATAACCATCAACGACTTAACTCTAATAATGGGAAAATCATTTTCAAAAATTAGTTTTTATATTTTACGGGCGCGAGAAGTATATAATGAAAAAGGAATCTATTACGTTATATGTGGAGCGGTCAAGGTGATTTTTGAGTACCTCAAAAGTTTTTTGAGCTATTTTTCCTACCTGTACTACAAGATTTTCAAGACATCAAGAACTTTTCGTGTTCAGGGAGAAACATATACTTACTTTTGCCACAGATATAATGGGGCCTGGATAAACGAAAGGGCGGTTGAAGTTCCGATAATCTGGAAAATTATAAAAGAAAATAAGGGAAAAAACATTCTTGAGGTAGGCAACGTGCTGTCCCATTATTTCTCCGTAAATCACGATATCTTAGATAAATATGAAAAAGCAGAAGGTATAATAAATGAGGATGTTATTAATTTCAGACCTTCTAAAAAGTACGATTTAATTGTCAGTATATCTACCCTGGAGCACGTAGGGTGGGACGAAAGCCCAAGGGAGCCTAGAAAAATTTTACTTGCCATTGATAATTTGAGAAATATTCTTACTGAAGAAGGAAAAATAGTAGTTACTTTACCAATGGGTTATAACCATGATATGGACAAACTTTTGAAAAAGAGAGAAATACCTTTTGACAAGGCACTTTACTTAAAACGGGTCTCCAAAGAGAGTTTATGGATTGAAGCTGAATGGAAAGAGATTAAGGATTTAAGCTATAACTCACCATTCATCAGTGCTAATGGATTAGTTATCGGCTTCATTAATAAAAAGTAGCTCTTTTATTATTTTTTCAAGTCCATAACCAGCTTGTGATTTTGAAAAAACCCGAAACCCCGACGCACCAGCGCATAGAGTTTTTTGGTTATATGGGTTTGCGCTTGATAACTGTAAAGTAGTATAATAAACATATAAAGGTTATAAAAAGGCCGGTTAATAAATTATTAAAATCTTTATTTAAGCTAATATGAACGAAGAATTAACCGCCGAAAAAGTAAAAGAGCTGCTGGCAATTCCCGGGGAGGTGAAGGGAGCCGTTTTTAAAACAGACGCAGCCTTTGTTATCAAGGAAAAGGGGGAGGAAGGACTAAAGCAGTTAGAAGAAGAGCTGAAGAAATTGGGCTGTCCCATAAAGTATGAGGAGGCTAAGAGCGTAAGCTTTCATCCGGTAGGAATGAGGGCCATTTCTCTCTTGGCCATGAAGAAGGTTTTTGGATTTGATAACGAGAAGATAAAGGAAATAGGCCGTTTTGCTACAAGGGTATCATTGATCGTCAGGCTTTTCGTAAGGTATTTTTCTTCAACTGAGAAATTTCTTAAAGAAAAAGCCCCCGAGCTTTGGAGCGGACACTGGACCAAAGGAACTCTGGATATGGCGGACGTGAACGTCAAAGAAAAGTATGTCGTGGCCAGAGTAAAGGATTTTAATCTTTGCACTACTTTTTGTTATTATTTGAGAGGATATTTCGAGGGTATATTGGAACTTACTACCGGAAGTGAAGAGGTTCACACCGAGGAAGTAAAGTGCACTTTCCGCGGAGATGACTATCACGAATATCTGACAAGATGGAAGTAGTTTCAGACGACATGGTATTTTAGTAAAAACGCCTTTTAGGAAAGGCGTTTTTAATTCTAAGTAAGGGAAAACTTGACAAGCGATTGTTATGGGTATATACTCATAATAGCAGCAAAAGGTCAGATTATTAATCATTATTACCTTAAAATAAAAAATCAATATGCCTAGATTTGATGGGACAGGACCTTCAGGATACGGTCCCGGTACGGGATGGGGCTTAGGGCCCTGCAGAAGGGGAATGGGACGGGGTAGAGGATACGGAAGAGGTTTCGGTTGGAGAAGATCTTACTCTGGGAGTGAAGAATCAGAGATATTGAAAGACGAAATATCCGTTCTGGAGGATGAATTAAAATCCGCCAAGGAGCGCTTGACCGAACTGAAGGCTAAAAAGTAGGAAAGCTTTTGCCCGGTGCTTTTTTAATAAAGCCTGGGTTTTAGCTTGTTTATAGACATTATTATTTATAATCTCATGGTAAGACCAAGACTTCATAGAAGAATCAGGTTTGAGCCGAAGGCAACCTATTTCAAGCCTCGGGGGATACCTTTAAGGTACTTGGAAGTGATAGAGCTCAGTTTTGAAGAAGCCGAAGCTTTAAGGCTGAAGAATTTAGAAGGCCTGGGACAGATGGAGTGCTCTAAAAAAATGAATACTTCGCAGAGTACTTTCCAGAGAATTTTGTCCTCCGCCTACCAAAAAGTAAGCGAAGCTCTGATAAAGGGTAAAGCCATTAGGATAATAAAAGAAAAAATTTCTTAGATTTTTGGCTAATCAAAAACTGCCCTTCTACGGTCCGGCTGTCCGAGATCTTGGGCAGTTTTTGTTATTTCCTTTTTCTATTAATCTTCGTCTGCCGTAGCAAAGAAGAAGATAAGCAAAGGAACGACGCTCTCCCCGGCTCGGGAAATTAATAGCCTCCATCCTTCGGCGCTCCCCAGGGCATCAAAAACTCCTATTACGAAATAAATCAGGAAAGTAGAGGCGAATCCTAACATCCATTTAGCTGTCGGACTTTTTGTTTTTTTCCAGCTCATTATTCTTCTTGCCAGTTCTATCGCGATTATCAGAGATAGAGGGAAGAGTACGCCGATAGTGAAAATTTTCTTGGCAAAAGCATTAGCTGAAGGGTCGGTACCCCAATAGGTAGCTTCTCCAGGCACAGCTCCCTTTGAAACGAGCACAAAGGTGGCTGCTAATATAATAATGGCAAAAAAAACGTTAAACCAGTTTCTTGTCTTACTATTATGGAAAAAGCTCCATCCGAAGTAATAGAAGAGGGGCATCATGTGAAGATAGGTAAGAGTTCCTGCGAAATAAGTAAAGATGAATAGATCAAGTGCGGGTCTTCCTGCCCAGAAGAAGAAAGTTCTCAGGGCTACGAAAAACCACATAATTCCGAAAAGGAGTAAGAAACAGTCAATACTTTCCGGAAATTTTAAACTACCCTCTTTTCTTCTTCTTTTTCTTAAACTCCACCATACCACCAGACTCACTACGGCAGTTAACAGGCAGGCCAGAATATTGTATATGGCACCTGCATATATTGAAGGCATATATTAGTTGTTTTATTTAGATGTTATATTCTCGACTGTTTTAAAGAAAACCACTGTTCCTCCGAAAAACTTATCTTCTTTTATTTTACACATTATTTCTCTTAATGTAACCCCTTGCAGGGCGAATTGTGGTTAGATAATTTTTAGGTTAAAATGTAGAAATATTATGGAATATCCAATTTCTCCAACAGAATTAAAGGAACTTGAGGATAAATATAAGGGCAAGGGAGAGGAAAGGGGTTTAACTTTCAAGAGTGAAACCATGTATATAGAAGAAAATGAAGGAGCGGACGGTTTAAAGAAACTTGAAGAAGCCATGGCGTCTTTGGGGTATCCTATAAAGTATCATGATGTAAAGTTCAGCCACTTTTATCCCATCATTATAGAAGTGCTTACCCTGGTCCTTATTCAGAGAATTTTTAATTATAAGGATGAAGATTTTGAGAAAATCGGCAAATATTCCTTAAAGGTTCCCGGAGTGGTGAGAACCCTTTTTATGATCCAGAAATATCTGCTTACTTCCAAAAGCATATTGGATAGATTAGTTTCCAGGGTTTGGAAGCAGTATTATATGATTGGTGATTTAAAGATAGTCGAATATGAGTTGAATAAAAAGGTGGTATTGAGGGTTGAGGACTTTATGCACCATCCCTTAAATTGCCTGATGATAAAAGGCGGTCTTACTACACTTTTCCAGATGGCTACGAGAAAGCCTACCGTGTGTGAGGAAGTAAAATGCATGCACCGGGGAGATGAGGCGCATGAGTTCGTGATAACATGGAACAATAAATAGCTGTCTTTCCTGTGTCTATTCTAGAAACCAAAAATCTTTTTAAGATATATAAAAATAAAACAGCCGCCATTAAGGATGTCAGCTTTTCTATTAAACAGGGGAATACCATTGTGGGCCTGCTCGGTCCTAACGGTTCCGGGAAAACAACCTTTATCAAAATGTGCTGCGGTCTCCTAAAACCTACCCGAGGAGAAATTCTGATAAAAGGGATAGACATTGAACATAAGCTCCCCAAAGCACAAAAGAAGATAGGATATCTGCCTCAGCAGAATGCTTTATTTTCTGAGCTTACGGTTTATGAAAATTTGTACTATTTCGGCACTAACTACGGCATTTTCGACGGTGCAGAACTTCATAAAAGAATAGAGCATCTCATGAAAGTCTTTCGCCTGGAAGAGTTCAGGAATACCCTTTTAGAGAAGTTGTCTTCCGGCTTCCGCAGAAGAGTAGCAGTAGCAGCCACTTTGCTCCATAACCCGGAGATTCTTTTCTTGGACGAGCCCACCATTGGCTTAGACCCTTATATCAGAATTCAGTTTTGGAGTCTCTTTCACGACCTTAAACGGCAGGGTAAAACAATCTTAATAAGCACCCATTATATGGAGGAGGCCGATAACTGCGACAAAGTTGCTATTCTGAGGAACGGAACGTTGGTGGCCTTCGATAAACCCGATGAACTGAGAAAGATTATATTCGGAAGCGTCTTCAAGAACAAGGAGGATGAAACAAAAATAGAATTCGAGAAAGTCTATCTTAAACTTATCAAATAGACCGTGAACTACCTAAAAGTAATCTATCGAAATCTAATAAGAGAGTATCTTATCCTGGTAAGAAAACCGGCCGGTTTGATTTTCGCCCTTTTCCTGCCCACCTTGATTCTAGTGGTCATCGCCACATCTTTTCCCGGAGAATTTCTCGATGTTAAACATGCCAAAGTACCCATTATGGACGATGGGAGCAACAGTCAATTCGTTTCAGAATTAAAGGAAAAAGTATCCTCCGAAGAATTAAGCGTTGTTATAGAACAGGGAGCTTTGAACAAGCTTGAAGACTTGGTAGGAGATAAAAAATACTTACTGGGACTTTATCCCCATTTATCGGAGGGAAGATTTGAAAATGTTGTAGTGGTTGATAATTCTAATCCTCTGGCCAGAGACGCTGTCTTGTCAAAGATTAAGTCCCGCCTAGGAGCGGAAGAAGATTATAATGTTGTCCAAAAGGATATATACGAGGCCGATTTAAGGTTTATTGATTATTTATTCCCTGGAATCATCGCCTTGGGAATAATGTTTTTCTGTTTGAGTTTGGCTTCTATTGGGGTGGTGAGAGAGAGAGTGTCAGGCACCCTGGAAAGGATTAGAAGTTCTTTTTTGCCATTGGGTGTTCTTTTGGTAAGCAAGTATATTACCTATATTGTTCTGGCTGCTATATCCGGGATATTTATTCTGGTATGCGGGTACGTCTTCTTCAATATTCCTATCGCCGGTTCCATCTGGTTGGTAATAATTCTGGAAATTATCACCGCAACCCCCTTTATCGGATTAGCCCTGATTACCTCCACTATCGCCAAGACAGAATTTGAGTCCCAGGTAATAGTGCTTTTTGTAAGCATTCCTTCTATTTTTATCTCGGGAGTGTTTTTCCCCATTGAATGTATGCCGGAATATGTAGCCCGGGTGGTCAAATATTTTCCTCTTTCTTTTTCTGTGGAAGCTCTAAGAGACGTAATTATCAGAGGTTTTAATATTTATGAAGTAGCGCCTGCCATCCTGGCTCTTTCTTTGTATTCCCTGGTCTTTTTTGTAACAGCTTTAGCTATGTTTAAAAAAAGAGATACTGAATAACGTGAGATTCTTCACTAACGTTAACAAAAAAGTATTTTATTTCTGGCTTGTTTGGGCGGCTTTGAGCATTATTTTTTCCGCAGTTTCACATTTCTTTTTCTCAGCTTCCCTCTGGGGTTCTTTAGTCGGTATTATTGTTACTGCTGCGCTGTTTACACCCATCTTTTTAATTATTCTTAAGGTTATTTTTAAAAGGCTGGGTATAGCGGAACGGGAAAATACAGTCTTTTTCTTGGCACTTGCGGCCCTGGTCTTTTTTTCATTCTATACTGCTTTTTCCCTTCACAAGCATAATGATTTTTTTACAGGTTACGACCTGGCTATCTTTGACCAGGCCGTTTGGCATATGAGCCGGTTTGAGGTTCCCTCCAGCAGCATAAGAGATGTCCCTGTTGTTTTCGGTGACCATTTTGACCCTGTTTTGGTGTTCCTGGCACCCTTTTACTGGATAGCCTCCGATGCCAGGACTCTTCTGATACTCCAGGGTATCATATTGCTTGCTCCCGCAGTCCTCATATATCTATGGGGAAAGGAATGGAAAATCAGTAATTTCCAGATAGCTGCTGTATCCCTGTTTTATTTAACCTCCATTCCCGTGCAGGCATTAGCAAATTTTGACTTCCATGAAATAATTTTCGCGCCCCTGTTTCTCTTGCTGACATTTTACTTTTTAATTAAAAAGAGATGGCCTTATTATTTCCTAGGACTGTTTCTGCTGCTCTTTACAAAAGAAGATCTGGCACTTCTGGTTTCTGCCGTCGGTCTTTTCATTATACTGGAGGAGAAAGAATATTTTAAAGGACTGATGACTTTTTTTCTGGGTATCATTGGTCTTATTATTATTACGGGAGTGCTGATGCCGGCAATGAACTATGCCGTTTCCTATGATTACTGGAAGATGTATCCCGGTTTTGAAAACGGCATTACGGAGGGGATTATCCGTTATATAAAGGACCCGGGTGCCCTCTTTAATTTTCTGTTTCTCACCATGCAGGAAAAATGGTGGACTATAATCTTCTTTATAGTTTCCTGCATAATACCTGCGATTTTCGTACCTGCCTTTGTCTTGCTGGCAATACCAGTGATAGCAGAAAGAGTATTAAGCTCTTATCCGTATTTTGGGCTTATGAGGGTTCAATATAATATTTTATTTGTGCCTATAGGAGTGATAATCATGTTTTATTTTTTGAAAAAAACTGAGCATTCCGCACTGGTTAAGAAAATTCAGGAAAGATTTGATAAATTGGAAATTTCTTTCGCCAATTTAGTGATTGCCTTTCCCCTGGTCGTTAATCTGGTTTTTAGCTACCAGTTTAGTTATATGTTTTCTCCGGTAGAGAATTGGAAGAGCGTTGAGGAACCGGGCAGGGAGGAGGGTTTACAGGAACTGCTTCAGGAAATCCCAGAAAACGCCGCTGTTTCAGCTTCCCAGGTTTTTCTTCCTCATTTGAGCCACCGCCAACAGCTCTATACCGTGCCCAGGATAAGTGACGCCGATTTTATTATTCTGCACTTTTGCTACACCCAAGTTTGTAATGCCTGGCCTCTTACTCCGGACATGCTGGGAATCTTCTACTTATATCTCAAGGCCTATCCCTCTTTCGAAGCCATAAAGGAAAATCAATGGGGGGCCGTGTTCAGAAAGGTACATCCTCTTGATGAGGAGGCCGTCTCATCTATCTGCTCCATATTCATTAAATCTTCGCATCTGGAACCTGTTCATGAAAGCTACCTTTTAAACAGCTGCGAGCGGTAGTTTCCTGGAAATACAAAACAGTCGGAAAACCGCTTTTCACCTTATTTTGGGTATATTTTTAAGGCTTTCCTCCTTTTTTATTCACAGATTATGATTTGCTTTTAGCTTAATTTTAAGCTAAAATAAAGGCATATAAGACAGCCTGCAAGAGAGGTAAAAACAGTAGAAATAAGGCTGAAAAAAGTTTAGCAAGTAGTCACTTTTAAAGCGTTTCAAGAACAGAGGATGGTATGGGAAATTAATTTCAGATTTAACCATGAAAGTTGTTTTTTGTTTCTTAAACGCAGGATAAATAAAACTTATTATTAATTGAAAATGGTGAAAAAAAAGAAAAAAGTCAGCAAGAAATCCAGGGTTCTCTCCAGGACTAAGAAAAGCGCAGCAGTTGGCACAGAAGAGAAAAAATCTTATACAGCCAAAGATATCTATGTTTTGGACGGGTTGGAACCTGTCAGGAAGAGGCCGGGAATGTACATAGGTTCCACCGGAGTGGAAGGTCTTCATCATCTTATAAAGGAGTGCGTTGGGAACAGCATAGACGAGGCTATTATGGGGTACTGCAGTAATGTCGAGGTTACGCTTTTGGCGGACGGCGGGGTAAGGGTGGAAGACGACGGCAGGGGTATTCCGGTAGATAGGCATCCCCAGACTAAAAAGTCCGCCCTGGAAACCGTAATGACTACACTGCACGCGGGAGCAAAATTCGGAGGAAAGGTGTATGTATCCAGCGGAGGGCTTCACGGAGTGGGTATCTCGGTAGTCTGCGCCTTATCTAAAAACATGAAGGCTGAAATATGCCGGGACGGATACAGGTATATCCAGGAATATTCACGAGGAAAGGTAGCCAGTAAGCTTAAGAAATCCGAGAAATGCAAGAACAGCGGAACTATCATCACCTTTTATCCAGACTCGCAGATATTTAAAGACATTACATTCAAGAAGAAAGACATACTAAAATATTTGCGCCAACAGGCTTATTTAACAAAGGCCTTGAGAATTTCTCTGGTCGATGAACGCTTCCAACCCAGCGGCAGTTATTCGTTTTATTTTGAGGGAGGTATAGTTTCTTATGTAAAACACCTAGTCAGGGGGAGGACTCCTATCCAGGACAGGATTTTTTACTGCAACGAAAAGAGTGAAGACATAATAGTAGAGTCTGCTTTTATTTACACAGATGAATACGAAGCTTATGAGGATGCTTTTGCCAACAATATTTTTACCGGAGAAGGAGGCATGCATCTGACCGGTTTCAGGAGCGCCTTGACCAGGTCTTTCAACGATTATGCCAGGAAGAATGAATTAATAGACGAAAAATCCAATAATTTTTCAGGTAATGACACCCGTGAGGGATTAACAGCCGTGGTGTCTATTAAGATAAAAGATCCTCAGTTTGAGGGTCAGACTAAGGCTAAGCTAGGCAATTCAGAGGCCAAGACCGCCGTAGAGCAGGTGATAGGCACCACTCTCACCGATTTTTTAGAAAGAAATCCCAGGGACGCCAGATCTATTATTCAAAAATTCCTTTTAGCTCAGAAAGCCAGGAAGGCAGCCAAAGCCGCCAAGGATATAATACTTAAAAAGAGAGTATTAGACGGGCTGGCCCTGCCGGGAAAACTTGCTGACTGTACTTCGCGGAAACCGGAAGAATCCGAGCTTTATATCGTGGAGGGGGAATCTGCAGGCGGCAGTTCCAGGCAGGCGCGCGACCGTCACTTCCAGGCAATCCTTCCCTTGAGAGGAAAAATTCTTAACGTGGAGAGAGCCCGATTAGACAGGATTCTTTCTTCCAAGGAAATCAAGTCCCTGGTCATAGCACTGGGAACAGCCATCGGGGAAGATTTCAACATTGAAAACAGCAGATATCACCGTATTATTATCATGTGCGATGCCGATTCTGACGGCAATCACATCAAGGCTCTGCTCTTGACTTTATTCTACCGTTACTTTAAACCTTTAATTGAGAACGGTTATATCTATTTAGCCCAGCCTCCCTTGTATAAAATTCAGTCTGGTAAGAAAATGGAATATGCCTACACTGAAGACGAAAAAGGGAAGATTATTAAGGAGTTGGGAGAAAAAACCAGAGCTTCTATTCAAAGGTATAAAGGTTTAGGAGAGATGAACGCCGGCGAGCTTTGGGATACCACCATGGATCCAGAGAACAGGACTTTGCTTCAGGTTAGCATAGAGGATGCCAGAGAGGCCGACAAAATATTTGATACCTTAATGGGTAAGGAAGTTTCTTCGAGAAAGAAATTTATCCAAAACTACGCTAAGAAGGTAAGGAATCTGGACATATAATAAAATCTATGAAAATCACGGAATTTCCAAAAAAGACATCAGTGTTTTTCAAGGAGGTACAGACGGAAATCAAAAAGGTAAGCTGGCCCACTTCCAAAGAAACCTTAAGAGACACTTTGATAGTCGTCGGGGTTTCCATTGCGGTGGCTATCTTTCTGGGGAGCATGGATCTTATCTTTACCACCCTATTAAACAGACTTATATAGTAAGGAAATCTAATCATTATTCTTTATGCCTAAACAAAAATTGCCGCAGAAAAGGAATTGGTACGTTCTGCACACCTATTCCGGTTACGAAGAATCGGTAGCAAAAAATCTAAGACAAAGAATTGAATCTCTGGGTATGGAAGATAAGATATTCAACGTTATTGTTCCCAAGGAGAAGAAGATAAAAATAAAGAACGGTAAGAGAAAGGTAGTGGAAGAGAAGATATACCCCGGGTACGTACTGGTAGAAATGGTAGTGACGGATGATTCCTGGTATGTGGTAAGGAATACCCCGAACGTTACCGGCTTTATCGGTGCCGGCACGACGCCCGTTCCTGTTTCCGACAAGGAAATTACCAATCTCAAGGAAAGGATGAAGGTTGAAGAGCCTCAATTTAAGATAGACGTGAAGGAGGGAGACCTGGTCAAGATTACGGATGGACCTTTCAAGGATTCGGATGGCAGGGTGTCTGAGATAGACCAGGAGAGAGGTAAAATCAAGGTCTTAATAAATATGTTTGGAAGGGATACGCCAGTTGAACTGGATTCCCTGCAGGTCAAGAAGCTCTAATTTATTTTAAAATATTATGGCTAAAAAAGTTGTTTCCGTGGTAAAACTGATAGTCCCAGCCGGAGAGGCAACTCCTGCTCCTCCGGTCGGGCCCATTTTAGCTCAACACGGCATTAATATTCCCGACTTCTGTCAGAAGTTCAATGATGCGACCCAGGATAAGAAGGGTTTTACTCTTCCGGTAACCGTTAAGGTATATGAGGACAGGAGTTATGATTTTCAGGTTAAGCAGCCTCTGGTTTCAGATTTGCTGAAAAAAGCAGCTGGAATAGAAAAGGGTTCCGGGGAGCCTAATAAGAAGATAGTTGGCAAAATTACCAAAGAGCAGTTGAAGGAGATAGCGGAGCAGAAGATAAAAGACCTCAATACCGAGGACGTGGAAAAAGCCATGAGAATAGTGGCTGCCACCGCCGGCAATATGGGAATAAAAATAGAAGGTTATAGTTTATAAAGGTTGATTATATGGAAGAAAAATCCATTAAGAGGCCGTCTAAAGACCAGTATTACCTTAAGATTGCCAGGGAAATATCTAAGCGTTCTACCTGTTTTAGGGCCAGGTCGGCCGCTATCATAGTCAAAGACGACGTGATTGTGGCGACCGGGTACATAGGCGCTCCCAGAAAGACCAAGGACTGCCTGGAAAGGGGTTTTTGCATCAGAGACGAACTTAACATACCTCACGGCAGGCAGTATGAACTCTGCCGCAGCGTCCATTCGGAACAGAATGCCATTATCAACGCGGCACGCTCCGGGGCCAACGTCCTGGGAGGGGACATGTATCTTTACGGCGAAAAACCAGACGGGGAAAAATTCGACGCCCTTCCATGTTTTATCTGCAAAAAAATGATTATTAACGCCGGCATCGACAGGTTTATCGGCTCTACCGCAGACGGCAGCTATAAGGTGTTTTATATAAAGGATTGGATAAAGGACTGGCAGAAGGGGGATATCATAGACGACAAACAACAGTACGGGGCGGACCAGAATAAAAGAGCAGGAATGGAGAGCTAAAATTCACAAAGCAGAAACTTATACAGAGAGAGCCGAAGCGCTCTTTTTTTATTGACTAATTTCCAGAGCTGTTTAATATGGTCACAGTACTTAAAGTACTTTTAAAAAATAGAAAAGTGATATTGATGAATGGGATTTTACCCGTATTATTAATAGAAGCGAAAAATTTGGCCGAAGCATGGGAGAAAACAGTTCTTGAAGTCTGGGAGAAAGGTTTCCATATAAAGACGGAATACGGAGGCTCGAGCAAGGATGCTACCGTGCTCATTCATGTAGTCAACCCCTTACAGGAACCTAGGAAACACAGAGGTGATTACGTGACTTTTCTTGAGGTCAAAAATTATGTGCCCATGGTACTGGAAGGCAGTATTGATTACAAAATCGGCAAAGGAGTTACGTATACTTATCATGACAGATTGTTTAAATATAAGCAGGATTCCAATAATCTTTCCTGGGAGATAGACCAGATAGAAAAGATTGTGGAGAAACTCAAAAAGAGCCCCTATTCAAGGAGAGCCCAAGCTATTACCTGGTTTGTTGACCGCGACTGGTTAACAGATGAACCTCCATGCCTTCAGAGAGTTTGGTGCAGGGTTTACGAAGGAAGATTAATTATGGAAACCACGTGGAGGTCCCGGGACCTATTTCATGCCTGGGGTTCCAATGCTTATGCTCTGACAGAGCTGCAGAAAGTCATGGCAGAAAAAATCGGCGTGGAGGTCGGCCAATATACAGACTTTTCCAATTCCCTCCACATCTACGAAAAGGATTTCAAGGAAGTTGAGAGATTTATCGCTACTCTTGAGATAAAAAAGAAGAATTAAATATTTTTTTATTCAGGCTTCTTAAAGGAGCCTTTTTATTTTGTGATTGAGGGGTGCTATTTTTGGATTGACAGCGATAGTAATTTAATGTATGCTACGACAACGCTTGTTTATAATTTAATATGGAGGAGATAGATTTGGAAAATTCATTAAACAAAAAGAAGGTTGAGGGAAAAACAGGTAAAACTCTTATTTTCATAGATAATGATAACTTGTTTATCGAGCAGATACATATAAATAAGAGGGTTGACCTGACTAACTTTTTTAAATTTCTGGCAGAATGCCGAGACAATAAAACCTTTATCTACTTTTATTATACGCCCGGTGACATAGATAAAGCTAATTCCTCTTTTATGGGATTTCTGCGTTTTATATCCCGCAAGCTGTGGAGACAACTGGAACGGGAAGGAATATATTTTAAAGATTTTCCTTCCGCCAAGACCAAGGGGGGCGTAGACTCAATGATAATCTATGATCTGGCCGAGATTCTTCACAGAGAAGAAAATTCCATAGAGGAAATAGTTCTGGTTTCAGGAGACGGAGATTTTACAGAGAGCCTGGAGGACGCCAAAGCTAAGGGAATTCAGATAAAGATAATAGGAGGGAAAGAGAGCATTTCGGAATCCTTGAAAAAAATAGCCGACAAAGTTTTATGCCTGGAAGATATTCTAGAACAGCACAAAGAACTTGTCAGAAATGACGAAGACTAAAGGGTTTTTTACACCCTTTTTTTATTGGGTAAAATCGATTAAAATAACAACAGTATGTTAGATAAATATTTTAAAAATCTTGACGGCACCGTGGCCTTGCCCAGGAAAGGAAGGGCAGCCTTTATTGTATTCGAGGGACTGGATGGTTCAGGGCAGAGTACCCAGGCTGAGCTTCTAAAGGAGTTCCTTAAAGAAAAAGGATGTCAGGTTATCTTGACCAAAGAACCCACTTCTGATTCTGAACCAGGCAGAGAAGCAAAAAAAATGCTCAACAAAAAAATTAATTCATCTCCAAGGAAAATCCAGGAACTTATAACCAAAGACAGGAAAGAGCATCTGGAAAAAACCATTACCCCCGCTTTAAAAGAAGGTAAAATTGTCATATCCGACCGCTATTTTTTCTCTACCTTGGCCTACGGTGCAGCTGATGGTATTGGTTCCGATTGGCTTTTCGAAATAAACAAACTATTTTTATATCCCGACATAATATTTCTTTTCAAGGTCAGACCCGAGGTCTGTATGGAAAGGATTATTAAAAGGGGAAGGCAGATATCTGTGTTTGAAGAAGAGAAAAAGCTGGCTTCCATTTGGGATGTTTATAAGACTTTCCCTGAAAAATTTTCTAACTTCCATTTAATTGACGGAGAAAAGGACATCAGGGGAGTTTCTGAACAAATAAAAGCGCTAATCAGTAAAAACCTACTTTAATTTTAAGTTTCATTTAAGATTGACAAATTATCTTAATAAAAGTTAAATACAAGAAAAGGCCAACACCTTTTTAATCGTTCTTTTAAATTTTTTTGAGGTAATTTTATTTGGTTGAAAAAGAAAATATATCTCTTTATAAATTTCAGTACGGCGTTATCCGTTCTATTTACCACATCAATAAGGTGACGGAGTTCGGCTCGAATTGGGCTGTTTTTGCCCATCTGGTGGAATCTCTTTCTGATGTATCGGAATCCATGCGTAAAAAGGAACAGAAGAAGATTAACGAAGAAAAAGCAAAGGATATGATTTCTGAAAACATAACAGTTACGCTTAAGCGTATGCTTTGCTTGGCTAACCTTCTTGAAGTGAACGTAGAAGAGAGCGTATGGAACAAATATCCCAACGTATGCCCTTATTGTTTAAAAGAAGAAAACTGCAGATGCGGAAAATACGAACCGATTTATGAAAACAGGGAGGACGAATATCCAAAAAAACTTGATGATTACAGAAAAAAGCAGGAAGGAAGACCTAAGAACCTATATGAATTTCAGCTGATGTCAAAAAGGATTTACGGCAACGTTAACAAGGAAGACGGAAGAGAGTCTTTAAGGACAATACTGGACCATGTTTTTGAGGAAGCAGGGGAAATAAGTAAAGCTATTAGGATAAAGAACAGGAGTAATCTTAAGAATGAATTCGCAGACCTTTTTATGTGGATCGTAGCCTTCGCTAATGAACTTGGTATAGCGGACCTAGGGAAGTCTCTTTGGGATTTATACCCCGGTAGATGCCGAAAGTGCGGTAGAAAAGAATGTGAATGCAAAGTTTGTTAAATTGAAAATTACGCCCTCTAATTGTTTAGAGAGCTTTTTTTTTCGGAAAATTCTGCTAAAATAGTGTTATAAAATAAGCTTGATTTAAATATGAACAAAAAAGACATATTAAAGAGGATAGACCATACCAACATTGAAAAGGGAGCAAAGGCTGCAGACATTAAAAAGCTCTGCCTGGAGGCTAAGAAGTACGGCTTCAGGGGGGTCTGTGTGAGGCCGAGATGGGTAAGGTTGGCTAAACAGGAGCTCCGGGGCACTAGCATCAAGGTAGTAGTCCTGGTAGACGATCCCATGGGCCTCAGTCCTCACCAAAAAAGAGTTCAGGTTTGCAAAAAGGCCAAACGCGATGGAACAGACGACCTGGATATCGTTATAAACATAGTTGATTTGAAATACGAAAGATACGATAAAGTACTCACGGATCTCAAAGGTATCTGTAAAATAGGCCCGACCAAGGTTATAATCGGTTCAGGCTATCTTACGGACTCTGAGATAGAAAAGGCTTCTTCACTAGTCAAGAAGGCGGCATGTGAATGCGTCAAAACAGCCACCGACAAGGACCCCTTGGAACACAGAGAACTGAAGGAAAAATTCCATCATTTAAGGCTGATGAGAAAATCGGCCCCTGGACTGTTGATAAAAGTGGCAGGTAAAATAAAAACTCTGGAGGATGCTAAAGCCGCCGTCAAAGCAGGAGCGGACATTATCGGGACCAGCTCCGGAGTGGAAATCGCAAAAAAAATCTAAATCACAACTGATAACTATCATGGCTTATAGGCCGACCATAGGTCTGGAAATACACGTTGAGCTTAAGACGAAATCCAAGATGTTTTGTTCGTGCCTGAATGACCCGGAAGAGAAAAGACCCAATACCAATATCTGTCCAATTTGTCTGGGCCATCCGGGTACCTTGCCTGTAATTAATAGAGATGCCGTCAGGAGAGTACTTAAGGCAGGATTGGCTCTGGGATGTAATATATCGGAAAAATCCAAGTTTGACAGGAAAAATTATTTTTACCCGGACTTACCCAAGGGATACCAGATTTCTCAGTATGATATGCCCTTTTGCGAGAAGGGAAACCTTAAGATAGGGGACAGGAAAATCCGGATTACCAGAGTGCACCTCGAAGAAGATACAGGCAGACTCGTCCATCCGGAGGGAGCTGATTACAGTTTGGTTGATTTTAACAGGGCCGGCATCCCTTTAATGGAACTGGTTACAGAGCCAGATATTAACTCGGCCGCAGAAGCTAGGAGTTTTGCTCAGGAACTACAGCTTATTCTTAGATATCTGGATGTTTCCGATGCCGATATGGAAAAGGGACAGATGAGGGTAGAGGCCAATATTTCCATAGCTTCGGCTTCTTCCGAATCAGGTAAACTGGGAACCAAAGTTGAGGTAAAAAACTTAAACTCTTTCAGATCAGTAGAAAGAGCTATTGATTATGAAATTAAACGGCAGGCCAAGGTTCTGGACGGAGGCAAGAAAATTATACAGGAAACGAGAGGATGGAACGCTGGCAAGGAGATAACTTTTTCTCAGCGCGAGAAAGAAGAAGCGCACGACTATCGTTATTTCCCGGAGCCAGATTTAATCCCTCTTAATTTTACAGAAGATGATTCAAAAGAGATAAAACAGGAGATTTCAGAACTTCCCCAAGCCAAGAGGGAGAGGATGGTCGGAGAATACGGTCTTGATAATAAGGAAACAGAATTTTTTGTGCAGAACAAGGGAATGGGAGAATATTTTGAAAAAGTAATAAGCGAATTTGAGTCAGGAATTTCCGGGAAAGAAACCTCCAAGCTTATCAAGTTGGCAGCTAATTATCTTATTTCCGACCTTCAGGGCATTATGAAGACTGCCGGAGCCTGCGAGGAAGAATTAGTGATCAGCCCGAAAAGTTTTGCAGAATTCATCTCAATGATAGATAAAGGGGAAATATCCAGCAAGATAGCCAAGACGCTTTTGGCGGAAATGTTTAAATCAGGAAAAGCTCCTTCGCTTCTAATAAAGGAAAAGGGTTTGGAGCAGATTGGAGACTCAGATATTATCAGCAGCACCGCAAGTGATGTGGTGGCGGAAAACCCAAAAGCTGCCGAAGACTTTATAAAAGGGAAAAAAGAAGCTTTACAATTCTTAATAGGTAAGATGATGGCTAAAACCAAAGGAAGGATAGACCCAGATGAGGCGCGTAAGGCTTTAGAGGAGAAACTTTCTTAGGTGTTCTGCGTAAGATGATTATTGAAGTACTGAGCTCGACTCAGTATTTTTATTTTGTAAGGAAATTTTTTACCAGTTTCTCGGCCTTATGATAATCCGCAACCCATTTAATTGTTTCGTCTTTCTTAAACCAGGTCATCTGGCGTTTGGCAAATTGTGCGGTGTGCAGAGCGATTTCCTTTTTTATTTCTCTTTTTTCTTCTCTTGTTATATTTTCTTTTTTTAAATAAGGTAACCACTCTTGATATCCGATGGTGTATAAGAGGGGAGAAGAACCGTACTCCTTGAAAAGCCTTCTTACTTCGACTTCCAATCCTGATTTAAACATCTTTTCCGTTCGCAGGACGATTCTTTTCCTGAGCTCTTTATTTGCTAGCTTGATGCCTATCTGCAGTACGCCGAATAATCCTTCCCCCTTTTTTCGTATTTCCCAGAAAGGTTTACCCGCACTCTCGCAGACTTCAATAGCCCTTATTAATCTTCGTTTGTTATTTCTGTCTATTATCGAGGCCCCTTTTAAGTCAAGCTTCTTGTATATGGCGAATAATTGTTTTACAGTCTTTTTTTCTAATTTTCTTCTCAGTGCCATTTTAGGGGTTACTTTCGGGAAAAGATAATTATATACAACTGCGGCAATATACAAACCGGTTCCGCCTACCAAAAAAGGGATTTTTCCTCGGCGGACAATATCTGAGATGGCTTCAAGAGCCCTTTTCTTATATAGGGCTGCATTGAATCTTTCGTCAGGAATCAGAAAATCCACTAAATGATGGCGGATTCTTCTTCTTTCTTCCGCCGTAGGCTTGGCAGTACCTATCCCCATTTCTTTATAAATCTGCCTGGAATCTGCCGACACGATTTCTCCGCCGAATTCCTCAGCCAATCTCAATGCGAACTCCGTCTTGCCGGAAGCCGTAGGGCCTAAAACAACTATTATTTTTGGAAGCTTCTGTTCCATATTTACTTAATAATCTCACCCGCTAAACCCCAGGGGAATGCTTTTATCACTTTCACTTGTGCGAAACTGCCCATCATTTTCCCGGAATTTTTTCTTCCCTTAGGGAAATACACTGTTTTATATGAGCTTGTTTTAGCGGAAAAGAATCTCTTTCCGTTCTTTACCACCTCTTCCATGACCAAAACCCTTACCTTCCGACCGACGTATTTTTCATTCTGTTCCAGAGCGGTGTGCTTCAAGACGCGGGTTAACATTTTAAACCTGCTTTCCTTTTCTTCTTCCGGCACTCTATCTTTGATTTTACCAGCCTTAGTATCCGGCCTTGCGGAATAGCGGGCGATATAAGCCATATCAAACTTTATTTTCTTGAACAGTTTTATTGTGTTCTGAAAATGTTTTTTGGTCTCTCCCGGAAATCCTACAATCACGTCGGTAGAAAGGGCGATGTCGGGAACGGTCTTTCTTATTTTGTTTACCAGGTTTGTGTATTTACTTGCAGTATAAGGTCTGTTCATTTTTTTCAATATTGTATCGTCACCCGACTGGACCGGAAGATTCAGGTATTTACCCAGTTTTTTAGAGGCATCCATTGCCTTTATTAGTTCCTCGGAAAAGTCCTTGGGATTGGGGCTGGTAAACCTGAGCCAGAAATCTCCGGAGATTTCATTTATCTTTTTTAAAAGCTGCGGAAATCTTACGGAAGAGTTTGTGGGGCTCTGATAATCGTTGACGTTTTGCCCTAAAAGCCATATTTCCCTGGCGCCTTCCGCAATCCATCTTTTTGCTTCCTTAATAATCTTTTCATGAGGACGGCATACGAGAGGGCCGCGGGTATAGGGGACAACACAGTAGGAGCAGAGATTATTACATCCCGTGGAAATAGGTATAAAGGCCGATATCTTGCTTGAAGGGGTACAATTTTCAAGATATTCTGTCCTTGAATCAAGCTTTTGTAATTTAAGAAAATAGTTTTTTTCCTGCAGGAACTTAGACCAGGAAGGCAGGAATTTGATGGGCAGGATAAAATCAAAAAATTTCCGGAATTTTTTCTCATCTTTCTTTAAAATACAGCCCGTCAGTATGGTTTTAAGAAGCGGTTTTTTTTCTTCTAATTGCTGGAAAAGTGGTGCCAAGCCGAAAACCCGATCAACCGCAGACTGTCTTACAGAACACATATTAATGATAATTAAGTCAGCAGTCTCCATTCCAAAGGCTTTCTCGTATCCATCGTTCTTGAGAACGCACTCAATCTTCTCACTATCACTCTTATTCATCTGGCATCCGAAAGTTTTAATATAGTACTTCATAAGCTAATATCCCTTATTCATCCCTGCCCTGCACCGAATGGTGCGGATGACACCCGAATGTTTTAATGTAGTATTTCATAGCTTTCTCCCTTATTTATAGCAGAAAATGACTTTTTATAAAAAAAGAACACCAAAGAATTTCTTTGATGCGTAATTATTTCTTCTTTCGGACAAATAGTACTATTATTGGCGCTAGTACCATCGTCCCTATTATTATTCCGGAATTACTTCCGGAAACATCGGCGTTAATCCGTACCATAACCATTATAAAAATTAGAACACTGAAGATCGTCAATCTTATTCGGTATCCCGCGTACATCAGCGACCCAATGATCATCACAACTAATCCTATTATGGCCATCTCCAATTTATTATCGAATATCGGGTAGAAGTTCGCCGCAAGAACAAGCATTCCTATGACGAACAGAAAAGAAGCGAATACTTTTGTTGCATTTCCCATTATTGATCACCAAAAATTTTAATTTGCTACTTTCATATTATAACATATTTTTATCTTATAGTCAAACACATTGAAACAAAAAACAGCCCTTATACAGTGCTGTTTTTCCCATAAAATTTACTTTTTCTTTTCTACTTCTTTCCT
>Ga0315536_1000172_pt1 | contig 31315 bp, 26 predicted proteins | sample SalMarSW160230MG_FD_203093 | JGI IMG/M metagenome (GOLD analysis project Ga0315536, IMG submission 203093) | Salt marsh sediment microbial communities from the Plum Island Ecosystem LTER, Massachusetts, United States - Salt Marsh Sediment SW1602-30 ...
ATAGAACATTTTTTATAATCTGCTAACCCTCTCATTTGTAGCAGTCGTTGTTCCTGATCTTTTGTCAAATCTTGAACTCTTAATAAGTCAGCTGCAATTTTTCTTAGAAATACTGAATTTTCTATCAGAGATCCTAAGCTTCCACCATAAGTTTTAATATTTGATACTGCAAGATCATGTGCTGATTGAAGTAATGATTCAGCATCATTATTATAGTAATATTTCCCTCCAGTAATATCGCTGATTTTCTTTAAGATATTATTGGCTGATAATTCTCCCAAACGAAAGGAATCAATTTTGATTTTTAACCCTTGAGCCAGTCTTGCCATTTTAATAGGATCGATCGCCATTTTGGAGTATATTCCATCAGTTATAAGGAGGATGCGTGGAGTTTTGGCTGCAATTTTCCTTAATTCAGTAATGATCATTTTTATTGATAAGCCAAGAGCTTCACCCATTGATGAATTTCCAGAAAACTCTAAATTTTCTAGGATTTCATAGAGTTCTTCTTTAATGTTAGTAAATTCTATTAATTTTTTAGGTTTCGATGAAAATTTCACAATCGCAAAAAAGCTATTCGGATCAGCTGCTAATCTTTCACTGATTAATTTTTTTATAGCATCCACACTTACTTGTAGTCGATTTGGTCTATAGTCTGTCCTAACCATAGATCTAGACGTATCTATACAAATTACAATGTTTTCTGGAACTCGTTCAGCAGACAATGTTCACTAACCTAAACCTCAAGTAATCGAGGGTCTATGAATAATTCTAATTTTTATATGTAACAAAAAGAATAAATAATTATGGTTTTTTAAAAAACTATAATTTTATAAATCAGAAGTTTCATATTAAATAAAACCCTTTTCAATTAGTTGGTTTTTTGTATAGACTAATTTGAATTCTTGTGCGATGTTTCATGTCAAATAATGAGATGAAGAATGTAAAAGTTAAAGATTTCTTCAAGAGTTCGGTCTTGATTAATGAGCTTGAAGAAGCGTTAGAGTTTAAACCCGATACTCTAATTGGAGTAGACCAAATATCATCTAACAAATTAGAAGAACATCAGATCAAATCCATCGAAGATCTATCGAAAATAACTGAAGATAATCTTCCAGATATCAAGGGAATTCCATCACAAATCCTTTCAAAATGGGTTAAAATTGCTAAAGTTGTAGTTAAATCTATAAAAGAACAGATGAAATCACATAAAAAACTCCTAATGATTGGTTTAGATAATGGAGGAAAAAGCTCTATCTTAGCAGTATTACAGGATAAATTTTCGATCATCAAATCCTTGTTACCTACGAGAGGTGTAAAGCGAGAAAAATTAGATTTTTTCGGTTATCCGATCATCTCTTGGGACTTAGGAGGACAAGTTCAATACAGAGAAAAATTATATTTTAATAGACCAGAATTATTCTTCACTGATGCAGATTTAGTATTATATGTCATTGATACAAAAGATTCTGACCGCTTTGCTGAAGCTGCTAATTATTATAGGCAGGTGTTAAAATCTCTCCATGAATTAAATGAAGACCCACCCGTGTTAGTTGTTCTTAGCAAGAGTGATCAAGATTTTCGAAGAACCATGGAATGGGAAAATAATGTTAAAGCTGTTAAGAACAAGTTTAATCAGATTTCTAATGAATTTGGTAATATTAAAGTTGATTATGCTGATACTACCATTTACCAAAAAGAGACCATTATGCAAATGTTTAGTGAAGCACTAAAGAAAGTATCTGAAACTTCTGAAATTATTGAAAATATTTTAGAAGATTTCACGGGCACAATTAAAGGAAAGGCTTCTAGCTTGATTTCTATGGATGGTTTGATTTTTGGTACTTACACTTCAACTGACGTTGATGAGGCTTTACTAAATAATACCGCTTTACTTTTACAGACACTATCTAATTTCCACAATTCCATAGGTTTAATACGTGAAAGTATCATAACTCTTGAATTTCCATTGAATGGTTTTACAATTCGAGGAGAAAAGCTATTTGAATATTCTGAATTGAATATCCCTGTGTATCTATGGTTTCTTTCTGAAAATCCTCAGCTACTACATGATAAAATTGGTTATTTCAAGAAAGAATTACTACCTCTAATCAACCTGTTCATCTGAAGAATTTTTTATTAAAATATTTAAAACTTACTTTTATTTAATATGATCTATTACTGAAAGCAAGTGTTTACTGCACGTGTCTATTGACTCAATAGCTTTATTCAAATCTTCAACGACGGATTTTAGTTGCATTTCATTTGCGATATCCCGCCATTTTACAAAACTTTCCTTATGAGATTCATTGTGATTTGCCCAATGTTCACATAATTTAGCTAATTTTTCCTTTTGTTTATCTACCATAATAACATTCAAAATTTTTAGTAATTATATTTAGTGAAATTATTTATTTAAGATAAATATAAAATAAAAAGTTAAAAAATAGAAAATAATAGTAAAGAATAGGATTAATGATTAAGTTCTACATAATCTCTTGATTAAAGTTGGATCTACTATATCGCGTGGTTGCCAATCTTTTTGCTTAAGGTACTCGTGAATTTCCTCTTTCATGTTGATAGGAATATCTGTTTCTACACGAATATACTTTTCTAAGTCATTTGGTAAATCGATACCTTTATACTTTCGTTCCAAGTCAATCCAGTGAGATAATTTAATCATTCTACCTTTTGAATTATCCGCTGGACGTATGGCTAATTTCGCAACTAAGCATATAGCTTGTTCTATTGATTCAGCAGTTGTAAGTAAATGTTCTGGGGCGGGTCCTACTAATTGATCTGGTGTTCCATCTCTTGCATTAAAAACTTTCCAAGTTTCATCATCATCTGACCGTCCAATATACATTCTTCGGTATTCTGCAGCATGTGGTCCAACTACCGCGGGAATTCCTAAACCATTAGCTCCAGAAGCGATACTTGCTGCTTTTTGAGACATTGCACCCCAAGCTACGCCTACAGCACCTACTCGATTCAAAATATAATCCGCAATCTCTTCAAAATTACCTCTTAAAGGTCTTCTTGCAAAAATATTTGCTACCTTGCAAGCTGCACCCGTAATGTGAGGATTAGATACGCATGAACCAACATTGACCAATCCTCCTCTATCAAAGTCTCCCGGAAATCGATCGTATAATGTTTTTCCTTCTTCATTTTTAACGAGTCCAATATCCATTGCCCCACATCCAGAAACAACTACAATGTAATTTCGGATAAGGAATTCCTCTGCCATCTTGTATAATTCTTGTATTTCTTTGCCATAACTAGCACATCCAATTATTGCAACTATTCCCGGTATTTCTCCAAGTACAATCGGAGCTCCAACATTTCTTATTTCAGTATCTTGTATAGGTCCTCTCCCAACTCTAACATTAAAGGTTTCATTTCTTATTTTATCCCGACCAGCAAACATTAAGAGCGTTAATGGAGAAACATTTTTCATGCAATCTGCCTCACATCTACCACAATCTAAACAAGTGTCAAAAGCATCTGCTAGTACAGAAAAATCACCTTCTTTGGCAAGTCTCACGCCTTCTACGAGAGGGAGATCATTAGGACAATTTCTCTGACAGTTACCGCATCCATTGCAATTATAAGCCATATCAATGCAACCTTGTTTATCTGGAACTCCACTTTTACCTTTTCTAATTGGTTTTACTTTAATTGCAGTTTCTGCTGCTACTGTTCCCGCTTTTATTGGATCTAAGATCAACACTCCCGGAACTCTACCACTAACCAAATCATCAATAATCTCCTCGGCAGGATCGTCAGTTCTGTCTGGTAAACCACCCATATTTTTCTCATTTGTAGCAATAAACGGAGATCCTACAAGTTGGGCTTGTTCAAAACTTCGGAGGTTTACACATTGCTCATCTACCATAACTACATCTGCTAATCCTGAGCGGATAAAGTGCATCTGTCTTGACATTGAACCAATTACTTTAGCACCATCATAATATCTTGTTAAATCATGCGCTGTGCAGCAAATTGCCCCAACATCAAGTTTATCATCTATACCTTTTTCTCTCATATAATCTACAAGTTCGATGCCGGGTGCTACGTTATGTCCAATCATCAATATCGTTGCTTTATTTTCTACATCCATCGTTCCCATACCTAACTCGACAATAGGAACATCTGCTTCACCCATTGGAAAACCATATGCTGCGATTTGAACAGCATCAGCTATTTCCATACCTACCTCATCAGCTAATCCCGCTACAAAACTTTTATTTTCATAATCCTTGTAATTTGATTCTTGACCAGTGTGCCCAGCAGCTAAAACATGCGTAATGGTGTAATGTACCCATTCCATTGCAGTCTCTAAATCTTCTAATGTTTCTGGTTTCATCCCCACAAGCAGCCTTGTTAGTGGCATTTCAACGGCAATATTGTTTCCGAAGTTGATCGGTATGTTTCCGTATTTTTCTTTTAACCAGTGGAGTAGATGATCACCATGAGCACTATGACAAGCAGCTCCAATAGCACAAGCAATTTGGACTATCCTTGCTTGTTGAGTCTCCATGTTTATACCACAAGCACCAGTTCGCCCTTTGGAAAGATTACATTTACCGTATGTACATAAACAACACATATCACATATGGGCATATAATAGGGTTTGTATCTATCCATTAATTTGAAGAACCAGGGACGTAACGTCGGTATGTGAGGTTTTGGAGTCGGTCCCATCACTTCCCATTCCGTTTCGTCGCCTTCACTAATAAATTTTCCTGCAGTGAACTCGAATCCCTTGACTTTTCCTAGTGGACCTGAATAAGAGTCAACTTTTAGTTTGACGCCTTTTTCATTCATTTTTTTTTTCACATTTTTTAGTTGATAATTGATTAATATTCATAATTTTAAATTACTATAAGTGAAATTATTAATGCTTATATTTTAAATTTTATAATTACTTTTAACAGCCAGAAAGCAATGTTATTTTTAGAAAATAAGTGTGAACCTTCACACTAAGTAATTACTTTATGAAAAGAAATATCTGTTTAAAAGTGAGAGCATTGCGGGATTTTATCAAAAATATTCCATTAGATTTTTTATGATCTAAAGTGATCATTAAAATTCAGAGAGAGGCTAAAAATTCAGTTACAGTTTCCTCTGAAGAATCAGCATCAACTAAATCATCGCCAATTTCTTCTCCAACGAAGTCAAATTTAAAGGAACATTTTTCACCACCAGTTAAAATGCACTCAATTTCTTTGCCATCTGTCTCAATTCCGAGCACGCTCAAGAATCCCGTGAAGATACCAAGATACAAGATGCATAAGTTTTTCGCCATAATATTTTCTTTTTCTTCTTGTGCTAGTGATCCATACACGTTAATCAGAATATGATCTTTTTTGAAGAAGCCTACAAATGCGCCATAACCCATGAGCATCAATGCCTCTAAAGTTCCAAGAACCACTTCTTTCTTTACAGCCATTGACTCAGTACTCCAATCCTTGTGATAAAAGAATTGTTCCATAAAACTCTTTCCGAGAGTTTTCCCAACCCAACTTAGGATATCTTCCGCGTTTGTACCGGTGAACTCACAAAATTCCATAATTTCATTAGGTCGAAGCATTACTAAGCGCATGTTTTTCTTTTTATCACCTAAGAATAAATGTCCATCTTTCTCTTCGATATTGATATTCAAATCTTTTTTTAATCTTTTTGACATTGTGAGCATCTACTCGGTTTTTTATAGTATTTATCTCAATTATTATAATAGAAATTTAATCTTTTAGATTTATAAATTTAATCTTTAAATTAGGATTGAAACTAAAAAAACCTATTTTGAATTTACTTTAACTGAGTTAAAAAGAGTGTTCATGACTTCATTCATGTTATAATTAGTCTTTACAGATGTAAAAAAGAAAAAATAATCTCGATCATTAATTCTGTCAAATTCAAAAAAATCAACTATTTCTTGTTTTGTCCTAAATAGAGTGTTATCTTGTTCTTCAGGTTTTTTGATTAAATCAGATTTATTTCCTAGAATTATTAACGGGATTCCAGAAGAGTCGTGTTTATTCATAAAGTTCCATAATTCTCTTTTAGATTCTTCAAATCGCAATTGGTTTGCAACATCTATCATGTATATAATGACATTGGAATCTTGGATACCCTTAAACCATTTTTCTCTAAATGCGCGTTGTCCTGGCATATCCCAGACTGCTAAATATCCGTTTTGCTTTTGAACATACTCAATATTAAATTTTCGGTTTGGAGTGAAGTAATTATCAATGAAATCTCCTGTTTTAATTCGACGTACAAATGAAGTTTTACCAACATCATCAATACCAAATAAAAATACTTTTATGAAAATCCCTGTCGGTTTGAAAGAGATTTCAGGGGTTTTTTCCACAAATTCATCTCCATATCTTCTAATATCTATAAAAAGAGTTATTAAAAAATTTTCAATCTCCAATTCGTCTTCAAACTTACAAGATCTTTCTGTATTAAGCATTTCATTTGATAAATCTTCAAAAATCTCTTTATAATCATAAGGGTTATCATCTTTCTCAAAAATTAATCCAATTATCATTTTTGAATTAATACAAGACGTATAAACATTTAGACCATCAATAACTTGAGGAACAGGACGATCTAGAGAAAAATGGTTTAAATCGCATGTTTTTTTCTGATTTGAAGAGTCATAATCATGCCCAATAATAACTTTTCTTACAAAATCTGAGCAACCATTCGTTAAGATATCATCTGGATAACTAAAGATATCTAGGGAATTCAAATCATGAAAATTATTACCTTTTAATAAAAAGATATTGGATAACAATTAATCTTCCTAATTCTTTAATTTCTTAATATCTTTAAGGATATAAATAAAAACTAGTTAAAAAAAGTTTTGAATGGGGGAAAATTTACCAATTTAAATACAATTTGACTTTTTAGGCAAATTATTTTGGGGGATTTATTTAAATTGTGAAAAGAGATTTAGATTTGATATAAAATATTGATTTCACTCTTCTGGTGGTTCTGATGATTCTTCAGATGGTTCCTCGAGGTCTTCTTCCTCTTTTTCAGGAGCAAGTTCTCCGACAGGGGTCTCACAAATAGGACATTTTTCCCATCCTGATCTTAGAGCATATCCACAGTTCTTGCATTCCGGTAGTTCTTGATCTTCCCATTCTGGTATATCTAATCCCCCGCCTCCTCTTTGTTTCGCTAATTCTAGCAATTCTTCTTCAGTCCACATCTCAATTCCCTCGGGAAGTCCAGTTCCCCGTTCAGAAATATGTTTAGCCAATTCTTCTTCAGTCCACACGGGCATATCAGGTTGAGAATTCATTCTTGATTGTGCTTGTGCTGCTAATTCCTCAGCAGTCCATACTTTAAGCTCTTGACCTCCTGGTGTGCTAACAGATCCGGGAATTTGTTGTCCGTGAACAGGAGTAGATCCCATTGTTGGAACGGGTGCATTACATGCAGCAGCAGAGAATTTTAATTGTGCCTCAAAGCATTTTGAATATCTATTGTTATCATTACTTTCATCAACTATGATCACTAATGTTGTCTTATCTGAAGGGATTGGTATCGCGATACCGCAAACAGCAGTATCTGATTTTGTCCTGCCACTCTCGTAAGCGGAGGTTAATTTCGATAATGACTCTTTTAAGTCATCTTCCTTCATAAAAAAGTCACATATTGGATCTCCATGCCGAGAGAATTCTTCATGATATTTAGCTAATTGACTTGTGGTAATAGCGGAGTCAAATGAATTTATTATGGCATCAACATAAGGAAATAATTCTGATTTAGGTTCTTTTGCTGACTCATCAAGCTTATATCCTCCTAAATCAAGATTTCCAGTGAATGGCGCAAAAAGGGGATCTTGATCCTTGATTTTTCCATAAAGCGTGGTTCTACCAATAAAACACTTGATTTCACCATAATAGGTAATTGGATTGTCTAAGAGTTTCACTTTTTCATCAAATACAATACGAGGTACAGTTCGAAATATAATATCAACCCAGGGAAATTCTTTTACTGGAATTTTTGCTCCGCAGGTTTTGATAATTAGTTCTGGTAATTTATTAAGATAGTCCTTTAAATGCTTCTTAATTTCCTTATATTTTTCTGATTTAAGTTCCTCTTCTGCGTGTTTTAATAATTCGTTGTATTTTTCCTCGTTTTTTTTGATATTTCCTCCAAAGGGTTTAATATCTCCAACAATATTTTCCTTGAAGATAAACGTAGCTTCATCTATAATTTCTTTTTGCATTTCTGTGAGTTCTTCTACGAAAAAATCATCGATTTTTAATTGAATACTCTCAACAAACATAGAAAATAATTTTGCTTCAGACAATAACAATTACCTCATTGTAAGTTTTAACTATAAATATATTGTAAGTTTTAACTATAAAAATTTATTTGAGAGAACAAGATAAAAATGATATATCTATTTTCATTCCATTTTAATTACCTAAATCAATTAAGGGAAATATAATGTCAAACATATCTGAAAAAATAACCGTATTATTCATTACCAAAATAGCCCAACCCATACAAGAATATTTACTGACAAATTTGAAAAAATATGAAAACTTGAAATTGGATTTTCCTTCTGACACTTCGAATAAAAATATTTTATCTCTTGTTCCAGATGCAGATGTATTAATAGGGTGGCGTCCAACTAAAGAGATTTTGGTAAAAGCTGTTAAGTTAAAAATGTTTATTAATCCTGGTGCAGGTATAAGTCACTTGATTGATTTATTTAGAGAAGTATCTCAAGAAAAAGAGATATTACTAATTAATGGGCATGGAAATTCCTATTTTGTCGCGCAACATGCGGTTGCTATGTTATTAACATTTATGAATAAAACCATTTTGCATCATCAATGGATGAAAGAAGGAAAATGGAGGACTGGTGATGAGGAAGCTGCTTCTATACCTTTACGTTTCAGAAAGGTAGGATTATTAGGCTATGGAGCGATTAACAAAAAAGTCCATAAAATGCTGCAAGGCTTTAACATCGAATTTTCTATTCTACGCAATCATTGGGAGAAACAGAAAGAGCCATTAATCACTCCTGCTAAAAAATTTTCATATCATCAAATTAATGAATTCTGTGACGATATTGATATCATAATAATTGCGATACCACATACATCAAAGACAATGGATTTGATTGGAAAGAAACAACTCAACTTGTTAGGAAAAGAGGGAATAGTAATAAATGTTGGACGAGGAGAGATAATTAATGAGTTAGCACTCTACAATGCTTTAAAAGATAAAACAATTACAGGAGCAGCAATTGATGTATGGTATAATTATTCACCTATTGAAGATGATGATGGCAAAAAATACCCATATAATTATCCTTTTCATAACCTTGATAATCTTATTCTTTCACCTCATAGAGGCTATTCTCCTTTTATTGATCTCCTCAGATGGAATGAAGTTATAGAAAACTTATCTCGATTATCTGATAATAAGAGCCTATTTATTAATCAAGTCAATCTATTTGAAGAATATTAGTAAGAAAGATCACAGAATTGTCAAAGCATAAATTTCACTCTATTCACAAGAAAATCATGCAAATGAAATTATTTTTGAAAATTTTTCATATAACTGAACAGTTATTAAATTTTTATATAAATCATAATTAACAATTACTGATCACTATTTATACTTGATAAAACAAAATAAGTAATATAGCCATAAAAGAGAAAACCTTTTAAACAAACGACTTAAATTCTATTTTCTCGTCTTAAATATTAGATTTCTACAATTGGGAAAAAATTTATTTTTTAAAACATATTAATCGGTTAAAAAAAAAGATTTAAATATAATTTTACCATAAATTATAATATCACCAAACAAGTAAATTTTAAAGGTTAAGGCAGTTTAAAATTAATGGAATCCTAAGGATTTCTCAATAAGATCATTCTGACTTAATTCATTAAAGATGGATTGTGAGAACATGAAAATTGTAACAGTTAACGTCCCTGAAAGTTATATAGATGCCATCAACAAGTTGATTGGCGAGAATGGCCTATATCCTTCACGATCCGAGCTTATTCGATGTGCGGTACGACAATTTTTAATAAGAGAATTGTCAGCAGCAAATAAGATGGTAAAAATTGGCGATCTTAGTAATTTGGATGATTTCGATGATGAAAAGTTTGTTCGTGTTCCGATTGATAGTATAAATGATAAATCTGAGCCCATCCAAACTTTTAAAACTTATAAAATTGTGAAGAGATTAGACGTCAAGTCTTAAGCTTTTTATTTCTATTTTTTTTTTCTTTTTCGATGACAATATAATCCAAAATTATTTGATTTTTATACTAATAAGTCAGATTTAAGGAATTAGGTTTTTGTTCAAAAAAAAATCATTAAATTAAAAAACGTTAAAAAATAAAATATTGAAATCTGTTTCATTTTTTATTATTTTATCAATGCTTCAAAATTCATTAAATATTTAAAATTTGGTATCTGATTGGTTATTAATAATTCTAATAAGGTACTTATCATTCCATCGAAATTAGATAAAATCGAATATTTTCCAAGATTTATGGAATGGGGAATAATTTCAAAAGAAAATTTCAAGGATATTTATGATGTCCCAATTAAAAGATGGGATCCCTTATCAACCATTACAAGAACAACTGATGAATTTGGATTGCACAAAAAGATAGAACGATACTATGGACATTATGCTTATCTATCTCCAATCAGAGGTCAAAGACCTAAGGGTTATGAAACAATCGATAAGAAGAGTTCCATTCAAAAATGTTCAAAAACATATTGGAATGATTATAAAGATGTCTTTAGTGCAACTACTGAAGGAATTCCATTGAATAATGGTGTAGAAAACGATCGTGGTGACAGTTACACTCTAATCATTACCGAGGATGAAAAAAGGAAGCAAAATCCCTTTTCCGGCACTCTATCTGAAATCGAGAAGATTTCAGAAAGATGTAAAGCACTTACATTAATTAATCGTTATCCAGCAATGGCACGCGTCATCGATCCAGAAATTGATATTTATATTGAAGAAAATTTACCTAAGCACTTAAAATTAGCACGAGGGATTAATTTGGTCACAATCGCTCGAAATTTCTATCCTTCTTCGTGTTTTGATCTGATACCTGAAGATGTGTTAACAGGAATTTTTTTATCAATGAAAGAAGCAATACTTTATTGTATCTTAGAAGCTATCGAACTAGATTATTTTGATATTCCAGTAGTTCCATTTTTTAACATTGGTAGTGAAGTGGGCGGAAGTCAACCTAGAATTCATAGCCAAGTATATATTGATTTAAATGGCGATGGACATGGTTCGCGCTTGGAAGGACATCTACAAGCTTTCAAACAAATGGGTGATAATTGTCATTTATGTGAAACAACTCACGGGGATACCGACCGGATTATATTAAATACGGAATATTGGACATATTATACCACTGGAAGCCCCATAAGAAATTATCACATTAGATTCCATCCAAATGAACATATACGCCGGTTCTCCCAATTAAATATAAACCAGTTAGAAGATTTAGCAAGATCAATGAAACTAATCTTTAACGCTCTTGATGACATCAAGATAGATGAGAATCGTAATATCTTATTCAATTGTTGCCCGTATGGATATGATGCGAATTTTCACATGTTTGGAGATATCATACCACATGAAGTCATAGGGGGAGCAGAAATGGCAGATGATATGCGTGTCGCAAGAAAATTACCTCACAAAGCTGCCGCTGAAATACGGAAGGCATTAGAGGAAAGGAACAAAAAGTGATTTTGATTTTTACAGTTTAATTTAAATAATATTCTAAATTGGATGGATTTTTATTTTTAATCTATTTTGGCAATTTTTAAATTTCAATGAAAATTAGATTTATAGCTACTAAAAAACATATAAATAATGAGAAAAAATTTGAGAGATTCAATTTGAGGGAATGGTCAGCGATAATCCTTGCTGGTGGTAAAGGTTCGAGACTCATGCCATTAACATCCCAAATACCAAAACCATTAGTAAAGGTCACGAATAAACCAATGGTTGATTATTCAATTGCACATTTGATTTATGCAGACATCAAACATATAATACTCGCTTTAGCTCATCAGGGTCAACAAATGAAAGATTACATTGAAAAAACATGGACTGCGGAAAAACTGGGAGACGTGGAACTGGAATGTGAAATCCAAGAAAGTAAGGGGACTGCTGATGCCTACAGAATGTTGGATGATAAAATTGATTCAGAAAATATAGTAGTAAGTATGGCAGATATCGTAACTAATCTTCCAGTAAGAGATTTCATGAATTTTCATTCTGAAAAAGCAGGAATAGCAACAATTTCTATGAAAAAAAGTGAAACTCACACAAGTCAATATGGTGTAGTTTTATTAGATGATAACCGAAAAATCTACTTATTTTTAGAAAAACCGGCACCAATGGAACTATATCTGAGTAGCATGGCACAAAGAGCAGATTTATTTCTTAATACAAATATCATAAATACGGGTATTTACTGTTTAAAAAACAAAATTGCAGATATCATTGAAAATACCAACCTCATAGATTTTGGAGGAGAAGTTTTTCCATACTTACTTGAAAATGAATATAATCTATATGGGTTTGTTAAAGATTACTATTGGTTGGATTGTGGAAATATTCAAACATATAAATGGGCAAATTGGGATTTATTACGAAAGTATGCATGGCCCATCACACCTAACGGGGAAGAATATGATAATATTTACGTAATGGGAGTGATTGATTCGGGTCAAAATACTATAATAGAAAAACCAACTTGTTTTGGGGAATTGGTTCATCTCTCAAATAGAGTTAAAATCAAAGAATTAACATCAATTGGAAATCAAGTTAAAATTGGTGAAGACACGGTAATTGAGAAAAGTATTATTTGGGATAATGTAATTATTGGAGCGGGATGTATAATTGCGGATTCCATTGTTTGTAATGATTGTAATATAGGAGATAATGTCGTATTACAAAATGCAATTATTGCCCCTAATTGTCAAGTGAGTGATGATTCACAGCTTCGAGATAAAACTCTTGATCTTGGGACAAGTATATAATCAAACTTATGTCTTTTTTTAAATGATGTGAGTAGAAGCAACATGCTGAAATGTATATGGGGAGTATTGTGGGATTTAATTCTAAAAATCTTTATATATTACTCTTTATTTTATCAAAGGAGAGAATTCAAATAAATTATATAGTTAAATCATCCATTTATATCAGATATAATAGTTATTTACTCTTACACCTACGTGATTTTTAGTTATATAATCCTTTTTGGAGGGATATTTTTAATAAAATTTTTCACTGACAAATTCGAGTATCGCAAATCATATAAACCTCCAGTATTGATTAATGTAATCTGGTTTTTAATAGCATTTTTTGTTTTAGGTATTTTAACCAATGCGATAGTGGGTTATTTCGTCATTAGTAGTGGAGATATTGCTTTTATTGCAATTAGCAATATAATTATATCAATAATAAGAATAGTGTCAAATTTTCTAATAATCGTTCAATTAATCAAGTTTTTTTATAAAAGTGGGTATAATGATTCAATTTTTATCACCTTAGCAGTTATATCAATACAAATTTTCATTCGAATTATAATAGCTAACATATTAAGCATTATTTTTAATGCTACAACAGGGGGATTTATTTCATTTTATGAATTTCAATTTATTTAACTACATTTAACTAAAAGTAATCCAAAAATTAAAAATCAAGGTAGGAGATCATGGATTTTATTATTATTTTAACAGATATTATATTATTAATAATAGTGTTAATTTTAAGAGCATTATATACTAACTGGCTTACGCTAAAACTGAAATGGGAAAGTTCTTTTAGGAGGGCATTTTTAGCAAATCTAGTATGGATTATCTTTATAGTAATTATAAGTTTGCTAGTTATTTTCATCGCCCCTCCACTATTTATTGAATTAAGTATAACTGAAGATGACATAGCTTCATTTTATCTAATAATCAATCTTTCAATTTTTATAATTAATATAATAATTGGAATTATTATCATGTATTCTTTTTATAAGAAAAAATATTGGGATTCTTTTTTTATAACGATTATTGTGGTGATAAGTGAAAGAATTTTAAGGTATATAATAATTACAAGCATTTATTTGATCCTAGGCGTATTTTTAACCGAAGGTTTTTATCTATTTACTCCTTTCTAAATAATCCAAAAGTTAAATACTCTATACTTGACTTTGCAGACTTTCAAGGAATGCATTTACCTGATATTTTGAATTTTTCGCAGTTTCTCTCCATTTAAGAAATAAGTTTGCTATTTTATGTAGTGGCTTTACTAAATCATCACCATTGCTAATAAGATTAATGAGAGATATTATTGAGAGCCATCTTATGAATTTTTCAAAATTTTCTGCACTGAACCACAATATATCTTGATATCTATTAAATCGTAGGAATTGTTGTACTTCAGGATTTTTGAAAAATTCGTTAATAATCGATAGTTCATCATTTTCTTTGATTTGAATTTTATCCAGCCAATTTTGGTGGATTATGAGTATTTTAATTAATGATAATGATCCTGAAATATCCTCTATATCATCTTTCTTTAATTGTTGAAGCATTGATTGAATATATTTTGATAAATACCAATCATCTATCCAACTGCGGCTCCTTAACTCGTAATCTTCCTCCGAAACAATTTTTCCAAGTGGATGGATCACAATCCAAGAATACAGGATACCCCACTCAATCGCATTCAATGGAAATAAGTCTTTAATCAAAATTGATATTTGATCATCTTTCAGATATTTTTTAATAATTCCATCCAATTTTGAAGCGGATTTCACTTTGGTTAAAATTTCATTAAGTAGTGGTGTGACATTTTTACTACTGTTTGAATATTTCTTTACTTCTAATAGGAAGTTATTGAGCATGCTAAGATATTTTTCTTGCTCGGAATCTTTTAGTTTATGGTTAATTATTTTAAGTAAGATTTTCTCGTTTACTAATTCTTCAATTGGAGAATGTAATGGACCATAGATAATGTCTGTAAGTGTTTCATCAATATTTGGAGTCCCTTTTCCATTTAAAAAGCCATAAAGTTGAGCATAATGGAAAAACTCATTATCTTGAACTATTCTAAAGTCCAAAAATACAAGAGTGTGATAAGCATGTAGTTCTACATATAGTCCTTGTTGATATATATCACTATTTCGTCTAATATATTCAAGATTCATGATCGCGTCTTTAAAAATGCAGTATCCATCTTTTGGCAAGCCTAATCCTTCAGCAATAGTTTTTTGCTGCAATTTTTTATCTCCATTTTCTTTTAAAGCAAATGCTACAGAATTTTTTATAAATCCCTTAGTTTCAGCATACTTATTATGATAAATCACAAGAGCTCTTTCATTTCCAACTCTATTTGAATAAGCAAAAACATCTTCATTAACAGTATCGCCCGTAAAAAAATCATATAACAAGAAGCTTTTTACTTCAGCAAATAGATATCTTTTTTTCATCAAAGGAAAAATAATTTCTTCGTGATGTTGTAATAATCCTAAATTAATTTCTTCATTCCAATAAGATCGCCTATATTCCATTCCATACTTCTCATAAAAACCCTCAACTTGTCCATGACCAAACATTGGCAGTCCAGGCATGGTAATCATCATTGTACATATCCCAAAGTATTTGGATCCATCACCAAATTGTTTAATTGCTGTTACCTCATCGGGATTATTCATAAAATTAACGAATCGTTTAAGAATTTTAGGATCAAATTCAAGGGTATTTTTAATAACTAGTCGATACATAGCATTATCTTCATCTCTTAACATATTCATAAATGCTGAATTATATACGCGATGCATACCTAATGAACGAACAAAATATCCCTCAAGTAACCAAAATGCTTCGGCTAAAAGTAAAGTATCAGGATTATCTTTATTTATTCGATTGACTACTTCTCGCCAAAATTCTTCTGGCATTGCATTATGAAAGTCCTCTCTTGGGATTCCATATTCTGCTCTAGAGGGTATTGCGCCTCCGGTCCCAGGCTCCGGAAACCACAATCTTTGATAATGCTTTTTTGTTAAAGTCATTGCAGCATCAAATCTTATTATTTGAAACATTCTAGAAACATAAAGAATAGTTTGTATTACGGATTCTCTTACTTCCTTCTTGAGAAAATTTAACTGTGCAGTGTCATTCCATGGAAAACTCGTCCCATCATTACCGTGGTATATATATTTTGTTTCTCCCGTACTATAATCTACACGTTTGAATGTTACTGCGGCATCTGTTCGATCAAAATATTTATCTTCTAAAAATATACCATAATTGGGATCATTTGATAAACTATTACCAGAATATGTATAAGACGGAAATGGAGGATAAGGAAGCGAGATATACCAATCGGGATGTTCAATCATCCATTTAGATACAATCCCAGTATGATTCGGCACCATATCACTTGCAAGACGAATACCTCTATATAAGGCACGTTGTTTTAAATTTTCAAAAGCTTCTTGACCACCTAAATCGTAGGCAATAATATAATCATATAATGAATATGCACTTGCTTCTGCTTCGGGATTACCACACCAATTTTTTATTGTTTTTGATGCTTGACTTCTTTCCCATAAACCAATCAACCATAGAGCATTGAATCCCCAATCCTTTAATTGATCAAGCTCTTCATCGGGAATTTCATTTAATTTAGTAATTGATTTGTGATATTTTTTGGATAATTGATCTAACCATACATACGTATTTTTTGCTAGCATAACCACTTTTGGCATCCAATCTTTATCAGGTGTAAAATTTTCCATTTCAAGCATATCATAAGAATATGCTTTAGATTTACCGGGACCTAATCCTCTGAATGTTTCTTCTTCTCGAATGAGGTCTAATGCTAATAAGATAGCTTGAGAATATTTTCCTAAAACATCGCCCCAATTTTCATAGAGATATTCTAATTGCTCACGAATTGAATATGGATGCATTTTTATGGGATCCTCCAACATTTTTATTAAATTTTGATTTTTAGGACCAAACTTTGGTCTTTCTTCAAAAAAATTTTCTATCTCATTAATGATTTCTACATATTTAGTACCTTTTTCGAGTTTTTCATCGTTAAAAAGCTCTAAATATGGAGTAAATGATGGATTATTATTTCCCAACCAAAGAGGAATAAATTCTTCCAAAATCAAAGCACTGTTATTAGGTTCTCCTGTTACCTTGTTAAGGAATTCAGATGTACTTAGTTTCTTGTTATATACATTCTCCGGAGGGAATTCCTCAATAAAAGTCTTTAAAGTATCATGTATTTCCTTAACACTAAACTTATTATTTATATGATCAAAAAGATCCTCCATTAAATCGGTAGATTTTGTCTCCTTTTTATATAACTCAATTACATGTTCTTGAATTTTATAAATTAGAGCCATTCCGTTAAGATGACCCGCTTTATATGCCATTTCAGGAAACCTAATAAGGTCCTTTTTTTGGTTAATTTTTTGTATAAATTTTCTAACGGAATAAATATCACCAGCAAAAATAACATTACCACTATCAGTAAATGAAAAATCTTCAAGATGATATTGATTCCTTGCTTGTTTTGATAATTTCACTTTTTAATAGTCACTTTTTTTTAATTCGATTCTATTTGCAAATGATTTTCTTCATGACTCATTAAATTTAATAATATACGGTTAGCTAAATACCTATTAATCTCATTAATAAGAAATTAATAGAATTTTAATCTAACATTTTAATATTTTGAGGATATATGAGGAGAGATGAAATTTTATACAAAAATATTTTAGTTTTTAATAATTATAATATCCAATTCATTGAATCAAAAAATTCGGATGAAAATGGTTGCAAACCTCGGTGAACTTAATAAAAATGGCAGAATAATTGGAAGGGCTAATTATATCTTTACACCAGAAATTTCAAGCTCAATAGGATCCATTCACGGTAGTCTATTTAACGTAGATGAAACTACCGTCATCGGACGTGATTATCATAATGATAGTCGCATGTTGAAGCGAGGTTACACTTCTGGGGTTATGAGTACTGGTGTTAATGTCTTGAATTTACGCGATTGTACGTATCCATTACTTCAATTTACTATTAGAAGATTTGGAGCCAGTGGAGGTGTATATTTTTCTGGAGGACACTTATATAGTGAAGATGTCGGCATTAGGTTTGTTGATGCTGGAGGCATCGAGTTTTCAAAACCAGATATACAAAAGATTATCGAAGCATATAACACTTACCCCAATACTATAAGAAGAGTTGAGCCCAGTAAAATTGGTCAAATTACAGCAATTCCACAAACACAAGATGTTTATATTAAGTCCTTGCAGCAATTTGTTGATAAGAAGAAAATTAAGAGTGCTGGATTAAAAATTGTGGTCGATTGTTCTTACGGGCCTACAGGAAAGATTACACCATTATTAGTCAACGATGTTGGTGTAGAAGTAATAGCTCTCAATACACATTATAGAGAACGATCATCAATTCCCGTACCGAGCATCAACACAATAAGAAATACAGCAGACATAGTTAAAGCTTCAAATAGTCATCTGGGTGTTTGTTTTGATGTTGATGGATCTAGAATTCTAGTAATAGATGATAATGGGCTAGAAATAAATTTTGAAGATTTGCTCATGCTATTTATCACTTATGATGAACGAATAAAAAAATCCAAGTCAAATACAATTATTACGACTTACCATCTTTCTCCAGTTATCAAAAAATATATAGAAGAGAGTGGTTATCCTATTAAACAAGTTGAAAATGATCCAGGAGAGATTTCCAGACAAATTAGAGAAGAAAGAGCATGTTTTGCTGCTGCAGATACTTTGAAATTTTACTTTCCGCAATATGCACCCTTTTCAGATGGGAATTTTATCCTGTTGAAAATTTTAGAAATAATGACAAAAGAAAATGACATATTAAGTTCATTAACAAGAGGATTTCCAAAAGGAATTAAAGTGAATAAAACCATTCCCGTATCAGCAAATATAATTCAATCAATTCACAATAAATTAATTGAATTCGCTGAAACTCATAATTTTAAATATCATGATATAATTAATGAATTAAAAATCCTTAGTACGGATGTTAGTTCGACCATTAAAGTCGCTTTAAATCGGGATTCAATTCTTATATCGTCTGAATCAAGTGATCCTAAAAAATCTAAGGAAATGATAGAAGAATTATCAATACTTATAGCCAATTTTTAATAGAAAAAATTATATTATTTTTTTTACAATCTGAATTGATTCAGTTAAAGATTTAATATAGTAGTGGTATTATAATAATATTAATTAATTCATATATTAAAAATAAAAGATGATTTAATCATGGCGCTCTTCGATATAAACTCAATAATCGTTTTAATTACATTCATTATCATTTTTGCTGTGTTTTTGGCATTTGATTTGTTCGAACGAAATGAAAAATACGCTTACATGGCTTACATTGTCGCTTTATTACCCGTTAATTTCTTATGGCTGCTGAATTTCGATATCTTAGGAGTTTACCTATTATTATTCATCCTTTGGTGCGTTACTTTAATTAGAGACCTTTGGGGGGTAAAAAAAAAAAAAAAAGAAATTAATGATATTGTCTTGTACATAGCCTTAGCCATTCTCATTCAATTAATCATAACTGCTATTCTTCCAGTATCCGTTCCTACACTACTCACAAACACAACTCCTTGGTTTGTATTCAATTTACCAGATATTTACACTGATACTTTTACTCCCGAAGCCTGGGTTAATCAAGGAATATTATTAACATTTAGAATTACAGCAACTATAATGATCATTTTAGTTATTATCCCCTTGATATTAGATATCAAGGATGAAGAAGTCCCTTTACCGATGTTTATTATTATTATTGCGTTGTTCATCTTGCCATTCCTATATTTGAGCTATTTATGGTTGCCCGAGGCAACGGGAGTACTTACACTCCTCATGAGTGTTATATTATTTATTGTACTATTACTTATTACTCGAAGTGGTAAGGAGGAACTTCAGAAAAAAAAATAAAAACAATTTTTTTATTCTTTTATTAAGATTAGGACATTATTTTTATATATTTATGAAAATATAATATCAAGAAAACGATTTTTTGAAATAGTTGATTAATTATGGCTAAGAAGAAAGTGCCAACCGATGGAGATGATGTAAATTCAAATTCTAATCCAACATATGAACTGGATGATTTACCTGGAGTGGGAGAAGTAACTCTTAAAAAATTGAAAGCCTCTGGTATCATGTCTATACGTTTGTTAGCAATGTATCCTCTCTCAAGATTAATGGAGGATGCAGGTATTGGTGAAAAAACTGCGGAAAAGCTCATAAAGACCGCTCAAGATATTGAACAGATGGGTTTCAAGTCAGCTGATGTGATTTGGGAAAAAAGAAAAGTGATGCGGAGAATTTCAACAGGAGGTCAAAATCTAGATGATTTACTTGGGGGTGGTTTGGAAACAGGAGCAGTTACAGAAGTATTTGGAGAATTTAGATCTGGTAAAACACAACTAGCTCACCAATTATGTGTGAACGTTCAACGTTCTTATGAAGATGGTGGTCTTGAGGGATCCGCACTATATATTGATACAGAAGGTACTTTTAGACCTGAGCGTATTATTCAAATGGCTAGTGCTAAAGATATGGATTATACAAAAACACTTCAGAATATTGTTGTTGGTAGAGCATATAATAGTGATCATCAAATACTTCTAACCAAGGAGGCTTCAAAAATAATTGAGGAAAAAAACATTAAATTAGTTATTGTAGATTCTTTAATCGGTCATTTTAGGAGTGAATATATCGGAAGGGGAACTTTAGCTAATCGTCAACAGATTTTAAACACGCACATCCATGATCTTTTGCGCATCAGTGAGATGTATGATGAAATGGCTGTATTATTTACAAATCAAGTTTCTGCAAGACCTGATGTATTCTATGGAAATCCAATAACAGCAACAGGTGGAAATATTGTTGCTCATGGTGCAACTATACGGATTTACTTGCGAAAGGGTAAAGGGGAACAACGTGTTGCTAAAATTGTCGATGCACCAAATCTACCAGAGGAAGATGCTATTTTTTCAATTACAGAGGATGGTATTTCTGATTAGATCAATCATCAATAAATAATATAAAATAAAAGAATCTTAATGTTTAAAACTCAATATTTACATTTACTTTAATTCCTTCTCTCACTGCTTGAGTTACTGTGCAATATTGTTCAAACATTTTCCTGCATTGTTCTGCTCTCTTCCTGGTATCGGGATCGTCTATTAATGTTTTAATATTTACATCAATTTTAAGAACCCTTAGAAATCCTTTTTCATTTCTTCCAATATGTATTAGGGCATCGGCTTTTAAATCTTTCACCGTAAGATCCTTTTTTTTCAAACAAAAAATGAAACTAGAACTTAAACAACCTAGAAGAGCTAATCCCAAGAGTCTTGAGGGATTAGGTCCAAGCATATCAAATTCAGAATCGTGAGTATCATCGATATAACAATCTTTTACTTTCATATCTCCAAGATCGCATTTAAAAATCATTTCTTCATATAAAGAAAGTGCCACTTTAGCTGTTATTTCTTCAGAAATTTTTCACACCTTTGATGATGAAACAAAAAGCTTATTATTAATCACAAAATGGATGTTATTCTTAAAAATATCTGATTTTAAATATAAATCCATTTTACCTTATCGCGTTTCTAATTTTTTTAAATGAAAATGGCGTGCTAAATGAAAATATAGCCCTAAAAAATAAAATAAGATAATATAAATATATTCTAGTGCAAAAATGATAACGTTAACCACCATAATAACGAAAATTATCATTTCAATTGCTAAACAAGCTTTATTGGTATAATATTTTTCATCAAAAAAAGATTCATTATACTTGTAGTTAGCGAGATATTTAGGTAAATTTTCTAACTCTTCCTCAGAAATTAATAATTTGCTGCCAACTGGTTTTTTATGTAAAAAAAATAGATTTGTTCCCCAATCAAATGTATCTATTAGAATGTGAATTAAATATAATATACCACTAAAAATTAAAGCAAGCCAATTAAAAATAAAACCTAATAATATTATTATAAGACTTGGAATTAAAGAGTGAGTTATCAACATTCTATGATTATGATCTATTGCATACTTTGAGAAAAAAACATCAAAATCACAAATAAAGGAAAATATTACTATTAAAATAAAATCAAAAAATGAAAATGAATAGAAATAATTCAATACTGATGCTATAGATACTCCAACAGCAAAATGACTATTAATATGGATAAGTACTCACCCACATTCCAGAATATAATTTTTTTGACACATCCTTTTAAATACTTTTTTCATTGATTTACAACCATTTGTACCTTTCTTCTCCACTAAATATGATGCTGCTGAAGAAGCATATAAAGCTGCTTTTTCAACTGCTTTCCAAGAAAAATCTGAATTATAAAATTCGTAAAGAAAGATTGCGAGATACACATCTCCCGCACCAGTTTCATCTACGACATTATCTGGTGTAAAAGCAGGAATCTTTAAAATATTTTCTCCTTGTTTCTTAATCATTGACCCCGCTTCTCCTAAAGTCATGATATATATCCCCCTATTATCAAATTCATTAAAAAATTCCATAACTTCTGATAAATTTTCTTTTCCAGAAAGTATTTTCATCTCGATTTCTGAACCTTTGAGTATTAACTTATTCCCGATTAAAGTTATAATCTCTTTAACATTTTTTAATAACTTGTCATCGAATAAATAGGAAACAATCCCGTTTTCAGGATCAATCTTACGTATGAAACCTTGTAGATCTATTCCTATATAAGCTTCTGGAAACATCCTCAGAATATCATTTACGTATGCAATTGATATTTCATTACATAATGGTACTAATACTATAATATCAATTGGAGTTTCTCTCAATTTAATAGGAATGTCGATTATATCGAGATTTGGACTTCTAGATTTAAGGGTAAGAGATCTTGAATGATCTTCGTAATTTAGAATGAAATTCGTATTTAATGAATCAAACCATTTGATTGATAACTTAATTTTTTTTTTCTTTAGAGGGTTTAATAATCGAGGATCAAAGTTCTGCTTTCCAATATTAGAAATTATTCTAACATAAGCCTTTTTCGTATATTTCCTTAAAGCTAATGATCCAAATGAGACACTTCCTCCCAAACTTGGTTTTCGTTTTTTCTTGAATCTAATGATAGTGTCAATTGCGAAATGTCCGATGAATAAAATATTCGTTGATTCGATGGTGTGATGTGACATCTTTTATTTGGATAATGTCTTATCCCTCAAAAATTTGACCTTTAAAAGAAGAGTGCATATATTAAAAAATTCACTAAGTTGAAGTTAACATTCTGCTTAAATTTTGAATTTCTTGGTCTTTTTCCTTTATTGTAATCTTTAATTTATTAATACTCTTTTGTAATTCCTCCACTAAGTCTGCCATTGGGCCTGCTGGTTCTTTAGCTTGTATTCCTTGGGATAATTTCATATCAGCAATTAAAGTTTCTTTTTCTTGAATTTTGGACTGAAGTTCTTTTATCTTCATCTCTGCTTCAGCGTTTGCTAATTCTTGAATAGATTCTTTTGATTGAAATTTTAATGAATTTTGTAATTCAAGTACATCACGTTTTAAATTTTCATTTTCTGTTTTTAAAACCTTAATCTCTTCAATTTCTAATCCTACACCTTGATTTTCCATTAAACCTATTAATTGAGATTTATCTTTAGAAAGCTGTTCAATTATTTTTTTATATTTGTTTAAATCTGTTTGCAAGTCTTGACATAAGGATTCCAATGGTAATGATGCTCCTTTGGAAGGTAACGGTTTAAGCATTGTTTCTTGTGGAGTATTTACAGGGGCTACATAATCAGTTGGCACATTTTTAATTTTTTCTAAGATTTGAGCATTTAATTCTTCGTTTTTGGAAGTTAACTCCGCTACATGTTTTTCTAATGAAAGTATATACATATTCTTCTGATTTATTTGGGAATGTAATTCATTGGTTATATTGGCATTATCTTTTGGAGGAGTAAGTATTTTTACTCCAATAGATTCTAATCTTTTTATCTCCTCATCTTTTTCAAGCAATAATTTTATCATACTTTTAACCTTTGTACTAAGTTCTTGATTCTCAATTTTTAAATTACTTACACTTAATGTTAAATCCATGAGTGCTTCCTCTTTATCAACTCTCAATCTTTCTTTTTCAGAAGATAGATTTCTTATGATGTCTTCTGTATTACTGATTAGAGTAATGTTTTCGGAGATTTTTTTTCTTAAATCTTGGTTTTCTGCTTTCAAAACTTCCATCTGTTTTAAAGTATCACCAATAACAGATGGCGAATTATTTTTCTGTTCATTTTTTTCTTTCCACAAAGTCATAAAATCTTCAATTCTTTCATTATCTTCCGGCATTATTCTTCAAGTATAATTTTAATTTTAATATATTGATTGAATTTATTTATAGATGATTCCTGAAAAATAGCCTACACAATATCCAAATTTTCCAACAATCTCAGTACTGGTGTAGTGTTTCATCATTTTACCTTTCTTAGAACCTAATTTAATACTTATTTGGAGTAAGGTTGAAATCGTGTGCTGCCCACATACTGATGCTCTTCTTCCAAGATTTATTATATTTTCTGGTTTTAGGTTTTCAAAATCTTTTATAACTTTTTCATCTTTTTCCTTGAATTTCTGCAAATCTTCTTCGTCATAAACATCCTCGTGATACAAATCGGAGGAAGCTATAACAATAATATCCTTATTTGAAGATTTAATTGCTTGAGCAATATTCTCAGAAATTGCATCAATCGTTTTATAATCATGTGATGATATTTTAACAGGTATAATTCTTACATCGTTTTTCCCAGCAAAAAATTTGATAAAGGGCATTTGGAGTTCTATACTATTTTCATCTCTTCCAATGAACGCGGAGTTATCTGCTACTAATACATTACTATTTTTCAATACATCTTCAGCTAATTCATTATCAATAATTAAGTTTCCTAAAGGGGTTTCCCATTCTCCTTCCTTTAATAACGAATTTTTTACAAGTTGACGATGATCAAAACCCAGGACGATAACAACATCGGGGATTTTTTCTTTGAAGAGATTTAGGTAAGTATGAATCGCACATGGTCCAGAGTAGTCCATCCCAGCATGAGGTGATACACCTCCAATCATAGTTCTCTCAGATAATTTTGGTGAGAGAAATTCCTCACCAGGACCAAATTTATTATCTTTTAGAAAATTATTCATTTTTTTTGAACATGCTTCTCCAGAATAAGGATACCAACTTCCAGCTAAAGCCATACGTCGAATAATAGTCATGAATTTCTCATTAAAACAATTAGTATTTTAATAATATCATTGTCATTAATATAATTTTAAGTTAACTCATCTTTTAAAATAATTCCCGATAAATAACCTATGATATACTTGCAGAGTCGACTACTCTCACTTTTTTTTTAAAAAGTAAACTGATGTACTGTTTTTCAGAAATCTATAATATCAATCTTAAAGATTATAATAGTTATTGTTATAATCAACTAATTCCGAATTGAAAGAATTATTAAGTCATGATTAATAGTTCTATCTTGATGAGTGAGGAAAATATCACCCCAATTTCCATAGATGATATTAAAGAAGAAGATTTACCAGCTAAAATACCCACCAAATTCATTAATTCAAGAGTAATCGTATTTAATCCACTTTTCGCGTCCTATTTATATGTTAAATACAATTTCTATGGGGCGCCTTTGGGAATAAGTAAACCACGCATGGAATATTTTTCCAAACCAAGTGAATTATCGCTAATAGAAGCATATTACTTATTAAAAAAGGAAAAAATTACAATCTATGATCCTCAAAAAGGTAAAAACTTAAATTTGGAAGAATTCTTTGATATTGGAAAACAAATTCACCACAAATTCGAAGAAAAGCTTATAATATATGAGGACCTAAGAGAAAAAGGTTATATTCCTCGCCCAGGACTTAAATTTGGAGCTGATTTTGTTGTATACAAGAAAGGTCCTGGATTAGAACACTCTCCATTTATTGTGCATGTTCTCCCCCATGATTCCAAAATTACTGCAATTGACATGGTAAGAGCTGGAAGATTAGCCACATCCGTGAGAAAAAAGTTTGTCATAGCTAATCCTCTAACAATCAGTTATTATTTCTTCGAATGGTTTAAACCCTAAATTAGCAATCAATCTCACAAAGAATTATTAATAAATCCCCAAAAGAAGTTTTATTGTGATGAGATAATTTTCTCGGTTATTAGGCTCTAAACATTATTCCTAACGATTCCTTGAGAATATTTTCCTTTAAATTTCTAATCTGTTCAAAATCTTCATTTGGAATAGAAATGTTGAGATTGTGAAATTTTTTTAAAACTTCTTCAAAATGATAAATGTCCAATTTAAAACCCTTTTCTAAGAGAGATTTTCCCTCTTTATAAAGGATAAGAATTAATTTAATTAAAGCTAATAACTTTTTATGGTCTGTAAACATATCTATTTTTTCATAAGCATTTTGAATTAAAAAGCAATTTCTAATTAATCTTGCCATAAAAAGATTTAATTTTTGATTTTCTGTTAGATCTAAATCTCCCGTTAATTGCAGGACTAATTTAAATTCATTTTCATGAGATAAAATTTCATCTACTTGTTTTCGACATTCAAACCAATCCAGATTCATGTTATCCCATTGGAAATTTCTTTCTTCCCACCATTTTACCAGATATTCAGGATAATTTGAATACGAGTTAAGCCAGTCGATAGCAGGATAATGTTTTAAATATGCCAATTTAGGATCTAATGCCCAAATACCTTGAACCACTCGTTTAGTTGCTGCTGTGACTGGTTCATTAAAATCACCTCCAGGAGGTGATATTGAACTAATTATCGTTAAAGAACCAATTCTATCTTTACCAGAAAGGTCAGATCCCAGAGATTTAACAACACCAGCTCGTTCATAGAAACTCGAAAGTTTTGATGATAAATATGCGGGATATCCTTCTTCTGCAGGCATTTCCTCAAGTAAGCTGGAAATTTCTCTTAATGATTCTGCCCATCTTGAAGTACTATCTGCTACAATCGCAACATCATATCCCATATCTCTATAATATTCAGCAATGGTAATCCCTGAAAATAAGCTTGCTTCTCGTGCAGAAACTGGCATATTTGAAGTATTCACAATAAGAATTACATGATCCAAAATAGGCTGACCTGTTCTAAGATCCAAATTCTCGGAAAATTCCTTTAAGACATGAGCAATTTCATTACCAGGTTCACCACATCCTATAAACACAATAATATCCGCATTGCAATACTTAGCGATAGATTCTTGGAGAATTGTTTTCCCCGTGCCAAATCCTCCAGGGATTGCAAATGTTCCTCCTTTTGCTATAGGAAATAATAAGTCAATTATTCTTATTCCTGTAAGTAATGGTTCTGAAGGATCAATCTTTTTCGTAAAAGGTCTAGCTTTAGAAATTTGGCTTTTTGTTAACATGCAAAAAGATTCCTCTTCTTGATTAATTTTAATTCGATATATATTATCGATTATGGTATAATCACCTTCATTTGCAATATATGACAATTTACCAAAAGCATTATAAGGTGCCATAATTTTATGGTCTATTACGGGAGTTTCGGTTACAATTCCAATTAAATCTCCACCAATGATTTCTTCATCTATTTTTTTTTTTGGAATAAAATGCCATTTTTTTTTTCTGGAAAGTGATGGAAATTTCATTCCTCTTTTTAATTCACCTCCCTCAAATTTTTCAAAAGTTGTTTCTAATGGTCTCTGAATACCATCAAATACATGAGATAATAAACCTGGAGCTAACTCCATAGAGAGAGGTTCTCCCAAATTTATAACTTCTTCATTTAATCTTAAATTGTACGTATTTTCAAAACATTGAGCTATTACATGATCTTTATAAATTTGAATAACTTCACTTAAAATATTAAACCGGGAAATTTTAATTAAATCATATAATCTTGTTTGATTTCCTAATCCTTTAATCTCAATCAAAGATCCATTTACAGCGGAGATATAACCCCGAATAGATCCTTTTTCTAATTCCGTCATATTTTTAATCTTTTTTAGTCAATGATATAATATAAATTAGTTTATATTCATTAAGATATTAGTGATTCTCCACAATTCGGACATTTCTTAGCAAAATGAGGCAATAAAATTCCACAATTTGAACATTTTCGAACAATTGGTTTTTTATATTTTGAATCCAGCTGAATATGATCAATCCTTCTTATATGATGGGTTTCAAACTCCTTTAGATATTTCTCTTTCTCATTCTGCTCTTTATATCTTTTACGTTTAAATAAGGTGAAAATTTCCTTACCCTTAAATAATATACCAATAAATAATAGAAAAGAAAAAAAGACTATTAGCAGAGCGAGTGGATGAGAACTTCCAAGATTTATCAAGCTATTATAGAAATAAAAAATAAATATCGTAAAAATTATTAATAGACTTAATTGGAAAATAAGTTTTGGAGATTTCTTTTTTGGTCTTTCTATTTCACTTGTCATTATATTTTATTTTGGTAAATTAATTATTAAAAATATTTTGAAGAAATATAGTTTCTTGCATCTTCAATACTCTCCCGTGTTTCTTCCGTTTCAATCTCTCTTTCTATGGTACTAGAGATAAGATCCTTCTCCGTGTCCATTTTAAATGTAATAGTAGAATAGTTTTCATCTAAAATAAAAGGAATAAATGTTTTACCCCTCCCTTCATAAAATTTAAAGAAGAATTCATAAAAGTGCAACCTAATTGCGTTTATAAAAACAAGAACCCCCTCTAAAAGTATTACTAGAATATTTCCAAGTATCAATGATAGCATGACAACAATTTGTATAAATATACCTTGGCCAGGAATTATTGAAATCAAAGCTTGAATCGCGACCAATAAAGATACATGTGTTAACGCTAAAGCTAGCAACCTTATATATGAGAGTGTATTACTCAATACCGATAAAACCGTCTCAAACGTATCCATCGATCCCTTTCCAATTAATTCCATGAAGGACTCTTTCTTTAAATAAGAGATCCCTAATAACTTACCAATAGGTTTAAAGAGGATTAACATTATAGCAGGGATTAGAGGGAGTAAAATAGGCGGAAGAGGAGATGCAAGCCATGCTTTAAGATTAATTCCCCATGTTGTAATTAGAAGGATACCCATATCTAAAAATAACATTTTCATTAAAGTTTCCGTAAATGCAGTATATTTTTTAGACCCTTTCCACAAATTTACAAATTGTATTGACCAACCAAGATTTATATGAACAATCCCGATAAAGATAGTTAAAAAAAAGATTGCCATCACATTATTTAATGGATCATACAAATTTATATATCCTATAAAGGGAATCGGTATTGGAATAGGATTAAGATGATATCCAAAAATTTCTTCATATCCAAAAAATTCACCGTACAAGAATCCTCCTAAAATAGCCCACCAACCACACCAAAAAATGATCCAACAAAAATTACGAAGATCACCTTCTCGTTTTCTAAAAAGTATCCCACCTACAAGTCCTGATATTATCAAAATCATTCCATGTCCGATATCTCCAAACATAATTCCAAATAATAAAGGAAATGTAATGAATAAAAATGTGGTTGGATCGATTTCGGAATAACTAGGTGTTCCGTACATTTTTGTTAGCGTTTCAAAAGGTCTTATTATACGATTATGCATCATCAGGGTTGGTGTTTCCCCTTTAAAAGTATTATCCACCGTTTCTTTTGATGATTCTTTATCTTTAGCGCTTTTTTTTGATCGCTCTTTCTTAGGTTTTTTTTTTAACGCCTTATCTTTAATATCTTGATCCCTTGTTACTTTTCCACCTTTAGCGATGTTTAACACTTCATATGTTATTTTATCATGAAAAAGATCATCCAACTTTCTTTTTAATTCATCTTTTTTAGATTGAAGAACAAAAAATTTATAACTTAAGCGATTTAATGATAGTTCTTCAAATTGACTACTTACCCAACTATATTCTTCAAGATTTGATATTCCTTCTTCTATTGCTGCAAACTTTAATAAGTTTTTATCTCTAATTCTTTTTAATTCATTTTCATATTTTTTTAAGTAATTATTGATTAGTTCAAGTTCATTATTAATTCTTTCAAAATTAATCCCTGTTGGTGTTAAGAATTTCTTCAGTAATGGTACAAGCTCTCCATGGATTACACTAATTTTTTCTCTTAATTGGTCTTTTTTTTCCTTTGGGTAGATTATAAAAAAAGCAGTCCTGTCATTCGATATTGTTTGAGTCTGAATTACACTTGGAAATTCAGAAAATTCGAAGATATCATTTATTATACTCAAATTTTTTGTATAGGTTGTAAAAATCCTAAAGTTAAAATAAGTTAAATTAGTAAGATTCTCGCGTGATATGTCATAATTTTCAAGAAAATGATATGTTTTTTCCAGATTATTCATTTTTTCTAATTCAATTTTTGTTGTTGATGAATATCTTTCTAATTCATTGAAACGATTTGTATAAAAATTAATCTCTTCAGAAAAATAATTTATTAAAGCATGTGAGTCTTTTGCAACGAAATTAATTCTTTCTTCTTTTTTAATGTTTAATGCTTGAAAATCAAGTTCAGTAATATTTAATTTTTGTAATAACGTTTCAAAATTAAGTCTTAAATTCTTGAGTTTATCTTTAAATATTTCATCTTCTTCATTTTTTATTGTTGATTGGTATTCTCCTTTTTCCCTTATATGAGCTAATTTAAATTCAGCAAGACTAGTTAAAAGAAGATCTTTATAATCTTTATTGATTATTAATTTAAATAGAGACATCTCGTTACCAAATTTCATCTTTATCACTTCCTTTAAATTTCCTATTAATCTTTAATCAAACTTTTAGTTTTTTTTAATCTAATAAAATTTTCTCTGTCAAGTTCCTCTAAAATCTCTTTAATAATCTTAATATCTGATTCTAATTGGGGTTTGATAACATTCTTCAATCCGTTTATTCTTCGGCTAATTTTTTTAAAATTAAATGCAAGGCTTAAAAGAACAGCTTCTTTTTCAGCATATAAAATAAGATATTTGAAAAAATCTTTTAAATAAATAATTAAGTCATCAAGATGATGACTTGTATTTTGAAAAGAATAAGGAGGGAGTTGCTTTTCTTGAACTAATTCATATTCTATGGATGGTAATAAAATACCTATATC
>Ga0315536_1000174_pt1 | contig 31133 bp, 25 predicted proteins | sample SalMarSW160230MG_FD_203093 | JGI IMG/M metagenome (GOLD analysis project Ga0315536, IMG submission 203093) | Salt marsh sediment microbial communities from the Plum Island Ecosystem LTER, Massachusetts, United States - Salt Marsh Sediment SW1602-30 ...
CCGGTCTTAAAAGTTCGGTCATCCCGGCATCAAGGATTGCGAAGTTTGTGTTGAGTCCTTCTTTAATGAATAAAACTCTGGAAATTAACGATCCGCTTTGTGCAACAATTGCTCTTCCTATTTCAAAATGCAGAATCTGATCCGGTTGTAATTCAAGAAATTGTTCGAAGACACGGAAGAAGGATTTAAAATCCGGGATAAGGTTTTCATCCGGATTTTCATAATTAACACCGAGTCCACCGCCGGCATTTAAATGTTTGATTTCTATATTATGATCAGCAAACCATTTTTGTAATTCGTTTATTCTGATACAAAGACTTTTGTACACTTCAAGATCAGTAACCTGTGAACCGATATGAAAATGCAGTCCAGTTAGCGCAAGATTTTTACAGCTCGAAATCTTTTCAAGTATCTGATCAAAATCATCAAAATTAATTCCGAATTTATTTTCTTCAAGACCTGTTGTTATGTAATGATGTGTTTTCGGATTTATGTTCGGATTTATTCTAAGTGCAATCGATGCAGTTTTATTCATCGAACTCGCAATGGAATTTATTACTTCAATTTCCTGGATCGATTCTACATTAAAGCAAAAAATTTGATGCTGCAGTCCGGTTTTTATTTCTTCATCGGATTTACCGACTCCTGCAAACACAATTTTATTACTATCAAATCCTACTTCTATTGCTCTTGATACCTCGTTTCCGCTTACGCAATCTGCACCAAATCCATTATTGTTAATAATCTTTAAAATTCTTTTGTTTGCATTTGCTTTAACAGCGTAATGAATCTGATAATTCCTTTTATCGGCTTCCTTTTTTAAATCATCAATTGTTTTCTGAAGAAGAGAAAGATCATAATAATAGAACGGTGTTTTTAATCTTTTGAATTTTTCGATCTGTCCCGGATTAAACATTTTAAAAAATTTCATTTAGTGAAATGAGAGCATCTTTTTTATCCGCAGAATCTACCAGTATCGAGATGTTATGTCTGCTTCCTCCGTAAGAGATCATCTTGATGTTGAAATGTTTAAGCGCGTCAAAAATCTTATCGATAAGTCCTCTTTGTTCGATTATATTTTCTCCAACTATACAGATAATAGTCTGATCAGATGATGTCTCAACTATACCATAATGCTTAAGTTCTTCAACAATATCACTTAAATAAGTAGTGTCATCAATTGTAACAGAAACCGCAACTTCCGACGTTGTAATCATATCAATTGAAGTTTTATATCGTTCGAATACCTCGAATACTTTTCTCAAAAATCCATAAACCAGAAGCATCCTTCCCGATTTAATCTTTACTGAAGTTATCGGATCTTTAGCTGCAACAGCTTTTATTCCTTCGCCTGCAGCTTTACCGGAAATTAAAGTTCCGTCATCTTCAGGTTTCAATGTGTTTTTAAGTCTCACAGGAATGTTTGCCATCTTTGCTGGTTGTACACTCGAAGGATGAAGAATTTTTGCACCGAAGTAAGCAAGCTCTGCGGCTTCATCAAAAGAAAGTTGTGGAATTGAATGTGTGTTGCTAACGTATCTCGGATCGTTATTATGAAAACCGCTTATGTCAGTCCATATCTGGATTTCTTCTGCACTAATTGCTGCACCAATTAATGACGCGGAGTAATCGCTTCCGCCGCGTTTAAGATTATCGACTTCACCATAAAGATTTCTGCAAATATACCCTTGCGTTATAAAAAGTTTTATATCCGGGAACTTATCTAGTTCTCTTTCGATGTTTTCTTTTATGTAATAATTATCCGGTTCGCCGTTTGTATCAATACGCATAAAGTTAAGAGCAGGAAGAAGTTCTGATTTTATATCCTGTTCTTTCAGGTAGATGTGAAAAAGAGCAGTCGAGATTAACTCTCCCTGAGCAAGGATCGCTTTCTCCTCATGAATTGTAAAAATATCCTGTGTGAAAGATCTTATGTAATTAAAATGAGATTCGATCAGTTCCTTACCTTCCTGAAGCAATTCCTTTTTGCTGTACAGTTCATTTATTACTTTGTTATAATTTTCTTCAAGTAGATCGATTAAATTGTTCGCGCTATCTTTTTTCTGGCTATAAAGAAATTCTGTAATTTTAACTAAATTGTTTGTAGTGCCGGACATAGCGGACAAAACAACGATTTTTCGTTCGTCGTTATTTATGAGTTTTGCAACGCCCTGCATACGTTCTACACTGCCAACCGATGTGCCTCCGAATTTTAAAACCTTCATTAAATACTAACCTGTTGATTTTGAAATAAAGACCGGCGAAATATAAAAATTATGTTGCATAATCGATAGAGTTATTTTAATTACTGATATACTTTTATTTACTATCGCATGACACAAATAATTAAACTAAATTTATGTGGTTAAAAATTATTCTATCCGAATAAGCGGAGAAAAAATGAATTCTAAAAAAATAGTTCCTGCAACAAGAACCGATAATATAACTTATGCCGTTAGAGATATTGTAGTACTTGCGAATGAGGTTGCCAAAACCGGGAAAGAAATGCTCTACCTTAATATTGGTGATCCGAATCTGTACGATTTCAAACCACCAGAACATCTTGTAAAAGCAACTTATGATGCAATGGTTAAGAATTTTAATGGTTATGCTCCTTCTTCCGGAATAAAGGAAGCTGTTCAGGCGATTGAAAGGGAAGCGGAACGAAAAGGAATAACAAATGTTCATGATATTTTTGTTACAACAGGTGCAAGCGAAGCGATAGATATCTGTTTAACCGCACTTGTTAATGATGGTGAAAATGTTTTAACTCCAACTCCCGGTTACCCACTTTACACAGCAATTGCAAGCAAGCTTTCGATGATGGAAAATCCTTATTATTTAGATGAAGAGAATGGTTGGCTGCCGGATATTGATGATATAAAAAGTAAGATCAATAATAAAACAAAAGCGATAGTTCTTATCAATCCGAATAATCCTACCGGCTCATTATACACGATGGAAAATTTGAATGAGATTATTGATCTTGCACTTGAAAATAATCTTGTGATCTTTGCAGATGAAATTTACGATAAGCTTCTTTTCGATGGAAAGAAACATGTTTCAATCGCTTCGTTAAATAAAGATGTTTCGTGCATAACGTTTGGCGGACTTTCAAAAAATTATATGGTTCCCGGGTTCAGAATTGGCTGGGGAATTGTAAGTGGGAGAAAAGAAGTTTTGTCGGATTACATCGAAGCAATAAATAAAATTTTGCGTGCAAGACTTTCTGCAAATCATCCCGAACAGTATGGAATTAAAATTTCACTTGAAGGTGATCAATCTCATCTTGCAGAAGCAAATAATAAGCTTACTAAGCGTAGAGATATGACAGTTGAAATGCTGAATGCAATTCCTGGAATTTCCTGCGTTAAACCTGAAGGCGCTTTTTATGCTTTTCCGAGATTAGAAATGCAGCAACTGGATAATCACTTTGTTGCCGAGTTAATAAAAGAAACCGGAGTTGTTGTTGTTCCTGGCAGTGGATTTGGACAGGTACCCGGTACACGGCATTTTAGAGTTGTGTTTCTTCCGAACGAACAGATACTTGAAAGGGCTTATAACAACATTGGTACATTTTTCCAAAAATATTTGGAAAATTTTCCTGAGAAAGCTGCTACAAGATAAATTATTTCCCTGCCCGGTTAAAATAGAACACGGATTAAACAGATTATACCGATCTTCACAGATTTTTATGCTTTAATTTTTTAATTATTTATTGTAAATAGTTTAAATGCAAATAGTAGTTTCTTGATTGCCGGAAGGGCATTCTATATATTTGTTTTCCAAAAATAACCTTAATAAATAATACTGTATTGAACGATTTCAGAATCACAAAACTCTCTAACGGTACCCGTATAGTATCCGAATATATTCCCCACGTGAAATCTTTTTCATTGGGATTTTGGTTCAATGTTGGTGCAAGAGATGAGAATAATCTTAATAACGGAATTTCCCATTTCATCGAACACATGTTATTTAAAGGTACAAAACGGCGTTCCGCAAAAAGAATTTCCGAAGAGATAGAATCCTATGGTGGTTATCTGAATGCTTTTACATCAAAGGAACATACCTGCTACTATACAAAAGGATTACCGGAAAATTTACAGAGATCTTTCAATGTTTTATCAGACATGGTACAGAATCCGTTGTTTAAGGAAAGTCACATCAGGAAAGAAGCAGGGGTGATTCTTGATGAATTGAGAGATGTTGAAGATAATCCTGAAGAACTTATATTTGATAAATTTGAAGAAGTAATATTCGATGGCAACCGTTTGAGTATGCCTGTGATCGGTAAGGAAAACAACATTAAAAAATTTAATTCGCAGGGACTTCAGAAATTCCATACAAGCAGGTATAACACCGGTAAGTTATTAATTACTGCTTCCGGTTTGGTAGATCATGATAAGCTGGTCCGGCTGGCTGAAAGAAATATTGATAAAAGAAAACCGGGAACTAAAACTAACAGAACAAGATTCGTTTCTCACAAAGTTCACGATCTTATTCTTGATCGTGATTTCAATCAGGTTCATACAATCATAGGCAGGGCAACAGCAGGGTTCAACAATAAACAAAGACATAAATTAAAAGTTCTTTCAACTTTGCTTGGTGAAGGCAGCAGTTCAAGATTGTTTCTTGCCATTCGGGAAAAGCTTGGAATAACATACCAGATTACTTCTTTTCTAAATTCTTATTTAGATGTTTCTGCTTTTGGTGTTTATTATTCTACCAATACAAAACAGACAAACAGGGTTCTGGATATTGTTCTTAAAGAATTTAAGAAATTGAGAGAAATCAAGATTAAAGATAAAGAGCTTGAAAAAGTTAAAGCATATATTAAAGGTAGTATGTTGCTTAGTCTTGAAAATACAACAAACAGGATGATACGGATGGCGAATTCACTGCTGTATTTTAATCGTATAATAACTGTTGAAGAATTTCTTGAGGAAGTAAACGTAATAACTGCCGATGATCTTCTTAAAATTGCAAATGAATTGCTTGATGAGAAAAAACTTATTAAAGTGATTTTAAAATCAAATGAAAGCAAACTGAAAAAAGTTGCTTAAAACACCGAAAAAAGATGCCTAAAATTACAATTGATAACAATGAAATTGAATTTAAGCCGGGCCAGACAATTATCCAGGCAGCTAGAGATCAAGGGATAGATATTCCTCATTTCTGCTGGCATCCGGAGCTTTCAATTTCCGGTAACTGCAGAATTTGTCTTGTTGAAGTTGAAAAAATACCAAAGCTTGTCATCGCTTGTTCTACCATTGCTTCTGAAGGTATGGTTGTTCACACCCAATCGGAAAAAACAGTTGCAGCAAGAAATGCTGTGATGGAATTTCTGCTTATCAACCATCCCCTCGATTGTCCGATTTGCGATGAAGCCGGAGAGTGTAAGCTTCAGGATTATGCTTACAAATACAGCGTTGGTGAAAGCAGGTTTACTGAAGAAAAAGTTCATAAACAAAAACATATCGATCTAGGTCCCAGAGTAATGTTTGATGGTGAGAGATGTATTTCATGTTCCCGTTGCATTCGCTTTTGTGATGAAATTGCTAAAAGCCCACAACTAACATTTGTTCAAAGAGGCGATCATGTTACGATCGCAACTTACCCCGGACAGCAAATGGATAATTCTTATTCGATGAACACAATAGATATTTGCCCGGTTGGTGCGTTAACAAGTAAGGATTTCAGATTTAACGCAAGGGTCTGGGATATGTCAGCAACTAAATCTGTTTGTCCCGGATGCTCGCGAGGCTGCAACACAGAAGTTTGGGTAAGAGATAATAAAATTCTCCGGCTTACTCCACGTTATAATCCACAGGTAAACAGTTACTGGATGTGCGATCACGGAAGATTAAATACTTTCAGATTTGTTAATGCCGAAGACCGGATTGATTCTCCTCAACTTAGAAAAGAAGGGCAGTTAATAAAAGTTGGCTGGGATGAAGCATTCGCCGAAGCAGTTTCGAGAATTAAATCGTTTACTAAAGATGAAGTTGCATTTATTGGTTCTGCATATGCGACCTGCGAAGACAATTATATTCTTGCTAAATTTGCGCGTTCTGTAGTTGGCAGCGGTAATATTGATTTTGTTCGCCGCAAAGATGAAAATTTTGGTGATGATATATTAAGACAAAATGATATCACACCAAATTCATTAGGTGCTGAGCTTGTTGGTGTATCCCCTTCAAAATCCGGTTTGGGAATTGAAGGAATCAAAAAAGGAATAAAAGGAAAACGAATCAAAGCTTTGTATGTAATTAAAGAAGACTTTATTGATGTAGATCCTGAAATTGAAAACATGCTGTCTAAACTTGATTTGTTAATAGTCCATGCTTCTAATCAAAGTAAAACAACTTCCGTTGCTGATATAATTTTTCCTGCTGCAACTTATGCGGAGAAGAACGGAACGTTTGTAAACTTTGAAGGGACAATTCAGAGGATTAAACCTGCAGTTAGTACAGTTGATGCCGATAGGGCTTTGGATGGATTTGAAATGAGTAGATTGGATAAATTCGGAACAAGTTTCGATAGATGGGCACGCGGTACAAAACACGATGCTAAAGCAACCTGGAAAATTCTCGTATCGCTTTCTGGTTTGCTGGGACATAAAATGAAATTTAAAATGTCAGAAGAAGTATTTAAAGAGATAGCTTCTTCAGTAGATGCATTTAAAGGATTGACTTACGATGATCTTGGAGATTATGGTGTCAAGATAAAAACTGGAAATGTCGAGGAAAAAGTTAATGCTTAATTTGGAAGGTTTACATTAATGAGTATCGGGGAAGTGATAATAATCAGCTTGATAAAAATTCTTGTTATCGTTGGACTTTTATTTCTAACTGTTGCTTACCTTGTTTATTTTGAAAGAAAGGTAAGTGCATGGGCGCAAAATAGGATTGGCCCAAACCGTGTTGGCTGGAAAGGAGTATTACAACCATTTGCGGATGTGTTCAAATTATTATTGAAAGAAGATATTGTCCCTGAAAAATCGGACAGAATAATTCATGCACTTGCACCGATGATTGCACTTTTTGTTGCTTTTACAACATTTGCTGTTATTCCGTTCGGACCGGATGTAAAGATTTTTGGGTATGATATTCCTCTAGTTGTGGCAGATGTTAATATAGGTGTGCTGTTCATTCTTGCGTTAACTTCTCTCGGTGTCTATGCGATAACTCTAGCAGGTTGGTCCTCAGGAAGTAAGTATTCGCTTTTAGGCGGCATCAGATCTTCAGCACAAATGATATCGTATGAAATTTCTATGGGATTTTCTGTTGGAGGTGTACTGTTGTTATCAGAATCTCTCAGGCCTATAGCAATTGTCCAATCGCAATCGGGATGGATGTGGAATGCTATTATTCAGCCTATAGGATTTATAACTTTTGTTGTATCTGCTTTTGCAGAAACAAACAGGCTTCCTTTTGATCTTCCGGAAGCTGAACCGGAACTTGTTGGTGGATTTCACACGGAATACAGCAGCATGAAATTTGCAGGTTTCTTTTTATCGGAATATGCAAATATGACAATCGCCAGTGCTTTCATCGTTACACTTTATCTGGGCGGTTGGCAAATTCCTTATATAGATCTGCTCGGTTTACCGGCAGGAATTGTAATTGTACTGCAAGTAGGTGCATTCATTTTTAAATTAGTTGCATTATTGTTTTTCTTTTTATGGATTCGATGGAGTCTTCCAAGATTCAGGTATGATCAGTTGATGAGTCTCGGCTGGAAGGTAATGTTTCCTCTTTCATTAATTAATATTATATGGGTTGCTTTGCTGATAATGGTTTTCGGATTATAGAATAATTTAATGATGAATAATTAAGAAAGATATTTTTGGATAGATATGGCACTTAAATCGATTAAAAGAAGAGAAAAAGACTTAACATTTTTTGAAAAGTTGTATATACCCGAAATCCTGAAGGGATTATCTCTTACTTTTAAAAATATGATACGACCGAAATTTACATTTGAGTATCCCGAAGAAAAGTTTATTCCGCCAAGCTCTTACCGGGGAAGACCTGTGCTTGTTGAAGATTCTAACGGTGAAGAAAGATGTGTAGCTTGTGGATTATGCTCAAGAGTTTGTCCGGCACTTGCTATCGAAGTGCAGGCAGGCGAAACTGAGAGAGAAAAGGAGAGATACCCCGAAAAATTCGAGATTAATATGTTGAGGTGCATTTTTTGCGGGTTTTGTGAAGAGGTTTGCCCGGAAGAGGCAATTATTATGAGTAAAGACTATGAACTCGCTTTTTCGAACAGGGAAGACGCAATTTACGGAAAAGATAAGCTTTTAGTCCCAATTGGTCAGATCCAGGACAGGATAGATTTCCTCCGACAATATAAGTAGTTGAACATCTCGATTAATTTTCCTTTATTACCGGTACGATGTACAGAATTCTAACTATATGGATTTCTGTGGGGTGGTTTATATTTTCACCCGCACAACAATTCGGGGATAATTTTAAACTTTCCTATCCGGAACTTGTTCGTCAGGGTAAAACTTTCGAAGTATCTATAATCACATCCAACGATTTTGCAAAATCTGATAAGCTGGATCTTTATATTATTCCCGAGAGAGGAATTAAATTAGAATCTGTAATTATGAGGACGGAAGAAGAGGAACAGAACATAAAAGTTTCAAGTGCTTCCAATGAAGGATATCTTTACGATGCTTCAATGTGTTCGATAAACTTGGATGAACCTTCTCTCGAACAGGATGGTTCTTTCTTCCAGATACTGATGAGATTTAGATCTGAATCTGTTGATTACTCAGAAATTGAATTTTACGGTGAGTTCAGAAAAAACAATAAAATAACAAACTATCTTAAAAGCTCTAAAGAAGAGTTATTTACCAGTTATCCGGATCATTACAGGGTAAAAATAGGTTTTTATAAGACATCCGTTGTTGGTGATAGAGCATTAAGCCTCCAATCTCAATCAAATTTTACCATATCACCGGATTTGAAATTCGATCATGATCTGCTTCTCGGATTCTGGCTTAAGCAGGATAAAGTTCGTTCTCCTTTCTTTGAAATAAAAAATAAACAAACAAACCTTATCGAATACCAGCTTGTCCTAAATCAATTTCAAATCTTAACCTGCGAATCTACTTTTCATACCGAGTATAATATTACCCCATACTTTGTTTCAAACAATAACTGGCAGCATTTTGAAATTGAATTATCATTTAAGGACAATGAAATAAGATTTTATTGTAATGGGAAAGAGTTTTCGGTTTTTAATCTGCCTCTTTCAATTAATTTGTCGAATCTGGAGTTTTCTTTTATCGGGCCTGAACAGGGGAATATAAAGATTGATCAGTTGCGTTTCATTGATCTCAACGAATCCATTGCCGCCGTGATGAGGAACCGAACTTTTTTAAGTTTTATGAGTGATAGTTCAAGAGTTTTGATGCAGTTAAATTTCAACGAATTAAATATTTCCGACCTGGCAAAATATGATTTTGTGAACGAAAATAATGTTAACCTAGTTTCTTCTGATGCTCCTGTGTTCGGTCGCGCACCGGAACTTAACATCAGGTTAATGAGCACTTACTATGAATTAACCTGGAGCGGCGGGGATTTTAAAAATGCTTCTGCATACTATGTTGAAAGTGCTGAAGGAGAAAATAGTTATGTTGATATCTTCAAAGCCGATGCAGATAATTCGACAGACCGGGAATATTCATACTTGAGTGATAGAAAAGATAATTCGGAGGTTGTTTATTTCAGAGTAAAACAAATTAATAAAGATGGATCGGTAACATATTCATCGCAGGTAAAAGTTGGTCAGGGTAAAATGGAAGAATTTGTTGTAGGACAGAATTATCCGAATCCGTTTAATCCTGCAACGCAGATTTCTGTTGAAGTGTTGGAAGAAGCAGAATTTCATATTGTTGTTTATAATCTTGAAGGACAGAAGGTGGCAGATTTGTATCATGGAACTTTATCAAAAGGAGAATATAGTTTTACATTTAACGGAAGTGAGTTGCCTTCGGGGATTTATCTTTATAAAGTATCCACACCAAATTTTAATCAAACAAAAAAAATGATCCTGGCTAAATAAACAACCAGCTTCGTTTTTTAATTGGGTCAGGAATATTGTATTTTAAATTATCATGCTCTCCAAAATTTACTCCAGTGCTACATATGGAATAGATGCTTATTTAGTTGAAGTTGAAACTAATGTAGAGCAGCAAATTCCCGGTTTTACAATCGTCGGGTTACCGGATAATGCTGTTAAGGAAAGCAAGGAAAGAGTAATCACTGCAATTAAGAATAGCGGCTACAAATTCCAACCTAGAAAGATAACGGTTAATCTGGCACCGGCAGATATAAAAAAGGAAGGAAGTGCTTTTGATCTTCCTATCGCCGTCGGATTTCTATCCGCAAACGAAATCATAACCGGCAACCATCTCGATGAAACAATTTTTCTCGGTGAACTTTCGCTTGATGGAAAGTTAAGACATGTTAAAGGTGCACTGCCTATAACTGTTGAAGCGAGAAACAAAGGAATAAAAAGAGTTGTTCTTCCGATGGATTCCTCCAGGGAAGCATCTATTGTTGATGGCGTAGATGTTTATGGAGTTGACAACCTGAGAGATGTCGTTGATTTTCTAAATCATGAGAAAGATATCACTCCCGTTAAATCGGAAAGGAGTGAAATTTTTTCAAATGTAAATAAATACCATCTCGATTTTACAGATGTAAAAGGACAGGAAAATGTAAAACGTGCATTAGAAGTTGCAGCAGCAGGCGCACATAACATATTAATGATCGGACCGCCGGGATCGGGCAAAACAATGCTCGCAAAAAGATTGCCATCAATTCTTCCACCGATGACTTTTGAAGAAGCATTGGAAACAACGAAAATACATTCAATCGCAGGAATACTTCCTAAAGATCTGGCTTTAGTTACAGAAAGACCTTTCCGAAGTCCGCATCACACAGTTTCTGATGCAGCTTTAGTTGGTGGGGGATCGTTTCCCAGACCGGGAGAAGTTTCGTTTGCACATTATGGTGTTCTCTTTTTGGATGAACTGCCTGAATTCAAAAAGAATGTTCTGGAAGTATTGCGTCAACCTCTTGAAGATTCACGGGTTACTGTTAGCAGATCAAAGTTATCGTTAGAATTCCCGGCTAATTTTATGTTGGCTGCTGCGATGAATCCATGCCCTTGCGGCTTCTTCACCGATCCAAATAAAGAATGTACTTGCACGCCACCTTCAATACAAAGATATATGGCTAAAATATCTGGTCCTTTATTAGATAGAATAGATATTCATATTGAGGTTCCGGCTGTTAAATTCAAGGAATTGTCTGCAAAAGAGCAAAGTGAAAACTCTGAAAAGATAAGAGAGAGGGTGATGCAAGCTAGAGAAATCCAGTTGAACAGGTATGAGGGAAATCCACATATATATAATAACAGCGATATGGGCTCAAAAGAAGTGAAAAAATACTGTAAACTTGATTCTTCAGGCGAAGAACTTTTAAAAATGGCGATGACTAAATTAGGTTTATCTGCACGAGCTTACGACAGAATACTGAAAGTTAGCCGCACAATTGCGGACTTAGATAAATCAATTGAAATCCAACCGCAGCATATTAGTGAAGCAATTCAGTATCGGAGCTTGGATAGAGAACTCTGGAAACATTAATAGTGTAAGAATATTTGCCATCTAAATTGATGGTCATCCCGATATAAGCAAAATTTGCTTTTTGATATAGATAGAAATATATTTATTGCTCGTATTTTTATAAACTTGAGGGCGGACGCCGGAGTTGGAGAGCCGGGGCGGACTGTAAATCCGTTGGCGGAAGCCTTTGGGGGTTCGAATCCCTCGCCGCCCACTGCTGAAAAATTTTTGTGTAGTAAGGGAAATAGTTAATATTAATATATTCCCTTATTTTTTTGTTCTTTTTGTAATGAATATTGAGTATGGTTTTGCGGGTTGACGATGTGCTATGCTTCAAGTTTTTGTTATTAATTTTTTGTTAAGCATGATTAATCATTCGAAAATTTGATAGTTTAAAGCATTTGTTTCACGTATCCATCTGTTGTAAACCCGGATAAAATTAGTAACGAAATGAAAAGCGGGAGTAACTCAGTTGGCTAGAGTCACAGCCTTCCAAGCTGTTGGTCGCGGGTTCGAGTCCCGTCTCCCGCTCGAACTATAAAAAACTCTGCTGACGTAGCTCAGTTGGTAGAGCACATCCTTGGTAAGGATGAGGTCACCGGTTCAATCCCGGTCGTCAGCTCAAATAAAATTAAGATTTGGTTATCCCGATAAACCGGGACTAATAAGTTTCGAATTTGTAAAACACTTTAAACAAATACCATGAGAGAAATTATCACATTAGAATGTACCGAGTGTAAAAGAAGAAATTACACTACAACAAAAAATAAAAGACTTCACCCTGGAAGGGTTGAATATAAAAAATACTGTCGTTGGGATAAAAAACATACTATACACAAAGAAACTAAATGATAATATTGCCTACGTCAGTAGCTCAATTGGTAGAGCAGCGGTCTCCAAAACCGCAGGTTGGAGGTTCGAGTCCTTCCTGACGTGCAAATTTTAAAACCTTAATGGGAAAAAATGAAAGACAAGATTAAAAAATTTTTTGAAGACGTTGTTAAGGAGATGAAAAAAGTTACCTGGCCAACTAAAGAAGAATTGATGGAGTCGACTAAGGTTGTAATAATAGTATGTCTTATTCTTGCCGGATTTACTTATGTTATCGATATGATTATTAACCAGGTATTCAAAGGGATTTTTTAGGTATAGTTAATTATGGAAGCAAGATGGTACGTGGTCAGAACATTCTCCGGCCATGAAAATAAAGTAAAGCAACTTTTGGAATCGGAACTTGCCGATCACGAACAGATAAGATCGAAGATTCTTGAGATACTTGTTCCAATGGAAAAAGTATTCGAAGTAAAAGATGGTAAAAAGAAAAGCAAAACAAAGAATTTCTTCCCGGGATATATACTTGTTCATGCAGAATTAGATAACCAGGTAAAAGAATTTATCACGAATACACAGTCTGTAATGGGTTTTTTAGGAACTGCAAGTAATCCTAATCCACTGCAGCCCGAAGAAGTTAAAAGAATTGTTGGAAGAATAAACCAGGATGAAAATACCGAACGAATGGAAACAATTTTCAGGAATGGTGACCTTGTGAAAATAATCGATGGACCATTTAACAATTTCAGCGGTACTATCGAAGAGGTTAACGAAGAGAAAATGAAAATTAAAGTTATGGTTTCCATCTTCGGTAGAAAAACTCCCGTGGAGCTGGACTTTGTTCAGGCTGAACTGGAAAAATAATATTAGTTAATAGGTAGTATAAAAATGGCAAAAAAGATTGATGGTTTTATAAAATTACAAATCCCTGCGGGTAAAGCTAATCCTTCTCCGCCTGTCGGTCCTGCCCTTGGTCAAAAGGGTGTTAATATAATGGAGTTCTGTAAGCAGTTTAATTCAAGAACTCAGGATAAAGATGGAATTATTATTCCTGTTGTAATAACGGTGTTCACTGATAAATCATTCACATTTATTACAAAAACTCCACCTGCTGCAGTGCTGCTTAAAAAAGCAGCAAAAATTGAAAAAGGATCACCCGAATCTAACAGAACAAAGGTTGGAAAAGTTAGTAAAGCCCAGGTTAAAGAAATTGCAGAATTAAAAATGCCCGATCTGAATGCTTTTGATGTTGATAATGCTATGAGCATGGTTGCCGGCACTGCAAGAAGTATGGGACTCACGGTAGAAGAATAATTTCGTTTATCAAAATAAATTTTGTAATTAGATATTTTGGTTTAAAAGATGAGAAATACAAAAAGAGTTAAAGAACTTAAAAAAAATGTTGATGTATCACGCGAATATACTTTAGCCGAAGCAGTAAAAGCACTGCAGGAAAGTTCAAAAGTAAAATTTGTGGAGTCTTTGGATTGTGCAATGAGGCTCGGTGTCGATCCGAGGCATGCTGATCAAATGATTCGCGGTACTGTTTCATTGCCCAATGGAACCGGAAAAGAAGTTAAAGTTTTAGTGATTGCAAAAGAACCGAGATCGAAAGAAGCGCTTGATGCCGGTGCCGATTATGCAGGTTTTGAAGAATACCTGGAAAAAATAAAAGACGGCTGGGCTGATGTTGATGTTGTTATTGCTACACCCGACTCGATGAGCGAATTAGGCAAGCTGGGAAAAATATTAGGTCCTAAAGGTTTGATGCCTAATCCTAAAAGCGGAACGGTTACAAATGATGTTGCAAAAGCTGTTACTGAAGTTAAAGCTGGAAAAATTGAATTTCGCGTTGATAAAACTGGTATTATCAATACCTCGATCGGCAAATTAAATTTTGAAACAGATAAGCTCGTAGAAAATGCCCAGGCATTTATTAATACTATTATTAAATTAAAGCCATCCTCTGCAAAAGGACAATATGTGAAAAGTTTGTTCCTATCAAGTTCGATGGGACCCGGTTTAAGAATTTCCAAGGATGAAATTCCTGTACGATAACAAATTTTAAAAGTTTTACGCGCTCAAAAATAAAATGCTTCTAACCGACACGATTCATTTAATTTCTGAATCAGGAGAAAAATGAAGAGAAACGAAAAAACAGATGTCGTTTCCGAAGTAAAGGAAATGATACAAAATGCTACTGCAATTTTTCTTACCGATTACAGTGGAGTTAATGTTGCGGATATTAACGATATTCGTAATCAATTCCGCAAAGAAGGTGTTACTTATAAAGTATATAAAAATACTCTATTTAAAAGAGCACTTGAAGAATTTGGTAAATATGATAAATTAGCAGATCATCTTATCGGGATGACAGGATTCGCTTTTACAGATGAAAACCCTGTTGCCCCGGCAAAAATTATCAAAAAATATTTTGATAAGAACAAAAAGCTCTCTCTTAAAGCTTGCTATATCGAAGATGAGTTTTTCGACAGCAGTAAATTGAACGAATTAGCTGCATTACCTTCAAAAAATGATCTGATTGCTGGTATTATCGGAAGTTTGGAAGCACCTGCTTCCGGCATCGTTGGAACCATCAATGCTGTATTCAGAGATCTGGTAAGCGTTGTAGATGAGATTTCAAAGAAGAAAGCTGCATAGCTTAATTAGAAATTCGAAAATAATTTAAATTTATCAGGAGTATAAAAATGGCAGAAAAAGTAGCCGAAATAGTTGAGAAAATAAAAGGTCTTTCATTACTTGAAGCATCCGAATTAAAAAAAGCACTTGAAGAAGAATTTGGTGTTACTGCTGCTGCACCTGTAGTTGTAGCTGGCGGCGGAGTTGCTGGCGGTGGCGAAGCTGCTGCTGCAGAAGAAAAAACCGAATTCGATGTTATCCTTACTGGTGCCGGTGATAAAAAGATTAATGTTATAAAAGTTGTAAGAGCTCATACCGGGCTTGGACTTAAAGAAGCAAAAGATTTAGTCGACAAGGCACCTAATCCGGTTAAAGAAGGTATTTCCAAAGAAGAAGCTGAAAAGCTTAAAAAAGAATTCGAGGAAGCCGGCGCTACTGTTGAATTAAAATAATTCAATACTATTTCTATTCGATTTACTATTCATGCAGAATGCGATAAGATGAAAAAACATCTTATCGCAATTGTCGTATATTATAATGGATTGATGTTAATGAGTGAAACTGAAAAATTAATTTTTTAGGAGGATCAAAATTGAATAATGACAAAAAGAGAATTTCGTTTGGTAGTATAACTCCCGTATTAGATGTACCGGATTTATTGGCTATTCAAACAGAAACTTTTGAAAATTTTATTCAGCTAAAATCTCCGCCTGACAAACGGGAAAATAAGGGTTTACAAGCTGTTTTTACCTCTAATTTTCCTATTCTTGATAATAAAGAGAATTACAGACTTGATTTTATTGAATACGCTCTCGAAAAACCGAGATTTACGGTTGAAGAATGTATGGAACGGGGTCTCACCTTTTCCGCACCCCTTAAGGGAAAACTTCGTTTATCAACCAAAGATCCCGATACTGAAGAATATGTAAACACAGTTGAACAGGAAGTCTATCTGGGAAACGTTCCTTTTATGACAAGCAAAGGAACATTTGTAATAAACGGGGCAGAACGTGTTGTTGTTTCACAGTTACATCGTTCTCCGGGTGTTGCATTTTCTCAGACTGTTCATCCCAACGGTACACCTCTCTATTCTGCAAGAATTATTCCTCTACGAGGTTCGTGGGTTGAGTTTGCTACAGATATTAATTATGTGCTTTATGTTTATATAGATCGCAGAAAGAAATTTCCGGCGACTACTCTATTGCGCGCATTGGGATTTGATTCAGATGATAAAATTCTGAACCTGTTTAATCTTGTTGAAGAAATTGATGTTAATAAGGCTAAGCTCGAAAATTATATTGGAAGAGTTGTAGCAAGTGATGTGTTCGATTTATCAACCGGTGAAATATTTTTATCGAGAGATAGCATCCTTTCCGAAGAAGACCTGGAAAGATTAGATGAAGCTGAAGTTGATAAAATAAAGCTTATAAATCCTGAAGTTTCGGCTGAACAGGATTTGATCCTCAACACTTTAAGAAAAGATACTGCTCATTCAAGGGAAGAAGCACTTTTTGCAATTTATAGGCAGCTTCGTTCGGGTGAAGCTCCCGATCTTGAAACAGCAGAAGCCTTAATAGAAAAATTATTTTTCAATGATAAGAGATACGATCTTGGCGATGTTGGACGTCATAGGATGAATGATAAGCTTGAATTAAATGTAGATCCTAACGTTACAATTTTAACTCAGGAAGATATTATTGCTATTACCAGGTTCATCATCAAATTGAAAGGGGGTAGTGAGCCAGTTGATGATATTGATCATTTGGGTAATAGAAGAATCAGAACAGTTGGTGAACAATTAGGCCAGCAGTTTAATATCGGTATGGCACGTATGGCAAGAACTATTAAAGAGAGAATGAACATGCGAGATACCGAACAATTTACGCCACAGGACCTGGTCAATGCCAGAACTATTACAAGTGTTATTAATGCTTTTTTTGGTACTAATCAGCTTTCACAGTTTATGGATCAAACTAATCCTCTTGCAGAGATGACTCACAAACGTAGAATGTCCGCTTTAGGTCCCGGCGGTTTAACTCGTGAAAGAGCAGGTTTCGAAGTAAGAGACGTGCACTACACTCATTACGGTCGTCTTTGTCCGATTGAAACTCCCGAAGGTCCTAACATTGGTCTTATTTCATCCTTAACAATTTATGCAAGAGTTAACAGGTATGGATTTCTTGAAACACCTTATCGTAAGGTTGTTAAAGGAAAAGTTACTAAAGAGGTAGAATATTTAACTGCCGAGCAAGAAGATGTTTATACAATTGCACAGGCTAATGCACCATTAACCGAACAAGCAAAATTTGTGAATGAAAGGGTTAAATCAAGATTAAAAGGTGAATTCCCTATTGTTCCACCTGATCAGATTCAATATATGGATGTGGCACCGGGGCAGATTGTAAGTGCTGCAGCAGCACTCATTCCATTTCTTGAACACGATGATGCTAACAGAGCGCTTATGGGTTCTAATATGCAGCGTCAGGCAGTACCCCTTCTAAAACCGGAAGCTCCGATTGTTGGTACCGGTATGGAGGAAAGAGTTGCTCATGATTCTGGAGCGTTAATTCTTGCAGAAGACGATGGTACAGTTGAATATGTAGATTCTAATTCAATAACGGTTAAATATGATATCAATCCAAACAGTGTTGAAGCTTTAACTTCGTTTAATGATGTTCGGCGTGTTACATATAATTTGATAAAATTTCACGGCACAAACCAGGAAACCTGCATAACTCAAAGACCTTTAGTTGAAGAAGGACAAAAAGTTACTAAAGGTGATGTACTTGCCGATGGCAGTGCAACCGATGGTGGTGAACTTGCATTAGGCAGAAATGTGCTGGTTGCATTTATGCCATGGCGCGGTTACAACTTTGAAGATGCTATAATAGTAAGTGAAAAAATTGTACGCGATGATGTTTACACTTCTCTTCACATTGAAGAATTTGAATTGCAGGTAAGGGAAACAAAACGCGGTGAGGAAGAATTAACCCGCGAAATTCCAAATGTAAGTGAAGAAGCAGTAAGGAATCTGGATGAAAACGGTATAATAAGAGAAGGAGCAGAAGTTAAAGAAGGCGATATCCTGATTGGGAAAATTACACCAAAAGGTGAAACCGATCCTACACCTGAAGAAAAACTTCTCCGCGCAATATTTGGTGATAAAGCAGGTGATGTAAAAGATGCTTCATTGAAAGCACCTCCAGGGTTAAAAGGTGCAGTAATCAAAACAAGATTATTTAGTCGCAAGAGAAAAGATCCCGAATCCAAAAAGCTTGAAAAACTTGCGATGGAAAAACTTGAACATGAACATAACCAGCAATTGGTTCAACATTATACAAAGCTTGTTGAAAAAATTACCAAGCTTTGTGATGGATTAACAACAACCGGTATCAGGGATCTTGATGGCAGCATAGTAATCAGAAGCGGAACCAAAATTAAAGATTCAACATTCTCGTCTTTAGAAGATGTGACTAAACTGGATTATACACTCGATTGGTTTGATACGAAAAAAGATAATAATCACGTAATGGTGCTTTATCAAAATTACTTTGAGGTACTTGCAGAAATCTCTGAAGATTATAAAAGAGAAAAAATAAAAATTGCCAGCGGTGATGAATTGCCTCCGGGAATTGTTCAATTAGCTAAAGTATATGTTGCTAAAAAGAGGAAACTTTCCGTTGGCGATAAAATGGCAGGGCGACACGGCAATAAAGGTGTTGTCGCTAAAATAGTTCCGGAAGAAGATATGCCTTTCTTACCGGATGGAACTCCTGTGGATATAATTCTTAATCCTCTTGGTGTACCTTCACGTATGAACCTTGGTCAGTTATATGAAACAGCTTTAGGCTGGGTTGGGCATCAACTGGGAGTTAAATTTGCCACGCCAATCTTTGACGGGGCAAAAGTAGAAAACGTAGATGAATGGCTTGAAAAGGCAAATCTGGAAAGAGGTAGTAAGACCGATCTTATTAATGGAAGAACTGGAGAAAAATTCCATCAGAAAGTAACCTGTGGTTATATTTATATGCTTAAGCTAAGCCATCTCGTTGATGATAAAATACATGCACGTTCGATTGGTCCATACTCTCTTATTACCCAGCAGCCGCTTGGTGGTAAAGCTCAGTTTGGCGGTCAGCGATTTGGAGAGATGGAAGTATGGGCACTCGAAGGATACGGCGCTTCGCATATTCTTCAGGAAATACTTACAATTAAAAGTGATGATGTAGCAGGCAGAGCTAAAGCATATGAAGCAATTGTTAAAGGTGAAAACTTACAGGAACCGAATATTCCTGAATCGTTCAATGTGTTAATTAAAGAGCTCCAGGGATTGGGACTCGATATAACAATTAATTAACACCAATGAATATTTTTTCACTTAGAAATTAGGAGTATAAAAATGGCTTTTAGAATTCAAGAAAACGCAATGAAAGATATCAATAACATTACGATAAGTCTTGCTAGTCCCGATGATATATTATCCAGATCTCATGGTGAAGTTACTAAACCGGAAACAATTAATTACCGTTCGTTCAGACCGGAAAAAGATGGTCTGTTCTGTGAAAAAATATTTGGACCGACACGTGACTGGGAATGTTTTTGTGGTAAGTATAAGAGAATAAGATACAAAGGTATTATTTGCGATAGATGCGGTGTTGAAGTTACGCAGAAAAGTGTTCGGCGTGAAAGAATGGGACACATTGGTTTGGCCGTCCCTGTTGTTCATATCTGGTTTTTCAGAGCACAACCTTCAAAGATTGGCAACATAATTGGGTTAAGTCTTAAAGAACTCGAGAAAGTTATTTATTACGAATCTTATATTGTTATCAATCCCGGTCCAACTGGCTTAAATGTAAACGATCTTATTTCTGAAGATCAGTACTTTGAAGTTATTGCATCATTACCGGATGGCAATGAAAAACTTACCGGTGATGATCCGAAAAAATTTGTTGCGAAGATAGGTGGAGATGCTGTTAAAGCGATGCTGAAAAGTATTAACATCGAAGAATTATCCAAAGAGCTTCGCGATCAGGTTAAGATTGAAACTTCCCAGCAAAAGAAAGCTGATCTTCTCAAAAGGTTGAGAGTTATCGAAGCCTTCAAAGAAGAAGAAGGCAAAGTCCCAAACAGACCTGAATGGATGGTGCTGAGCTATATTCCGGTTATTCCGCCCGAACTTAGACCACTCGTACCTCTTGAAGGTGGAAGATTTGCAACAAGCGATCTGAACGATCTTTATAGGAGAGTTATAATTAGAAATAATCGTTTAAGAAGATTGATCGATATTAAAGCACCTGAAGTGATTTTAAGAAACGAAAAAAGAATGCTTCAGGAAGCCGTCGATGCACTATTCGATAATTCAAGACGAGGTTCTGCCGTAAGAAGCGATAACAACAGACCGTTAAAATCTTTGAGCGATATGCTTAAAGGAAAACAAGGTCGTTTCCGTCAAAATCTTCTCGGTAAGAGAGTTGATTATTCCGGTCGTTCGGTTATTGTTGTAGGACCTGAGTTGAAACTTCATCAATGCGGTCTTCCAAAAGATATGGCTGTTGAATTGTTCAAGCCATTTATAATAAGAAAATTGATAGAACGTGGGCATAACAAAACTGTTAAAAGCGCAAGGAAAGTTGTAGATAGGAAAGATCCGATAATCTGGGATATTCTCTCTAAAATTATTGAAGGTCATCCGGTTCTTCTTAACCGTGCACCAACTTTGCACAGGTTAGGTATCCAGGCATTTCAGCCTATATTAATCGATGGAAGAGCAATACAACTTCACCCGATGGTTTGTACAGCTTTTAATGCTGACTTTGATGGTGATCAGATGGCGGTTCACGTACCGTTATCTTATGAGGCCCAGTTAGAAGCTGCATTACTTATGCTCAGCAGCCATAATATTCTATCTCCTCAAAACGGTAGTCCGATTGTCGTTCCAACGCAGGATATTGTTCTTGGATGTTATTATTTGACGAAGTTCAAAGAAGGCGGTAAAGGCGAAGGAATGGTATTCAGCTCTATGAGTGAAGCTATCTCAGCTTATGAACATGGTGTTGTTGGATTACATTCAAAAATAAAAGTAAAAGTTGATAAGGAGTTGATCCAGACTACTACAGGTAGGGTAATCTTCAACCAGATTGTTCCTAAGGAAATGGGATTCTTTAACCAGCTTCTGATCAAAAAAACTTTTGGTGGTTTCATAGGAAAGATGTTCATACAATTAGGAAACAAAGTAACCGCACAATTCTTAGATGATTTAAAAGATATTGGATTTAAGTATGCAACTGAAGGCGGTTTATCAGTTAGCTATTCCGATATGATTATCCCTGAAGAGAAGGAACAATACATAACCAAAGCAAATAAAAAAGTTAACGGTATTCTTAATGAACACGAACAAGGTGTGATTACGGATGCTGAAAGATATAATAAGATTATCGACGTCTGGACTCATACAACAAATGATGTTGCCCGTGCCCTAATGGAGAAAATCCGTGTGGCCCAGGGTGGTTTTAATTCGTTGCATATGATGGTTGATTCCGGTGCAAGAGGTTCACAGGAACAGGTAAGGCAATTAGCCGGTATGAGGGGATTAATGATGAAACCACAGAAAACACTTTCCGGTCAGGCTGGTGAAATCATTGAAAATCCTATTGTGGCAAATTTTAAAGAAGGATTAACGGTACTCGAATACTTTATTTCCACACACGGCGCTCGTAAAGGTCTTGCCGATACAGCTCTTAAAACTGCTGATGCTGGATATTTAACCAGGAGATTGGTTGATGTTGCTCAGGATATGATTGTTACGGAAGATGATTGTGGTACTATTCTCGGTATAGAAATTAAAGCGTTAAAAGATGTTGAGCAGGAAAGAGAGCCTCTTGGTGAAAGAATTACCGGAAGAACTGCACAGGAAGATATTTATCACCCTGTTACCGAAGAGCTCATTGTTGAAGCTGGTGGAATGATTACTGAAGAAGTTGCTGAAGCAATTGAAGATGCTAATATAGATTCTGTTTATATCAGAACAGTTCTTACCTGTGAAGCAAGACGTGGTGTTTGTGCAAAGTGTTACGGAAGGAATCTTACAAACGGTAAGCTGGTTGAAATTGGTGAAGCTGTTGGAATTATTGCTGCACAATCTATCGGTGAACCGGGAACACAATTAACACTTAGAACTTTCCACCTAGGTGGTACATCATCTCGAATTGCCAGCCAGTCACAGGTTGAAACGAATGTTGATGGCAAAGTTCAGTTTGATAGAGTTAATTTTGTTGAGAAAATTGAACCGGATCCATTTGGTGGACCAGATATGAAAGTAAAGGTTGTAACCGGCAGAAGAGGTTCGATTGGTATTAATGATTCTAATGACCGACAGATTAAAAAATACGATGTGCCTTACGGAGCCGAGCTTGTAGTAGATGATGGCGCTGAAGTTAAAAAAGGTATGCCATTGTATAACCATGATCCTTATAATGCTTTGATTATTACGGATATAGAAGGTAAAGTTAGATTTGTAGATCTGGTAGATGGAAGTACTCTACAACAAGTTACCGATGAACAAACAGGACACGTTCAGAAGGTTGTTCTTGAATCCAAGGATAAAACCCTTACTCCGAGTATTGCAATAGAAGCGGAAAACGGAGATGTAAAATCATTCAACTTACCTACACGCTCTTATTTGTCCGTTGAAGCAGGCGAACTTGTTCCAGCAGGAACTATACTGGCAAAAATCTCTAAACAAACTTCCAAGAGTCGTGATATTACCGGCGGTTTACCGAGAGTTACTGAGCTTTTCGAAGCACGCAGTCCTCACGACCCAGCAGTAGTTTCAGAGATTGAAGGAATTGTGAAGTTAGGTGATAAGAAAAAAGGTTCAAGAGAAATCTTTGTTGAAGCACATGACAAATCTGATGAGAAAAAATACAATGTACAGTTAGGTAAACATATTCTTGTTCAGGGTGGTGATGAAATTCCGGCGGGTGAAAAAATAACCGATGGTCCGATTGATCCGCACGATATCCTGAAGATAAAAGGAACAAGTGCTGTACAGGAATATCTAGTAAACGAGATTCAGGATGTATATCGTTTACAGGGTGTGAAGATTAACGATAAGCATATTGAAGTCATTGTGAAACAAATGCTTCAAAAGATTAAGATCGTTTCCCCTGGCGATACAAAATTCCTGGAAGAAGATGTTATCGATAGAAATGAATTCCTGGATGAAAACCAGAGGGTTATGAATATGATCTTCATTGAAGATAAAGGTGATTCAAGATATAAAAACGGGCAATTGCTATCAAAAACCAAGTTCCGTGAAGTTAATGCCGACCTGAAGAAAAAGGACAAAAAACAGATGTCAGGTCGCGATGCTGAGGCTGCCACATTCGAACATTTATTACTTGGAATTACCCAGGCTGCTTTATCAACTGAAAGCTTTATATCTGCTGCTTCATTCCAGGAAACAACGAAAGTATTGGCAAATGCTGCAACTTCAGCAAAAATTGATAATTTAAATGGACTGAAGGAAAATGTTGTTATGGGACATCTGATTCCTGCTGGAACGGGATTGAAAAAATACAGACATATTATGTTTACGAATGAGGAAGCTGTTGAGGAAGAGCAATCCCAGCAGGAACAAGAAGTTCAGGCTAGTTAAGTGTGTTTTTTAAAAAGTATGGTTTAAATCCGGTTCTGGAGTAAAAGGGACCGGATTTTTTATGCCACAGAGATCAAGGATATAAGATACGATTTCTTGACTTAATTTAATCCAAAGAGTATATTAGTTGTCTGAATTTTTTTTGAAATGCCATTATTTTTTAGGAGTTATTTGTGCCTACGATCAACCAGTTAGTGCGAAAAGGCAGAGTTAATATTTTAGCGAAGAACAAAGCTCCGGCTTTGGATGCTTGTCCTCAGAAAAGAGGTGTTTGTACAAGAGTTTACACTACAACACCTAAGAAGCCGAATTCGGCATTAAGAAAAGTTGCCAGGGTACGTTTAACAAATAATATTGAAGTAACGGCTTACATACCGGGAGAAGGACATAACCTTCAGGAACATTCCATCGTTTTAATTCGTGGTGGAAGAGTTAAAGATCTTCCAGGTGTAAGGTATCATATAATAAGAGGAACGCTTGATACAAGTGGTGTTGAAGATAGAAAAAAAAGCAGATCAAAATACGGTGCTAAAAAACCAAAAGCGAAATAAAATATGAGAAAGAGAAGAGCAGAAAAAAGATTTATTAAACCTGATCCCAAATACGATGACATTATGGTAGCAAAGTTTATTAATTCCATAATGATTAAAGGGAAAAAATCCGTAGCCCGTAAAGTTATTTATAACGCTTTTGATATTATTGAAAAAAGAACAAAGAAAACGGGTGTGGAAATTTTTAAGCAGGCTATTACTAATACTCAACCGCTTATTGAAGTTCGAAGCAGAAGAGTTGGTGGTGCTACTTATCAGGTCCCAACTGAAGTAAGACCCGAAAGAAGAACTGCGCTGGCAATGAGATGGATCAAGACATATGCAAAGCAACGTTCTGAGAAATCTGCTTCCCAGAAAATTGCAATGGAATTAATTGCTGCTTCTAATAGTGAAGGTTCAGCAATAAAAAAGAAAGAAGATACTCATAAGATGGCTGAAGCAAATAAAGCATTTGCACATTTCAAATGGTAATGATGTACATATACTAAGAAAAGGATGTTAGGAAAAAAATGACTCAAAGAATGCCGATAGAGAAAGTTAGAAACATAGGAATTATGGCTCATATAGATGCTGGTAAAACTACTACAACTGAGCGTATTTTATATTATACCGGTAAGCTGCACAGGTTAGGTGAAGTTCATGATGGTGCAGCAACCATGGACTGGATGGAACAGGAAAAAGAAAGAGGAATTACAATTACAAGTGCTGCTACCACTTGTTTCTGGAATGATCACCAGATAAATATTATTGATACGCCAGGACACGTTGATTTTACTGTTGAAGTTGAAAGATCGTTAAGAGTTTTAGATGGAGCAGTTGCATTGTTTTGTGCTGTCGGTGGTGTGGAGCCACAATCTGAAACTGTCTGGAGACAGGCTGATAAATATGCTGTTCCGCGTATTGCTTTTGTAAATAAAATGGATAGAACTGGCGCGGATTTCTTTCATGCTGTAAGTATGATGAAAGAAAGACTTGGTGCTAATGCTATCCCAATTAATCTTCCAATAGGTGAAGGAGATATGTTCTCCGGTGTTATCGATCTTATTTCTTTTAAAGCAAGGATGTACCACGAAGAAACTTTTGGTGCAACTTTCGATGAGATTGATATTCCTCAGGATCTCTTGGAAATAGCAAACAAATACAGGACCGAAATGTTAGAAGCTGTTTCAGATGTCGATGATACTTTGCTTGAAAAATATCTCGATGGTCAGGAAATTAGTGAGGATGAAGTAAAGAATGTTCTTCGCAAGGCAACTATAGAATTAAAGATCATTCCGGTTTTATGCGGTTCTGCATTTAAGAACAAAGGAGTTCAGAAACTTCTCGATAGTATTGTTGAATTTCTTCCGGCACCTATAGATATGCCGGAGATATCAGCTCATCATATTGCAATGAATGATGTTGTTAAAAGAAAAATAAGTGAAAAAGAAAAGTTTACTGCACTCGCTTTCAAAATAATGAATGATCCTTATGTTGGTAAATTGTGTTTCTTCAGAGTTTATTCAGGTACATTGAAAGCTGGGTCTTATGTATTTAATGCGGCTAGTGGTAAAAAAGAACGTATCGGTAGATTATTGCAGATGCACGCTAATCATAGAGAAGAAGTAAGTGAAGTTAGAGCTGGTGATATTGCGGCTGCAGTAGGACTGAAAAATACAAGAACCGGTGATACTCTTTGTACTGAAGATGATCAGATCATTCTTGAAAAAATCATTTTCCCTGAGCCGGTAATTCAAATTGCGATAGAGCCGAAGACGAAAGCTGATCAGGATAAATTATCCGAATCTCTTACAAAACTTGCTGATGAGGATCCGACATTCAGAGTAAGCGTTGATGAAGAAACAGGTCAGACATTAATCAGTGGAATGGGTGAATTACACCTTGAAATATTAGTTGAAAGAATGAAAAGAGAGTTCAAGGTTGAAGCCAATATCGGTAAGCCGCAGGTTGCTTACAGAGAAACAATGACTAAAACCGTTAGCGTGGAAGGTAAGTTTATCAAGCAATCAGGTGGAAGAGGAAAATACGGACATGTTGTTGTTGAGTTTTCACCTAACGAACCTGGTAAAGGATATGAATTTACAAATGCGATAGTTGGCGGAACAGTTCCTAAAGAATATATTCCTGCAGTTTCACATGGAATCCAGGAAGCTATGAGGAATGGTGTACTTGCCGGTTACCCGGTTGTGGATATAAAAGCAAAATTATATGATGGTTCTTACCACGATGTGGATTCGGATGAAATCTCATTCAAAGTAGCTGGTTCAATGGCATTTAAAGATGGTGCTAAAAAAGCAAAACCTGTTTTGCTTGAACCCATTATGTCGGTAGAAGTTGTTACACCAGAAGAATATTTAGGTGATGTAATGGGCGACTTGAATTCGAGACGTGGAAAGATTGAAGGTTTTTCTGCAAGAAAAGATGCGCAGGTAATTAAAGCACATGTACCTTTAGCAGAAATGTTTGGCTATGCAACAGTTTTGAGATCGATGACACAGGGACGAGCAATTTATACAATGCAGTTTGAACATTATGAAGAAGTTCCCAAAACTATTGCCGAAGAAATTTCTGAGAAATCACTTGGTAGTAAAACAACAGCAACAGCATAATTAAATAGAATAATTAACAAAAAGGAAAATTATTAAAGGAGATAACGATGGCAAAAGAAAAATTTGACAGGAGTAAGCCACACGTTAACATAGGTACCATTGGTCACGTTGATCATGGTAAAACCACGTTAACAGCTGCCATCACGATGGCTCTCAATAAAAAAGGTTTATCTGAAGTCAGGACTTTCGATAGTATTGATAATGCACCGGAAGAAAAAGAAAGAGGAATTACAATTGCGACGGCTCACGTTGAGTATTCTACGGAAAACAGACATTACGCTCACGTAGACTGTCCGGGTCACGCTGACTATGTAAAGAACATGATAACAGGTGCCGCACAAATGGATGGTGCTATTCTCGTAGTAGCTGCAACTGATGGTCCTATGCCGCAGACCAGAGAGCACATTCTCCTCGCAAGACAAGTTGGTGTTCCGAGAATTGTAGTATTCATGAATAAAGTTGATATGGTTGATGATCCGGAATTATTAGAACTTGTTGAAGTAGAACTCAGGGACCTCTTAAACTCTTATGAATTTCCTGGTGATGAAATTCCAATCATTCAGGGATCAGCGTTAAAAGCATTGGAAGCTGCTGCTTCAAAAGATGCCCCGGTTGATGATCCCAGATTAGATTGTATCTGGAAACTTATGGAAGCAGTTGACAGCTATATTCCTGTTCCCGAAAGAGATACCGACAAGCCATTCATTATGCCGGTTGAAGATGTATTTTCAATTACCGGACGTGGAACAGTTGCTACCGGAAGAGTTGAAAGAGGTCAGGTTAAAATTCAGGAAGAAGTTGAACTTATTGGCTTAGGTTTGCACAAGAAAACAGTTGTTACCGGTATCGAAATGTTCAGAAAAGAATTGGATTCAGCTATGGCTGGTGATAACGCCGGTATTCTTTTACGCGGTATAGATAAAAATGAAATCGAAAGAGGAATGGTACTGGCTAAACCCGGTTCGATAACACCTCATACAAAATTTGAAGGTGAAGTTTATGTGCTTTCAAAAGATGAAGGTGGACGTCATACACCGTTCTTCAATGGTTACAGACCACAGTTTTATTTCAGAACTACGGACGTAACAGGAGTATCAACTTTACCTTCAGGCACCGAAATGGTTATGCCGGGAGATAAAGTCAACCTATCTGTTGAACTGATTTCCGAAATAGCAATGGAAGAAGGATTAAGATTTGCTATTCGTGAAGGTGGTAGAACCGTAGGTGCCGGAATTGTAACGAAAATAAATGAGTAAATAATTTATTAGTTAAAACGACAGGGAGTATCAACTCCCTTTTCGTTTCTTAAATAATCTATAAGGAGTAAATTTAAGTGCCCGGGCAGAAGATAAGAATAAAGTTAAAATCTTACGATCATATATTGATCGATAAGTCTACAGAGAAAATTATCAAAACTGTTCGGAGTACTGGTGCGGTAGTATCAGGTCCAATACCTTTACCCACAAGAAGAACTGTTTATACTGTTCTCAGATCTCCGCATGTAGATAAAAAGTCCCGTGAACAGTTTGAAACAAGAGCACATAAAAGAATAATTGATATTCATAACTCTAATAACAAAACCGTCGATTCTCTGAGTAAGCTTGATATCCCGGCGGGTGTGGATATAGAGATTAAGCTTTAATGAATGGAGTAGAAATGCCTGGCTTAATAGGAAAGAAAATAGGAATGACGAGTATTTTTGATGCTGAAGGTGAAATGATTCCTGTTACAGTCATCAAGCTTGATTCATGTAAAGTCGTTAGTATCAAAACTAAGGAAAAAGATGGTTACGAAGCTGTTCAGCTTGGCTTTGGAGAAAAAAAGGAGAAACATTTAACTAAACCTTTAGCCGGATATTATAAAAAGAACAATCTGAAACCAGCATTAAAGTTAAAAGAGTATAAAGGATTTGACACAAACGAAATGAAAATTGGTGATAATATTAAGGTTGATATTTTTCAAGAAGGCGAACAGATAAAAGTTAGAGGTAAGAGTATAGGAAAAGGTTTTCAGGGTGTAATGAAACGTCATGGTTTCGGTGGTGTTGGAGGAACAACACATGGACAAAGTGACAGACTGAGAGCTCCTGGCTCAATTGGTGCCAGTTCCTATCCTTCAAGAGTATTTAAGGGTCAAAGAATGGCTGGCAGAACCGGAAACAGAAACGTAACTGTTGCGAATTTAAAAGTAGTAAAGATTGTACCGGAAGAAAATATTTTAATGGTAAAAGGTGCGGTGCCGGGTCCGTCAAATTCAATTGTTGAATTGATAAAGAAATAAAAAGATGACAGTAGAAATTTTTAAAATAGATGGCAGTAAATCAGGTAAGAAAATTAAACTTGATGATGATATCTTCTGTATAGAACCGAATGATCATGCTCTTTACCTTTCTGTTAAAGCATATCTTGCAAATCAAAGACAAGGTACTCATAAAACAAAAGGAAGAAGCGAGGTAAGAGGTGGCGGAAGAAAACCCTGGCGACAGAAAGGAAGAGGAACTGCACGAGCTGGAACGAGTCGTTCCCCATTATGGGTTGGTGGCGGAACTATCTTTGGTCCCCGACCAAGAAATTACAGGCAGGATTTACCGAAAAAGGTTAAGAGGTTAGCAAGGAAGTCGGCGTTGAGTTATAAAGCAAAAGATAAACAACTTTTAGTAGTTGAAGATTTTTCATTTGAAGAACCTAAAACAAAAGAATTTAATAAAATACTTCAGGCGTTGGATGCCGAAGGAAAAAAAGTTCTATTTCTAACGGGTGATAGAAACGAAATAGTTTACAAGTCCGGCAGAAACATTAACAAAGTAAATATTCTTGAAGCAAGTAAAGCGTCCACGTACGACATTGTAAACAATCAATTGTTGATTTTACAGAAAAGCGCCATAGATGCAATTAAAAAAACTTTCAACGGTTCAAAAGAGGCAGTGAATTAGTATGCATCAGATTTTGATCAGACCATTAATAACGGAAAAAATGTCGGATTTAACTGCTGAACATCAGCAGTATGGTTTTATTGTAAATTCGAAGGCAAATAAAATTGAAATAGCAAAAGCTATTGAAAGCAAATTTAATGTTCACGTTGAAGCTGTCAAAACCATTAATCGTGAAGGCAAAGTTAAAACACAGTTTAGAAAAAGCGGAAGGTTTTCAGGAAAATCCTCCGGATTTAAAAAAGCAATAGTATCTCTCCGTGAAGGGGAGACAATAGATTTATTCGAAGAAGTATAGAGTTCTGATACAGGAAAAGACAAATGGGTATTAAAAAACTAAAACCAAATACAGCAGGAACCAGGTTTAAAAGTAATTATACGTTTGATGAGATTTCCCGATCAAAACCGGAAAAATCATTAACGACTTCGTTAAAAAAATCCGGCGGCAGAAATAACCACGGTAGAGTTACAGCAAGACATATTGGTGGTGGTCATAAAAGAAGGTACAGAATTATAGATTTCAAACGCGATAAAACCGGCGTACCTGCAAAAGTTTTTTCGATTGAATATGACCCGAACAGGTCCGCTAGAATTGCATTGCTACATTATGCTGATGGAGAAAAAAGATATATTCTTGCACCAAACGGATTGAAGGTAGGAAGCAAAGTTGTTTCCGGTTCCGGAAGCGATATTTCTGTTGGAAATGCTTTGCCGTTAAAAGAAATGCCGCTTGGCAGTTTTGTTCATAATGTGGAGCTTAAACCCGGCAAAGGCGGACAGCTTGGAAGAAGTGCAGGTGTATCGTTACAGGTAATGGCTAAAGAAGGTGATTATGCACAATTAAAAATGCCTTCGGGCGAAGTTCGTATGGTTAGACAGGAATGTTTAGCTACATACGGACAGATGGGAAATGCTGAGAAAGAAAATATCAGTTTGGGCAAGGCTGGTAGATCTCGCTGGCTTGGCAAACGACCACATGTTCGTGGTGTTGCTATGAATCCTGTTGATCATCCCATGGGTGGTGGTGAAGGAAAATCTTCCGGCGGTGGTCATCCTGTATCTCCATGGGGACAAAAAGCCAAAGGTTTGAAAACGAGAAAACATAAAAAAGAATCAAACAGATTTATTATTAAAAGACGTAAAAAATAGAGTACTTTATGCCAAGATCAGTTAAAAAGGGACCATATATTAATTATAAGCTTTTAGAAAAGATCAGGAAGCTGAACGAAACGAATCAGAAAAAGATTATAAAAACATGGTCGCG
>Ga0315536_1000175_pt1 | contig 31126 bp, 28 predicted proteins | sample SalMarSW160230MG_FD_203093 | JGI IMG/M metagenome (GOLD analysis project Ga0315536, IMG submission 203093) | Salt marsh sediment microbial communities from the Plum Island Ecosystem LTER, Massachusetts, United States - Salt Marsh Sediment SW1602-30 ...
TATCAAGATTTGAATCATTTTCCTCGACCATTAAAGAATTATGTTCCTCTCATGAATATTGTGATTAAAGCCAATGAATTCTGAAAAAATATTTAAAACAATAATTCTAATTAGATTATAATGACAAATAATAGCAACATTGCAAATCACATCCTAAAGAAAAATTTAGCTTTAGATGACTTGCTAGTTCTATTATTACTGTTATGAACGGGACAAATCCGCTCCTTCTCTTTCTGAAGTATTCCCATGGATTTGTCCGTTTGGTATGAATATCTAATTGAAAGAGATAGTAGTGCGAACTTTTTCCCTAATAATAAAAAATAAGGAAGGAAAAAAATGTACAATGCGCGTGAAATTGAAAAAAAATGGCAACAGAAATGGCAAGAGGAAAAAATATTTGAAGCAAATTGTGATCAAAACAAAGCAAAAAAATTTATAACAATACCTTACCCTTACGCTTCAGGTCCACAACATATAGGACACGGAAGAAGTTATGTAAATGGAGACATTTTTGCTCGCTATTATCGAGCGAAAGGATTTAACGTATTGCTCCCAATGGCATTTCATATTACTGGAACTCCAGTATTAGCGATATCATCAGCTATTGAACGTGGAGAACAAAAGATAGTTGATAGGATGTATGATTATATTTCCCTTCACACATCGAATGAAAATAAAATCAAGCAAATCGTGGATGGATTCGTCGATCCATGGAATGTGGTGAAATATTTTTCTAATACTATCAAGGAAGATTTCATATCTCTTGGTATGAGCATAGATTGGAGAAGAGAATTTACCACGGGAGACCCTACTTATAACAAGTTTATTGAATGGCAGTTCCAGAAGCTGATGGATAAAGGATACATAGAGAAAGGGGCATATCCCATATTATTTTGTCCCCGAGATAATAACGCTGTTGGGGAAGATGACATAGCAAGTGGAGATGAATTAGACTTGAAGATCAATGAATTTATTTGTATCAAATTTCCCTATGAAGATGGATATTTAGTACCTGCAACTTTAAGACCGGAAACCATTTTTGGAGCTACTAACATTTGGGTAAATCCAAAGGGGATTTATGTCTGGATTCTAATAAATGGAGAAAAATGGATAGTTTCAGAGGAAGCTGTCGAATTATTAAGAAATCAAGGAAAAAATGTGGAAATTCTCGAGAAATTCTCTGGAAAATTTCTGATTGGAAAAAAAGCAAGACTGATAGGAGGTAATAGAAGCTTACCAATACTGCCGGGTGATTTTGTAGATACCTCCACTGCAACTGGTGTTGTTTATTCAGTTCCCGCTCACGCTCCCTATGATTATATTGCTTTATTGGATTTACAGAAAAACGAAGAGATTATTGAACAGTATCATCTTGATAAAGCTGCGATTAAAAGTATAAAACCCATTGTTATTATCAAATCAAAAGGAATCAGTGATATTCCAGCTAAAGGTTATTGTGAAAAATTTGGGGTTGAAACTCAATTAGATAAAGAAAAATTAGATAGGGCAACTGTAGAACTATACAAGAGTGAATTCTATAATGGAATTCTAAATGAAAAATGTGGAATATACAATAAAAAATCTGTGAATGAAGCAGTTAACGAAGTAAAACAAGATTTAACCAATGAGGGAAAAATTGATAGGGTTTATGTTCCCGTAACTCGAAATTTGAAGTGTCGTTGTGGTGAAAAGATTATAGTAACGATTTTAGAAGATCAGTGGTTTCTCAATTTCAATTCGGGAGTCTGGAAGGAAAAGGCCTTCGAATGTCTTGAAAAAATGGAAATCGTTCCGAAAAAATATCGGCAAAATTTCGTGAATGTATTTCATTGGTTAGAAAAAAGACCATGCGCAAGAAAACGGGGATTAGGTACAAAATTACCCTTTGATAAAAATTGGATCATTGAATCATTAAGTGACTCAACTATTTACATGAGTTTCTACACCATCATTCACATAATAAATAGGAATAAGATTGAGGCGGATCATTTAATTCCAGAAGTATTTGATTTCGTTTTTTTGGAAAAAGGTGATATTAATCGGGTATCTAAATTGTCTCAAATTCCAAAGGCAGTATTAAGCGAGATGCACTCCGAATTTTCATACTGGTATCCTGTTGATCATAGACATACCGCAATAATGCACATCTCTAATCACTTGAGCTTTTACCTATTCCATCATGCAGGAATTTTTCCAGAAAAATATTGGCCAAGATTGTTAACATTAATAGAACCCGTCATTGTTGAAGGTGAAAAAATGGGAAAATCTAAAGGAAATCTAATTTCATTAGCAGAAATTCGAGAAAAGTACTCCACAGATTTATTTCGCTTTTACATATCACATAGTGCAGATCTTGGTGCTAGCATGGATTGGAGAGAGAAGAAAATCCAATCTGTTTCAAACCATATTGAAAAATTTTATAGGTTTGTCAGAGAAAACATAACTAAATCGAAGCAAATTGATCTGAAAATTAATGATATTGAATTAGATTATTCCAGATTAATTCTCTCAAAAATAGTTAGGAATTTCATAAATGCTGCAAACGCTCTAAAAAAGTTTAATCTACGGAAGTACCTTCAAATTGGATTTTATGAGACTTTTAGTTTGATCCAAGAATTCAAAAAAAATGCCGAGGATAAATCTGAGTTTATGGTTGTGTTTAATATTATGATATCAGATTGGTTAAAATTATTATCTTTAACCCTTCCTCATGTTTGTGAAGAACTATGGGAATATGCTGAACTGGAAGGATTTGTTTCAAATACTTTATGGGGTGATTTTAATGAAAAATATCTTGATCAAGATATAGAAAATGAATACGAATACATATCTTCTATCATAGAGGATATTCTAAACATACAAAAAATTGCTAATACACAAAACAATGACAAGATTTTCATTTACACATCTCCAAAGTGGAAAATAGAAGTTTTAAATGTCATAATTTCAAAAAAAGGCGATTTTAATTTAATTTTGACCGAACTCAAGAAAGATATTAATATTATGAAAAATAAACAACTCATCCCATTTGTCAAGTCTCAAATTAAAAATAGAGTTTGGGAAATCAATTATCAAAATATGGACGAAAATAAACTCATAAAGAAATTCAATAACTTTATTGAGAAACGAGTTGGAAAAAAGATTGTTTTAAATTCTACACACGATCCCACTGGAAAAGCCTTGAAAGCCAATCCATTTAAACCGGCAATCTATATAGGAGATTAATTCAAGCTCATTTTTAAATATAATTTAACCACCAGTTATTTTCCTATTCAAATTTTAAAGTATTAATGATTCTCTTCATACAATTTTCTAAAATTGATTTTGGACAAGCTACATTGATCCTTTCAAATCCAGAACCACCTGGACCGAACATTGTACCATCATCAAACACTACTTTAGCTTTTTTAAGCATTAAGTTTTTAAGTTCTTCATCGCTGAAATTAAGACAGTTGAAATCTAACCAAGCGAGATATGTACCCTCGGGGTCGATAAATTTTACACTCGGGAGTTCTGTTTCTATAAATTCCTTTAAATAATTGAAATTGTTATTAATATAATGTAAAACTTGCTCCAACCAATCTGATCCTTCATTATATGCTGCAATCATTGCCACAATTCCAAAAGTATTAGGAACATGGATCCCATTTTTATGAAGTATCGTATGGTTAAAGGATTCTCTTATTTTTTCGTTAGGTATGATAATATTTGAAATTTGAAGTCCTGCCATATTAAAAGTTTTACTTGGGGCAGTACACATTATAGTATTTTGCTCAAATTCTTCTGAAATCGTTGAAAATAAGGTGTGCTGAAATCCTGGGAGAATTAAATCATGATGAATTTCATCTGCTATTATCATAATATCGTTCTCAAGACAAATTTCACCAATTCTTTTTAGTTCTTGTTGAGTCCAAATTCGTCCTACTGGGTTATGAGGACTACATAGAATAAATATTTTAGCAAGAGGATCTTTAGCTTTTTCTTCAAAATCCTCAAAATCAAATTTATATCTTTTATTTTCATAGTGCAATTGGTTGATTAAAACGTAACGACCATTATTGGTTATGGCGGAAAAAAAGGGATAATATACAGGGGATTGTATTATGATTTTATCACCAATATTGGAAAATGTTTGTATCATCATGTAAATTGCGGGGACTATTCCCGGACTGTAAATTATCCAATTAGGGTCAACGTTCCAACCGTGTTTTCGATGCATCCATCCTATAACAGAATCATAATAAGTTGACGTTTCATGCCAATTATATCCATAGATTTCTTCATTTGCTCTTTTCTTTATAGCGTCGATTACCGGTTGAGGACATTGAAAATCCATGTCTGCAACCCAGAGAGATAATAAATCATCATCATCCGTCTTAAAAAATTTTTGGAGTGCTTGCTTACTCCATTTTAGTGAGAAAGAAGAATCTCTATCAATTAACCTATCAAAATCATATTTCATTTTGAATCTAGAGATGAAATTTAAAAATTCATTTAAACATTTATTATTCGCAAGCCTAAAATAAATTCAAAGTTCATTTTTCAATAAAAAAAGATATTAAAGTTAATAGTAATGATTCTAAATATAACCCATTTAATAAAAAGACGACAGTACTTCTTTTCAAATTAGCACTATCTCTCGGAAATTTATAGAATTAATAGAAACTTAAAAAATTTCTTTATAAAATTCTCAATCGCATGCTTTTTGAATATAAATTCAAAATCGCCTTTATAAAATAAACTTAAATAATTATCAATCATTTGTATTTTTAAAATCTAATATCATGTGAAGATTTATGACAGAAGCAATAAATATGTATGAAAAATATTTCAAAGATCCAAAACGGGAACCTGTATTAATTGATTATGTCCGAACGCCAATTGGTAGAAGAAAAGGAACAGTAGGGCGTCACAGAGGAGATGATTTAGTAGTACATTGCTACCAAACTATTGTTAATCGGAATAACTTCGATGTTAATATAATTGGGGATTCTATGGTTAGTTGTAACAGTCAAATCGGGGATTGTGCTTTAGACATTGGGAGAACATCTGCATTGGCTGCTCATTTGCCGGTTAGTGTACCTGGAATGTCCATTAATCGTCAATGTGCTAGTGGAGCTCAATCAGTTATGTCTGCTTGGCAAGCTATTGCCTCAGGAATCAATGATTGTGTTATCTGTGGAGGAACAGAAGTCCAAAATCGATATCCGATAATGTCAGATTCTTATGTGTTTGATAAAGAACAGAATAAACCAATGATGGTTGCACCTAATAAAAAAATTTTAAGTAATCCCGAAGTCGCGCAAAAATTAAAGGAATTTAAAACCTCCTTTGCAGGACAAATTAATTCCGCTCACGATCTTGGCGTCCATTGGATGAAAAAATCAGGAAAATCTTTAGAAGATTTCAGACTTGAACTAGATACTCTTTCACTTGCATCACATCAAAAAGCAATTACCACTTGGGATAAAAGAGGAAAAGAAATTGAACCTATATGGTGTCCAAAGCTTGATGAGAATGGGAATCCTACATTTGATGAAAATAATGATGTTGCAAAGGATCCAAGTTTATCGGTCCTAACTGAGAGAGATGAAGCACCTCGACCTGATACAACAATGGAGAAGTTAGCAAGTTTAAGAACTATCATTGGTAGAAAAAGTCAAGCCTTTTTGACTGCTGGTAATAGTTGTCCAACCAGTGATGGTGCTGCAGCACAACTTTGGATGACCCGTGAATTAGCTGAGGAATATGGTTTAAAAATTAGAGCTTCAATTGTGGGCTATGCTGTTGTTGGGACGGATCCTGTTTTGCAACTAACTGGACCAATAAAAGCAATGCCAGAAGCACTTAAAAGAGCAAATTTAACGTTTGACGATATGAGTTTTATTGAAATCAACGAAGCTTTTAGTCCAGTTATCTTTGCTTGTTGTTATGATCTTGGTATAGAATGGGACGATCCCAGATTTAATCCTTGGGGTGGAGCAATTGCATTAGGGCATCCTACAGGAGCAACTGGTACTAGATTAATTGGTACAAATCTCCATCAATTAGAGGAATCTGGGAAAGAATTCGCTATTAGTTCGATGTGCGTTGGATTAGGAATGGGATCAGCAACCATAATAAGAAATGAAAATCCTAAATAATTCTTATTTCTTATTTTTATTTTATTTGATAAGATTATCATCTTATAATTTAATATTGATGATTGATAAATACATTTAGGTGTACCTTGATGAAAAAAGTAGCAATTATTGGAGTTGGACACACTAAATTTGGGAGGCTCCCAAATAAAAATTTAATGGATTTATTATCAGATGCATCATTGGAAGCAATGGAAGATTCAAACACCAGTGATACTGATTTTGATTCAGTTTATGTTGGAGCCATGAATCCTGCTGTTTTTAATAATATCTCTGGAATAGCAAGCAATTTAGTAGATCGCTTAAGTTTATTAGCTGCTGCAGCAGATCATATTAAAAATGGTCCAGCAAGCGGAGGATCAGCAATAAAAGCGGGTTTCCAAGCTATTGCATCTGGAATGAGTGATTTAGTTTTAATTGTAGGGGGTGAAAAAATGACTCACATAACTACACCTGGCTATGTTACGTCCGTAGTCGCTACTTTAACTCATCCTCAAGCTGAACGTCCTTTTGGTGTTTCATTACCCTCTTTAGCTGGCATGTTAACTCGATCATATTTAGAGAAATATAACGCCAAATTGGAATGGCTTTCTGATATTGCTATTAAAAATCATCGAAATGGAGCACTTAATCCAAATGCACATTTTCAGAGAACTATTGAAGATTTTATGAAAAGCGCGAGGGAGAAAGGGAAAGGAAACTGGGATAATGTATATCAGTTTTTAGCAGATGAAAAAATGAATCCAATTATCGCAGATCCTCTTAGATTGTTTCATGTTTGTCCAATTTCTGATGGTGCTGCCGCTCTCGTATTATGTAATGCTGAAAAGGCAAAAGCGTATTCTGATTCTCCAATTCTAATTAGTGGGATAGGACAAGCAACTGACACTCATATAGTATTTGAAAGGGAGGACATCACTACTTTGAAAGCTTTAAAACTAGCCTCCACTCAAGCATATAAAATGGCACATAAAACTCCAAAAGATATTGATGTTGCTGAATTGCATGATGCTTTTGAAATTTTAGAAGCAGTCCAATCTGAAGATATTGGTTTTTTCAAGAAAGGAGAAGGCGCTAAAGCCGCACATGAGGGGTTAACAGAAATAGGTGGAGAATTACCGATCAATCCTTCAGGCGGGTTGAAGGCGCGAGGCCATCCCTTAGGTGCTACGGGTGTTGCACAAGTAGTAGAATTATTTTGGCAATTACAAGGAGAAGCAGGAAAAAGACAAGTGGATGGTGCTGAAACGGGGATTACTTGCAACTTTGGAGGATTTGGGAATAATATTATTTCTATATTAGTTGAAAGGATGTACTAATACAATCAAATGTATAGTATTATATCGACGGTCATATAATATTTAAATTAATAATTCAGAAAAATGCCTTAACATCCTTGTATTTTTTTTATTCCAATTTAACCACAAATATTAAAAATCTTCAATAATCGCTTTAATCTCTTTGATAAAGGGTTTAGCATAAGATTGCCACATCTGTTTTGTAATATCATCGCCCGGAGTTTGTTCTATAAGTTCCTCACCTTTCATTAAATGCTCAAGTGCTAAATTATAATCTTCCAACTCTCTATAACAAATTCCAAGTTTAATGTGTGTTTGATAAATATACCAACTATTTGGATTCAATTCTATTGCTTTTTGAAACTTGTTAATAGCTGATTCGTGTTCATTGAAAGCCATAAGAATTTCACCATATGAATCCTGATAAATTTCATTATTTGGCTCTTGCTCTATGAGGTCTTGGACTACTCTTAAAGCCTCGTTTCTTTTATTTAAGTATTGATACCAGTGCGCTTTGTAATTGAGAAGTTCATTGTCTTCGGGGTATTCTTTAGTTAATTCATCTATAATTTTGAATCCTCCAACAAGATCTCTCATATTTTTTAGAACAGATGCTTTTTTCAGTTTGATATCTTTTTCGTTTTCAGGAAAATCTTTTAGCATTCCATCAAAAAGGATTAAAGCTTCATTGTATTTATCAAAATAAAGTAGAACCTTGCTTTTAATATAATATAGATTGAGTTCTTTAGGGTTTTGTTCAATGGCGTTATTTATTTCTTCTAAAGTTTCATCAAAACTCTTTGCAGGGTCTATATAAAAGCTATGCGTAGTTATTTTTTCGGACTGCTCTTGTGCTTCAGAAGAACTGAAGATCTGGATTTCTTTCCATATTAATCCTTCTAATTTGTCATAAGTCTCTAAATGTTTTCTTTCTTTCTCAATTTTGTATGCTAAATAATTAATATAATCTGGTAAGAATATTTTTAAAGCTGGTCTTAAACCCGGTTTAAACAAATTTTCAATAATCTCCTCTAATATTGCATTAACAATACTTTCCATGGTTAATGGAGGGTTTCCTTCTGATATTTCTTCATTTAACTTATTTAAATATGTGAATTTAATAATATGCTCTTCCACAATTACATTAAGCATCCGTTCTAATTTCCCATTTACTTGAAAATAAAAAGTATCTCCATTGGCTAAATCTAATTTAAAAAATTTTATTGGAAAAATATTTTCTTCAACAATACAAAGAATAACAAATTTAAGTTTAATCAGATTGATGTCGTACTTTTTAGAAAACGCCTCTGGAGAAAAATAATGAGGAAATTGGTCTGGATGATTTATAGAGAGATAAAGTAAAGCTTTATCGAAATTTTTTTCATTTTTTAAAGTGGATTTGACCTTTTCATATGGTAACTTTAACTTATTGTTTAAAAACCGAAATTTGATATCAATATCTTCTATTTTATACTCTTTAAAGAAAGTGTTTGTGCTTTTAGTAATTTCATTTATCCGTTTACTTTCTTCATCTAAGATTGATTGTCTATCTAAATTATACAGTTTTAGTATATTTGAGTATTCAATTCTACCTAATCGAGTAATTCTATATTTTCTCTCTTCCTTTCTTATAAACTCCTTGTCTAATAACAAATTCAAATTTTTAGATAAAGAAGATTGATTGATCGAAAGAGGAGACTCAGAAAAATCCGACCACTTACAATAATTATTGTTAGACACCATCCAAAGAATCCAATGGTCATAATTTCTCCTTCTAAGTATAGCTTCGGGAGGAAAACTTATTTTTCTTATTTTTTGCTTTGCTCCAGATAACTTATAAAATCTATCCTTACCCTTAGAGGTAATTTTATACTGATTGAAAGTGCTCTTTTCAACATAGTCTTTATCCCTAAGTCTTTTTAGGTAGTTTGATAATGTGGAATGCGTAATTTTTTCTTTCAGGTTTGCCCATGTGCACACATCATTATTGTTCAAAATCCATAATATGATAAATTCGTAGTTAGGCTTACCAAAAGTAGGTTTTATAATCTCTTCAGGAGGATAATTACATGTAGAAACCATAATTGTTACTCCTTATTTAACGAACCTTAGATGAATATTGCATTAAATTCTATTTATACTTTATGATCCATAGTTAATCCAAGACTCCATATAAACTTTATCAATCTAAACTATATATGCAACAATGACTTATTTACTCTTAAGTAAAAAAAAAAATGGTGAAAAAAAAATGGTTGAAGCTTATGAAAAACTTATTTTTGAGAATGAACTAATTTTTATAGAAGAACTCCCTGTTAAACAAAAACTGATTACATTAAAAGAAACAAAACAAGAAAATGATACACAATTAAGTAAGAGGAAATTACTTAAGAAATGGAAAAAATCAGAAGGGAAACGTTATTTAAATACAAATAACTTAGCTATAACATACAATAATTTCTTAGGTCTTAGATTTATTGCCTAATCTTTTTTTATATCTTATTTTGAATTTAACAATTTTGAGTAATATTTTAATGATTTCAATTATCGTTAAACTTTTTATACTAACTTAACTTCTTTTTCGTAAATCCATAAAATGCTCGCTTCATTAAGTTAAAAGTAAATCATGAACATAATTAAGAAGAAAATAAAATTCAAGATTACTGTCATCGGTGATGGAATGGTCGGTAAGACCTCACTGATTAAAAAGTTCACAAAAGGTTCCTTTAAACAGGATTATATTAAGACTATTGGAGCGCAGTTTTTTGTATTTGATCAGGAATTTAATGAGAATAAAATAAAATTATTAATTTGGGATATTGCCGGTCAAGCTAATTTTAATTTTATACGAACTTCTTTTTACAATAAAAGTGACGCGGTTATAATTGTATATTCTCTTGAAGATAACGATCTTGGAAAAAACAGCTTTAATCACATTGTTGATTGGTACACTGATATCTCAAAATACTGTGATGAGATTCCCGTTGTTATCTTTGCAAATAAAGTAGATTTAATCGATCAAAACAATTTAGATGATTCTAAAATCCAAAATTTAATAGATAAATACCAATTTCTTGGGCTTTATAAGACAAGTGCAAAAACTGGTAAAGGAGTTAATAAAGCCTTTAATGATATTATTAAAAAGCTTTATTATATTCATGTAAGCCATTAACTTAGAATAAGCTTAATATTGAAGAAGATCATATTAAGAATGGACCTCAATTTCTATAAAACATTTTGAACATTTATAAAATTTAGCTAGATGCTCGAGAGTATCCATTGGGAGCTATAGGAATTGCACAAGTTGTAGAATTGGTTTAACAACTACGAGGTGAAGCTGGTAAAAGACAAGTAGAAGGTGCAAAGTCGGGAATAACTTGTAATTTCGGGGGATTTGGAAATAATATAATATCTATATTAGTTTCTCTCTAATTTTCGCTATTATAATAAAAAAAATTATAGAAATAAGTATTATAAATTTAGCTCAACTAACTTTCGAACATTTTCCTGAGCCATTTCTTTTGAGATCTTATATATCCATACAAATAGAATCGTACCTACAATAATTATAGTTAGTGGGATCAAAGACATTTGAAGTTTTAACCCTAATTTTGCTAGATTACTTTGGTGAAAACCAAACTTCCAGTCTAAGCTTGCATTGAATCCAGAAATACTGGTCACAATAGCGAAAATTATCGTTTGAAAGGCATAAGAAAATGCAGAAAAAATTCGCAATACCCCCATATATGTTCCTTCTTCTCTTTTGCCCGAATTAACAGCTGCATTGTCAATTGCTTCGGCTTGGGCTAATTGAAATATTACGCCTAAATTTGCTGCTGAAGAGACTCCCATAAATGCTAATACTAATGTCAATCCTAATAAATCATCAATAAAATAAAATAGAATAAACCCGATAATTGCTAAGAATAAGCTGATCATGTAGGACTTTTTTACACCTATTTTCTTGGCGACTTTAATCCAGATTAGAACAGAAATGATCGCCACTCCACTATAAGCCAATCCTGGAATACTTGCATATTCAATCTCTAATTCTAGATAAAAGTAAACGAAAAAATTTAGCCCATATAGCATGCAAGCACCTGCTATAACAAAACATGTATTAGCAATAATCAATGCGATCCAATTTCTATCTCTTATAATTCGACCTAAAACTTCTTTTATTGGTGAAGAACTTTTTCCAGATTCATCCAACTGAGTTCTAAATTCTCTCATTTCATTAGTTTCTTTGACCCCCTTTAAATAAGGAATGGTCAAAAGGTAAACTATGATTACAATAATGATTGTTGTGATCAAATAAGAAGTTGGACTTGTAGCGCCACCCCCAATTGCAAGCATTACTGGTATAAATATAGCACCAAAAATCGAAGTTATACCTCCTATTACTCCTCCGTATCCGCTGACTCGCCTTCTTTGTTGTGGTTCTCTAAATAAATCAGGGAATAAAGAATTATGACTTACCTCTAATAATGTCAGAAACGTTTCATAAATGCCCATTAGTATTATTAACCAAAGGGTTAATATAATAACATTTGTAGAAATTGGTATAAAGCAGAGTATAAGAAAAATTGGGCTAAGAAAGACGCCGATTTTAATCCAGAGATACCTTTTTCCATGCTTCATAGTGTATTTTCTTGAACGATCCGTGAAATACCCAATAACAGGATCATTAAAAGCATCAATAAAAGAATATATTAAATATATGATCCAAATAATTGCTTGAGGAATTAGCAAAGCAGAAACGGCGAAAAACTGAATATTTCCCCACATGCCAGATAAAAGACCAGCTACTGGTGCTATTAGAGCGAAACGAACCATTCTTCTATTTGTTATTCCTTCAGAATATTTAACCTTGTCTTCCATATTGGTCAAACTCACTTTTTTAGTTAAAAAATAACCTTAATTACTAAAATTGATAATAGACTTTTTAAAGCTATATTTTTTTAGGAATATATCTTGGATAATTTATAATAGAGTATTGAAATGTTATCTTCCCATAAATAATAATCGATATACAAAAAATAAGTTAATATTACAGTTTCAAATCTGGATTTTCAGGTCCAAAATGCTTTAGCATTACAATGGGTTCAAGTTCTGATAAATTTCTAAATTCAATACCTCTTTTTGCAGCATTTTCACTCACAAAAAATTCATCATTGGTGAATTGTCCATATCTTATCAATGTAGGCGTTTCAATCTTCCAATTTTCCATCATCCCATGACCTTGCGTCAAGATCATTCCATAAGCGGCATTATCTTTTATAAATGCTTCTTGTCCAGGTAATATTGTTAACTCTTTTGCACTAAACAAATCTGACTTATAACATATCCATTTTTCTATATACCCTTCTGATTTCATGCGTTCAATATCCTTAACAGGTTTAGGAAGCATGAAATGGTTATTATAAAAATCTGGATCGGTATTTAAATCCCAGTCAATAACTTCCATTAAGTATTCAATATTCCCCTTTTTTTCCTCGGGACTGTTTTTCCATAATAATTCCTCAGGGATTAATTGACCATGGGTAAGAGACTCGTACATAGCGAAGACATCCGAGGCAAATTGGGGTTCATAGGTACAGAGACTTCCAGGAGCATGCAAGACTCCAGGTGGGACGTTCCACGCAGTGCTTGGTTCAAGTTTATAAGCTCTAGAAAGCGATGTTAGTTTATTATCTCCTTCAGTAAAAGCAGCAAGACTAGCTTTCACTTGTTCTTTAGTGACACCAGGAATCAGCCCAAAAAAAGTATAAGGAAAATTACCAACATGGTTATTCACTTGAGGGGGAAAGTAATATGCTTCTGGTTTACCTCTTTGACCAACAAGTTTAGCATGTTCATCTCGATGATGAATATGATGAGGTAACGCATTTTGGTTATCAAAAAACTTGGAATATATTGACCATATCCCATATTCATCCCAGAGACGCTTCCCGATTAATTCTTCTTGCAACACTTCTACAGCATCTTTCAATAAAAGTTTATCTCTCTCTAAACCATCTTTTTGAATGAAAAAACTTAAACCTTCATTTTTAGATGTAAGTGGACCATTATCTGCTTTAGTAGTTGAAGAAAACCATCGTTCATCTATGCCTCCCCTCGATGCTCCCAATGCATAATAATCATCGGGATGAAGCTTAATTCGCCTGCCTGGAATGCAAAATACCCTTGGTACCCAAGTAGGAACTAATCTTAAAATTTCTCCTCCTTCTTCGAAAATTTTTTGGACTGTTGCTTTATTCGCCATAATTTGCTCACTTTTAATATAAATTGAAGTCCATTAATTATTTATTTTTAAAATATATATCTTTTTTTTAAACTTAAAGCTATATTAAGATAGAAACAGAATTTCAATAAGTGAAATAAACATAAGAAAAAAGGTAGGGTAACAATTGCAAAAAGGGCATCGAGAGAGTTCAAGTCGAACTTGGTGGCAAAAACCAGGTTTTGGCATTATGTATCAAATAGAGGCGAGACCCGGGTGGATCTGGGAACGAGATTTTGATAAATTCAATGCATCAATGAAGGATGAGAATGGTAATCTTAATTTTAACGGTCCACTTTGCAAGATAAAGGAATGGGTGCATTTTTCAAAAATAGTAGGAGTAGATTATCACATTTTTGAATCAAAATGGCATGATGGCATTTGTTATTTTGACACAAATTATACCAATTGGAAAACTCCTATTGATTATAGTAATATTTTTGCTCATGAATCAAAAAGAGAAAACATACCTTTCATGTTTTATTATTCAAGTGTTTTTGATCATAATCCTCAATTTGATGATATTCAACCAGTAAGGAACATTACATCTTCTTTTATTTCCTTGCATAGAGAAAAAAAAGAAGAAGTCGTTGATTTTTGCTTAAAATTCAGACAATTCATCATTAGCCAATTTCTCGAAGGAATGAAAAAAAGAGGGAAAAGAAAAAAAGAAAGAGGAGACCAAGTCGACAAAATGACCGTAGATTTGAATATAAACAGCTCTTCTGACTTTTTAAATCCAAAAGTAGATGATCTTAAAAATACCATGACTCAATTTACATATAATCCCCAAATGTATGAATCCTATCTACAAAATCAAATTATCGAATTAATAGAAGGGTTCAAACCCGATGGGATGTGGATGGATTGGTTTATGAAAAGTGCTTTTCGGGAAGGATCTACAAAAGTAGTTATAGATCTAATGAGAGAGACATATCCAAACATTATACTCACCTTTAACAATAGCATTAATGAACAACTGGATTGGGTTCATTATCTCAGTGGCGAAGCTCATACTGTTGATTCTGCTTGGGAGCAAGGTAACAAATATCGTCAAAAGGAGCAATCATGGGAATTAGTTGGTCCAGCTGCAAAGAGCTGGTTCGATACATCACCACGCTCAGATCCATATGAGGTCGGAAGAATTGCGGTTATTATCATGGCGAGTGGTGGAAAATTCTGTTTTGGACTCCCATCTCAGATGGATGGTTCATTATACCCCAAACCAGCTCAACACGTGGAACAATTTGGAAAATGGTACAAATCAAGACGCTTGATATTTACTGAAGCATTTCCTATGGATTATAAAGGAGAAAAAGTTCCGGGTATTAATTTAAATGATGAAAATTATGGTATAATAGGATGCATTCAAGGGAGTGATAAAATAATTCATCTAATCAACTTGACTGGAAATATTAAATCTCTAAATATTGATATATCTCTTGATATTTGGAATAATATTGACTATGTTAAATTAGAACCAAATGGAAAAAAATTAACTCTTCAAAGATCTTCTAATCTAATCAGTATGATAATTTCTCAAATTGATGTGGATCCTATCGATACTATAATTCGAATAAAGCAATATTAAAATAAATTCGTATGAAAATTTAAAATGGGATTATTCCTCTTTGTAGCAGCAGTAAATGGTAAGGAACCAATTGAAATAGCAGTGTCCATTAAAAATTATTTAGATCAAATTGGTTTTAGGACAGAAATAAAAAATATTGAAAAATGGAGAGAAGAAATTAAAATTCGAAGTAATTTCGATGTCATTGATCCTCCCGCATTAACTGCAATTTTTAATCAAAAGAATAACTTTTCTACAATTTCTTTTGATAATTGTTCGTTTCAAGAAACTGAAGTATGCAAGAATGTATCTAGTCAATTAAATACAATAGCTTCTTTAATTGAAGTGTATGATTCCTCGACATGGTATCATCGATTATTTCAGAATGGGAACATTATTGATAAGTTCTGTAATAATCCCGAAGAATTTGAAAGTTTTGAGACAATAAGTAAATTTAAGGGAAATCCAAGCATTTTATCAGAAATTTTTGGAATTGATAAATTAGAAATTGCACAATATATGTTCCAATTTACTAGTGAAAATAGAGTGGGTAACATTTCGAGAAAAATTAGTCCTTCAGATAAATATTCTCTTGAAAATGAATGGTTTTTCATTGAATTTTGGAAGAAATTAGGGATAGAATATCCAAAAAGTAGTCCCCAATTTGTACTATTACATAAAATTAAATAGTAAAATTAAAAAGAAACTGGGGGCTGAGTTATTGAAGCCTTTAATACCATAATTGAAAAACTTTATCATGTAGCGATTCATATAAATACTATACACAGAACTATAAATGAGGTATCATGCTTGATATAATATTACTGCAACACCCCGCTACTGGAATAAAATTGCTAGAATACAGACAAGATCACACTAAAATATCTTCAATCCATGCGGATATATTTACTGGCTTTATGTCAGCAATACAAAACATTTCGAAAGAGTTAGATATTGGTACTTTGATTTTAATCTCGACGGAAGGTATTAAAGGGCATAATTGCATCATCATACCAAATAATTACCTGAATGTAATTCTTTTAGTTGATAATGAAGATCCAATAGATCTCTGGAGAGAACAGGGACACCTAATTGCTAAAAAATTTCTCGAAGAGTTTGGAAATGACTATCACCCTTACGATGTCTCAGTATTTAAGACGTTTACATCAACGATTAAATCATTATGTTCTACTCATGATTATTGTGAGTAGACTCTATAATTTTTAATCTTATTATTATTAATTAAATTAGAAATCCATTTGAGCAAAACTTATGTTTTTACTAATCTTTAAATGTAAAAGACCTATGTTTCCTTTAGAAAAGAAAAATATAAGGTATTAAAATTTCATGAATAGCAATAAATCAATCAGTACAAGTGTACTTATGTCAGATAAATATAAATTTAAAATAGTATTTATTGGAGATGGATACGTAGGGAAGACTTCCCTCATTAGACGATTTACTCAAAAATCATTTGAAAAGCAATATATAAAAACAATTGGGGCTCAATTCTCCTTTCACGATATACAAATCGAAAATAATGAAGTACGATCAATCTTTTACGATATTGCGGGTCAAGATAAATTTAATTTCATGCGAAAAACGTTCTTTAAGGACAGTAAGGCTGCTGTGATAGTATATAGTCTCGTGGATGACAAAAAAGGAAACGAAAGTTTTAAAAATATTAAAACTTGGTATGCTGATGTGCTCAGATTTTGTGGGTCTATTCCTATTGCAGTTATTGCAAATAAAGTCGATTTAACTTATGAGAATGTCGTGGATATTATTGATATAAAAGAAATAATTAAGGAAAAAGAATTTATAGGATATTATGTTACGTCAGCAAAAACAGGGCAAGGTGTAAAAAAAGCGTTTAATTCGATTATTGAAGGAGTATATTATAAGAATTAGTTGTTTACTTCCCAATTTTAGTCCCATTCTCTCATTTCTTCTATTTCTGAGAGAAATAGATCCACGATCGTGAGCCATTTTTGTTTTGTTTCAAAATCCGTTGTGGATTTATTTGTAAAATCTTTCCCTCTGATTAAATACTCCCTGGCTAATTCAAATTTTCCAAGTTCTTTATAGCAAATCCCTAATTTGATATAGGTTTGAAAAGAATACCAGGTTTCATTGTTTATTTCAATTGTCTTTTGAAATTCTCTAATAGCATTTTCATAATCACGATAAGCCATCAATATCTCACCATAAGTATCATGATATACTCCATTTTGAGGTTCATCATCTATAAGACCTCGAATTAAATTGAGTGCTTTTTCTTTTTCATTTAAATATTGTAACCAATACACTTTATAAATAATAAGATCTTTATCTTGGGGGTATTTAACTATGAGTTCCTTTATAATATTAAAACCTTCATCAAGGTTTCTTTGCTCTTTAAGTACAAAAGCTTGTTTTAATCTGATTTCCTTTACTTCCTTAGGGAATCGTTCTAACATTTCTTCTAATAGATCCAATAATTCAGTGTATTTATTGAAGTAAATTAGAATGTGCTCCTTTGCATAATACAAATTTAGGTTTTCAGGATCTGATGCAATCTTTTCATCGGCTTGTTTAAGTGCTTCCTCTAATTTATTCATAGTAGGTAATTCTATGTTAAAAGCCTTCACTTCATGCCAGATTAATCCTTCCAACTTATCATACGCCTCAACTAATTTTTTCTCTTTTTCAATTTTGAATGCTAAATAATCAATGTATTTCACTAAAAAGGGACGTAAGGAATCTTTTAGCCCTTCATTGAACAGATTCATGCAAATTTCTTCTAATATTTCAGAAATAGTATTCTTTAATGATAATGCATATCTTTCCTTAGGATCGTCCTCATATAATTTATTTAAAAATGTAAGTTTTGCAATATGTTCTTCTACAACTGCATAAAGCATTCGTTCCAGTTTCTCATTAACCTGTAAATAATAAATTTCTTCCGTATTAATCTCTAATATAAAGAATTTAATTGGGTAAATGTTTTTCTCAACGATTTGATGAATATGAAAATCAAGAATTACCTGTTCGATATCATATTTTGCTGCAAATTCATTGTTAGAAATAAAATGAGGATATTGAGAGGGATGATTCAATGATAAAAATAATAGAATCTTGTGAAAATCCTCTTCCTTTTCTAAAGTTGATTTAACTGTATCATAAGATAATCTTAATACATTATTGAGATATCGAAATTTAACTTCATCATTGTTTATTTTAAATTTCTCAAAGAAAGTTATGGTTTTTTTCGTTATTTCCTTAATTCGATTACTTTCCGCCTCGATAATTGAATGACGATCTAAATCATAATATCTTAGCATTTTAGAATATTCAAATTTTCCAAATTGAGTAATCCGATATTTTTTATCTTCTTTTCGGATAAAACCTTTTTCAAGTAAATCAATCATCGTTTTCGATAATGAAGAGTTATTAATTGAAAGAGGGGGTTTTTGGAAATCGGCCCATACGCAATAATTGTTATTATGAACCATCCATAGTACCCAATGATCATAGTTTCTCCCCGAATAAAGCAATAATTTCGGAGGATAACTTAATCTTCTCTTTTGTTTACTAGATTGTGACAATTCGTAAAATCTATCTTTCCCAAGCTGAGTAATGCTATATTGATTAAATTCAGTTTTGCTTACTTGGTTATTTTCTATTAATTTTTTTAAATATATTGATAAAGTTGATGGCTTGATGATAGTCTTTAAGTTCGCCCACGTACACGTCACATTGTTGTTTAGCATCCAAAGAAGTATGAATTCAAAATTAGGTTTACCTAATATTGGTTCTAAAATCTCTTCAGAAGGATAATTGATGGGATTTTCCATTACTGTAAACAAATAATGATTAAAGATATAAAAAAATTTTAGTATAATACTATGAATAGATTATTGGACTTTGAATGGATTATTTACATTTTCTGATCAAAAATTTAGATTATTTTTAAGTTAAATAAAACTAAATTTTTATATTAGAATAAATCTAATCTTTAATAAGAATTTCATATAATTTTTTGTCAATATTTGGATTTTGAGGAGATCAATGGTAGATTTATCTAATAAATATATTTATAAGATAATCGTAGTTGGAGACGGTGGGGTTGGGAAAACCTCCTTGATAAAAAAATTCACTGAAGGATCCTTCGAGCAAGAATATATCAAGACCATTGGCGCTCAATTTTCAAAATATGAATCTGAAAGAAATGGAGATAAAATAAAGTTACTCTTTTGGGATATCGCCGGGCAAGAAGACTTCCAGTTCCTCCTTCCTTCATTTTATCAAAATGCTAAAGCAGCAATAATTGCATATTCACTTGAAGAAAATGACCTTGGCAAGAACAGTTTTGCTCACGTTATGAATTGGCATAAGAATATTGAGAATTATTGTGGGAAGATACCCATCTTAGTCTTCGCAAATAAAATCGATTTAGTAAATGAAGGAAATTTGAAATTAATTGACCTTCAAAAATTGATAGATGACAACAATTTTCTTGGATATTACTTGACATCAGCAAAAACAGGGCAGGGTGTAATAGAGGCATTCAATGCGATCATCGCTCGAATATATGACCAATACAAACCATAAACTCGTGATATTTGACTAAATTGTTAACTCTTTTTTGATTTAGAAATCCTCTGATTCAACTATTAAATAATTTATACATCTTCTAAGAGTTCATTCAAATTTTTTTTTTAGATTCTATATATGGACTCAATACATAGTATTCAATGAACAATAATAAATCAAAAGCGTGTGGTGGTTAAAAATGGCTTCAAGCAAGATTATTGAGTTACCTAATCTAAAAATTCCTTTAGAAATTACACTTAAAGAGAGAACGAAAGAGATTGGCTTTAAGAACATTGAAACCAAAGAATTAAAAAAAGTGCATCTTGAGGATATAGATAAGTTAAGGTTAGTAAGAGAATGGAAAAAAACGCTTTCCTACTATTCTCTTCATCCTGAAGATTTCTATTTCAAGTTTTCAGATTTGTGATGCCTTAATCAAACTTTTTTTTATTATTTTTTAAAACTAGTGCATCATCTCTGCTAAAACTGGAAAAGATTTGGTTGAGATTTTTAATGAAACCACAGAAATAATATACTATAAAACACTAGTTAAAACTCTATAAAAATCTATTTGATACAAATTCAAAGAGAGTCCAATAATTCCTATAGACTTTTATGTAAAAAACTACTTATGCAGTTTTATCCCTTCTAATTATGAAAAGCAGGATGATGAATCTGTGCATCATCCCATTTTTTAAAAAAGGAGGGAGAAATAATGAAAAAATCTGTAATGACTCGAGAAGAATTAGATAAGAGAATTTTGAATAGAATACCGCATTCAGGTTTTCAACAATATGATGGCATCTTCTTTTTAACTGCTTTACTCGCGGATCGAAGGAGAAAGAAACGTGAGAGGTTGGAGAAATTAAATTATTCCGGTGAACTAAATCAATCAGTCGTGAAAGTAGAATCTCCTAAAGAATTGCAAAAATTCGAAACTATTGAGATATAAAATGAGGTGTAATATAATATGAGTGAAAAAGAATTTATAGAAGATGATATTGATAGGATACTTTATTATAAATTTCCCACAACTACTAACGCCTTTGAAGGATTATGGGTCCTGAGTGCTCTATTTACCAAATGGCGCAAAGACCGCAAGGCTAGAAAGCAAGAATTAAGAGAAGTAGAAGAAAGCGAACAAGTGATAGTACCATCAGAAAAGAAATTAGAAACAGTTTCAATTTAAAATTTTTTTTATCTTTATTTTCATGCTAATTTTTGACAGGATTCACCATTCATTTTAGGATTAATTTTAATCGCGAAAATTCTAAATCTCTTAACTTAAACTAATTTTAAAATTAAAGTCTAAGAATAGTCCAAAAGTCTGTTCTTAGTTTCCTTTTCTAAATCATATATGTTCTGTTGCGATCTTATTTTTTAATAAAAAAATTTTAATGAGAGTTTAAAAAAATGGCCCAAATAATGAATAATGGTTTGTTGACGGGAAATAAAGAAGTAATACATGATCTAATAAGAGTACCCGGCATAGCAACCAAGGAGAAGTTGATATGTAACCTATACAAATCTATTGAGAAAGCGTATAAAAATTTTCAGGTAGAAATTCAAAATGTGCTCGTAAACGAAAAAAAGGAAAATTGGCGAGCCGTAAATCTGAGTGACTTTAATAAAATAGAAGAATTATTACAACGAAGTGAAATTTGGGCTAGTTGTTCATCACGCTAATTTAATTCTATGAGGGAGAATTTTATTAGGTTAATTGCGGGCGAAATCCGCTGGGAGGAGGGCTCTTCCTTAAATATAATATAAAGAGAAATAGGAAGTATTGAGTGAGAAAAGAGAACAAAATTTTAAAGGAGGGATGAGAAATGATCGAAGAAGTCATGAAACCAGAATATAATGAACTAATGGCACCATCCGAAGAAGAGGAGCTTGATAAAATTGATAAAGAGAGGCTTCTTAAGGAATGGCGTAAATCACTGTCCTATTATTCATTTAATCCTGAAGATTTCAAATTCAAATTTTCGGATTTCTAACCTTTAAGATTTTTTTTATCTCACTAAAAAGCGAATAAAAAGCAAAAGCTTTTTTAAGGGTCAGATAGAAATTTAATACAATAATGTAAAATCTATATAAAAATCCAATAGAGTTGAATGAAATGACAAAATTAAAAAGCAAACTTATTGCCCGTTATGGGGAAGAATTAGGCGAAAAATTATTTTCAACTATTCAAGAAGGTATTAAAAATAAGGAAAGTAAAGCACAACTAAGAATGCGAGCAATTAGGGTTATTGAACCTTCCTTACCAGAGGATAAAGTAAAAGAAATTGCTGATCTGAGAGTATCAAGACAATGGATTATTACGTGAAAGCATAGCTAATTTTCTCAGTTAATAAATAAAAGAATTAAATTTTTTTTTAAATTATTTATTATTATCAAGATGAGTAAATTGGGTTTACTAATGGCAAAGAAATATACCGATATTCTATTCATACGTCCGGTTGGTGAAGATTTTTGTGAAAAAAAATTCGATGCATATCTGGTTCTACTTTCCTCTAAAGATTATCTATTATCAAAAGTTTAAAGGTTTTTTATGAAGGCAATAAAATTTCAGGATTTACTAAAAGCAGAGAAGCTTCTATATAAATGTAAATTTGGAGAAGTCAAGAACATTCTTGGCACGTTAGAAAAAATTTGTGATGTTAATTCTACTGAGTATTTAGCAGTTCTTCTATTAAAAGGTAGGTTATACTTCTATAAAGAAAGATATAGAAATGCAACAGAAATTGCTGAATCAGCTCGTGTGTTGAGTTTAAAATTAAATAACATAACTCAATATATTGATGCTTTATTGATTAAGGCTCATGTAGTTTTTTTAGGTAAATTAGAGGAATCGAAACAAATCATAGATGAAGTTGAAAGCTTGTTAAATGAACATAAAAATAACCCCTCTCTAAATTTAAAGCGGCAAATGAATGATTTCTTGATTATAAAAGCAATTGTTTACCGTTATTCTGCTGATCTTGATCAGGCGTACGATTCAGTTAATCAATGGTTACTTATAAATCAGAAAGATGGTGAAAAATTAGATTTTTCCCGAGTTTATATTATTCTAGGCGATATTTATATATATAAAAATGAACCAGATAAAGCTTTAGAGTGCTTCGAAAAAAGTCGTAAACTTCAATCTGAATTAGAAAATCAAAGAGGTATCGCAACTAGTTTACAATATTTAGCTTTTGGGTACTATTATATCGGAAATTTAGATCATTCTCAATTGTTAAGTAAAAAAAGCATATCAATCCCGAAAATTAGTACTTTTACATTTTCAACTTCTCTTCATCTATTAGGGGCGATTTCCAAGGAGAAAGGTGAATTAGATAGAGCTTTAAGAATTTACAAGCGAGCGGCTAAAATTAGAGAAGTTGAGCAATATTTTGAAGAATATTTAACAATTATTCTGGCAATAGGGATTATTTATAGAATGAAAGGAAATTACAATTTAGCATTAGACAATTTCTTGGAATGCTATAGCGAAAGTAAAAAAATTAACTCTCTATATGGAATGGCATCATCTCTTTTCAATCTCATTTTAACATTTCTTGATAAAAATAATATTGAACAGGCAGAATCATATTTAACAGAGTTTGAATCTGTGGCTACTCTTACCAAAAGCGAAACGTACAATAATATATTTCTTATGGCTAAAGCTTTATTTCTTCAAAAGTCAAAAAGATTACACGATAAAACTCAAGCAGAGCTAATTCTAAAGAAAATAATAGAAAAGGAAGCCTTACCAATACAATATCTCCTTTTAACATTCGCTAATTTATGTGATCTTCTTCTATATGAGATGAATATAATGGATAATCTGGACATACTAAATGAGATTAATCCGTTAATATCAAAAATGCTTAAATTCTCGGAAAATCAGAACTCCTATTTATGGTTATCTGAGACCAAATTATTGCAGGCAAAATTATGTTTGATTAATATGGATATAAGAGAAGCAAAAAAATTGATGTCAGAAGCTCAAAAGATTGCTGAAATGCATGATCTCAATTTGTTAGCTCAAAGGATATCTCATGATCAGGATTCACTTTTAGATCAATCATCATTATGGGATGAATTATTAGAAAGAAATGCACCAATTTCTGAAAGAATAAAACTTGCTTCTCTTAATGGCGTGCTGGGGCGCATGCAAGGAAAAAGTGCTATTGATCCTCCGAAAATTACAAGGGAAAAACCCATTTTATTACTTCTTATGAGTAAAGATGGCGTACCCCATTTTTCCCACGCTTTTCAAGACGATTTAGATTTTGAACCTCTTTTTAGTTCTTTTTTGTCAGCGTTCAACACTTTTGGTAGTGAACTATTTGCGCCGGAAAGCTCAATTGAACGAATTAATATCGGTGAACATAGGATCCTTATAAACCATATTGAAAATTATTTAATTTGTTATGTTATCAAGGGGCCATCATTTTTAGCTAAAAGAAAATTAGAAAAATTTACAACTGAAATTCGGATTGATTTAGAAATTTGGGACGCTTTAAAACTATCTGTTAAGACAGGAAGAATGTTAGAAATGCATAATCCACCTGTTTTAGGAACTCTTGTGAATCAAATTTTTTATGATAAATAAATTCATCTTTGCTATATTAAGAGTAACATTTTTTAAATTGAAGGAAAATGAAATATACCGATATTCTATTCATATGTCCGGTTGGAGGAGATTTTAATGATACAGACTTTAGATATACACTTGGATCTGCTTATATCATAGCTTATCTAAGAAATAATGGATATAAAGCTGAACAATTTATTTCAAAAAAGTCGTTTAATGTCGGGGAATGTACAACGGAAATTCTCAAATTTAAACCAAAAATAATTGGATTTACAGTGTTAAATAGTAATTACATGCAGAGTGTTTTGATATGTAGAGAATTGAAAAGAATTAATCCCAAAATTATCACAATATTTGGTGGCCCCACTCCTACCGTTCAATCTGAGGATATTTTAGAATGCGAATCTTCAGTTGATATATGTGTAAGAGCTGAAGGAGAAGAAGTAGCATTAAAATTACTTAATGATTTAAAAGCTAACGACTTTAATCTTGAAAAAACGAATCTTGAGAAAATTGGGGGCATAACGTTTAAGCGCAAAAACATAGTCATCGCTAATCCAGATAGTGATATTTTATCTTCCAATAAATCTGTTAAATATTATATTGATAAATATCCTTCTCCATATCTTTCAGATGTTGTTTCTGCATCTCAGGCTTTTCCTCTTGGAATAATTACTGCTAGAGGATGTAATCAAAGTTGCGTGTATTGTAATTGTGCTGTAATGAGTAAGAGAAATATCTATTTTCATTCAACGAAACGAGTTATTGAAGAATTGTCGTATATAAGTGAAAATCGATGCTCTAAATTTCCCGTCCCAATAATTGATGATGGTTTTACAATCATTCCTTCAAGAGCGAAGGAGATCTGCGAGAAAATTATTGATTATCCTCTCGATATTCCATTAGCTTGCATTACCCGTGCAGATAAAATTGATAAAGAACTCCTTGATTTGATGAAACAAGCAGGTTTTAGATTAATCGGATTTTCTTTGGAAAGCGCCGTTCCAAAAGTATTGAGATCTATTGGAAAAGTGAACCCTCCAGATAAAAATGATAATAGGAATTATGAGAGAGAGAAATTTTATATTCAAAATTTACAGGATATGACAGTATATGCCAAAAAAATCGGAATGTACCCTGTATTTGTTAGCATAATGGTCGGATTACCTGGGGAAACTTATCAAGATGCAATGGAAACGATAAAATTAGTTAATAAGTTAGATATTGATTACTATGCTCATAACAAGTTCCATATATACAAGGGAACTCCGATCTATAAGAATTATAAAGATTTTAATTATAAGGTTAAACAGCTTGGGCGTATAAATAGAATATTTATTTCAAATACTCATCCTTATGATGTAAATCAAATCAAATACGGAATTAATAGTGCCGAACGTCAAAATTATAAAAATGCAAATTATAAATCACTAAAAATTCTTTCAGGTAATCCTGATACTGAAAAATGCAGAACTTTTTTCAATAATATTATTATCAATTCAAATATAATAAAAGAAGATCTAATCAAATGGATGCATGATAATCTTGCTTTAAATGGCTCAATAGTTCAGATTTATTCAAGTAAAACGAAATTTGAGGAATGGGACGATAAAAATATGGAAAGCTTCTATGATACTCTAGCTCCAACAAAAGATTATAATAAATATTATTGGGAGAAAAAAAAAAGTTCAATGATATTAAAATCCGAGTGGATGCCTAATTATGGAGATGATATAGGGATACCTATCATATTTAAAGATTATACATCGGCGTTAAAGTTATACAATAAAACTAATAAAAAAGTAGAGAATATAATATGTGTCGAAAATTCCTCAAAGGACACCTCATCTTTACTTAAGTTTTTAAAAAAAATTACAGAAATTGATGACCCTTTTAAATATCTTCTCGAGAAAAAACCTTTACCACAATTTATGAATTTTTGTCGTTGGACTACTAATCCAGCCAATTGTCAAACGTTAGATACAGCAATTATAGACCAAGATAACATTAAAATTTGTTGGTTCTCTGATCCTATCGCAAAAGTAGGTGTACCATTTTCTAAAATAAAAGAAAATATTATGAAGATTCATATAAATACGATCGTTAAGCGGCAATGTAAAAAATGTGTAAGATTTAGTGATTGTAATAAATGTTATTTTACCTATCCAATCTCTAATGATGAATATTGTAATTTTCAGACTGAGAATAATATATCTATTGCTACAAATTTAATAAATTCTCTGAATCTATTGAAGGATTTAGTTTTTGAACCAATAACACTTTTAGATTATTAAAAAAGGTGAATTTTCATCCTTTTAACGGAAAAGTATGTCTCATTATTTTCTAAAACATAATTTATTTTGTAGTAATTTATTTTATTTAAGAAATGAGTCTTTTTAATCTATCAAGACGAATATCCTTTTATTAAGCTAAAGATTATATCATCAAAAAGTGGTCTTTAAAATGGAAATGGAATGGAAAAAATGTGAAAAATGTGGTTTCTTGCAGTATCCGACTCATTTAAGATGTTTGAAATGTAAGGGTCAAAAATTTTCTCATGAAAAAGCTATGGGTGACGCCACCTTGTTAACTTTCACGACTTTAACTGCTCCTCCCGCTGAATTCAGAAACAAAAACTCTTATATTTTGGGTATTGTTGAGTTTGAGAACGGTGTAAAAGCTTTAGGTCAAATCCAATCTGAGAGGAAATTGGAACTTGGTATGAAAATGAAATCGTTCAAAGCAAAAATCTGTGAAAATTTAGATGGGAAGGAAATAGTTGATTACGTATTTAGACCACTTGAATGATTTAATTCTAAGATACTTTTAAGGTGATTATATGTTTTCTAAAGAGGATATTAAAAAAATCGAGGAACAACGGAAAAGATGGGAAGAACAAGACCTTAGAATAGCAATTGAGAATGGGGAGCGGAAAGGCACTTTTGAATCTCCTTCAGGAATTCCCTTGAAAGCATTATATGGACCCGAAGATATTCAAGAGATGAATTATTTGGAGGATTTAGGATTTCCTGGAATTCCTCCTTATACTAGGGGAGTATATGCTAACATGTATCGTGGGAGAATATGGACCATGAGACAATATGCTGGATTTGCAGATGCGGAAAAAACCAATGAAAGATTCAAGTACTTAATTTCTCAGGGTCAAAAGGGACTTTCTATTGCCTTTGACTTGCCAACCCAGATGGGATATAATTCAGACAATCGCATTTGCCTAGGAGAAGTCGGTAGAGTAGGAGTGACGGTTAATTCATTAAAAGATTTTGAGAAAGTGTTTGAAGGCATTTCATTAAATAAGGTGTCTACAAGCATGACTATAAACGCACCCGCATCCGTACTTCTTGCTATGTATATTGCCGTTGGGGAAAAGCAAGGAGTAGAGCCTAAGCAGTTAATGGGAACTGTACAAAATGATATTCTAAAAGAGTATGTTGCTAGAGGGACTTATATATTTCCACCAAAACCTTCATTAAAGTTAACAGCAGATGTGATAGAATATTGTTCTAAAGAATTACCTCGATTCAATACGATCTCAATTAGTGGTTATCACATGCGTGAAGCAGGATGCAATGCAATTCAAGAGATCGCGTTTACATTAATGGATGGAATAGCTTACGTTGAAGAAGTGATAAAAAGGGGTATTGATATAGACGAATTTGCTTCTCGGTTATCGTTCTTTTTCACGACACATAACAATTTTTGTGAAGAAATTGCGAAATTACGAGCTGCAAGGCGCTTATGGGCGAAAATAATGAAAGAAAGATTTAACGCCAAAAGTCCTGATTCATTACGTTTGAGATTCCATACTCAAACAGCGGGAGTCACGCTAACCGCACAACAACCAAACGTAAATATTATAAGAGTTACAATGCAAGCTTTAGCAGCTATATTAGGTGGAACCCAGTCTCTTCACACGTGTGGAGCAGATGAAGCTTTATCTCTTCCCACCGAAGATTCTGTTAGAATTTCATTAAGAACCCAACAGGTATTAGCGAGTGAATCCGGGGTGACTGATGTAGTAGATCCTCTGGGTGGATCATATTATATTGAATATCTTACAACAAGGTTAGAAGAAAAGGCAAATGAATACATAGAAAAAATCGATAAAATGGGGGGAATAACAGTCGCTATAGAGAAAGGATTCATTCAACAAGAGATATCAAACAATGCTTATAAAGAGCAATTAAAGATTGAGAGTGGGGAAACTGAAATCATAGGAGTAAATACTTATTATACTGATGAAAAAAGCAAGATTAATATCTTTAAACAAGACAAAGATGAAGAATTAAGAATTATTTCCAATTTAAAAGATCTCAAATCAAAGAGAGATGAAAACTTGGTAAAACAAGCATTGGAAAAGCTCAAGAAACGTGTTAGTTCAAATGATAATATTATGCCAATAATGATCGAGACTGTTAAGACTTATGCTACGATTCAAGAAATATGTGATGTTTTAAGAGAAGTATATGGAGAATACAAAAGTTCCGAGATTTTTTAACCTTTCTTAAGTGCGTAGCGTGAAATTTTAGGTAATAATGGAATTACTTCTAAAGGATCCCCAAATACCGGGACATTTTTCTCTTTTAAATTCATTAAAAGCGCATCAATATTTTTTGGACGAGTTAAGTGCTGAGTAATAACAATAAGTGGCTTTTGATGTTTATGTCCGAGATTAAGACTTTCTAATAATACATTAAGAAATGCAGAAGGATCTTGGATTCTTGGTGGCAATGTGAGATAGAAACCGGGCAAATCTAATATTAAACCATCAATATTTATATCTAAAAGTGCTACCTCTATTATTTCCTGAACCTTATTTATCGCAAAAAATTGAGCCGCAAGATCTAAAGGATTATTAGAGCTGGTACCAGGCATAAAAAGTATTTTTGCTATTTCATCGTGAGTTTCTGAAGAAAAGGGAGGAACTTTCATTCCATAATGCTCAATTATATCTACTAATATTACGCCATACCCTCCTGAGATACTTAAAACAGTTAAATTTTTTATAGCACATACCCCATAACAATCAATTAGTCTAGCTGTATGAAGTAGTTGTTCCAAAGAATCAACTTCAATTATATTATACTGTTTAAAAAAGGTTCGCCAAATTGTATTATCCCCCGAAATTGATGCAGTGTGTGTTTTTGCTGCTTTAGAACCCGTTTTACTCTTTCCACCTTTTAAAACAATAATTGGCTTCTTGTTACTCTTTAAAACTGCTTTTAATTTCTTAATTCTCCCTTGCTTTATTCCTTCTAAATAACATAGAATTATATCTGTTTCTGGATCGTTTATTAAATAATGCAATAGATCAACAAAGTCCAAATCAGCACCATTACCAAAAGAGAATACCTTCGAAAATTCTATACCCAACTCAATAGAGGAGTATATAGCAATATTGCAAATTCCTCCTGATTGAGCAATAAATCCGATATTCCCTGCAGTTGTAGGAAAATTTGGACGCCATGCCATTCCAATCTTGGGATAATATAGTCCTAATCCATTAGGGCCTAATATTCTTACTTTATTTTGAGCCCTCTTTAATAGTTCCTTCTCTAAAGCTTCACCCTCTTGAGTTCCTGCATCTGAAAATTCTGATGTAAACACAGTTACTAATTTAACCCCCTTTTTCACGCATTGATCCATTACATCTAAAACAAGTTTTGCAGGAACTGCGATAAATGCGAAGTCAACATCTCCAGGAACATTAAGTATAGAAGCATAAATATCTTCTTTAGGAAAGTCTGGAATTTCTTCTAATTTCGGATGAATTGCATATACTTTACCTTTAAACGAGTTTTGATGATTTCTTAGGAAGAAGAAATCTCTTTTTGCGGAAGCTCCTATAACCGCCATTGATTTAATATTATTAATAAACAATAAATCTTTTACATTAAGGTTAATATTATCTTGAAGCGACATTCAAATAAGAAAAGCTGGGATAAATTTAATATTTTAAGAAAAAAAGATCTTTAAATTATGAAGATTAACCTTTTATTCATTAGACCTCTCGATTTAATAATTATAGATAAAATTTGTTCCTAATGTCTAATATAGAAAGAAAAAGGGAAAAACGTTCAAAAAGAATACTCAAGCTGTTTAATGCTTTTATAGGGCAAGAATTAAAAAATCATCCCGTTCCACCATTTACAAAATGGCTTAATGGAAAAATTATTAGTGCTGAATATGGAAAGGTGGAAGTAGAGATTGAGATACGTCCTGAAATGTCTAATCCTACTGGACTATTGCACGGTGGAATGCAAAGCGCCTTTATGGACGATGTATTAGGAATGACTTCAGCAACACTAGGTTATGAAGGCTTTCCAATCAGTATCGATTTTCATATTGATTTTTTAGGAAAAGTAAAGGTTGGAGAGTCTGTGAGAGTTATTGCCAAAGTTGTGCGTGAGGGAAGGAATATTATTCACATGAATATTGAAATCTTAGACATAAATGGTAAACTCGTTTCTACTGGCAATTCTAATTTATTAAAAACAAGTTTTATACCTGAGTATGTTAAAATCGCAGATGAAATAGAAAAGGATACGAATTAAGATTTAATTCAATTTTTCAGCCATATGCGGTTTCAATAACTTGATTGCGATGATATATAGGGGTATAACAGACAATTCAACAAATATTGAAATGATAAATGGT
>Ga0315536_1000181_pt1 | contig 30675 bp, 34 predicted proteins | sample SalMarSW160230MG_FD_203093 | JGI IMG/M metagenome (GOLD analysis project Ga0315536, IMG submission 203093) | Salt marsh sediment microbial communities from the Plum Island Ecosystem LTER, Massachusetts, United States - Salt Marsh Sediment SW1602-30 ...
TTTAATTTGCTACTTTCATATTATAACATATTTTTATCTTATAGTCAAACACATTGAAACAAAAAACAGCCCTTATACAGTGCTGTTTTTCCCATAAAATTTACTTTTTCTTTTCTACTTCTTTCCTAGCTTTTTCTATGAACTTTTTCAATTTAAACTCACCCATATCTTTTCCTTTTTTTCTGGCTCTGATGGTTTTTGCCTTCATTTCCCTGTCTCCCACCACCAGCAGGTAGGGGATTTTCTGTATTTCCCCCTGCCTGATTTTTTTGGAAACGGTTTCACCGCCGTCTTTCAGCTGACAGCGGAATCCGGCTGCCTTTAATTCCTCAGCTATGACTTTGGCGTACTTTTTATGGACAGAGCCCACCGGTATGGCCCACATCTGCTCTGGTGCCAGCCAGAGAGGCAGGTTGCCTGCATAATTCTCCAGCAGCACACCTATAAACCTTTCCAAGGAACCGAGCAGGGCCCTGTGTATCATGTAAGGTCTTTCCTTGTTACCTTTTTGGTTAACGAACGTCATGTCAAATCTTTCCGGCAGGTTGAAGTCTATCTGGATGGTGGTACACTGCCATTCCCGTCCGATGGAATCCTTTACCTTAATGTCTATCTTCGGCCCGTAAAATGCGCCGCCTCCTTTGTCTACGTGATAATCCAGCTTGTCTTTCTTCAGCACGTATTCCAGGGCGTTGGTGGCTTTTCCCCAACCCTTATCAGTGCCCACGTATTTTTCCGGCTTGGTGGAAAGGTAAAGTTTGCATTCCTTGAAGCCGAAGGTGCGGAAGATTTTAAGAGCCTGCCTGAGCAGTTTTGCCGTTTCCTCATTGAGTTGGTCGGCCCGGCACCAGATGTGGGCATCATCCTGGGTAAACCCTCTCACCCTAGTCAGTCCGTGCAGGACGCCTGACTTTTCGTAGCGGTAGACCGTTCCGAATTCCGCGTACTTGATGGGCATATCCTTATAGCTCCTGATTTCCGACTTGTATACCTTGATGTGGAATGGACAGTTCATGGGTTTTATCAGGTACTGCTCGTCTTCCACCTGCATAGGAGAATAGAGATTTTCTCTGTAAAAATCCCAATGTCCGGAAGTCTTCCAGATATCTATTTTCCCGATGTGCGGGCTCACTATCCACTGATATCCATGAGCACTCAGTTCTTCGTAAAGATAGTCTTTGATAATTTTAAGCAGGATAGCTCCCTTGGGATGCCAGACGTGGAGGCCGGCTCCGATTTCTTCGTCAGAAAGAAATAGTTTCAGTTTGCTCCCCAACAGGCGGTGGTCTCTCTTTTCTGCTTCTTCCTGCATTCTGAGGTAATTGTCCAGCTCTTTCTTTTTTGCAAAGGCTACTCCGTAAATCCTCGTAAGCATGGGGTTTTTCTCACTGCCCTTCCAGTAAGCTCCGGCCAGACGGGTCAACTTGAAGGAATCACTATCAATTTCTTTGCTGGATTTTATGTGAGGGCCGCGGCATAGGTCCGTGAAGTCTCCGGACTGGTAAATCGTCACCTCCTTGTCTTCCAGGTCGCGGATCAGCTCTTTTTTATAGGATTGGTCCTTGAAAATTTCGGCAGCTTCCTTTTTGCTGACCTTTTTCTTTTTGAAGGCAATGTCCTTTTTTATAAGTGCCTTCATCCGTTTCTCAATCCTGGGGAGGTCTGAGGGCTTCAAACTCACCGGCAGGTCGAAATCATAATAGAAGCCGTTTTCTATGGCCGGTCCCATCCCGATTTTTGCTTTTGGGAACATTTCCAGGACAGCATAGGCCATGAGATGGGATAAGGAATGGCGCATGCTGTCTATTTTTGCTTTTTTATCCATAATTTTAATTTAATAAATTATTTTAGCACAGCTGAGTGCCTTTACCCAGCATGACAATTTTCAGGGAAAAATCATTTGTCCGGGTTTACAAACAAAAACCTCTTTTTCAAGAGGCCAGTTTTTTCATTGGACAAACCAGCCCCTTAACTAAGAGGTAGTGGTAGTAGTGATTGCGTTGGTCAATGTTGGTGCCTTCATAATCTTTTTTAATTCTAAAATATTGTATTTTTTTGTCAATAAAAATTCTAAGCCTCTATTATTTCTTCGATGTCTTCACAGATGAGCTTGGGCTCATCACTTTTCCTGTCCAGTCTTCCAGAAACGAAAACCACCTTGTTTTCTATAAAGGCCGCAGGGTTTTTTTCTAAAATACTGGGGAATACCACGACCTCTATTCGGTCTGAAAGGTCTTCCAGATTTACAAAAAGCATGGCCCGTCCTGACTTGGTTATTATCTTCTTAATTTTTGATATGATGCCTCCCAGGGTTACCTGATGTCTGGCAGGAGGAGCGTCGGGGAGGTCGGCTATCTGGACGGTTCTTTTATGCAAAATATCCTTGTAGTCTTCCAGGGGATGGGAGCTGACGAAAAGACCCAACAGCTCCTTTTCCCAGGACAACTTTTCCTTTTTGGCGGCCGGCTTGATGGGTCTTAAATGAATCTTATGAGCAAAGTCGCTCCCACCGAAAAGATTCTTCTGGCCTGATTCTTTCACCTTCTGGCTTTCCCTGTTGCTCTGCAGTATTTCCTCCAGGTTGTAGAGGAGGAGATTCCTTTCAGCCAGCTTGTCGAAAACGCCCGCCTTAATCATGCTTTCCATGGACTTCTTGTTTAGATTCTTGGAGTCTATTCTGGAGATAAAGTCGTCAATGGATTTGAAGTGGCCGTTTTTCTTTCTCTCCGCTATGATATTTTCAACGATATTCTCTCCTACATTTTTAATCGCCAGCAGTCCGAATCTTATTTTCTTTTTCATGGGGATTACCGTGAAGTTGCGCCAGCTTTCATTGGCGTCTGGAGGGAGTATTTCTATACCCATCTTCTTACACTCTCCGATAAGAAAACCTATTCTTTCAATGTCAGACTTTTCCGAGGTTAATAGGGCGGCCATAAAGGAAACAGGGTAATGGGATTTCAAGTAAGCTGTTTGATAGGCGATAATGGCATAGGCACAGCTGTGGCTCCTGTTGAATCCGTAGCTGGCAAAAGGCAAAATCCACTGCCATATCTTATTGGCTACAGAATCTGTGATGCCGTTTTCTCTCATTCCCTTTATCAGTTTTTCTTTCTGGTCCATCAGAAGTTCCTTTATTTTCTTCCCTACGGCTTTTCTCAGAATGTCAGCTTCAGCTAAGCTGAAACCCGCTATTTCCCGGGCGATGAGCATCAGGTCTTCCTGATAAACCGGCAATCCATATGTCTTTTTTAGAATTTTTTCCAGTTTCGGATGGATGTACTCCACTTTTTCTTTTCCTTTTTTCCGGTTTATGTACGAAGGAATCAGCGACATGGGTCCCGGCCGATAGAGAGCCACCATGGCCACGATGTCTTCGAACTCATTGGGCTTAAGCTGTTTCAGATAGCGCTGAAATCCTCCGGACTCCATCTGAAATACCCCTACGGTATTTCCCTTTTGCAGAAGCTTGTATGTTCTTAGGTCGTTTAAAGGCAGGTTTTCTATGTCCACCTTCTTTTTCTTTGTGGCGTATATTCTGGCCAGGGTGTCCTCAATAATAGTTAGGTTTTTTAGGCCGAGAAAATCCATTTTCAGCAGCCCGATATCTTCCACGGCATGCATTTCATATTGGGTTACTATACTGTTGTCATCTTGGGTAGGATGTTGTAGAGGCACGATAGTATCAAGCGGCTCCTTGGACATGACTACTCCGCAGGCGTGGGTAGATGCGTGCCTGGCCACACCCTCCATTTTCTTTGCAAAATCTATCAATTTTCCGGCCTGCTGGTCTGTTTCGTAGAGCTGCCTGAATTCAGGCACCTTAGCCAGGGCTTCGTCCAAAGTGTATCCGAAGGGAATCATCTTGGCCACCCTGTCGCAGAAGCTGTAGGGCATGGCTAGTGCTCTTCCCACGTCCCTGACTGCCGCTCTGGCCGCCATGGTTCCAAAGGTGATAATTTGCGCCACCCGGTCCCTCCCGTATTTGTTGGCTACGTATTCAATGACTTCATCTCTTCTCCTGTCCGTGAAATCCAGGTCGATATCAGGCATTGATATCCTAGAAGGATTAAGGAATCTTTCAAACAGTAGGTTATATTTCAGCGGGTCTATACTGGTAATGCCCAGCAGGTATGAAACCAGAGAGCCTCCAACCGAGCCGCGTCCCGGTCCTACCACAATCCTCTGTTCCTTGGCCCAATTAACGAAATCCTGCACTATCAGAAAGTAGGAGGAAAATCCCATCTTTTTAATCATTTCCAATTCGTAATCCAGCCGTTCCTGTACTTCCTTGCCGGAAAAAGCTCCGAATTTTTTATTCAGCCCTTTCAGGCATAACTCTCTCAAATATTCATCTTCGGTTTTGTTGTCCGGTGTTTCGAAATAAGGAATTTTTGTTTTTCCGAGTACGAACTCAAAATTACACATCTCTACTATCTTCTGAGTATTTTCTATAGCTTCGGGTACATCCCGGAAAGCTTCTATCATTTCTTCGGGCGACCTCAGTGAAAAATCATCCGATTTCATGGTTATTCTTTCTGGGTCGTTGGGGTCAGCCCCCGTGTTTATCAGCATCAGCACATCCTGTGCTTCGGCATCTTCGTGCCTTAAATAGTGAGAATCGTTTGTGGCTACCAGGGGAATATCGAGTTCTTTAGAAAACTTTATCAGTTGTTCATTAACTATTGCCTGCTCCTTAATGTGGGGATGGTGCTGCAGCTCCAGATAGAAGTTGCCTTTCCCTAAAATCTTTTGATATTTGAGAGCGGTCTTCTTAGCCTCCTCAATCTTACCTTTTAGTATCATCCGGGGTACTTTTCCCGCAATGCAAGCCGATAGACCTATGAGGCCTGAAGCGTGTTTCTGTAGGAGCTCCTCGTCAATCCTGGGTTTATAATAAAATCCTTCCAGATGTGCTTTGGTCAGAAGCTTAACAAGATTCTTATATCCCTCCTGATTCTTAGCCAAAAGAACCAGGTGATACCTGGCGTTGTCGATATTTGGCCTTTTTTGTTCCATTCCTTCGTAGGCCACGTACATTTCACAACCTATAATCGGCTTTATTCCCTTTTTTTTCGCTTTCTTGTAAAATTCTATGGCACCGTACAGGGCGCCGTGGTCGGTCAGGGCGAGAGAATCCATACCCAGTTCTTTGGCATATTCCAAAAGGTCATCTATCTTAGATAGCCCATCCAGTAAAGAATAGTGTGAGTGAACGTGTAGGTGAGTAAACTTTGACATTGGAATTTAGTGAACGCCTGCTTTGGCATGGAGATAAAATTATGCCCTTTTGATTTTGAGCATTGTTTCATTTTACTTTCTTGTCTATGCTTCGTCAAATCATAAAAAACAGAGGAACTTTTTAGTTCCTCTAAGGGTCTTTTTTTTCAACCCTCCCTCTAATTTTAGGATTCCCGATTAGGGAATTTGTTATTATATTGTATCCTCTACCTGATTCGATCTCGGCGGCTTCAATGCTTTCTGCTTCTATAAATTGCCCTGCCTTTACTCTCCCGGCCTTCAAGAGTCCTTTTATCTTAATATGGCCTCCTGCGCTTATTAAAGCTTCATCAGCATTCATTATTAAGTCTCCTTCTATTTGCATGTTCCATTTTGTTTTTACCAGCCCTCCATCAACCGCCAAGTTTTTAGCTTTCAGCTCTAAGACCTCGAGGCTTGTTTCTACTTTGCAGTCTTGCTCAATTACTAGTATGCTTTTCGGATTATATAATCCCAATAATGTTTTACTCCTTACTTTTCTTATATCTATAACCAACAATATCACTTTTAAAGGTTCTTTTTAATTAAAAAATAAACTCATTGTTTTGTCAATGAGTGAAATAAAAAAGAGAAGGATTATTGGAGAGGTTTCAAGATTACTTCCGGCAAATGTTCCGGAAAGACAGTGACGCTTGCAACCTCAAATTTGTTCGTTTTGAGGTTTATTTCTTCACCTATCCTTGCTGGTACAATAAGCTTCAGGTCTATCGCCACGTAATCTCCTTCTTCCAATAATCCTTCCTTGGTAAAATTGGCGATGGGAATAATTTTCCCATCCATTTCCAGTCCGCTAATTAAATAACGATCTAGCATGTCTACAATTATAATATTAAAATACAATTTTGTCAAGAAACTTCACCTAATCTGTTTTTCCCTTTATAATTGAGGAATGGAATATCCCAACCTCTCAGAGGAAAAGAAATTGTGGAAGAAAGACTTTGATAGTGTAATAGGAATAGATGAAGCGGGCAGGGGACCTTTGGCCGGTCCTGTGATGGCCGCAGCCGTACTTATTAAATCAGATTTCAAACGCAGCGCCTCCGGCATTAAAAAGCTGACCTCAGACCTCAAAGTAAGAGACTCAAAATTGCTTTCAGAAAAAAAAAGAGAGGAGATTTACGATATTCTAATACATTATCCTCATATAGAATGGGGGATAGGAAGGGTTTCACACAAGGTGATAGACAGGATAAATATTTTACAGGCTACCCGTCTGGCTATGAAAAGGGCCGTTATAAATCTCAATAGAAAAATTGGCAGAGGTCCGACCTCTGTCAATTTAGCAGAGGCCCGTCCTCTGTCGGGCCGGGAGTTTCTTCTGCTGGACGGCCGCATCACATTGGACTTGGATATTCCTCAGAAATCTATAGTCAATGCTGACCGCACCGTTTTTTCCTGTGCAGCAGCCTCCGTCATTGCCAAGGTGAGGCGGGACCGGCTCATGAAAAAGTATGCTAAGATTTATCCAGAATACGGCTTTATTTTCCATAAGGGTTACGGCACCCGACTTCACTTTGAGAGACTGGAGAAGCACGGTTCCTGCCCCATCCACAGAAAGTCTTTTAAGCCGGTTTCAAATATAGGGTGATTAAAGGACAGGTATTGCCAAAGAATTGAGAATTTGTTATTCTTGTATTATATCTTTGGTCGAAATTTTTCATTTCGGCCCCGCTTAATTATCATGCCGGCACCGAAAAAGAGAACAACCAAATCAAAGAGAGACAAAAGAAGACAGCACATCTTTATCAAGAAGCCTGCTTTAGGAAAGTGTCCTAAATGCGGCAAAAGCATCATACATCATACGGTGTGCCCTTTTTGCGGCCATTACGCCGGCAGGGAAGTAATAGATGTTATGGCTAAGCTTAATAAGAAGGAGAAGAAAAAGAGAGAAAAAGAGATTAAGGAAAAAGAAAGAGAAGACAAAGGAATTTCTCCCAAGAAGAGGTCGTTGGATTGGAGATCTTTATCGCGAAAGTAAAAATTTTATGGCTTCACGTCATCTTTCTCGTTCCATCGCCATGCAGTCACTCTACGAGTGGGATTTTTCTGACCAGGAACCGGCCCTGGAAGGGTTGGTAGAAAGGAACCTGGAAGAATTCGGCCCCGGCCTGGAAGACCATGAGTTTGTCTGGAAACTGGTGACCGGAGTGATAGAGCACCTGAAGGAAATTAACGAAATCATCAAGAAAGCCGCTCCTCAGTGGCCCATTGCACAAATTTCCATTGTAGACAGGAATATTTTAAGGTTAGGAATTTATGAATTGCTGTATTCAGACAAAAAAGCGGTTCCTCCGAAAGTAGCCATTAACGAAGCCATAGAACTGGCCAAATCATTCGGAGGAGAGAACTCAGGAAAGTTCATCAACGGAGTTCTGGGTACGGTTTATGAGCTGATAGCTCCCGAAGAGAGCTCCCAGAAAAAAGAAACAAAGACTCCGCCAGCTGGCGGGGAGGAAAAAGAGTCAAACGAATAAAATAATAAATAATAAACAATAAACAATAAACTGGTGGTTGGTAGTTAATAGTTGAATCTCTTAGCTGCTAACTACAAACTACTAGTTTGAAAGTCTGTGAAGGAGTTTTCAAAATTTGAAAAAGGATTAAGTATTAATTTTAAAAACCGTGATTTGCTGACCCAGGCTTTTGTCCATAGGTCTTATCAGAACGAGCATCCTGATTTTCATCTTTCCAATAACGAACGGCTGGAATTCTTGGGCGATGCAGTACTGGAGCTGGTGGTAACAGAGGATCTTTTCCAGAAATATCCGGATAAACCCGAAGGAGAGCTTACTAATTGGAGAGCATCCCTGGTGAACTCCAAGATACTCTCCCGAATCGCCAGGAGATTGGGATTTAACGATTTTCTTCTGCTTTCCCGGGGAGAATCAAAGGAAATAGGTAAGGCCAGGAAATATATCTTAGCCAATACCTTTGAGGCAGTCATCGGCGCCATCTATCTTGACCAGGGATACGAAGTTTGTCAGGATTTCATTATAAAGAACCTTATGGGGGAGCTTCCTCAGATAATAGAGAAGGGTCTATATAAGGACTCCAAATCACGTTTCCAGGAAGAAGCACAAGAGAAGGTGGGGATTACCCCTACTTACCGGGTGTTGAAAGAATGGGGTCCCGACCACGCCAAAAGTTTCGTGGTAGGAGTATTTTTAGGCAAAGAGCTAATAGCCGAAGGCGACGGTTCCTCCAAACAGGAGGCTGAAGAATCATCCGCCCGCCAAGCACTAGAAAGTAAACAATGGTAAACCAGTAAAAAAATATGTTAATGATAAGATTATTCCGTGTAGGAAAAAGGAATCAGCCGATTTTTAAGATAGTAGTTACGGAAAAAAGGAACTCTCCGAAGAGAGGGCGTTTTACTGAGGAAATCGGTTTTGTAAACCCTTTAACCAAGGAAAAGAAAATAAATAAAGAGAGAGCAAGTTACTGGCTGTCGGTGGGGGCTCAGCCTTCAGCTACGGTATATAATCTTTTGATAGATGAGAAAATTATAAAGGGACAGAAAAAGAGAAAGCACGGAAAATCCAAGAAGAAAGTTTCTGCTGAAACTTCAGAAGAACAGGAAGTTAAAGCTGGAGCTGCAGAAGGGGAACAGGCAAAGGAGAAATCCAAGGAAGAAATTAAGGAGGAAGCGAAGGAAAAAACTCCCGAGGAAAAACCGGAAACCCCTATCAAGGAAGAGGAAAAAGAGCCCCAGGAGAAGGCTCAGGGACCAGAGCAGGAAAAAGAATCTGGCGCAGAACCAAAAGAAAAAAAAGAAACAGTTGAGGATAATAAAGAGATTGAAGCCCCCGAGAAGAAAGAAGAAATAGAGGCGCCGGAAAAAGGAGAAGAAAAAAGAGAAGAAAAAAGAGAAGAAGAACCTTCTGGAGAACGGGAAAATATAGAGGAAAAATAACCATTATTTTCGAGTTAATTCTATGAAATGAACGGAATCACCGTTCATTTTTGTGTAATAAATATCGTCTTTAGACGTCATACTATAAAGAGCACTAATATGGCCGAATTTTACTTACCATTGTTATTTTTCTATTTTTTACCAAGAGGCCTTTTCGTCACTGCCACTACCTCTTCTTAGTGAGGTTGGTTTGTAGTTTAAATAAAAAAGTATATAACACTGAAAAACAAACCAACCTCTCTGCGAAGAGGTTTTTTCGTACTTTTACAATCAAAAATAAAGAGGTGAAAGCCGAATGGAAAGCGAATTGGTATCAGTTAAGGATTTATTAATAGGAAGAGCCATTGTCGATATAAAGGAAATATCAGATAACCAGGGATGCAATATTATTAAATTTTGCCTGGATAATAACAGTGTCCTGGAGATGGGCATGAAAGACGGGATAAGAGACAACGGTATTTATCTGTACTCCTATTTATCTTTGGACGGCCGGGAAATATATAATGACGTTGACGGCCAAATCAGCTCCTTCTAAAGAATAATATTAAGGCCTTTCAGGCCTTTTTTATTACCTAATTCACTGTTTGGGCGGATGCCGAAGAACTCAGCCTGTTTCTCCCGTCGGGCGGGAGCGTAGTCGTTTATCCTGAACGAAGTCGAAGGAAATCCGTTGACAAATCATACTAAAATGTTATAATATTAATAGTCGCGACTGGACAGAATCAAATAAAGATTCCCTTTCCTACACCATTCACGTAATGGTAGGGAAAGGGATGGAGGAGGGAGCACTTTTTATTACAAAATATAATCTCCTCCATCCCTTTCCCTATAGAGGGAATTGTTCTTTATAAGGAAAAAAGGGAAGAACCCTCGGATGGTGTAATTTGTTCGCTGAAAAAGAGAGGATAAATTACACCATCTGAGGTAAACTAGATGAAAGAAAAAGTTTTTAAAGATGAGAAAGACATAGAAATATTCAGAAGGATCAGTATGCCTAACGTAGAAGATCTTTTGGATATAGAGATAGAAATCAAAAACCTGTCCAGTTTTTTCAACGAAGAGAGAGTTATGAAGGCGGTTGAAAAATTGATTATCCGCTTTGCCAGGATGGTTATTGTGTCTGGTATCACAACAGATCTCTTGGGGGACTGGTCAATGTTGGATAGAATAGACTCGTTTATAGAAGAGCTCAACAAAGAGTTAACATTATTTTAAAATCTTCCTTTTTTCTTTTTTAATATTAACCCTGAGCTTGTCGAAGGGTTGACAAAGTCATCATAAACATTAATAATTTTAGTAGGCAGTAGCTTTTTTCTGAATAGCCGTTTCTCCGAAATGATGGGAAACAGTTAGGCTGAAAGGTCGGGCTACTGGGAAAATACGAACGAATTCTGTTGGAACTATGACAAAAGATTCAATTGACAAGGAATTTCTTGAGTATATTGTCAAAGCCTTAGTCGATAATCCCAGCGACGTCAAAGTTGATAGAAAAGTTGACGAAATGGGCGTATTACTTTCCCTGAAAGTAAACCCCGAAGATATGGGCCAAATTATCGGTAAGGGCGGCTCTACTGCTAGAGCTATCAGGAATCTGGTTCGGATTGTTGGGCTGAAGAATCACGCCCGCGTGAACCTCAAAATAGAGGAACCAGAAGGCTCTGCTAAAGGAAAAAAGTCCTCAGCAGACGAAAGTCTTGAAGACTTAAAACTGTAAATCTTAAACTCGATTTACTTTGCGAGAAAGCGATGCTATAATTATTAGCATCGTTTTCTTGTGTTTATGCTGAAAATTGATATCGTTAGTATTTTCCCGGAAATATTTGACCCTTTCCTTAAGACAAGCCTGATAAACAGGGCACAGAAAAAGGGGCTTCTTGGAATTGAAGTACACAATCTGAGAGACTGGACCGAAGATAATCACCAGACGGTTGACGACAGGCCCTATGGGGGAGGTATCGGCATGGTGATGAAAGTTGAGCCCATATTTCGGGCCGTGAAAGACATCAAAAAATTAAAGCGGACCAGTAAAAGAAAAGTCATCCTGTTTTCTCCCCGCGGAAAGAAGTTCAATCAGAAAGCAGCCCATTCTTTAAGCAGATTAAATCATATTATTATGCTGTGCGGAAGATACGAGGGGGTGGATGAGAGGGTGGCTAAGAATATAGCAGATGTCGAACTTTCCATAGGAGATTACGTTTTGATGGGAGGGGAATTACCTGCTATGGTGGTAATGGAATCTTTGGCTCGCCTCATTCCCGGCGTGCTGGGAAAACCCGCCTTTCTAAAGGAAAGAGTGACCAAGCAGAAAGGGTTTGTAGAATATCCGCAGTATACTCGTCCCGAAGTATTCAGTCCGGGTCCTCGGCAGAGTAAAAGCAAGAAAACAGCGAAATGGAAAGTACCCGAGGTCTTGCTTACAGGCGATCACAAGAAGATTCAAGAATGGAGAGAAGAGCACTCTAAAGTTATTGAGGAATAGGTTGAAATTCCGATTAAAATAATGTAAGGTGATAAATTGAGAAAACGTTAGAAACCGTGGGTTTCTAAAGAGCGAAGCCTTTAAGGCTGAGCGACTGATTACATATTACCACAGGGTGGTTGGCGGAGCAGCTATCGCACCAGTCTGTAAAACTGGCGTCTTATGACTTCGGGGGTGCAAGTCCCTCACCACCCACACAAAGAGATATTAGTACGCTCGCCTTGCGAGCTTTAGTAGATGAGTAAAGAGAACTTATTTGCTTATTAACTCATCTCCCCATCTGCTCATTAACTAATAAACTTTTAATTACACGGTAATTACAAGGAGCGTAACGACTGATTCCTATTACTAGTTATCGCCGATGTAGCTCAGTTGGCAGAGCACCTCCATGGTAAGGAGTAGGTCGCCAGTTCAAGTCTGGCCATCGGCTCATAAATGTGTATTGTTTAAATTAGAAACATAACCTGGAGTTTTGAAAATTAATCCTGAATTAGAGGGATTTAATTCGAAATTCTTCTACGGGGATGCCGAAAAAAAAGAAACCATACGTAAAAATGAAATGCACCTCCTGCAAGAGGGTGAACTATTACACCCGCAAATCCCAAAAAATGATAGGGGAAAAGTTAGAGTTGAAAAAGTACTGCAAATGGTGCAAGAAACATACCCTTCATAAGGAGGCGAAATAATCCTGTGTTTATAGTTTAGTATTTGACTATATGGGGGCGTCGGTTAATAGGCAAACCACCGGTCTCCAAAACCGGCATACTGGGGGTTCAATTCCCTCCGCCCCTGCAACCCTTCGCTAAAGCTACGGAATTGCTTCGGGGCTTTAAAATAAGATATCCGCATAGTCAATCAGGTGTTCTGAAGCTTTAGCGAAAGACACCTCTCCGCCCCTGCTTGTCTCGCCGGAGCCTTGTAGGGCGAAGGTGGGCCTTTCTTAAATGGCGTGGAAACACGTCATTTATTCTTCTCTTAAAGGGTATCTTCGTGTTATAATAACGTAGTAAAGATATGAATCTTCCCAAGCTGAATAAAACTAAAATTCTACTTACCGTCCCATTAGCCGTTATTTCTCTGAAAATATATCTAGGAGCTGTTTTTGGATATTTTTTTGCCAGGTTTATGGCCGAGCATCTGGATTCAGTTATTCTTTCATTCGGTAGCTACCACCTGCATTTTCACCATTGGATGATGGGCTCGATAGGAGTATTATTTTTCCTGTTGTACGAATTTACTCCTTCAATAGAGCATTTCATCTTCGGATTCTTAGGAGGATTAATCTTCCAAGGGGTGACTTCTTATCCTGATTGGTATCGCATACTTAGAAAGGGTCAAGATTAATTTTTTTAAAATATATTATAATTATTAAAGTACGAAAGTACCACTAATTTATAATTAAAAAATAATTTTTCACTTTTATGAATAAAGCAATCATTTTCTTAATAGTCGTTGTGGTGGCAGCAGGGGTTATCTATCAGACCCTAGTCAGGAAGTCTGAGCCGGAATTCAAGACGGCCGAGGTTGCCCGGGGGCAGGTAGTTCAGGAAGTTTCGGAAACAGGACAGGTGGAAAAAGGTGACAAAATAAACTTAAACTTTCAGCTTTCCGGTACCATTAAGGATATTTACTTGGAAGTGGGGGATGAGGTGCAGAAAGGAGACATTCTTGCCAAGCTTGATGATGAGCAATTAAGAATCAGGATAAACGATGCCGAAGCGGCCTTGGATCTGGCAGACGCCCAGTTCAATAAACTCCTGGCCGGGGCCACCCCTCAGGAAATAAAGATTGCCGAGACATCTGTTAAAAATGCTCAGACTGCCCTCTCCTCAGCCCAACAGGGCCTTAATGATGTTAAGGCTCAGGCTGCAGAAGGCCTTGAATCTGCATACGAAGACTCCTTGAATTTATTAGATGATGCTTCTCTTCAGCTTGCCAACAGTTATCATTTAGCTGATTCTGTCCAGACCACTTATTTTAAAGCCAGCGATCAGGAAGGCATAAAGGTGCAAAATCAGGCCCAGGAGATAAGGATGGCTCAGAACGAATTTAATCCTGTTAACAGCAAGGCTCAGGTCTCAGGGGAGGAACAGGATATTGACGCAGCCCTTATTTCAGCCCAGCAAGCACTAGGAAGGGTTTCAGAAGCTCTAAAAACCATCAGACAGGCCTGTACCGGTCTTACTTATAAAAACCTTGTTTCATCAGCAGATAAAACCTTGCTGGAGACCCAGCAGGGTTATGTGCTTGCGTCCTTGACCAACATAGTCAATTCACAACAGGCTGTGGCTTCGGCCAGATTAAGTAATCAGACGAACGTAAATACAGCCCAGGCCAAGGTGGAAGTTTCTTCCGGTCAGCTTGCCGCGGCTCAGGACGAACTAGACAGATTAAAAGCGCCTCCCCGGCAGGAGGACGTCAATCTATATCAGGCTCAGGTTAAACAGGCCAGAAGTCAGATTACTTTGCTGGAAAACCAATTGGAAGAAACATTACTTACCAGTCCTTCTTCCGGCCAGATTGTCCAGATTAATAGAAGAAAGGGGGAGGTGGTCCAGTCCGCTTTACAGGAGCCGGTTATGGTGCTTCTGCCTCAGGACCCATTTGTTATAAAGGTGGACATTTATGAGGAAGACGTAGCCCATATGAGCCTCGGCAATCCCGTATCCATCTCTTTAGTGGCTTTTCCTGACCAGAGCATTGAAGGCGAAGTGGTGGCCATAGATCCGGCTGAGAAAATGATAGAAGGAGTAGTTTATTACGAGGTGACCGTAGATTTTTCTCAGGTTCCCGAAGGAATCAAGCCTGGTATGACAGCAGACTTGATTATTACGACCCAGGTTAAGGACAACGTGTTGTTTGTGCCGGATGAAGCGATTCAGCAGCGGGACGGAAATACCGCCGTTATTGAGATAATGGATTCTGGCAAACCACGGGAAATAACCGTGGAGCTTGGTTTAAAAGGGAGTTCTGACCGCCAGGAAATACTATCCGGGCTCAGCGAAGGAGATTTGGTGGTGATAAGATAAGGAGGTTTTGGAATATGTCCAATGAGCCTTTGATTAAATTAGAAAAAATATTCAAGACGTATCAATTAGGCAAGACTGACATAGCCGTTTTAAAGGGTTTAGACCTTAATATCAGGGAGGGTAGTTTTGCAGTGATTTTGGGGCCTTCCGGTTCTGGTAAATCGACTCTTCTTAATATCGTGGGCCTGCTGGACACTCCCGATGCAGGGAAAGTCTTTTTTAAAGGACGTGATACATCTCACCTTTCTGGAGATGATTTGGCAGAGATAAGAGGCGGGAGCATAGGTTTTGTTTTTCAGCAGTTTAATCTCTTGTCCAACCTGACGGCCTTGGAGAATGTGATGATTCCAATGCTTTTTCAGGATATCGAGGAAAAGAAGAGAGTGGCAAGGGCGGAAAACCTGCTTTCTTCCATGGGTTTGGCCGAAAGATTGGATCACCGTCCATCAGAAATGTCTGGAGGGGAGCAGCAGAGGGTAGCGATTGCCAGGTCTTTAGCCAATCAGCCGGATGTTATAGTGGCAGACGAGCCAACGGGAAACCTGGATTCCACCACCGGCAAGATTATTATGGAAATCTTGATAGACCTCCACAAAAAAGAGAAGAAGACCATTATCGTGGTTACCCATGACCCGACCATAGCAGACTACGGAGAGGAAACCATACGGATTAAAGACGGCATGCTTCTGAAAGACCATAAGCATGAAGAAGAAGTGGTCTGGGAAGAAAAAAAATAGGATAAAATATGAGCCTTAAAGAATATTTTAAAATTGCAATAAAGAATCTGATGACCAGGCCCCTGAGAAGCTGGCTGACTATTCTGGGGATTGTTATCGGGGTTTTTCTGATAACTTCACTTCTTTCTATTAGTGAGGGGCTGCAGAATACGATTATGAAAGAACTTAAAATGATAGGAAAAGACATTGTCATTATTGTTCCCGGAGAAGCTACCAATTTCGTTACGGCTTTTCTTGGACATCTTAAGTTGAGTGACGAAGACCTCAAGGCCATCAGGAAGACGGAAGGCGTGGAGGCTGTAGTGCCCGTCATAGATAAAACCGAAATTGTCAGATACAGAGGCGAAAGCAAGCCCATTCTGATATCCGGGTCTGATTGGAGGAATTCCCTGGAGATTTACCAGACAGACATGGGTCTTTCATTAAAAGAGGGAAGATGGCCTGTGGCCGGAAAGAAAGAGGTGGTGGTTGGCAGTTTAATTCCAGAGGAAATCTTTAAAGATTTGATAATAAACACCTACCTCAGCATCCAGGGCAGAAACTATGAGATAGTGGGAATACTTAATTCCATGGGTTCGAAAATGGACGATTCTCTTGTCCATCTGGATGCGGATATTTTCAAGGAAATAACCGGAGAAAGGAAAGGAGCCAATCAGGCCTTGGCTAAAATAAAGTCTGGCTATTCTCCGGAGACGGTTGCTGAGAACATCAAAGAGAATCTGAAGGAAGTGCAGAAAAGAAGACAGGGACAGGATGAAATTCCATTTTCCGTCTTAACCAGTGAAAAAGTGGGAGGTATTGTGAGTAATGTTACCGGAGTGATTCAACTGGCAGTTTTCAGTTTCGCCAGCATAGCCATCGCCGTCGGAGGAATCGGCATTATGAACACTATGTATACTTCCGTTCATGAAAGGACCAGGGAAATAGGTATCCTAAAAGCGGTGGGAGCCAAGAGCTCTGTCATTACTTTTTTATTCCTTGTAGAGTCGGGAATCATAGGAGTAGTTGGGGGATTGGGAGGTCTTTTGCCGGGATTGGCTTTAGCAAAACTGATTGAAAGCGTGGCTCAAGTGCATCCTGTATTTTATATCGAAGCTTCTTTTTCACCATTTATCCTTTTCTTTGGAGTGTCATTTTCATTCTTTGTCGGATGTCTGTCGGGATTTTTGCCGGCCAGGAGGGCGGCCTCATTAAAGCCTGTTGATGCACTAAGAAGTTATGAATAAATTTAATTTAAGAACATTTTATTATAATTATTAAAAATATGCTTCAAGTATTTTCACCGCAGGAAAAGGAGGAAATGGAAAAGGTGAAGGGGCAGGTTAGGGGTCTGGCCCTAAAGTCAGAATTGGGCTTTGTTTTCCGCGAAGAAGGGAGAGATGGCCTGCATCAGATGGAGCAAGCCTTAGCCGAAGCAGGGTATCCTTTGAAATACAATGAGATTCAGTCCGGCACATTCTATCCCTTGAAGGTTTGGGGCTATCTGTTGCTCGGTATAAGAAATATCTTTCATTATGATGATGCTAAATTTTTCAAGATAGGTGAATTTGACGTCAAATTATCCCGGTTAATTACTCTTTTCGTCCAGCACTTCGTGACCGTGGACAGGGCTTTCAAGGAGGCGGAGAAAATGTGGAGCAAATACTTTACTGTAGGGAAGCTGGAGGTTAAGGAACTCGACAAAGAACAAAGATATATCCGGGTTGTTTTGGAAGACTTCTATTTGCATCCGCTTCACTGCCTGGTTTTTGCCGGTCATTTCACGGGAGCCATGAAAATGATATTTAAGGGAGGGGGCAGCTGCGAGGAAGTGAAATGTATGTACCGGGGCGACAAATATCATGAATTTATTTTAAGGTGGTAAATTATTAACATGTACCTACAACTTTTCGTCGCAGGTTTCCTGGGAGGGGTGGTAAGGGGGCTGGTGGGGTTCATGAAACACCAGTTTGCTTACAAAAACGTGCCTTTCAAACCTTCTTACTTTCTGGGCACCACCATGCTTTCCGGTATAATAGGAATGGCTTCCAGTTTGGCCGTTCAGAACGTAGGATTTACCCTGCAAGGGACTTTTACTCCCGCCCTGGGTTTTATTATAGGGTATGCGGGAGGAGATTTTATAGAGAACGTCTATAAGATTATTATAGCAAAGTCATCTCTCACCAAGACAGAAGAAGAGAAAAAGCTGCCTTCAGAATAGCTTTATTGTCATGACTTTAATAGAAAAGCTAATAGACGGCGGCTGGCTAAAAAGCCCTAAAATCATAGAAGCCTTCCGGGAAATAAAGAGGGTGGATTTTTTGCCGAAATACATGGCGGGTCTGGCAGAAATTAACGAAGCCCTGCCCATAGGTCGCGGACAGACCATTTCCCAGCCCTTGGTAGTGGCTTTTATGATGGAAAAACTGCAGCCTGAAGAAGGTGATAAAGTTTTAGACATAGGTTCGGGTTCTGGTTGGACAACCGCCATATTGGCTCATCTGGTGGGAAAAACGGGTAAGGTGATTGCACTGGAAATAATCCCGGAATTAAAAGAATTCGGAGAAAAGAACGTAGCCAAATACAGCTTTATAAATAGGGGAATAGTGGAATTTATCTGCGCGGACGGTTCCCTGGGATGTCCCGACATTACTTCGCGTCCTGAATTTGTCGAAGGCTTTGATAAGATTCTGGCTTCCGCCGCAGGAAACTCCTTGCCTAAAAAATGGAAAGAACAACTGAAAATAGGGGGTAAGATAGTGACTCCCCTTAAATCTTCCATCTGGGTTTTCGAAAAGAATCCGCCAGCCGGCGGGAAGGACGGATTTAGAGAAACAGAATATCCCGGCTTTGCCTTCGTTCCTCTGATAACGGGAAAATAGATTAATGAGCAGCTCAAAAGTTTTCAAAATAATAATAGTTATTTCACTGTTCCTGTCGCTTTCAGCGGCTGTCTTTATTCTTGTCTGGCAGGGTATTTACATACCTAAAAACCCTGCAGATAAAGAAAATAAGATTTTTGCCGTAGAACAGGGAGAAGGTCTATTCCAGATAGCTTCTGGTTTGGAGCAGGAGGGTTTTATAAAAAGCAAATTATTTTTTGACCTCCATGTTTTTATAATCAAATCTCAGGGAAAGTTGCAGGCGGGAAATTATTCTCTCAGTCCTTCTATGAACGTATCTCAAATAGCCAAGATAATGATTGCAGGGCAAACTGTTAAAGAAACCATTACCATTCCCGAAGGATGGAATATCAGGGATATAGGGCAATATCTTGAAGAGAGGGGACTGGTAAGGAAAGATGATTTTTACAAAGTGGCGGGATTTCCGGCAGCAGATTATTCTATACCCGGCGAACTGCCCTTTCCCGTGGATTTCAGCCCAGACTATAACTTTCTTTCAGGAAAAACTGACCGGGTGGGCCTGGAGGGTTTTCTTTTTCCCGATACCTACGAGATTCAGGGGCGTGATGCGGAAAAAATAGTGAGGAAAATGCTGGATAATCTTCAGGAGAAACTTTCTCCTGGTGTTATGGGAGAAATAAAGCGGCAGGGAAAAAGCGTTTTTGATATCCTGACCATGGCTTCCCTTTTGGAAAAAGAAGTGAGGACCGTAGAAGACAAGAAAATCGTGTCCGGAATATTGTGGAAGAGGTTGGAAAATGATTTTCCTTTACAGGTTGACTCCACCATAACTTACGTTACAGGCCGAAAGTCCAGTAAGGTTTCCAAGGAAGAAACGGAAATCAACTCCGCTTTCAACACATACAAATATCCTGGTTTGCCGTTGGGACCTGTCTGTAACCCGGGCTTGGACAGCATTATGGCAGCTCTATATCCTAAAGTTAGTGATTATTGGTATTATTTGTCTACTCCCGAAGGAGAAACCATTTTCAGTATTACCCTGGCTGACCACAATACAGCTAAGGATATGTATTTAAGATAAAATATGGAGAATAATCATCAAAAAGCAGTTATAGTGGTTGCCTTCCGCGATTTCCGCGACCCGGAGTATTTTATCCCCAGGCAGATTTTGGAAGAAGCCGGAGTCGAGATAAAAACGGCCTCCAACAAAAAGGGCACTGCCATTGGAGCTGAAGGAGGAGATACGGAAGTCGATTTACTGGTTTCTGAAATTGATATTGCGGATTTCAATGCCGTAATTTTTGTCGGCGGACCGGGATGCCTTAAAGGTCTCGACAACGAGGACTCCTATAAGGTAATTCACAGCGTGATTCAACAAAAGAAAGTTTTGGCTTCCATTTGTATTTCACCCGTTATCCTGGCCAAGGCAGGAGTCTTGAAAGATAAACAGGCAGTGGTTTGGAACTCTCCTATGGACAAGAGCGGCATAAGGGAGCTGGAGTCAAGAGGAGCAAAATACCTTAATAAGCCCGTTGTCCAGGACGGATTGATTATTACTGCCAGCGGCCCCCAGGCAGCCGAAAGCTTTGCCAAAACCGTACTGGAAGAGCTTAGAAATCAATCCTAAAGGGGTTGACACGTTTTGAGGGAAAGTATATACTTTATTATTATTCCACAGACAGCAGGCAGCTTTAAAAAGCGTAAACACTCCTGCCGAGGAAACTTAAAAGTTTATTTTTTTGTTTTTTGTCTGTGGTATTCCACAGATTTTTATTTTTCCCATAGAGAAATTTCTGTTCAATATTAGTAGATATCCGAATTATTATATTAGTATGGCTAAAACAAAAAAACAAAAAGAAGAAGCTCTAAAGGGTTTAAAGGAGAAAGTTGCCAAAGGGCAAACCCTTTTACTGGTTGACTTTAAGGGTCTTAAGGTCAGCGATATGTTTGACTTAAGAACCAAGCTTAAAAAGGAAGGGGGGGAGCTTAAGGTAGCCAAGAAAACCCTTATTAAGCTCGCTCTTAAAGAGAATAAGTTACAGATAGATGACGAAAGACTAGAAGGTGAAATTGCCCTTGTATTCGGATATGAAGACGAAATAGCTCCTGCTAAAATAGTTTACGAGGTGGTTAGAAGAAACCAATCGTTAAGGATTTTAGGAGGGTTTTCCGGAAACGAATTCAAGGATGCTGATTATTTCACAACCCTGGCCCAGCTTCCTTCCAGAGAAGAATTATTGGGTCAGCTTGTCGGGAGCTTATCAGCTCCGGTAGGGAATTTCGTTCGCGCTTTACAATATAATATTAAAGGTCTACTTTTCGTTTTTAACGCAATAAAAGAGGTAAAACAATAAATATGGCAGAAGAAACAAAAAATCCGCCAGCTGGCGGAGAGGAAAAGGAAGTGGAAGTCCCTGCCAAATTCAAGGATTTGGTGGAAAAGATTGAAAAGATGAACGTCCTGGACCTGGCTGAACTGGTGAAGATTTTAGAGAAGAAATTTGGAGTTTCGGCAGCCCCTCAGATAGTTGCCGCAGCCGGTGCCGCAGCAGGTGCCGCCGCAGGCGATCAGGGAGGCGAAAAAAGCAGCTTTAACGTAGTTCTGGCAGGCGTGGGAGAAAAGAAAATAGAGGTCATTAAGGTTGTCCGTGATATTACCCAGAAGGGCTTGAAGGAATCCAAAGACCTGGTTGACGCGGCAGCTTCAACCCCTCAGGTGATAAAGGAAGGGGCCAAGAAGGAAGAAGCAGAGGAAATGAAGAAGAAGTTTGAAGAGGCGGGAGCCAAGGTTGAACTGAAGTAAAAATTTCCTTGTGTAAAAACAAAAAAGGCCTTGTTGAAAGGTTCTTTTTTGTTGAAAAATCCGATTTTTAAGCAAAAAAAATAAGGGACTTATCATCGCGTTGGTAGGCGCCCTTAAGCCTTTTTTTCTTCGAAGCCTTTTAATGTTTCCGCTACTATAGTTACGATAGCGTCTAATTTTATTTGTGTTGGAGGCACATCCGGGGCAGTAAGACTGCCGTTGAAAATGAATATGCCTCTTTTTCCGTCGCTTTGAGCGTCGCCCAGAAAGTAGTACCATTCCGGGCACTCCAGAATGCTTCCTTCGTTATTCATGCTTTCCCTATCTTTAGGAAATTCTCTGTTTTGTTTCATTACCTCTAATTTTCTTAAGTCGTGAACGATTTTATCTGTCATTTCCTTTGTCACAGCTGCTTTATTAAAGAATATCTGCACCTGCTTCGTCTTATTTTTTTGTACTACAGCCATCGCTCCGCATTTAAGAGCAACGACATGGCTCTTTTCGTTCAATAAAATTTCTTTGGAAAAGGCATCGATTACCATAATAAAGTGACCTCCTCCTATTCCTATCCTCTTATAGTCTTCCACGCTATTTTGTGCTTTCCTATATTTCAGGAAACTCCCATACAGGAGTTCCATTAGTGTTTCTCCTAGCTCTTGAGTCGCTTTCTCTCCGTATTTCTGCAAAGAGGAAGATAATATTTCACAAAGGTCGCAAGGCCTCTGGAAATTCTCTTTGCCTAATTGGTTATAGTATCTTCTAAACCGCTCAGGAGTTTTTATCTTTTTCTTATCAAAGAAATCCTTAAGCAGTTCCCTCGTTAAATCAGTATTCCTCTCAATTCCCTGTTTGTGGAATAGAAGCACCAAATAAGCTGCTTTTATTCCCAATTCCGATTTTTCTTTTTCAGATAAATTGCTCCTGCCGATGACTTTCGACACTTCATTGCAGTCGAAGGGGTTTGATAACCCTTTTCTTTCCGCGTTATATATTATTTTACGGACAGTCAAAAGCCATTCCTCTTCTGCCAATCCCAGCTTTTTTACCGCCATGTCGAAGCTGCTAGATTCTCCGGTTCCGTGGTGGTCATAATCTTTCCGACCTCTGTCAACAAAATTGCCGTTTTTAATGCTAACCGTGTATCCGTCTCCGTTCTTCAGAGACAGAAATTTCATTTTTTTTAGACTATCTTCTATTCGTATCCCGCTGAGTTCTTCATGCCTCATGAGCAGTATAGCTTCAGTAAAATCCACGTCACTGTCTTTTTGCGCGTGATGAGCAAAAGTCTCCGGGAGCTTTATTTTTTCTTTCCTTTTTTTCTTTTCGGCTTCTTTCCCTTCAAGCGTTTGGAACTTTTTGAAGGGATCTTCTTCGTCCGGGTTTAATTCTTTTTCCATTTTTTGAATCACCCCGATTTACCCATCTTTTTAGCCGGGCAAATCGGGATGATTTTCTTTGTAAAGAACAGGTAAAAGTGAATAATTTTCACTTTCTATCATAATTATAATATCAAAATATAATTTTGTCAACAGAAACCATGAATTTTCTAAAATACCTGAATCTTCTAAATACTCACTAATTATGCATATGCATAATTAGCGCGTATCGAGAGAAAAGAAGAGGGTGGGAAAAGTAAAAAACCGGGGGTTAGCCGGTTTGCGAATCCAGAGAAAATTTAATTAGATCAGAGGTCTATTTTGTAGAGGATGAGGCCGTTTAATAAATAAACGGCCTTTTCGTCTTCCGATACGGTAAAGTCAAGCAGGTTATCAAACTTTTCACTTTGAAACTGCTTTATGGTCTCGCCGTCTTTATCTAATATGACAAGCCGTCTTTGCTCGGGCTCCAGTATATAAAGGTAAGAGAAATGAGAATCGGTAATCACTTTGGAGAATTTCTTGGGGGCAGGGAAGATATTGATGTCCAGTTCTCTCTGTAATTCTCCTCCATAATATTCCTGGAGTTTGTTTTCCCTTAGAATCCACACAGAGCCGTCGATGGCAATGGAGTCAGCTCCTACCACTTTGGTAGTTTTTCCCGTAAGCCAGAGCTGGGGAGAACCCCATTGGAACGCTGAAAGATACGGATATTTTATTATTTGACCGGACTTTTTATCAAGGAAATATAAACTCTGATTGAAAGAGTCAAAATCACTCAGCGCATAATCAGGATAAGGACTTTCCAGAGAGAATCTGGAGGGCGAGTCGTTCTTCAGCACGATTACCTGGTTGGGAGCAGAGAAAAAGGCTGCCGCCTTCTCGAGAACTGCGGAAGAGTTTATTTGTTTTTCCGTTCCGATAGTATTTTCCTCACCGTTTGTCTTGAGTTCAAAAATATTGGCGGCGTAAGGGCTGGAAAAATAAATATCGGAGCCTGATATTACCACCTTATAAGGCACAAAGGATCCATTTTCAAATTGATGAAAGGCGGTCGGTTCTTCTATAGTTTCCAGACTGTTGAGCTTAAACAATCTGTCGGTAATCTCATTCTTAATGATGGAAACCTGATTGTTAAAGGATTCGGGAAGGCCCGAGGTTTCTTTTGACAGGGAAGAAATCTTTTCCAAGCTTTCCATCAGAAGAAGATTGGCTTTTTGTACAGCTTCGGGTTGAGTATCTTTTAAAATTAGATAGCTGTCTATGGTGGTAATGTTCTGCTCTATGCCTTCCAGTTCCTGAGTATAAACATCAATCTTTTTCTGCTCATTTCTGGTGGCAAAGAAAGAGCCAATTATCAGAATGAAAAGAAGTGTTGCTATTAAAATTACTTTTCTGTTTTTAATAAAAATGCGGGTTTTTTCTCCGAGAGAAGCAAAAAACATCCTGATTTTGAGTGAGATTTTTCCCAAAAAGTCTACTGCGAACTTCGGAGCGGGGAGTTTAATTTCCGGTATCTTTAGCGCCTTAGGCATACTCATCTTCCTTCCGGATTTTCCGGATACAGACTCGGTTCTCTCTTCGCGCTGCAGGAATTTCAATAAGGGAGAGAACACTTCCTTGAAAGAGAATTCTTTAAGTGTTTCGGGCGCGAAAGTCTCTTTGGTGCCGATAACAGCCTCTTTGGTGAGAGCTGCGACCAGCATAATTCCCTGGATGTTGGTCATCCGCTCTCTTCTTTCCTCCAAAATCTTTTTTAAGGCCTTTTCGTCAAAGAATGGGATTTGAGCCATCGCATCAAGCACTTTTTCTTTTTGGAAGAAATCAAAAACGTTTTTTGTTAAAACCAATATCAGGTCGCCTTCAGCTAACTTCCCTGAAACCGTATTACTAAAAACCTTCAATGGATATGGTTCCAAGTCCTGACCGTTTATTTTCTTGTCTATGTCTATAAGTATATTCTTCCTCAATACCATAATTTTAATATCTCCCACTTTTGCGAAATTCAATTTGAAGTCCTTAATGGATAAAACGGTGAAATTAAGGTTTCCCAGCCAGCTGACATTACCCTGTTTGATTAGTTTGTCCAGAAATTCATTAGCCACCTTTAAACTTTCTTTCAAAGACTTTTCCGGTTTTAAGATGCTTTTTCGGTAATAGTAATCCTTTATCACTTTGGCCAGCTTTTCTATAAAATGGTTGTTCTGGGGAATGGTATTTTCCAAGAGACCTACCATATATAGGCTGCCCATCCTTTTTTCATAGATATTTATCGGCTCATAACAAAAACTGTCGAAATTCAGATTCGGTTTAACTTTCGGATTGAAATGGAACTCAAAAACCTGCATTCTTTGAAGTTATATCTCCCTTAGAATATTTTACTTTTTATTTATCTTATTGTAAAATAGCAAAGTTGCTTTAAAGGTGAAAAATTGTGATAATAAGATTAGATAAAACTATGTTAATAGAAGGTTATAAACAAGAAATTAAAAAGATAGGGTTCGACTTTGACGGGACCTTCACTTATTGTAATCAAGAATTAAAAAGAACGCTGGAATCTCTCAGAATTCCCTGGAGCATAATCAACTTGTTGTTTATCAATAGCCGTCCCAATAAGAGACTCATCAAGGCCTTGAAAAAAATCCAAAGAGACTACAAAATAGTCATAATTTCTTCGAGGCCGACGTTCCTCAGGAAAAAGATAGAAAATTTCCTGGTAACCCAAGGATTGCAGGAGATAGAGATAATATGCACCGGCTGGCTGCGCAGAAAGAACAGGAAGCTCAAGGCGTTGAAGGAGACTGGAATCAATGTTTATATTGATAACGAAAAAGATATCAGGGAATTCTTGAAGGAAAACCTGATATCGACTTTTTCTCCGTTGGCTTTTTGCAAGCTTGTTTCATAGGGCATTTTAACAGTGCCCTTTGTTTTTTATTTACTTGCAGCGCGATATCTGTTAAATTAATGTAGGTTTGGGGCGAATGGCTCAGTTGGTCAGAGCGCTGCATTCACATTGCAGAGGTCACAGGTTCGAATCCTGTTTCGCCCACCTTTCCCTTCAACTAGGTTCAGGGCAAGCGACTCGCGTTGCTCGCTCCCTTCGACAAGCTCCGGATAAAACAGGACAGGCTATTTAATCGCTTTTTGGCGATTTTTTGTTTACAAAATTATTAGGAAATGAGATGATTAACTAATAGTCTTATATGAAAAAGATATACATTGAAGAAGAATTATATAAAAAAGCTCCGGTTAACGATTTGATTATATTCAGCGCCTACCTGATGATGGAGTCCGGGAAGAAATGCGATTTTGAAAGTTTAACAGAAAAATGTTTCGGTTTATTTCCTAAGGTTTTTTCAATTTCCGGATATCCCAAATGGCCCGATACACGCAAACTTGACCGCCCCCTGAGAGCTTTGCGGAGTGACAGTCTTATTACGGGAAGCCCTCAGGCAGAATTCGGGCTGACTAAAAAGGGAAGGAAACGTGCCGTAGAAATAGCAGAGAATTTCAGGCAGGGAAAGCTGCTTTAGCGGCTTGATTATCGACTTTTTTTCCGTTAGAATAATCTTATGAAAGGTCGTATTAATAGAGTAATTTGACATCAAAAATGGGATCGTCGTCGCTAATTGACCTTTACGAAACATTCGTATTTGGAGTAACCGTTTTGTTTACAATAGGCTTTATAGTAACAGCATTATTTGCTGCTTTAATTAAAAGCCTAAGAGGATTTTAGAAAAAATCTTATAAAAATTATCTTATATGGCAAGCCCGGCCAGAATTCATATGCTGGTATCAGGCCAAGTCCAGGGTGTCTATTTTAGAGAGAACACCCGGAAAAAGGCTGAAGAGCTGGGTATTTCCGGTTGGGTTCAAAATATGCTTGACGGGAGGGTTGAGATTGTAGCTGAAGGAAACAAAGAAAAATTAGAGGAACTGGCGCGCTGGGCCAAACAAGGTCCAGCTTTTGCTAAAGTGGAGGAATTCCAAACAGATTGGCAGGAATATAAGGGAGGCCTGGAAGAATTTCAGATAAGATATTAAGCAGCTTACCCCCTGTATTTATATGCCGAAGAAAGACAATGATTAACGAACTTTTCCTTCAACTTTCGGGCTTGGGTTATGTAGGCATTTTTATTATAAACCTGATAGGTGCTTCGACTATAATTTTTCCCATGCCAGCTGCAGCTTTCGTGCTGGCCTCGGGAGCTTTCTTGAACCCCGTTCTTTTGGGTCTTAGTGCGGGCTTGGGAGCAGCTTTGGGTGAGTTGGTTGGATACGGTTTAGGATTGGGAAGCAGGAAAATTGGAGAAAAAAAATTTGATAAGGAATTATTGAAGGCGGAAAAAATGTTTGAGAAATACGGAGGGTTTGTGACGCTGATGGTGTTCGCCGCTACTCCTCTGCCGGATGACGTAGTAGGTGTGGTGGCTGGCATATTAAACTACAAGGTTAAGAAGTTTTTCATAGCTGTCCTAATTGGGAAAATCGTTCTTAATATAACTTTAGCTGCAGCAGGTTTCTACGGTATTAAAGGAATAATAAAGTATTTTTTTTAATCTATGAATATCGTCAAAAAGATTATCTTTTTTATCAGGAAAATTCTGGAAAAACTGCTGGTTTTCCTGGAACTATTTTTGTTTTTGAGATTGCTTTTGAAGCTCTTGGCCGCTAATCCCTTTACTCCGGTAGTAAAATACCTATACAGATACAGCGGTCTTCTGGTAGAGCCATTTCAATATATATTCCCCGATTTCTATTGGAGAGGGAAGCTTGTTGAGATGTCCGCTATTTCAGCCATGATAGGGTATGGTATTGCGGTATATGTTGTCGTGCGTCTAATAAACATATTGTTAAAAGATTAATCTCTTTGCCTTTCGGACGGGACACTATGCCTGCTGAAAATAAAGAAAAAAGGAAACCTAAGATAATAATGTTTTTAATAGATACGCTGTTGGGTATGCTGTTGAAGAATATCTTTTCTATGGCGGGCTATGAGGTTAAAGCTTTCTACAGCTATCAGGGTGCCGCGGAGACCATTATTAAGGAGAAGCCCGACATTTTAATCTGCGATGTTTTGTTAGACAAAACCAAAGAGAGGGTGGACAAGATAGGAGGATTTGATGCCATCAAAATATTCAAGTCAGACAAGAAAACTGCCGATATTCCCGTGGTTATCTTAAGCGACCTCTGTTATGAAGAAAACGTCAAGATGGGCTTGAGATTGGGGGCGGAAGAATATCTGTGTCTTGCCTTGTATCCTCCTTATAAAACTTTGGAGTTTGTAACAAACTTTTTGATAGAGAAGAAATATTTTAAGAAGGAGGATTTTAATCTCGTGAGAGGAAAATGAAGTCTTTTAAATCTATAGAAGCAGTTTTGGCTTTTCTGCTGATGATTGCAGTGGTTTTTGGAGTCTGGCATTCAAGGGAGACAAAACCTGAAGAAGAAACCGTAAAAGACAAAATTTTTTCTGTTCTGGCAGGATTTGATTTCCGTGACCCCGAGAGCTTTTCTTCGGTTTCCCAGATAGAAGAATTAGGGGAAAAGACGGTGCCCGTGCTTCAGGGTCTGCTTGACAGTGATTCCATTTCCGAACGCTGGGCGGCCGTAATTCTTCTGCCCAGGTTTGCCGCACAAAATGAGGAGCTTGTGCCGTCAGTTGTTTCCGGGCTGACTAAGACCTTAGATGACCATGACGATACCCTGCGGATGCTTTCAGCCGTACAGCTAGCTTCTTTGGGGGAGAAAGATGGCATAAGGGTTTTGATTGAATCTTTATCTTCAGAAGAAACCACTCATTTTGGAGAACCGCCGGAATTGGTAAGGGAAAGAGCTTTGATTTACTTACAACATTATACCGATTTTAACGGGACTTCTTTGTCGGCGTGGGAGAGCTGGTGGCAGGAAAACCAGACAGGATTGTTTTGGAACGCAGAGAAGAAGGTTTTTGAAACAAATCAATAAATTATCATGAAAGGGAAGTTGATAACATTGCTAATAATTATATCTCTGTTCGTTCTTGGCGGGACGGCTCAAGCCAGGACTACCGTTACCGTAAAGAATCGTACCATTGAAGTGGCTTTGAATCTTGCCTTTTCCTTTAAGGACAAAATTTCCTCAAAGGAACAGGAGCGCCTGATTGCAGAATGGGTGGACGGTATGATGGATATATGGAACAACCCTGATTTTTCTTACGGGTCCTGTCGATATCCTGTCCATTTTCAGGTTACAACCGAGATACTGCCCGAAGACAAGACTTGTCTTGATGCACAGGAAAAGATGCCTGGTTTCCACTGCATCACCGTGGTCAGCAGTCCTGTTAATGCACGAGGCAATATCTCTGATTCTTCTTTAGTCTCACAGCAGTCTCCCAATAGTTACGGCGAGTGGACTGTCCACGCCACACCGGAGGACGCCGCCCATGAAATGGGGCACATGATGGGTTTGGGGAGAGAATATTACAGAGATGAGCGGGGTAATTGGATAACTGATAAACCTGAGGCGAATGACAGTATCATGGCCAGGGTCTGGAGTGAAGCCCAAGCCAAACAGTATCACATCGACGAGATTATGGAAGAAGCCGGAATTTCCTGTCCAAAGTCTTATGCCGGCGGCGAAGTAAAGGATATTATTCTGGTGGGGGACATCATGATGGACAGGGGAGTTGAGTATTTTATGGACAAAAACAGCAGTGTTTTTTATCCCTTTGAAAAATTTAAAGATTTTTCCGAGGGCAAAGATATAATATTCGGCAATCTTGAAGGGCCCATAGTTACAAATTATCAGATATCTCCTGAGGAAGAGTATCGTTTTGCCTTTGCCCCGGATACTGCCGAAGCCCTCAGCTTTGCCAATTTCAATCTGGTTTCTCTGGCCAATAACCATACCCTCAATATGGGGAGGGAAGGCTTTGAAGAAACCAAAGATTTTTTGAGTGTTTCTGGTATAGATTTTATCGGAGATTCTGTCTACTGCAACCCGGAAGACGGCTGGCAAACGGAGGGTTTGGTTTTTTTGGCTTTCAATAAGACATTTCCTTTTAATTGCGGAGACGAAGAGATTACAGGAGTTATAAGAGATGTTTCAATAGAAAATCCTGATAAATTGCTGATAGTCAGTTTTCACTGGGGCAATGAATACCAGGAGACGAGCTCTATTTTTCAGCAGGAACTGGCCCATAAGTCCGTGGACGCCGGAGCAGACCTCATAGTAGGCCAGCACCCCCACGTGGTGCAGGAAATCGAAGAATACAAAGGAAAGCTTATTTTTTATTCCTTAGGCAACTTTTTATTCGACCAGTTTTTTTCCGAAGAAACCAAGCAGGGCTTGGTGGTTGAGGCCGTATTATTCCAGGATTACACAATTTATAAGCTTTTCCCTTTTGACTTAAGCTTGGCCCAGCCGACTATGATGCAGGGTGAAGATAAAAACAATTTTTTAGGAAAATTGGCACTGAGGTCTGATGAGGCCCTTACCTATCAAATAAAAGAAGGAGTTATAACAATCGAGTCGCAAAATATTATTTTAAATGTAGATTAGCCTAAGATAATTTTATGCCTGAAAAATTTGAGAATTTGGACAAATGGCTGAAGCCTGAGGAGGAAGAAGAGAAAAAAAAGGAAGAAAAAGACGGAAAAGCCAAAAAGCCGACCTTAGATAAATGGATGAATCCGCCGGCTGGCGGAAAAGAAAAAGAGGAGGAAGAAGAGGATGATGACATGAAAAAACAAGGTTACGGAGATAAAGATTTTCTTCGTCCTTTTGGATGAGTTTGCTTGACTATTTTTACAAAAGATTTACAGTTTATTAGTAAAACAAAAATTTAAAAACGAGGTGGGAATGAATGTTCAAAAAATTAAAAGCAGTTTGTAAGCTTTCGAAGGTAATGTCTGAATTGAATTTATATAAATTCAGGCTCCCCAGGTCTTTTTAAATTAATTATCTGTAAGCTCTTTCTAAAAGAGCTTTTTATTTTACCCCCGGGCAGTTGTCAATTTAAGGGAATGGCGGTAAAGTAGATATAGTAACCAGATAAACATATGAAAAAAACATTTATTCTGCTTATTGGCATCGTTCTTGCCGCATTAATTACAGGTATTTTCACGGTTTGGTATTGTCCTGCCTGCCGCCAGAAGCTTTTCCCGCAAAAGGAAGCTCCGGCAGCTACTTTCCAGGAATGTGTGGACAGAGGGTACCCTGTTATGGAGTC
>Ga0315536_1000182_pt1 | contig 30641 bp, 24 predicted proteins | sample SalMarSW160230MG_FD_203093 | JGI IMG/M metagenome (GOLD analysis project Ga0315536, IMG submission 203093) | Salt marsh sediment microbial communities from the Plum Island Ecosystem LTER, Massachusetts, United States - Salt Marsh Sediment SW1602-30 ...
AAGCAAATTGAGACGAGCTATTGGAAGCATAACGCCACCAAGGATGTCTTGCTTTTGGAGCTATATATTCTAAATTCGTATTTAAATTTTCTTTTTCATTCATTAGAAATCATCTAATAAAGTTTTTATTACTAAATTTAACTTTGACAAATAATCATAGTCCATTCTTTTTGAATCTTTTTTTATAAAGAAGATTTTTACATTTTCGTGCAGTTATTAATTTTATATCTAATTAATCTCTTGTAAATCCCTATCAATTATTAATGAAAAATTTTAATGATACATGAAGCTCCTGTGAGAAATCGATCCATGTTGAAATCCTTCATACACAAATTCAAGTGAATCGTTCAAGTCTTTCATGCCTAAAATATAAAGCATAGGAAGATAGTGTTCATTTGTTTGGAAACCTTTAGCACTGAGAGGCCAGTTTTCATAATGGATCAAGTTATCAATATCATAGTCACTTATAGCTTGTTTCTGAAGTGTATCGAGTTCTTCAGCCCATGATAGTGGAGGACCAAATTGATTATTCATGTTGATGTTGCGAAAAGTGTGGACGAGGTTTCCACTTCCAATAAACATTATTCCTTTTTCCCGAAGAGATTTTATCTTTTTTCCCAATTCAAAATGATATTCTGGAGGTTTTATATAATCCAGACTAAATTCTATTACAGGGACATTTGCCTCGGGGAAAAGATGTTCTAGAACGATAGTTGCAGCGTGATCAATCCCCCATTCTATGGATGGTTTTAATATTAGCGGAAGAAAATCGATAATCTCAGTGGCAATCAGTTCACTTCCCTTTGCAGGATAGACATATTCATAGAATTTAGGAGGAAATCCATAATAATCGTAAATCATCTTAGGATTGTCATCAATTGTTATCTTAGTTCCTGAAGTTAACCAATGTGCAGATATTAGGACAATTGCTCGAGGTTTAGGAAGATTTGAACCAAGATTTCGTAAAGAGGTTGTAAACTTATTTTGTTGAAATATGTTAAAAGGACTTCCATGACCTATGAATAATACGGGCATTTTATCTGACATGTATTAGAAACAAATGATCCAAGTAAAAAATTTAAGTTTTATAAATTATAACGTCATTTGATTATTTCTTTTCTTCAAATAATGAAAATTTTAGATAACATCTACCAGCTTAGAACTAAAGATTTAGTTCTAAAAGTAATTTCTCCTTCTCATGATTCTCACGTTCTTAAATGATAAAAAAAAAATAAAAAATGATTGTGTTTATTCACTTCAATTTTCTCATTCGTTCTTCATGAAGTATTTTTAGCTTGGCTTGTTGTTCAGTGAAGTTTTTATAATTAAGGGGATAGAATTTAAAAATTATTAGTCCAATTAAAAGTCCAATGGCAGGAACTAATGAAATTGAAAGTCTCAAACCAAGCAAGGCTTCTGATGTCTGAGTTTCTAATTCCGGGTCAAATCCACTGATTAACTGAACAAGTATTAGAGCTATGGCAGAAAGAATCATTGATAATCGCGCAATAAAGGCTCCAATTCCACCATATGTTGCCTCCCGTCTTTTTCCTGTTTTTATTTCATCATAATCTATTGCAGCAGAAATTACTGGCTCTGTCATTAATACTCCACCAATTCCAATTCCGGGTAAAAGTCCAATAATTGTTAAACTAATAAAATCACTTGATAGAAAAAGAGGGATCATCCCAATACAAAATATGCTCATTGAGAGAGATAATCCAAACTTTGGCCCTTTTTTTCCATAAATTTTCCACCATATTGGTATACCACCCAGAATACCTAGCGCCACTCCAATCATTGCAAACCCTGCCATTCCTTCATCCATATTTAGAATAAATTTTGCGTAAAGAGGTAAAATCATTAAAGTAAATCCAAAACAAAAATCAAGAAATGCATATGTTATAGATCCAATAACGAATGGTTTGTTGGAAAGTGATTCTTTAAATGCCTGAAATATAGGTAAGGGTTCATCTATTTGATACTCTTTCTTCTCTTTTGTTCCTAGAAGGGAGAGATACATTGTAATTGGAATGGTGAGGCCCATTATAACTCCTGCGATTGCCCAACTACCTAATGCAGCAGCGATCATCGAAGGAATCATTACCCCGATCATAGACGATAAAAATGCAATCGTATCTTTAATTGCTACGACTGTAGCTCTTTCGCTCTCTTCTTCATACATTTCGGTATATAAAGCGTTCCAGGCGGTTATTACTATTGTAAATCCCGTGTCGAATAAAAACAGCATTATAAAGCCGTAAAGAAAGACCAAACCTTTATCACTAAATGGAACCATCCATAATGCAATAAAACCTATCGTCATTGGTATTGTTCCATAGATTATCCACGGCACACGTCGCCCTTTCTTTGGTTTCAATTTATCCATAAAATATCCAATTAATGGGTCATTGATGGCATTCCATATTCCATAAAGCATGAATAGAAGTCCGAATTCAATTAGGGAAAGTCCAGCATAAAGCGTATAAAAAGTTAAAAGCCAAGTACCAATCATGTTGTACGGAAGAGCAGAAGGTACTGCGCCTAGTGAATACAGAAAGTGTCCTAATCGTGAATGGATCCCTTGGATTTTAAATTTCTTATTAGATTCCGTCATAATTTATTACTTTTTTAATTGTGCTAGTTATTACTTGCATCAATAAACCTAATAAATATCATTCATTTTCAAAAAAAAAAGGAATTAGGAGTAAAACATGCTATTATCTAAACGTGAACGAGTATTCAAGGCTCTCGAGCTTGATGGTGAACCGGATAAAGTGCCCATAAATTCGTTCGGTATGGAACAAACGGGAACTTCGTTCCAAGCGTTTCAAAATTCCGAAGAAATTAAGAAATATTCGAGTTGGGTGCAACCAAAATCATCCCGAAAAAAATATTTTATCACTGAACAGCGGTTTTGGAACGTGGATGTCTATTTTATGGATCCTTTTGGCGAAAGAAAAATGAAAGTGAAACGGATTCCAGCACCTGCTGAATATCCCGATTGTTATCTTACCCCATTAGATGGTGCGATATATAAAATGGTAAAACAAGTTGAAACAGGATTACCATATAGTTGGTATGTTGGGGGATATTATACTTCCCCTGAAATATTATACACTTACTGGGATCGATATGGAAAACCATCCGAGTTAGTAAACGATAAAGTCAATTATTCTCCTCAAGTATGGCAGAATTTTGTTGAAGCTATCGAACCATATTTTTATCCAATGGTGAGAATGATGATAAATCCTACTGAATGTCTTCTCAACGGTATCTCCCTTCTACGTGTATCATATTACATGCGAAAAAATCCAAAATTTATTCATGATGTGATGAATGAGTATACTAAGGCAAATATCGAAATTATTAAGAGATGTGCTGAAGCTGGAGTTGATATCATCTTCCTTGGCGATGATTTTGGATATAAAGATAATCCTATTTTTTCACCAAAACAATTCCGAGAATTTCTTCTCCCGTATCATAAAAAAATGTATGATATGTGCAAGAAAAATGGAATGCTCACGGTACTTCATTCTTGTGGAAAAGTAGACTCTGTTCTCCCGGATCTAGCTGATGCAGGTCTCAATTGCATTCAATCTTTAGAAGCTTCCGCAGGAGTTGATTTGGCAGGATTAAAGAACACCTTAGGTGATCGATTATGCTTTATGGGTGGTTTAGATTCCACGGGCACGCATATTTTTGGAAGGCCTCAAGATGTCGAAATAAATGTGAAAAAATGCTTGAAAGATGCTGGTTATGGTGGTGGGTATATAATTGGACCAAGTCATGACATTCTTAATATGCCTTGGGAGAACATCTTAGCGATGAGAACCGCAATTGAAAAATATAGAAAATATCCTTTGAAATTTTAGCAAGACTACCAATTAGAATAAGATAGAGATACTTTTTTTATGTCAAAGACTAAATCATAATATATCAAATCTAAGTGTGAAAAATTGTGGAAAAAATCTCAGATCTTTTAGAAATTAACTTTATCCAATTATTGAACTGTTGATTTCCTTAAATAATGAAAAAAAATTTTTTCATTTTTTTATTACAAATATTTGTGATAAAATGGACAAATTTATCCTTAAGAAGATAACTTATATATAAGAAAATAATAAAATATGACTAATTATCATAAAAAGTTATGAAAAATATAGGTATTTATACATGAGTGAAACAGATTTAGATGTTGGATCAAAACATCCTTGGTGGCGTTATGCTTCAAATGGTACGTTCCAAATAACCACGACGGTAATTGGTGCTACTCAAGCCATTTATTTATATTACTACTACTTTAACGTGCTTGGGTTAGAACCGGGGCTTATTGTCCTTGCTTTGACAATATTTACGATTTATGATGCAATCAACGATCCTATTATCGGATTTCTCGTTGATCGAAATACTCGGTTGACGAAACGATGGGGTCGGCGCTTCCCTTGGATAGTAATTGGAATTGTACCTTGGACTCTCTCCCTCTTTCTAATATTTACCGCGCCGACCGTAAATCCTGCAAATCCCTGGCCTGTATTTTTTTGGTTATTCGGATCATTGGTTTTAATGGATACGTTTGGATCATTAGTAGGGATCAATGTAAGTGCCCTCCGTCCAGATTTATTCCGTACTGAAGAAGAAAGGCAAAAGTTAACTTGGTGGTGGACTCCATTAGATATGGTTGCTCAAGCTCTTGGATTCATACTTCCTCCATTATTCATTAATCCATATGCTTTAAAGGCAAGTTATGGTTTTATGGGAACCATGATGTCTATGATTTGTCTTATTAGTGCCATTCTTTTTTTACCCGGCACGACAGAAACCAAGGTCGTGAAAGAAAGATATTTTACGGGACAATACGAATCTTTTAAGTTCTTTTCTGGAATGAAAGAAGTGTTAAAATCAAAAAGTTTTATTGTATTTTTCGTAGCGCTTACAACATTCAATATGACGATAAACTTGTTGATGGGTAATGCCCCTTTTGTTACTACTTATCTTCTTAGGTATGCTGCTGGTGATGAAGTTTTTATATTTATTATATTTATGAGTGGCGCTTTTATCGCATTTCCTTTCTGGATACTTTATCTTAAAAAAGTTAAAGATAATAAGAAAGTGCTCGCTATAGGTGGATTAGCATTTGGAATCGCCTTATTTCCATTAACCTTTTTCCAGACAGAGATAGATCTATATATAATGTTATTTATCCTGGGAGTTGCAGTGGGGAGTATGTGGGCATTCTTTTATACTATTATTCAAGCAAGCGTAATTGATGATTTTGTAGCTTCAACAAGAAAAAATCAGAAAGGAATTCTTCTTGGAGTTTCAACGTTGCTAGGACGGTTAGTTGCCACTCTTGATGAAGGGGTTATGGCTCTGGTACATACTACCACTGGTTTTCCAGCTGGATCAGTAGATTATGCAGGTTTAGTCACCGCAGTCACGGCTGCTGGAGGAGATATTAATATGGTACTTCTAGGAATAAGACTTCTTTTTGGGATTATTCCATCCGTCATCATAATTGCAGGTACATTAGTATTTTGGAAGTATTTCCCTCTTACTCAGGATAAAGTATTAGAAAACAAGAGAATATTAGAAGAACTTGGGTTTTAAAAACTCTTTTTTTTTTAATTTTTTACTAAATTTTAAGAGATTTCTGGAATTTTTAAGATTAATTGAGGAATAAAAATGATTGAAGAATTAGAAAATATTTATGATCATCGTTCAATAGAAAAAGAATTGTACGAATGGTGGGAGAAAGAAAGTTTCTTTCGACCTGAAAAATCTCATGAATTAGGTATTACTGATGAGAATTCTGAAAGATTTTGCATAACAATTCCATTACCAAACGTAACAGGTCAACTCCATTCAGGTCATGGGCTTGTGATTTCCCTTGAAGATTTTATGACTCGATATGAACGCATGCGACAAAAAGAAACTCTTTATATTCCGGGTACAGATCATGCCGGAATTGCTACTCAAAGTGTCGTTGTTAGGGAACTATTAAAACAAGGTATAAATCATAAAGATTTAGGACGTGAAAAATTCGTCGAAAAAGTGTGGGCATGGAAGCATAAATTTCACGCACGAATTACTGAACAATCAAAAAGAATGGGTATTAGCTGCGATTGGAGCCGGGAATGTTTCACTTTAGACCAAAATTTATCACGAGCCGTCCGGGAGGCTTTCTATAGATTATATCATAAAGGATTAATATATCGAGGAGAATACATGGTTAATTGGTGCCCAGGAAGGTGTGTTACCGCAATATCTGACTTAGAGACTGAGGATATTGATGAACATGGGCACCTATGGTATATCAAGTATCCAATTATTAATAAAGCTTGGAAAGGACCCCAATCTCCTTGGGGGAGTGGAAAATGGGCTGAAGGCGCCATAGATTTTATTATTGTTGCTACCACAAGACCCGAAACGCTATTAGGTGACACCGCGGTGGCTACAATAAAATCCCATCCCAAATATGCTAAATATATCGGTAAGCGAGCAATAATTCCGGCTGTTGGTCGTTCTGTTCCAATAATTACCGATCCATTTGTGGATCCCGAATTTGGTACTGGCGCTTTAAAAATAACTCCTGCTCACGATCCTAATGATTTTGAAATTGGGAAAAAACATGATTTAGAATTTATCAATATATTTAATGAAAACGCTCAGATTCTCCCTGGCTTTGTTGAAGCTTATACAGGGTTAGATCGTTTTGAATGTCGGAAAGCAATCTTAAAAGATCTTGAGAAGGAAGGATTATTAACTAATATCGAAACTTATGATCATCCTGAACCACACTGTCAACGATGTCATGCAATCATAGAACCCCGAGTGTCTATTCAGTGGTTCGTAAAGACAAAACCACTTGCTGGACCAGCAATGGATGCCGTTCGGAATGGTGAAATAACTATAATTCCTGAAAGAGAACAACGGCGTTTTTTCCTATGGATGGAAAATATCCACGATTGGTGCATATCCCGCCAGCTTTGGTGGGGTCACAGAATTCCAGTTTGGTATTGTGATGAATGTGGTGAAGAAATCTGTCCCGAACCAGATGTGGAATCGGTCTCAACTTGTCCTAAATGCAAAAGTTCTAGTGTTCATCAAGATGAGGACGTGTTAGATACTTGGTTCTCGAGTGGGTTATGGACTTTTTCAACTTTGGGGTGGCCAAATATTGATCACCCTGATTATAAACGCTTCTATCCAACCGATACAAGAGAAACGGGTTATGATATTCTCTTTTTTTGGGTTGCAAGAGAAATTATGATGGGAATTGAGCTAACAGGAAAATCTCCATATCACACTGTTTATTTACATGGTATGATTCGAGACGAAAAAGGGGGAAAGATAAGTAAATCAATGGAAAATATAGACCAATATGATCCACTTATAATTATAAAGGATTTTGGAGCAGATTCTCTCCGGTATGTATATATATCAACTAGTATTCCGGGATTAGATATGAATTTAGACCCCAAAAATATCGAGGTTGCTCACAAATTCTGTAATAAGATATGGCAAGCATCTCGTTATGTTTTAACTAACATTGAACCTGATGAAAAAGTATATCGAATTGATGAAATTGATCTGAAAAAGCTAAATTTCCCTGATAGATGGATACTCTCCCGGTTAAACTCCCTGATTCGAGATGTAAAAATTCACATGGATAACTATGAATACTTACAAATGACGAGAATAATTAAATTATTTTTCTGGAGCGAATTTTGTGATTGGTACATTGAAATGAGCAAAAATTTTCTCTATGATGATAATTATTCTGAAAAATATATACAAAAAACGATACTATTACATGTATTAGACACATTCTATAGATTATTACATCCTATCATGCCATTTATCACTGAAAAATTATGGCAAGCTCTCCCAAGTGCTCTTAAAGAAGTGCCTACGATAATGTATGCTCAATGGCCTAAAGTTAACGAGTCATTCATTGAATCAAAGTTAGAAGAAAGTTTTCTGTTAATGACCGATTTTGTCCGAGAAGTGAGACGCATTAAACATGATTTCGGAATCCCTTTAAAAAAGCTAGTTCCACTGCAAATTGAGACAAGCAATAAAGAATTATTTGAAATCTGCAAAAATGAACTGGTGAAGATGGCATTTATAGATGAGGAAAAATTCATAATTGATGACAAAATCGTTCCACCTCCTCAATCAGCACGAATCGTACTCAGTGGAATACCTGCATTTATTCCACTTTCAGGAATGATTGATATTGAAAAGGAAAAAGTGAGAATCCAAACTTCTCTTGAAAAATCTAAACTCGAGATATCCAAAATAGAGAAAAAATTACAGGGTCAATTTTCAGAGCGAGCTCCAGAAGAGTTGGTGAAAAGAGAAAGAGAGAAACTTGAAGAATTGAAAATTAAAATCAATCAGTTCGAAGACCAATTAAATATTTTGTAATTTCTTCTTTTATTTCTTTTAAAAGAAGGGTAGATCCTTAATATTTAGTAGATCTATTTGGGGAGAAAATTTTTTAATATACTCTATCGATTTTAATGCTTCACAATTCTGATGGAAAGTTCTTGCCCGTACCTAGAGTAGCGTGATCAATTAGTCCTTCTTTAGAATAGTCTTGTAAGTGAATTTCACCTGCAATATCTAAATTTTTTTCCGTAATATTAACCAAATCACATTCTCTTTAAAGAATGCAATTTAAAAGTATCTACAATATCCATTAAATCTAAATTAAGAATTATTAGTTAAATTGCCTATTTTTTAAGAATTGCAATTATTGGTGCTAATGAAGGGATTTCTACCTCAAATCGACAGATGTTGTCTGAATCATGATTTACTTTCAAAGTAGATATCTTCTGATTTATACCGTTATAAATTTCAATATCTTTAACTTCTAAGCCATATTTCATAGAATTAAATTGAATTACTGTTTTTTGGGAGCGACTACTTAAATTATAGGCTGTAATAACACCTAACTTATCAATTTCATCCACATGAAGGTGAATTTCTTGAGTTATGCCATAAAATATTCCCTGCGTTAAGTAATGTTTAATCTTTTTATAAAGAATCATCGCTTCTTTTAATGCTTTATATTTTACACTATCTCTATTGCTCAATCCACCAATACCCAAATGTCTCGCAAGAGAGGCATACCACCAGAATTGTAACATATTGTCATTATCGCTATTTTCATTTATATGTAAATATAGAGGAATAGAGTAAGCTAAATTATATTCAAAAAGTTGAATAGCTCTTCTCGATATTAAATCCTGCATTGGGTTCCACATGCATTCAAACCCCCAATTCTCGTCGAAACTATGAGGGAGATTATGTTGAAAATACAATGGATGTCTTGGTTTAACACCTCTATCATGAGCTTCTATTAGAATATTAGGATACTCTTTTTTTACATTTTGAATTACTTTTAAAATGTTTTCCGCGTGGGTCTGTCTTCTCATTGGAACTTCATGACTATGATCCTTACTAAAACAACCGAGATCCTCTGCCATAAAATTTGAAAGCTCGGTGAAATCAAACATAAAAAAATCTATTCCCTCCTTGGCTAATTCTAATATTCTCCGAGTTTTTTCCTTTACCCAATGGTCATTGGCACAAACGCAATAAAGATTAATATAAGGGTCAGCTACAACCTTTACTCCCTTTTTAGATCTCAGATAAAATTCGTCAGATTCATTTACTCCTTCAAAATTCATCATTAGATGCAATGCTAATTTCAATCCATATTTCTCATGAATATTATGCGAAAATACCTTTAAGGGACCGAATCTTTCTGCATTCCAAATTTCAGATCCTAGTGCGGTATTCCAACCTGGATCCAGATATAAGCATTCGGCGCCAATATCTTTAGCTAATTTAGCTTCTTCGAATAATTGTTCTAATGTATAGACCTCGAACTCCGTACTATCGACAAAGAAACCAGTCTTTTCTGCAACCCATCCTAAATTATACAATTCATTCCAATGAACTGGTGGCTCATAGTCTTTCTTGAATTTATGACCTTGTTCCTCAAGATGGCTTCTATAGAGGTAATAACCTTCTTTGTAGTCCCCAGTGTAGATAGAATATTTAGTAACTCCAAAAGAGTAACTTTGATTCGGCTCTAAAGTGGTAGCAGTTTCAGGATTTCCTTCATAAAGATATACTCCTCCAAAAAGAATATTGACGTCTTCAGCACCTCTTCCTAGTAAAATACTTGCTATCCGCTGAAACCGGGAATATTCCATTTGAGTTTGATTATACTTGCAAACAAGTAATCCTCCTTCCTTATTGCCCCATAACCAACCTTCAGCACAATATCCGGGCATTTCTGTCTCTTTAGCAACCCATGCTCCAAAAACTATATCATTTGCAGTGTAATTTTCTTTCCTCTTATCATCTCCATATCCCATATATCTTCGGTAAGGTATGGAAGTTAAGCAATATTCATCTGAATGATTATTCCACCCAGTATATTGCTTAAAAAGAGTGTTTTTAAAACCAAGATTTATCATTCCGAACCTGATTTTTTTATCACCAACATTAGTTAATGTTATACGTTCCTCTAACCACTTGCTATCCTTTGCTAGCTTAAACTCTTGTGTCATACTTATATCAGTTTCATCGAATTTACCTTTTACAATTAACTTATCAGATCTTTTTTCATAAATCTCTCTGGAAGATAGCTTTTTAGCTTTTAAATCTGAATCTAAATGCAACAAATAGACAAATCGAGATCCTTTCTTCTTAGATGTCAAAATTCTATAATGATAATCTTGATCTGCATAAATCACATTATTGATTTTACTATGCATCTTATAAATAAATCCGGCATTCTCATCATTTTGAATCTCGAATGTCCACCAATCATTTGTTAGAATATAATCTTTCTGAGTCATTTTAATCAACTTCTAAATAGAGTAGGTTTTAACTAATTGGGTACTGCCCATATTTTTTTGTTGTGGAAATCATTGTTAGAACGTTCTCAACTTTGCATGAATTTGTAATGTCAGTACAAGCACTTAAAATGTAGCCTCCTCCTCTACCCGCATCAAGAATGCACTCTTTCACCATATTTATCACGTCATCCTTTGTGCCATAAGGTAATAATTGAGAAACATCAATATTGCCTATTAGACATAATCTATCTCCATAAACTTCCTTTAAATGTTTTAAATTCATGCCTGACATAGGTTCTAATGATTCTACACCGCTGAATCCAGCTTCTATTAATCCTTCAAAATAAGGTTCAGTAAATCCATCTGAGTGGAAACAGACATATTTTCCGGCTTTTTTTAATATTTTGATAGCTTCCTTATAAGCGGGAATAATAAGTTCTTTATGATATATTGGATTTATCATAGTTGTACCCTTCAAAGCTGTATCATCACATATAAAAAAGATCTCAAAATCCGTTTCAGCACTCAATTTAGCTGCATCTACCAATTTCTTTTTTCTAAGATCAATATATCGCTTAATTTTAGCTTTATTTTTTCTTATTAACTTTATTAGTAATCCTAGACCCATTCCCATCCACATGGATTCTAAAATAGGATCGAGATGAGTACAAGGTACAAATTCATCAGTAGGAAATTTCCTCAGCTTTTTGTTCACTTTTGTAGCAAAATCAGGGGCTTCATCCCATTCAATAGAGAAGTAAGTATCATAAAAGTAGTCAGCCATTTCTTCGTTAGTTATGTAATTTCCATAATAATAACCAACATCATTCGGATCAGTAGAAGTGTGCTTTAGATAGATTCTACCATTATAATCGATATATTTATTATCATCATCCAATTTCGGTAAGGGGTGGTATTGCATGTACTTCTGTGGAATATAAACTGGAAACGCATTAAATCCCCATGCAGCATCAAATCCTAACTTGTACTCTACATTAAAATCTCGATTTAAAAGCTTATATTTTCTGTCCCAATTATAAGAATCTCCCCAATAAGCTTCCAATCGCTCTTGGAATTTAGACATTACCACTTGGCAAAAAAGCGGGATTCTATCGGGTTCTTCGTGATTTAAGGTTTTGATAAGTCTTTCTCTTGTATTCACATAAATCAAACTCTATTATCCCTTAATTAATATTAATGAATATTGAGTGTTATTTAAATTCATTTTGAAATCGGGATTATAAGATCTTTATTAATATTTTAAAATCATCGTCTTTTTAAACCATTCCTTCAATTTCTTACTAACCTTATATATATGGGTTTGACTATGAAAAATAAAGGAAAAATTATTGCTCTCCTTATATTAATTGGAATTGCTTCGGTTTTTGGAGTGATTTTTCTTCCTATTTTAGTTGATTCTCTTGGTCCAAGTCCTAAATTCGTTTCTCATGATTGGATTGAATTAGAAAAAATAGGAAATATCAGTAAATATCATTCTACGATTGGACATGGTTATCCTGGTGATGATAATCCTACCTCAGACAAACACTATTTCTATCAATACGACTGTTTTACTAATACTACATTGAATATGAAGACTTTTGCTCCTGTGGATGCTATAGTAATTAGCATTATGCCTGAAACACACGTTTTATCTAACGGAGAAATCCAAGGTAAACAAATCCATCTGAAATCCATTGAGCATCCTTCCATCGTTTTTAGAATTTTTCATCAAAACATTGAAACAACAGGATTACAATTATGGCAGATACTTAACGCAGGAGATCAAGTTGGATATTGTGACTTAAGAGAATGCGTTAATATTGATATCGCGGTATTTCGAGGTTTTAGTACAATTTCTTGGTTTGAGGTGTTGAATCCTGCTGTTATGGCAACATATGAAAGCCGCGGAATTACATTAGACAATATTATCAAAACGACTGAGCAAATCGCTCAATCCCAAGCAGATGGATATAACTTCTCAAATTATGATCCCTCAGATATTATCAATCTTTTCGGAACAAGTCCTTGCCCGTAAATTTCTTTTTTTTATATATTTATTTATTCTGAGTACCTACTTTATCACATGTCAATTAAAATTGAAAAAAATTATCCCGTTTGTACTATCATCATTGATAATCCAGAAGTAAAAAATGCAGTGGATGGTCCTACATCAGTTCAGCTTGCTAACGCTTTTCGTGATTTTGAACGAGATGAAGAAGCGTTAGTCGCAGTATTATGGGGGACTCACGGAATTTTCTGTTCAGGTGCTAACCTTAAGGAAATAGCTACTGGAAAAAGAAATAGAATAGAAAAGGATGGAGATGGACCTATGGGACCAACAAGGATGAGACTTACTAAGCCAGTCATCGCTGCTGTAGCTGGATATGCCGTAGCAGGGGGTTTAGAGCTTGCTATATGGTGTGATATGCGTGTAGTGGAGGAAGATGCAGTTTTTGGTGTTTTTTGTCGACGATTTGGGATCCCCTTGATTGATGGTGGAACTGTAAGACTTCCTCGATTAATTGGTTTAAGTCATGCAATGGACATGATCCTGACGGGACGCCCTGTATATGCTAAAGAAGCACTTGCTTGGGGGCTTGCTAATCGAGTTGTCGAAATAGGTCAATCTAGAATAGAAGCAGAAAAATTAGCAAGAGAGATCGCTACTTTTCCGCAATTTTGTATGAAAAATGATCGCTTTTCCACATATGAACAATTTGGACTTGATATTAAAGATGCAATGGTAAAGGAATTTGAATATGGTTTAATGACCTTAGAAAGCGGAGAATATTTAGAAGAAAGTCAAAGTTTTATTCAAGGTAAAGGTAAACACGGAAATTTTAAAAATTTATAAAAAAATAAATGATTTGAAAATTATATGATTTTATTTAGAGAATTTAGGCTAAAAACCACGGAAAGAAACGTTTTAATTGAAAATACCAAGTAAATTAAAAAGATTAGAAATTCATGAAGTATTAGTATTTCTTATCGACTAAAGACGTAGAAATGATGAGAGAAACAATCATTAAAGCAAAAACAACGTAGAATGGAAATAAAACATCTATTACCCCTAAAGGACTCATAATCATTGGAGCAATAGCTCCGCAGAAAAAACCAATTGCATTATTGAATCCGATCCCAGATCCTTTTAAGTCAGGTCGAATATCTTCAATTACTTCTAATAAAAGCGTGTTTCCTGCGGGATCAAATAACGCTATTCCTATTCCCAAAAAAGAAATGACCGTTAAAAATACGGGTAATATCAATGCAAAATCTCGGAAGAAGAATGCAATCCCAAAAACCATAACTACTGCTTGTCCTAACATCATCATTATCCGAGGTCCATAACGATTTAATAACTTGCTGGAAATAAAAATAGATACAACATAAAGTGCTAGAATGTACAGCATGATATAACTTGAAGTGATTTGATCTAAACCAAATCCCATTGCTTTGTTTTGCAATACCCAGATTAAATAAGCAGTAACAAATCCAAATAAAAACCATCTCACGCAATTCGTTAAAAGTGAATAGATGTATTGGCGCTCTCTCAGGAGAATTTTTATGTTTTTTATATTGAAAATATGATTCTTAATTGTTTTAGGGGTAGTATTCTCTTTTAACACAAAAAAAATGAAGATCATGCTAAAAACAATAAGAAATCCATTTATCAAAAATATGCTCCTAAAACCCAAGAAACTTGCAACATACCCTCCTATAATGAATCCCAAGAAATATCCTAAATTCATATATAAAGAATAATATCCCATTCCCTTGCTATGTTGACTTTTTTTGTAATTATCCCCAATTATTGCCTGTAAAATGGAAGTGTAAGCACCAGCTCCTTGAATCGCTCTGTAGATTATCAATTGGAACACATTTTGAGCTGTAAAACATAAAAGCGTCCCAATTAAATATATGATCATCCCGAAAAGTACCACTTTCCTACGACCTAATTTATCTGAAGCAGCAGCGTAAGGATATTGAAAAAGACATTGAGTAACAGAAAAACTCCCAATAATCAATCCATAAGAAATCAAAGAACCTGCAATACTTTCAACAAAAGAAGGTAAACCAATTTCAACAATACTCATGCCCATGCTTCGAAACGCAGTAGACATGAAAACAACGATGAGAAGTATTTTGGCATTGTTTCCTAATTCTGTTTTTGAAGAAATTATAGTCTCCTCTTAGTATTCCCCATTTATTAGTGAAATTCTTATTTCAATATAAATTTATTTTTCCCAACATTTTAGATTATAAAGCTAACGTTCTAAAATAAACAAGTTAACTAATATAAGTAAGGGAAATTTTATGATAATCGGTATGATTTCTCATTATCTTTATTTTACCTTTATTTTAATTTTTGATTTTTAGTTTATCTATGTTTAAGAATCTCAAAGTAATAATGAAAGCGATAAAAACTAAAATTGTAATTAAATAATACGGTAAAAATAATGAATATTCTCCTATAATTGAAAGCAAAACAGGCCCAATTGCTCCACAGAAAAAACCGATTGCATTATTAAAGCCTAATCCAGTTCCTTTTAACTCTGAATTTATTTCTCCTACAATATGTAATAAAAATGTATTCCCGGCGGTTTGTAATATTGCAAATCCTATTCCTGAGCAAATACTTGCGATTAAAAACAATAAAAAATTATTAGTAATACTCACAATTATAAACACAAAACCAAACAAGATAATGATTGCTTGTGCAATTAACATCAGCTTTTTTGGACCATTTTGATCAACTAAACGTCCTGAAATTAATATTGTCACTACATAGACAGCAACAACGACAAGTAATAAATAACTCGTCTGAATACGGGTCAAATTAAAGTGGATCTGTAACACCCAAATTAAATACGAAACTATTCCACCAAAGATAAACCACCTGATACTATTTAATGCAACAACAAAATCATACTGAGGTTCTTTTAGTAATAAAAAGATTTTTGAATTTTTAAGTGGAGCTCTTTTTTTCATCTTAGTTTTCTTGTTTACCCTAGCTTTAATAGTCTCTTTTAAAAATAATAAGATTAATATAGCAGAGAAGGTTGCTAAAATGCCTGAGATTAGAAATATCATCCGAAAACCTAAATATGTAGAGATATATCCCCCAACTACAATGCCACCGAAATACCCTAAAGTTAGGGAAAATGAATAATAAGACATGGCTTTACCTTGTTTTTCTTTTCGATAAGCATCACTTATAATTGCTTGTAAGATGGAACTATACGCCCCCGCTCCTTGAATTGCTCGAAAGATAAGGAGTTCAAAAATATTTTGTGCTATGAAACATAGGAAGGTCCCCAAGATATAGAGAGACATTCCAAATAATATAATTCGTTTTCTGCCATATTTATCTGAAATGGTCGCCATTGGAAATTGAAGTAAAGATTGCATAACAGAAAAAATACCAATGACTAAACCATAAGAAGTGAGCGTCCCTGATAAGTTTAAAATGAATTTAGGTAATCCTATATCAACAATACTAGAACCTAAATTTCTAATCATGTTCGCAATAAAAATTACAAGAATTAGGCCGTTCGCAGTTTTGTTATTTGAATAACGATCTGCGACGTTTATTTTGTTCTCAGATTTAATTCCCATTTACTTTAGAAATTAAGAAATAAATTTAAATTTAATTTTCACAATATTTTAAATCCTTAATACTCATATTTACATAATCTTAGTTATTAATTTAGAAAAAAGGGATAACGTTGGAGTTTGGATTTAATTCTTTATTAAATTTAGCCCAGATTAGGAAAGATGTGAAGAGAAGAAGAATTTCTAGTTATGATAGAACAGGGGCAAATATGGATAATGTGCTCATAGCTGCTCGTGATAAACACGAGATTTGTAATATTGAAGGAGCGGGTATAATTAAACATGTTTGGATGACGATGGCATCCTCAGATCCATACTTTCTTCGGAAGATAATTATTAGAATGTGGTGGGATGATGAATTTGAACCCTCTATCGAGGTTCCAATAGGGGATTTTTTTGGAATTGGACATGGAAAATCAGTAAATTTCTGGAGCATGCCCTTTTCTTGTGGTCCTGAAGATGGAAAGGGTTTTAATTGCTTTTTTCCCATGCCGTTCTCTAAACGGGCGAGAATTGAGGTAGAAAATGAGTCCAATATCAGTCTTGTGTGTTATTATTACATTGATTATGAAGAATATGCTCACTTAGAGGAAAATTATGGAAGGTTTCATGCCTTCTGGAATAGGGAAAATCCTTGTAAAGGAAATGAATACGGAACTAAAAAGAAGGTTGAATTAAACATCCGAAAAAACGTGGATCATGGAGATGATTATTTAATCTTAGAAGCAGAGGGCGAAGGGCATTTTGTAGGCTGTCATCTTGATATCCACAATTTAATGACTCCTGAGAACAATCCGAAGAATCGAGATCACTATTGGCCTGGAGAAGGGGATGACTTCATTGAAATTGACGATAATGAAACTATCCTATATGGTACTGGTACTGAAGATTATTTCTGTGGAGCATGGTGCCCAACACAATACTATTGTTCACCTTACTTTGGAATTACATTACCTGGAGGCAAAAATTGGAGTGGAAAAATCTCCTATTATCGATATCATGTGGAAGATCCAATATATTTTCACAAAAACATTCTAGTAAAGATAGAGCATGGTCACGCAAACCAAAGATCTGATGATTTTTCTTCAACGGCTTACTGGTATCAAACAGAGCCTCATATAAAATTAAAAGATTTATTACCCGTAGAAGAGAGATTACCTCGAGAGGAACCGAAAGAAATCTATGAGTAAATTACTCCTTTTTTATATTTTAAAAGTTTTTTTTCAGATCTTTGTAAAATTCTGAATATCAAAAGTTAAATGTAAATTATGTATATTTTACAGAATCATCTATAACATAAAACTATAAAATTAAAAGGTGTAAATATGTCTTCAAAATCAGTTATTGGAAGTATTATTGGTAGTGTTCTTATTACCATGGGAATTATATGGGGTTTGGCATTTGTTGGTTTTCTACCAGGTGTTGATACAAAAAATACTTTAATCCAAACACAATATGGAGAATGGAATTCCCCTGCTTATGTGTTTGATTATCAACTCACGCCTGTTAAAATGCCTGATACGGAATTAACCATTACTATTAATGCCGATTCAAGGTTATATATGACCTTTTCAGCGATGGCCATTCTTTCATTAGATCTTACCTTTACAACAAGACAAGGGTATAATATTTCTCTAGGAGTTGAAAATATAGGTAATAGAACGATACAAGCAAACTTTTATGATGATACTCCTGCTACGGGACAATTTAGGCAAATATCTATAAATCTTTATATTAATTACATGACACCAAGGTTACCTGCTGGAACCTATAAAGTCGAACTATTTTGGAATTCAGTATTTGATGCTCCTGGCGATAATTCATTGAGCGTGGCTCATAGTAGTGGTTATACTCCGTTTAATTTTACAAGAACGTTGTTGGTTCAAGAATTGAGTGCATAAAAATCCAATCTAAAATAATTAAAATTCTATTTTTTTTTTTTATCTTAATCTATGCAATTGTTTACGCTTGTAAAATTGATAAAAAAAATAATAGATGGGTGAGTGCTATTATATCCCCATTTCTTTAATTTTTTCTTGATTTTCTTGTACTTTCTCTGGAGTCAACTTGTACCACTTCCAAAAGATAAAACCTCCTATTATCATAAATATCGCGGGAATTGCCATAAAACGGAATAATAACAGATTTAATTAATTTTAATTAATCTAGGTCTTTAGTTAGATTATAAACTTATTACTGAAAAACAAGGAGAAAAAAATATTGAGTAGTCCTTCATTTCTTTCTTTCAAATACGTGAGAAATGCAATAATTGGTCGTAACTTTACATTTCAAACCCCCTATGGAGATAGGTTACTTACTTATGCGGATTATACTGCTTCTGGACGATCTTTAGAATTTATTGAACAGTTTCTAATTAAGATTCAAAGAGAGTATGCTAACACGCATACAGAAGATGATATCACGGGGCGTCATATGACCAATCTCTTGCACAATGCTGAAGCTCTCATAAAAAAGGCTTTAAATGCCGAAAATAATTACAGTTTAATCGCTGTTGGGACAGGTGCAACAGGGGCTATTTCAAAATTACAAGAAATATTAGGAGTCAAGATCCATCCCGCCACAAAGAAATTAGCTTTGACATTAGTACCTGAGATTGAAAATCTAATACCTCAGTTTAATGAACGAAAACCGGTGGTATTTATTGGACCATATGAACATCATTCTAATGACATTATGTGGAGAGAAGCTTTAGTCGAATTGGTGACAGTAGAGATAACACCAGAAGGATATTTTGATGTTGAAGATTTAGAAATGAAAGTTAGCAATCCTAAATATAAAGATCGAATAAAAATCGGAACATTTTCAGCAGCATCGAATGTGACTGGTGTCAAATCTCCAATTTATGAAATTGCACGGATCATGCACAAGTACAATGGTATTGCATGTTTTGATTACGCTGCAAGTGCTCCCTATGTTAAAATTGATATGAATAAGGATAGTGAATCCTACTTTGATGCGATCTATCTATCACCACATAAATACATTGGTGGGCCGGGATCAAGTGGGATATTAGTCTTTAATAATAACTTATACGATTCAAATTTATCGCCAACATGTGCTGGTGGTGGAACTGTAGACTATGTCAGTCCAAAATTAGTAGATTATATAGATGATATTGAGACTCGTGAAAAAGCAGGCACACCAGGTATATTACAAACAATTAAAGCTAGTTTAGCTATTGATTTAAAAGACGCTATCGGGATCTCCAATATCGAAGAAAAAGAATTAGATTATAATTCGCGAGTCTTAGAAAGATTCCATAAAAATAAAAATATCGAAATACTAGGACCAATTAACCCTCAGAATCGCATTTCAATCGTATCTTTCATGATCAAACATGATGATAAATATCTTCATCCCAAACTAACCACTAATCTTCTCAATGACTTATTTGGAATCCAAAGTCGAGCAGGATGCATGTGTGCTGGGTCATATGGTCATTTGCTCCTAAATATTGATGAAGAGACATCTTTAAAGTTCCGAAAATTAGTTGCGCAAAATTTAATTGGAATAAAACCCGGTTGGTGTCGAGTAAACTTTCATTACTTACACTCTGAATCAGAATTCCAATTTATCTGCAATGCAATTGAGTTTATCGCCGAACATGGAAAAAAGTTTCTTTCTGAATACAGATTTAACTATCAAACTGGTGAATGGAATCATATTAAAATCAACAATAAACAAGAGGAACCCCTACCAAACATAAAGAATATTCTTGAAATGGAACTTCATTATTGTTTTGAGGAACAATTAATTAATCGTGATTTAATATTTGAAAGATACATTGAAGAAGCTAAAAATATTATTTCCTCTCTAGAAGTCCCATCCAATTTTGGAGCATTTAAAAATCCAGAGGCAGAAGCTCTCAGGTGGTTCAACTTTTTACACATTGATTATGAGATTTGAAAGATTTGAAATATTTTTATAAAAAAAGGAAAAAAAGTTTTTTTATTTTTATTTCTAAGACAATTTTTCAGTTTCCTTATCTCTGATGACGCGTCTTAAAATCTTTCCGACAGCACTTTTTGGTAAGGAGCGAACGAATTTAATCTGTCTTGGATATTTGTATGCTGCCATGTTTTCTTTAGCAAATTCTAGAATTTCTTGTTCTGTGACATTATCTCTATATTCTGGACGAAGAATAAGATGTGCTACTATATCTTCTCCTTTAACAGGATCGAATACACCAAACACGGCACATTCCAAAACCGCAGGATGTTCATATAGTATTTCTTCTATTTCTCGAGGATAAACACTATGACCCTTATACTTTATGAGGTCTTTAATTCTATCTAGTAGAAATATGTATCCTTCTTCATCTAGTTTAGCGAAATCGCCGGTTCTAAGCCATCGATATCCTCCGGCTTCGAAAAATGTCTTTTTGTTTTCTTCGGGTCTGTTATAATAACCCAACATGACTTGAGGACCTGCTACCACCAGTTCACCAGATTCACCGATTGGTAAAAACTCTTGTTTATCGTCATCCCAGATTCCTACTAATGTTTCAGCAACAGGATGCCCGCAGCTCCCAAATTTCTTCTTTGCCCATGGAGGAGCATTAGTAACTACGGGACTAGCTTCGCTAAGTCCATATCCTTCGCCCATTGCAAACCCCGTTCTTTCCTCCCATGCCTTAGCGAGTTCTACAGGTAACGCTCCAGCACCAACGTTAGAATATTTCAAGCTGGAGAGATCCACATCTTTAAATGGGGGGAAGTTTAGTAAATTTATGAACATCGTTGTGACTCCTAAAAACGTATTTGGTTTATGTTTCTGGAGGATCTCAATCAATTGATTCATATCAAAGGTTGGTAAAACATATGCTTTTGATCCAGCCATGGGGCCTTGAGCCAACTCACAGGTTTGTCCGTAGATATGATACCATGGAAGTACGGAGATCCCTATTAAATCTTCCTTGATATATTCATTTTTCATGTAATCAGAGACTTGCTTTATTTGATAAATGTTTGCAAGAATATTGTAATGCGAAAGGCAAGCACCTTTAGGGAGTCCAGTGGTTCCACCAGTATATTGTATTACTGCAATATCTTCTTTTGGATTGATATTTGTATCAAAATCGGGACTTGGTTCTGGAAATTTCTCCATTAAAGTGTTATAGTGTATTATCATATCATCTTCAGGAACGTCAGGTCTACCTCCTTCAACGTTAACCACGATTACCTTTTCCAACGGTAGTCCAGCTTTTAAAGCTCGGTTATATTGCTTGATAAATTTATCAATAATTATTAGGTATTTTGCTCCAGAGTCCTTAATTTGGTAAGACATTTCTCTTGCTACAAATAGAGGAGAGATGGCAGTAAGTGTAGCCCCTACACTTATTACACCAAAATAAGAAATCGAAAATTGAGGACAATTAGGTAACCAAAGAGCGACAACATCACCCTTTTTTACACCCATATCAATCAATGCAGCAGCAAATCGTCTAGTTAAATTATCCAATTCATTAAATGTAAATTCTCTTCCATAAAAGTCCATGCATACTTTATCTCCGTATAATTTTGTACCGTTTTCAAATACATCGATCAGGGATTGATCCTGCGGAATATTAAGTTCTAAGGTGATACCCGGTGGTAAGTAATCTTTCCAATATTTATTTTTAATATAATCTGGTAATTCAACCATTGTATATTCACTTCTTTTTATTATGTAATTTATGTATAAAATTAGAAAATAATTTAAGATTATCAATTACCTTTTCAATAATTCTCAGTTAAAAACCATTAAAATATCTAAAAAATAAAGTTAAAATATCTAAAGACGCTTAATTACTATCAATATTTACATCTTAAAGAAAAAAAAATGAATTCTCGAGAAAGAGTGAACACAGCTCTCAATCACGTTGAACCAGATAAGATCCCTCTTGATTTAGGAGGAAATCAATCAAGTATTCATGTTAAAGCTTATAAAAAGGTATTAGAATATTTAGGAATCGAAGATAAAAACGTAAAATTTGCTGATTTTGTGCAACAAATCGCTGATCCGTGTGAATCTATTTTAGAACGATTTAAAATTGACATTCGTTATATTCGTCCCACGGGGGGAATGATAAAGATTGACGAAATAGAACCTCTGTATGAGGGAAAATTCGTGGGTGTTTATGATCAATTTGGAGTTTTCTGGGGGAATGATGCCGAAAAAGATATAAATAATATTTTATATTATGATCCAGTTATTCATCCTTTTGCTGAATTTAATTCAGTTCAAGAAATAAACAATTTTGATTGGCCGGATGGTACAGATAAGTCCCCTTTCAATGGTTTACGTGAGAAAGCAAAGCATCTTTTTGAGACCACTAATTTTGCTTTATCGGCGCATCCTTCTGGATGTGTTTATGAATATACAACCTTTCTTTTTGGGTTTACTAAAGTTTTAAGGTACCTTAGAACAAAACCAGAATTAATAATTGCAGCAATGGAGAATTTATTGAGATATTGGATTGATTACAATACTACATTTTTGAATGAAGTTGGAGATTATTTAGATGTGATCAGCATTAACGGGGACTTAGCTGAACAAGCAGGGCCTATAATGAATTTAAAAATATATGAAAATATGATTAAACCAATCGAATTCAAACTTTCGCAAAAAATACATGAATTGACTAGTGCAAAAATAAATTATCACTGTTGCGGTTCCATTCCATTATTTATTCCACATTTTTCAGATATAGGGTATGATGCCGTCAATCCAGTTCAAATTTCTTCTTATGATATGGAACCTTGTTCTTTAAAAAAGCGTTTTGGGAAACTAATCACGTTTTGGGGGGGATTATGCAATACACAGAAAACCCTTCCTTTTGGTACTCCCGAGCAAATAAGAGAAGAGGTGAGGTATAATTTTAAATGTTTAAAACCAGGTGGGGGGTACATTGCTTCTAACATCCATAATATCACAGCAGAGGTTTCTCCTGAAAATATAATAGCAATGTTTGATGCTGCTAACGAATTTAGATCATATTAAAGAGATCTTTTTAAATTAATACATCATTTTTCTTCTTGTTTTTAATATTTTCAAGTTGATTGCATTATGGAATTCAAAATATTCGATTGTCATCTTCACACATATGGAACTTTTTTAGGACCAGACAAAGATCTCATTACCTACTTAGATGAAAATAATGTTGAAAAAGCAGTTCTTACAACTATTAATCGAGCAGCTAAATCAAAAATTTTCAATAAAAATCCAGAGGATGATGAGAAAGATGGACAAGAAAAAACAAGTATCAATAAAGCCATGGAAAATTTAAAAAAAATGCTTCCAAAAACTCAACTCGATCATCAAGATGTAATTGAATTAAAAAACCGAGCTCCAGACAGATTTCTTAATTTTTTTTGGTTTAATCCCAATGTGGATAAAGAAAATGAAGATCTAAGCTATACAATCTTAGGAGATCATTTTAAAAAAGGATTTTGTGGCGTTAAAATTCATTCTGGGATTAATCTAATTAAAATACCGAGAGATATTATTAGGTTAGTTTCTTTCATGCAAGATTTTGATAAGCGATTTCCCCTATACATTCATTCAACCCCAAAAACATCCTATTTCGGCGGAGTAAGCTGCAAGGACATCGCAAATTTAGCAAGTAATAATCCAGAACTAACCATTATTGTAGGTCATGCCGCTTTAGCGATGGAATATGCCATTGATTTAGGTCTCATGTTAAAACAATATCCCAACATATATTTTGAAACATCTTGTTCTCTTCCATATGGTATTTTAAGTCTGATAAAAACTATAGGACCTGAAAGAATAATTTTTGGCTCTGACGCCCCAGTGACTAATCCGATATCATTAGAAATTGATAAGATTACTTGCTTACCCATATCAAATGATATCAAGCAAAACATTCTTTTTAATAATGCAGAAAAGTTGTTTAGTCGATTTAATTGTTGAGATTAAATCACAACTATTATGAAATTGTCTTTCTTTATCCAATTAGCTTATCTCTCTTTAAATTTTATTTTATCTTCTTTAATATACTATTCATTAATCTTAAAATTGCATGATTGAATTATTATAATAATGTCACTAAAATCCGACAATTATTTTTGATTTAATAATAACTTAAATAAAAGAGAACGTGCAATTATAATTAATTATTAATTTATAAAAATTTTAAGATGATAACGTGAATTATTTAGGGGATAATAACAATTACGATGACGATGGATATTGGGACATCATTGAGGTATCAAAGGTCAACGACAAAATTATTAAGAACCTATTAAATCATTTAAAAGATAAGATCTCAGAAAATTTTTTCATTTCTTTTGAAAGCCTATTAAAAATAGCACGAAAAATCCCAGAATTCGAATTAAATAGCATTATTAACGAATTAGATGAATCTGACCTGTTTAAACAGGAAATATTCAAATTTATCTTGAGTTACATTAAGGAAGAAGTAGTAGAGTATCATTTATTACCACATTTATATAGTCCTGATTTCATATTGCGTGCGAAAATTATAATGAAAATTAAAGCGAATGATGATAAGAAATATATTAAATTTCTAATCCCCTTACTTAATGATCCAGATGATTCAGTACGATGGAGCGTTATTGATTACTTAAGCATGCATAAAGAAGACCAAATGATTTATAATAATCTTAAAAACCAAATTAATAATGAATTAAATCCAATAATTCTTGAAAATTTAATTAAACTTATTGGAGAATAATAATTTTTTTCAAAACTTCTTTTAAAAATATTAGTTCAAAATCAAACATCAACAATTATCAAAAAGAAAACAATTAAAAAAGAGATCTTAGATTACTATAGTATATTATGTTTAAGTGACTTTCAAGTCATATTTAGTAATGATATTTCAGTCGAGGTATTCATAAACTCTTAAAACGTGTTCAATTATGTCGAATTATGATTATACTTTTAAGGTTCTTTTGCTAGGTGATGCTAGCGTGGGGAAAACCAGCTTTACGAAGCGATACTGTTATAATATCTTCAATCCTTCTGAAAGGTTGACAATCGGCGTAGACTTTCATGTAAAAACGATTGATTTGCACGGAAAGAAAATAAAGCTCCAAATTTGGGACATTGGTGGTGAAGAACGGTTTAGATTTCTACTCCCAACATATTGTCTCGGAGCAAATGCAGCCTTTTTGTTATATGATATTACTCGCCCACAAACTCTAGATAATATAAGCGAATGGACCAATATTGTACGTCAAAAGGGAGGACCTGTCCCAATCATGTTAATTGGTTCGAAAATAGATCTGGAAAAATCTCAAAGAAACATACCTCGCGAATATGGAATCCAAATCGCTGAAAAAAACAAAATGACCTCCTTTGGGGAAATTTCGAGTAAAACAGGACAAAATGTAACCAAAACTTTTGAAGTTCTGACAGATCTTACATTAGAAATGATGGGTAAATAGGTGATTAAATGGAAGAACATGAATTTTTAGCTATCAGCTCCTTGTTTGACACAATTGGAGTGATCGAAAAAGGGATTGAAAGAATCTATCATTATCTTCTTAAAAATAAACGTATAGATAACCTAAAAGAAGTATCCTCTAAATTTGGATTAACATTAAAAAGAGGTTATAAAGTCTGTTCAATGTTAAATGAATTAGAATTGGTTCAAATTTACGATCGCCCAATGAAAATTCACCTTGCTACTCCCGTGCTTCCTCTTTGGCAGAAAATAATTAATAACAGAATCGAGGAATTATCTCATCAATTTCAAGAAAAAAAGGAAAGAGCAGAAATTGCTTTGGAAGAATTTCTTAAATCCTATAATATAAGAGTAGATTCAACCCAAGAATTCGTTGAATTTGTTAATTATGACCTCAATAATTTTGCTGAAACTTATTCTGCATTTTTAGCTGAAAAAACATGTCAAATAGCAATAGGGATTAGGTATGATAATGACTTGATATCTTTAGTTAAACAGAAGGGTATTGAAAATATTCCAATAAATATTGATTCATCATTTAGTGATGGAATACTAAAAATCAAAGAAAATTTAAAAAATTTAGACATTCGCGTTATATTCAATGCGGAAATAGTTAATGACTTATTATTGAGTAAAGAATTTGAAATCTTATCAAGACACGTTGAAAAATTTGATTTAATTTTCAAGAATATAGATATTCATGTTACTCCTGATGATTTCAGTAATTTTATGCTAACTGATAGAGAATTAATTCAACCTAGTTTTGACCCTTCAAATAAATTGATCGGATCTTATCTTTCAAGAAATAGTACAATTTATAAGATATTTGCTGAAAAATTCAATGAATTATTTGAAAATGGAATTCCCATAGTGCAATTCTTACAACAACAAGATGATTTAAAAATTAAAGATCTGAATCAAGCTCAACTTTATGTTTTATGTATATTATAAAAAAAAGAAAATTATGAAAATTTAGCAATTTTCGGGTTTTTCTTGTTGTCTTAATAACGCCTTTCTAAATTTCTCCAATTGTTGTCGAGGAGTAACTGTCGGGCGTTCATATGGTTTTAACTTCGGTTTAATTCCGAATAAATACTTAGCGATATCTTTTAACCGCTCCGTGTCATATCGCATCATCATAGTAATTGTTTCCATTTGGGGAGAACCTCCTCCATGAATACCAGCTACCTGCATTAGACCCCCTAATTCACTGACCGCAAGACTTTCTATCCCCTTAAAACATTTATACATGTTTTCGGTTTTTACTCTCGGGTTCCTTTTTAAATATTTCATCGCAAGCTCTCCGACTTCCTCGTTGAAAAAAGATCCTTCATAAGGTAAAGTTGCTATAATACCTCCAGATAGATCAGCTAATATTTTATATTCTTCGTAAATGTTTTCTCCTGCTAATCTTCTCCCTGCATTAGTTAATATTTCATCCGGTACTTGTGTTCCTGAAGGAGCTTTTTCAGAATGCTTTGCACTTGATTCTCCTGCAGCAAATACTAACTCTGCTAAGCCTATTAAATGAGAAATTTTATCTTGAACATGACTCGCTTTTTCAATGCCATTATATTCTGCAACTAAAGCAGCTGCACTTGCGATCACTTCCGATGTTGCGGGTTTACAACCGGTATAACTATGTCTGTGATAATGCGCAAACATCAATGCAAGAAATCCCGCATAAGGTGTTTGTCGAGGATCACCCTGTCCATTCATGAATACTCTCTCATTTGGAACGAACACATCATCAAAAATTATGAATGTCTCACAATCCCCTAATTTTGAAGCAGGTGAATCCATCATTTTGCTTTCTTTAACCCACGCGGGTCTGGTTAGAAGCTTGACTCCTTCCCAATCAGCTGGTAAGGCAAAAGCAACGGCATAATCTTTATCCTCTGGGCTCATGTATCTACATGGAACCACGATCATTTCATCAGCATATGCTGTATTCGTAATATTGATCTTACATCCTCTCACAACTATTCCATCTTCTCTCGTTTCTACTACGTGAAGATATTGGTCGGGATCTTCCTGCTGAAAAGGTCGTTTGAGACGATCTCCTTTAGCATCAGTTTGAGCACAGCTGGCAATAAAATCCTTTTCTTGGAACATCTTCATGTAATTTAGAAATCTCTGATAATAATCCGTGTGTAATGCTTGGTCCATCTCATAGGTTATAACTGATAACGCATTTAGAGCATCGATTCCCATGCATCTTTGAATGCAACCTCCCACGCGATGACAGAGTCTACGTGTCATAAGTTGCTTTTTAAGTAAATCTTCTTCACTTTGATGAATGTTAGTAAACCTATTTATTGTATTACCCGTGATATGGCTTTTAGCAGTACATAAATCTGCCCATTCAGGATCGTGTGCTTTATCAAAAGTCTCTTTTACAATAAACATACCGCCTTTCAAACGAGGATCGTGACGATCGACTTTTTCATCACCAATGTAGATGTTTGGTTTCATTTTTTGTAGATCTTCAACATATTGTTCGAATGTACGCATTTATATCATTCCACTTTATTTTTGTATTTTACTATTAGGAAAATAATTTCCTATTTATTAATGAAATGGTTATTAAGTCAAATCACTATCTTATTATTATTTCTCTATTTTTGAAGTCCTTGAAGGAGTCAGAATTTATAAATCTCGCTATAATTTTTGGAGTTGTCCATGATACTGGTATTTAGAGAGAAAATTCTGTTTCTTCCGAAAAAAAAGAAATACTCTCAGTTTTGTGAGGTAATCCTAATGAAAAATTAATATTTTCTTTTTAAAATAAAAAAAAAGGAATTATGTATAAGATTTCAGAAAATCGGTTATTTTAATTGTATCTTTTATACGTAAATAGAAGCCAAATAAAGCCGAATACTCCTATGATTGCAGATGCCAATACTAACCAGCTTCCCCAATATGTTGCATCGAATCCACTTAAAAGAGAAGCTATACCTTGAACCGCCATAAGAGCAAGAACTACAAATGCCATGCCCATTGCGTATTCCTCTTCCCTGAACATTCCTATACCGGCTACTATTGCAAACACACCTAGTACTATAGTTGTTAATCCTTGACTTCCAAATAAGTTAATGGATGCGGCTTCAGTTAACCACACTGGTGTTGCAATAGGTAACCCAGCCCAGGCTAAAAACTGCATTATTGCTTGGACTACATATAACAGTCCAATAATAATCAATAGCCAATTGAGTAATTCATTTGAATCTTTAACTTTTTCTGTTTCATTCATGATATATTCCACATCAATATTATTTCTTCATTAGAAATAGATGTTTAAGATGAAATAGTAACTTTTGAATATAAATTTAATTTAATGAATTAATTAATGAAATAGTGATTAAAAAGAAAATTTTCTTCAACAATGCAAAGATCGTTATCCCCCGAGAAAATTTGCGAAGATCTCGAACTAAATTTGCTAAGTAAGGCATTTGCAATTGAATTATTGTTTTCATTGATTGAATCTAGCGAAGATCCCGATATTCGGAGTAGGTCAATTGATGCTTTCAAAAGAATAGAGCGAAAAGATGATAAGATTTTTGAATTTATAGAAAATTATCTTTTATCGGATGAAAATCCTCGTGTCAGAAGTGCTGCTGCTAAATTAATTGAACATTCTTTTTTAGAAGAGGGTCTTGAATCCTTAAAATGGACCATTCAACATGATAAATCTCCAATAGTGCTAAAAACAATGAAGGAAATAGTTATAAATAGTAGAGAAGAAATAAAAGTCTTAGATGAAGAATTCGAGAAACTTTTAGAATATATGGGGAACCATATCGGTATTATAAGAGAAGAGGCAATTTTTTTCTTGGATCTTGAAGCTTTATTTGCTCAAGAGATAAATAATTACAAGCTTGATCTTTCAGCGTATTCATTATTTCAGAAAATTAAAGATTTTGATAATAGTGACTATTGGCTAAAAATTAAGCATAAACACGTGGTTTCATTGTGTTTTAATTATTTCAATTGGATATACTTTAAACAACATCCTCAGATATATTCTTCTCTATCAAAACTTCAAGACCCATTCATCTATTTAAATACTTTAAAGCGCTTCTTTTTAGGAGAAAGCAATCAAAAATCTTTGTATATACCCAAGTCGATTGGTTCTTTGAAAGCGTTAAATTATTGTACTCTAATAGATAACGACATTCGAAATGTGCCCACTGAAATCAGCTCTTTAGAGAAGTTAGAATATCTTGATTTAAGTTGGAATAAATTGACCATAATACCCGATGGAATATTAAGTCTAGAAAATCTAAAGTATCTAAATCTAAGTCATAATAATCTTGATAAAATTCCATTGAATTTGAGCAAACTAAATAGTTTAAGGGAACTCAAGTTAAACGGCAATTATATAAAGGAAACACCTCCATCCTTGGAAGAATTCACTAATTCTTTAAATAAATTCAAGTTATGATTTCCTTTAGGAAAGAATGAGATGTTGTGAGAAAACTATAAATATATTAGGAGTATAACTAATTTCAACGTTCAAAATTAATAGATGATGCGAATATGGAAGAAAAGAAGAAAATGGTTAGTGGTGGAGACGTCCTAATTAAATGCTTACTGGAAGAAGATATTCGATATCTTTTTGGAATTATTGGTGGGCAATTTTTAAAAATGTATGAAGCAATCCGTGAATGGGGTCAAGAAAAAGGAAT